>Ga0207674_10002753_pt1 | contig 21943 bp, 13 predicted proteins | sample KBSCornC72_FD_184303 | JGI IMG/M metagenome (GOLD analysis project Ga0207674, IMG submission 184303) | Corn rhizosphere microbial communities from Kellogg Biological Station, Michigan, USA - KBS Corn C7-2 (SPAdes) (version 2) | ecosystem: Host-associated > Plants > Roots > Rhizosphere > Soil ...
CCGAAGGACGAGTCGCCTGATCCGGAGCATGTTCTGCTCCAACAAACCCGCCGCGACCAGGTACGCCAGGCTATCTCCCACCTGGAGCCGGAATTCCGCGAACCGATCGTGTTGCGAGAGATAGAAGGCATGTCCTACAAAGAGATCGCAGCCGTGCTCGACATCCCCATGGGGACCGTGATGTCGAGGTTGTCGCGGGCGCGGAATCTGTTGCTGGTGGAATTGGGCGGTTCCAAGGAGGTTCAGCATGACTTGCCGTGAAGCCGAACCACTACTGCACGCCCGGCTGGATAATGAGCTGGATATGGCGAGCTCAGCCAGCATCGATCTGCATCTATCCGATTGCCGCACCTGTGCCGCTCAGTACGCGGCATTGGAGAACCTGCATGCGGAGATCGCTGCAGCGGATCTGGCGTATACACCCGGTAGCGCATTCGAACGGAGACTTTCCGCCCAGTTTCTGGAAGAGAAGAAATCGCCATTTCGTTTCTGGAGCGCGAGCTGGCTCAACGCACCTGTCATGGCGGCCGCGGCAATTGCCGTGGTAATGCTGATCATTTCCATTCCCGTGCTGCGGACCAGCAGGGAATCCGACGCGGTCGCCGGCGAAATTCTCGACAATCACCTGCGGTCTCTCCAGGCGGTCCATCCAGTGGACGTGCCCAGTTCAGATCAGCACACGGTCAAACCGTGGTTTCAGGGCAAGACGGACTTTTCACCGCCGGTTCCGGATCTGACGAAAGAAGGCTTCATTCTCATCGGGGGGCGTCTCGAAGTAATCCATCAGCAGCCCGCCGCTGCAATCGTCTATCGCCGTCGGCAACATGTGATCGACTTGTACGTGTCGCCTTCCGTGGGCGCCGACTCGAAGACGGAACTCCGCGATCTGGGCGGTTATCACCTGCTCCGCTGGACGCAAAATAATATGAGCTACTGGGCGGTGTCGGATGTTGACACCACCGACCTGCGGACGTTTGCGAGTCTCGTTCGCGGGAGATGATGTTTTCCGGCTTTGTTGTATCCGGCCCTAACTACGCTTGGCGATGAACTTCATGAATTCCGACATCGGAACGGGCCCGCGTCCATGGATTGGCGCAATAGTGGCGACGTTCAGCTTCAGCCGTTGAATGTTGTTGTATAAAGTGACCGCGTTGGGCGGCACCGGCGACGGCGGCGGAGTGTTGGGCGGCCCTGGGCTGTAGCTGTCGGCTTCTGCCAGGATTTTCGCCTTCGGGAGATAAAACACCAGCAGTTCATCGGTGTGGAGATCCCCCTGGGTGGCGTAGGCCTCGATGGTTTGCGTGCCGTCGGTAAGCACGTACTTATCCGTCACACCCTGGAAAGTGGCCGGTTTCAGATTCTTCGCCTGGGCATCCGGAGATAAGGTTGCCGGCGCCTGGAAGGTCTTCTCGAAGTAAGGCACGTTAGATTGGTGAGTGACAATGGTGGCGCCTTGAGCCACATACGTGCGAAGGCCGCCGGAGTGGTCGAAGTGGTGATGCGTGCTCAACAGATATTTAATCGGTTTGTTGGGAACCAGCTTCTTGGCTTCCTCAATGACCGCCATCGACCGCGCTTCGTTCAGAGGCCCCTCTATCACCGCGATGTAATCCTTGAATTCCACCACCAGGCTGTGATGGCTGCCGCCACCCAGGAACCAGACTCCATCGGCCAGCTTCGTGCTTTCCACCTTTACCGGAGAAATGGAGGCCGATTGGATCACGTCAGGTACAGGCAGTTCAGCCGGCGCATTCGGCTGAACGCTGGTAATGGCGAGTTCCCAGACCGGAAATTCACCCTGGGTCTGCACAATCTTGGTAGGGAACTTGACGCCGTTGAAGTCCTTGTAATCCGAATAATTGGTAACAATAGGCACGTCGCCCAGCACCGGATCGGCGACCGTGGTCTCCACCTTGCTCACCAAGTTCTGGCTGTCAATGGTGCCTGACACCTTATACTTTCCGAGCGCCGTGAAGGTGACCACATTGGCACCATCTTTTTTCAAAGTGGCATTGCCGGAGTCTAAGGCCCCCTTCAAGAAGCCATGCGGCGTTAGCCAAATCTGGAGCTGTCGCGCCTCGGCCTGCGCCAACTGCGGCGCAGGTCCATTGGGTCCCACGGTCCAGGCTTTGTCGCCGCTGACCTGCGTGGTCTGATGCTGTCCGCCGAAGACCGGATTCGCGAACATCATATCTTCGCTCCCGGACTTTTGGTCGTAGTTGATGGTCCGGGTGTAGCTGGTCAGTGGCCGTCGCGGCCATTCTTTACCGGCGGTGAGAGCCTGGCCGAAAAACGCATTCATTCCGGTGCCTGAATATTGGATGGACTTCACGCTGCCCATCGCCTTTTGGGAGCTCTGCAACACGGACTGGGCATCGGGGTTGAGGAGTGAACAGGCGGTCATCGCGAGGCACCCGGAGATTGCCAGCAAGAGTTTCTTGTTCATGGTTTTCTTCAAAACCTCCTTACGTGGGAGTCGATCAACATTATAGATCCCATAGGAAAGCAGCGTGGGCCCCGGATTACAACAGCAGGGCATCAATGCGCTGGGCGTGTACCACTTGTTCGCTGGGAGACCACGCAAAAACCGTGAATTGGCCGTCCTGCGAGGCGACTAACGCGATCGAGTCGCGCTGATTGTGGACAAACTGTGCGGCCGACAAGTGGCGGGTGCCGCCGAACTGGGCCGGCGTTGCAATCACCGGGCTTCCGCCTTCTATGGGCTCGGTAACGATAACCTGGCCGACTTGCGGAGAGCCTTTGCGGCGGATAATCTTGACGCCGAATGCCAGCAACTCGTAATCTGCAGTGATCAGCGTGGCACCGTCAACGGCAGTGAATCCCGCGATTCCATCTACCGCTCGCCCCAGCGCCTCCTCCCAGCGGCGGCTTTGCATGCCCTGGGCATTTTTTCGCATCAGCTGCGCAAGGCCTGAGAAGGCCGGTGCAACCGAATAGGTGATTGGTTGAAGGACGGAATCGATCCATGCAACCGAACCTGCCGGCACTACCAAGAGCGTGCCACCACGACCATGGTTCCGGATCGACACCGCAAGCTGCAAGAGAACGTTGACGGCTGAGCCTGTAGCGAACTGGGATCCCGAGCGGAGAAGGGAAGCGAGCAGAGTTGGATAGGCAGGGCTGATGGCAGCCTGTGGATCGATGATCTTGATCTCGTCCCCCTGGAGCACGGCGATGTTGATGAACTTGCCTGATTCCTCCGAAGGGCTCTGTTTCACAACCAGCAAGCCAGGAAGAATCACTTCCAGAACCAAACAAAATGCCGGAAGGTTGCGGGCGATCCCCCAAACGCGCAGTTCATCCTGATGCGGCCAAACGCCAAGATGGAGACTGGCCCTCTCCACGGCTGCGGCGACTTTGGTGAGATGCTTGGGCTCTAACGAAAGGGAAGTGGCGAAGGTGACGGCATCGTCCACCTGCCCCGGTGCAGCAAAGGCGAGGGAAATACGGGGGATGTAACCTTCCTCCCGGCGCAGGCTGGTCCAGAAAGCGGCATCGATCAAAGCGGCTAGAGTCGTCGAATCCGGCAGCGTGGCGGCGTGCTCAGCGGAGATTTGCGCTGGGACGGAATGAATCGCCAAATGGCGATGAATGCGATTGGCCGCCAGTTGGGCCGCGGCGTAGGTCGGCTGGATCACAAGGCAGTACCGCCGTCAAAAAAAGCGGTAACCATGTGGCGAGCCAAGAATGCTGCGTTGGAGCAATTCATGTATTCTTAGTTTGCGTCGCCGGCGTACGGCGGGGCCGCACGTTAAATTCGAGTTTCCAGCGGCGCCCGTCGCCAGCCACGAACCACAGTTCCAGCATCCCGGTTTCTGTCACCAGGCTTTCGAGTGTCACCGCAACAGTTTCGCCGGGGTTGCCGGGAAGTGACACTTGCACGGGAGTCAGCTCCTCCATCTCCGGCGTGATCTCTTCGAGCATCTCTCCTGGCACGTCGTCCTTGCGCTCGGTGGATTGAAACAGGCGGAACTGCGCGCGCTCACCGATTCGCAAGGCGAACCGACGGTCACCGACCGGGTGACCTCCGCCCTCCTCCATGCCAAAAGGCACGACGGTGAGGGCCTTCAGCGGAGGCTTCATTCCAGGAACCGCTGGCATCGCTGTTTCGATCCCAATGTAATAGCTGCGTGGCACTCCGCCGCGAACCCGCACGCCTTTGCCCTGCCTGGCGAGGCCGTAGTACGCCGCGCCGCGCGCCACTGCGTGCATGACGTCGCCCGAAACCAGTGGAGTGATGGGCCGTGCCAACCACCCGTTCATGACTTCCAGAATCCGCTCCCGGACCAGCTTTGCTCGCAACACGCCTCCGTTGAATAGAACGTGCGTGGGTTGCGCCGCGTGGCGCTGCAGGAAGTGCGCCAAGTGCCTGGTAATAGCTGCGTCGGCCGCGTACGGCAAACCGAACTCCGCAAGCGAAGCATGCCGCCCCTCGGGTGCCGCATCCAGCGGAACCAGCGGCAGGAAACCGTCCAGCAGGATTCTCTGCAAATCCTCCCGCTTCAGATTGCTCTTGATGGTCCCTCCAACCAGGCCCGTCCCCCTGCCGAGGATGGTGATGGATTGATCGACGGCGTTGCCGTCTTCCGCCAGAAGCTGCTCCTTGGCCACCCGGCACTGCTGCCACAGCCCATGAAATTGGATCGCATCCAGTTTCCGCGGCAGGGTTTGCGCCACATGATGCGCCAGCGCGGCATCAATGTTGTCGCCGCCGAGCAGGATATGATCGCCGACGGCGATTCGTTCGAGTGCGATCTCGCCGGCCTGTTCTCTCACCGCGATGAGCGTGAAATCGGTAGTGCCGCCACCGATGTCGATTACCAGAACCAGATCGCCGATGCTCACCAGTTCGCGCCAGTTGGCATTGCGCTCGATCCAGGCATAGAAGGCCGCCTGCGGTTCTTCGAGCAGAATGACGCTGCTATAGCCCGCCTGTTCCGCGGCCTTGAGCGTCAGTTCCCGCGCCACCTCATCGAAGGAAGCTGGAACCGTTACCAGCACCTGGTGACTGTCGAACGGTTCCGCCGGATGCATTTGATTCCAGGCATCTCGCAAGTGGCTCAAATACCGCTGTGAAGCCTCCACCGGCGAGATCTTATCGACCCCCTCCGGTGCATTCGGCGGAAGGATCGCCGCTTCGCGATCAACACCTGCGTGGGAAAGCCATGATTTCGCCGAAGCCACCAGGCGCCCGGCATTTTCGAGCCCCTTCTTCTGCGCCAGCACTCCCACAATCGGCCCGTCCGGATCCAAAAACACAAAGGAGGGCAGCAGGGATTCTTCACTTACCTCCCCGGGGTGCACCAACTGCGGAATCGCGAACTGCTCTACGGATTCGCCAAGCGTGTAGGCCAAGGCACAGTTCGTTGTGCCCAGATCAATACCAATCACCGGCTTCACTGGTACATCTCCGGATATGCTGCAAGCAAGAGAGGGTTACCTTGAAACAAGCTATGCAAGGGCGGTTTCATTCAACGCGGCGCGCTCATCAATCCAAAAGCGATATTTGGTCCGCACTTGGTTCATGTTCCTGATCATACGATATTGCTACATTCCCCAATGTGTAAACCGCCACTCGGAAGTCTATTCGTAGAAATCGGGTGCTTTCTTTAGTTTGGCGTTGCCGATGAAATCGTGCTGGATCCAAAGTTGCGAGCGCGTTTTCTTGAGGAAGATTTCGAGGGCGGCCCTCGATGCAGCGGTTTGCTTGACGTCAAATTCGGCCACGGGCAGGCGGCTGAGTGTACGTTCCTCGGGATAATGATAGAGGTCGCCACTCAATACGATGGGTCCAGTCTTCGCCAGTTTCAGAAACAGCACCTGGTGGCCAGGAGTGTGCCCAGGAGTCGATTTGAGGATAACGGTTCCATCGCCGAAAACGTCATGCTCCTCCTTATCGAGGATCATCGTCTTGCTGTTCTTAAGCAAGTTGTAGTTGGCGGGGTCAGACCGCGGAATTGGTTGATCGGAGAACATACGGTCGCGCTCCACTTTGCGTACCAGCCACGTCGAGCCCGCGAAGGAGTTCGCATTCGCAACGTGATCGCCGTGATAATGCGACATCGCCAGATACGTAACATCTGCGGGCCGATAACCTACGGCCGCGAGTTGAGGTAACAATGGAGTGGACTGGGAAACGACTCCTTGTTGAACCGGTGCGCCACCGGGCTTGAATACGTTGTCCGGGATGTCGCCGTTGTCCCACATCAGCACTCCCTTTGGGTGCGCGATTAAGAAGCACGGAATAGACATTTCCGTCGATCCCACTTCTTCTTTTTTCAGCGAGTAGGCATCCACATTGCTGGTGTGTATGGTGCCGCAATCGAACACATACAAGCGGAGGGATTGGGGTAGGTTCGCAGTTTGGGAATGCGCTTGAAATGTCGTAATCCAGAGGCCTGCGCCAGCCAGCAAAATCCATCGAAACATTCGCTTTTGGTGAGTAGTTCGCATGCCAAATGGATTCCTTTCTAGCGTCGGACGGGTTGGGGCGATGCGCGCACAGCGCGCTCAAACGCCCAACCCCGGATGTGATTGATCTGCTCCTTCATGGTTCGGGAGAGAGGGACCAGCTTCGCGGCGACGCTGATGAGATCCTGCTCGGTTAGCTCACGGTCCGCCAGATGAGCCGTGGTCAGGGCCGATATGACGCACTGCTCGATCTCGGCGCCAGTCCAGCCACTCGTAAACTTAATCAGTTGTTCCAGCTTGAACCCGCTCACATCCACCCCGCGGCGGGCGAGATGTATTTTGAAAATTTCAATCTGCTCGTCATCCTGCGGAAGATCGACGAAGAACACCTCATCGAATCGCCCTTTGCGAATCATCTCGGCGGGAAGAAGATCGATGCGGTTGGCAGTGGCGGCGACGAAAAGACCGCGCGCCTTCTCTTGCATCCAGGTGAGGAAAAATGCGAATATTCTGCCCTGCTCCCCGCCGGAGTCGGTTGAAGTGATTCCCATTTCGATTTCGTCGAACCATAAAACTGCAGGGGCCATGTCTTCCATCATCTTGCACGCCTCGACGAACGCACCTTCGGGTTTACCATGCCGTCCGGAGAAGATCTCGATCATGTCCACCCGATACAAGGGAAGTTGGAAATAGTTAGCGATGGCCTTCACGGCAAGGCTCTTGCCGCAACCAGGGATGCCCATGATGAGGATTCCCTTGGGCACAATTTCCATGCTGAGGCTTTCGCGCATCTGGAAAAGCTTGCGGCGCTCCAAGAGCCATTTCTTGAGACCCTCCAGCCCTCCAACTTCTTCGAGATCATTGGCCTCGGCTATGAACTCGATCACGCCGCTGCGGTTCACCAGGAGCCGCTTTTCTTCGAGCAAAGCCGGCAGCGAGTCTGGCCCGAGCTGGTTGCCGGCGGCCAGGGCGCGCCGCAACGCATAGCGCGCTTCGTCAAGCGTCAGTCCTAACAGGGCCCGTGCGATCGGATGAAGGACGTCCTCGCTGGTGTCGTTGCTGGTGTCGTTGTGCGCACCGGCCGGCATTCGCTGCGTCTCCTCGCCCAGAAACTCCACCAATTCGGCAAAATCAGGCGTACGGAGCTCCATAAAAAGAACGCTGCGCTCGACTTCTTCCGGAATGAAGCGGACCGGAGAAGTGATCACCACGAACTTATGCCGATCCAGACAGTTCTCATGAACGTCTCGAAGACGGCGTCTGATTTCCGCAGAGTCCCGAAGCGGCTCGTGGAAGTCCTTGAGGTGGAAAATGCCGGCATCTTTGCAGGCGAGGATGAAATCCAAAGCCGTGCGGGGATCCCGGGTGCTCGCGTCGGCTGCCTGTCCGTCGCGATGCATCCCTTCCGTAAGGCTCCATGTCCAAAGTGGTATGGGTACGGTGTTGGACAAACGGCGGCTCACTTCGCCCAGCACCCTCGCGGCACGCTGCTCTTCGGTGCAGCGCAGGTAAGTAAGGGGCCGCCCCGACTCGAACACCTCCCGCAGCATCTTTACAGCGCGACTCTCGGCAAAATGGGATCTCATGGATTGGTAAAAATCCGGACATTCGCCAAGGTCTCGAACTCGATGGCAGCGCGCTCCCGGGAAATTCGCATGCCTCTCCCACCTCTTTCCATAATTGATCTTACAATCCCGCTTTAGGGCAAGTGTTGAAGAAGCTCGGCGCCCCCGAGTTACTGCGCCTTTGTAGAACTGACGAATTCAGGGGGAGGTGGCCGTCGCGAACGCGGTCACCTCCCGCCGCGAAGTGGTCAGAAGAGTTGCAGCACCCGTTCTAACAAAGAAGGCCGGTCGCCCTCGGGCTCCAAGGACTCGGCATTCGCCGATCCTTGTTTCAGAACAGCGGAAAGGGTCTCTGTTCCCGGCACCTCCAAAACATCAAAGATCAGAAAGGCCGGGAGTGCGCCCAAGGTGATCTCTCGCCCATCGGAAAATTGAAAAACGTCGCGTTTAGGCCCCGTCAACATGCGGAAAACGGCCTCGCTGTCCGAGACCGGCTGCAGAGTAGCTTGCTGAGGTTCCGGGAAACGAAACAGAACCGTCGTCCGATCAATCAGGCATACAGGTGTGGGCCTGGGAGTATGCAGGTCTGACTCCCGCACTGCCCAATTACTGCCGTGGACCTTCCGGATTCCGAGTCGCTGTCCGGCCTCGGCCTGCAAAATGCGATCTGCATGATCTGCCGAATACCAGCACATAATAATACCTCCTACTTCTTGTCGGGCAGTCAGTCGCCCGATGGCCTGAGTATGGGCCGATCTTTCGCGCGCGGCAAGGGGGAATTTATCACGCGCGCGGGCGGCGCACGGGAGACGGTTGCGGCAGTGCGGCCAGCGGCATCCGTATCGACGGATAACAAAACACCTTCGCCTGAAACCCACGCGGGGATTCGTAGCATCTAATGGACGTGAACCTTTCGGTTCCCTCTTGGCGTCCGGTAACCAGAGACCTCGCGAATCCTCAACTCGAACGTCTCGCGAGACTACGGAGGAGAGTCGCGCGCCCGGGCCTCCTCATAGCGGGATCGCTACTGGTCCTTACGGTTGCCATCGAGATGAGATTTTCTTGGTTGCAATCGCGGATGTTTTCCTTTGTGGCGGCACGGCTCCACTACTCCGTAGGGTCTGGATCCAGCCAACGGATCCATTTCCCGAAGGGGGGACCCTACGATGAGAGACTCGGCTACTCGCGCTTGCCGGATTTCGTGCGCCAACTGCAAGGTGCCGGATACCAGGTGAAGGCGCAGGCACGCGTTTCCTATCCCTTTCTGGTTTTGTCGAGTATGGGCGTCTCTCCGGCGTATTCTGAAAAGACCCAGGCCGGCCTTGAAATTCTGGATCGAACCGCCGCCCTTCTCTACACCGGCCGCCATCCTAAAAACATCTATCCGGAGTTTGCTTCAATCCCACCTCTGGTGGTCAGCACCTTACTTTTCATCGAGAATCGTGGCATGCTGGACCCGGACTACCCCAGTCGCAATCCGGCGATCGAATGGGGACGCCTGGCAAATGCGGGACTGGACTTCACGCTACACAAGATCTATCCCGCTCATCCAGTGACTGGCGGAAGTACGCTGCCAACCCAACTGCAAAAGATCCGGCATTCTCCCGGCGGGCGAACCGACTCGCCGGCAGAGAAACTCCGGCAGATCCTATCGGCTTCCCTGAGTACCTATCGCGACGGCAGCCAGACGAGTGAGGCACAACGGCGTGTGATCCGTGACTACATCAACTCCATTCCCCTCGCAGCGACACCGCATGAGGGGGAAATCCTGGGGCTCGGAGACGGGCTAACCGCCTGGTATGGTGCTAATTTCAATCACGTTAACCAGCTCCTGTGGACGCGGGAAGCTGATCTCAATCTGACGCAGGGGAGAGCTTGGGCGCAGGCTTATCGCCAGGTGCTTTCGCTATTGCTGGCTCTGAAGGAGCCATCCCAGAGCCTCATTCGCGATCCCAACACGCTCTCTACCCGGACCGATCGCTATCTGCGCGCGCTAGCTGCCAATGGCCTGATTTCGCCCCGGCTGCGGGATCTTGCCCTGGCGCAGCCTACGCCGATTGCCGCCCGTTTCACTCCGGCGCCGCCGCCGGACTTTGTGGATGCCAAGGCCAGCGGTAGAATCCGCTCACGGCTCATTGCAGCCCTGGCGCTTAAGGACAGCTATGCTCTGGATCGCCTGGACCTGCGGGTGAGCACCACGCTCGACGGAGGGGTGCAGCGGTCGGTGACCCAATTCCTGCGCGGCCTGATGGATTCACGGGAGGCGGAGAAGGCAGGCCTTATCCAAAACCGCTTGCTCGCAACGGGCGACCCGCGTCAGGTGATCTACAGCTTCGCGCTCTATGAACGATCCGGCGGCGCCAATCTGCTGCGGGTGCAGACCGATAACTTCAACCAGCCGCTGAACATCAACGAAGGCACGAAACTCCAGCTCGGCTCCACCGCAAAACTACGCACCTTGATCACTTACCTCGAGATCATTGAGCAGCTTCATCACTCTTACGGCGGGATGACGCCTTCCCAATTGCAATCGGTCGCCGTCCTGCCGGGAGATCGGCTGACACAGTGGGCCATCACGTATCTCTCTGCGGGTACCGCCCCCAGTCTGGAAGCAATGCTGCAGGCGGCACTCGACCGCACCTATTCCGGTACCCCGGACGAGGCGTTCTTCACGGGCGGCGGGTTGCACTACTTTGGGAACTTCGAGGCGTCGGAGGACCTGCAGATCCTGACCGTCCGCGAAGGCTTCCGGCAGTCTGTCAACTTGGTGTTCGTCCGGCTGATGCGGGATATAGAAGCGTACTATCGCTATCGTGTTCCAGGAGCCTCCCCGAGCATCCTGACCGACCCGCACCATCCGGACCGGCACGGCTATTTGGCTCGCTTCGCCGATCAGGAAGGCAGCGTCTTTCTCTCCAGGTTCTACGCCAAGTATCAAGGCCAAAGCCCGGACCAAGCTCTCGAGACGCTGGTGAAGGGCATTCCGCTGACTCCCGTACGGCTGAGCGTAATCTACCGCTCGGTTCGTCCGGACGCAGACCTGGACGCGTTTTCAAGATTCCTGGAAGCGCACTTGCCAGCCGGGCTGCAGAATCAGGATGCGGCCAGCCTCTACAAAAAATACGCCGCTGACCAATTCAATCTGGCCGACCGCGGGTATCTGGCCCACGTGCATCCGCTGGAGCTGTGGTTGCTTCGCTACCGGGAGCAGAATCCCCGTGCGAGCCTGAAGGAGGTTTTGGCCCAGAGTCAAGACGCCCGTCAGGAGGTGTACGCGTGGCTTTTCCGCACCCGCTATCCAGAGGCGCAGAATAAGCGGATTCGAATCGTATTTGAGCGCGACGCCTTTCGCGAGATAGGGAAGGGGTGGAAGCGGCTCGGCTATCCCTTCGAATCGCTGGTGCCATCGTATGCTAGCGCCATCGGTGTTTCCGGCGACACACCCAAAGCCTTGGCAGAACTCGCTGGCGTCCTGATCAATGGAGGAGTGCGTTATCCATCGGTGACCATCCAGGAGTTGAACTTCGGGCGGACCACTCCAGTCGAGACGGTTCTCAGCCGCGTACCGGTCCAGGGAGAACGTATACTCTCGCCAGCGGTCGCCGCGCTCGTGCGCCAGGAGATGGTCGGCGTCGTGGAGCATGGCACTGGCCGGCGTGCCCTTAATGCATTCATCCTGCCGAATGGGAGCGTTCTGCCGGTTGGAGGCAAGACCGGCACCGGAGATAACCGCTTCAAGGTCTTCGCTCCTGGAGGCAGGCTCACGGACCAGCGCGCCGTCAACCGTACCGCCGCCTTCGTGTTCATTATCGGTGATCGCTTTTTCGGAACGATTACCGCCTTTGTTCCCGGCAAGAATGCTGAAGGTTACGAGTTCACCAGCGCGCTGGCGGTCCAGATATTGCGGGAACTCGCGCCGCGCCTGATGCCTCTGATCGCCCAAAATGCGCAATGACGGACACGGGCTTCAGCCCCTTGGTTGCTGGCCCCGCGCCAGTTCCTCCAGCACCGGTCGAACTAGCTTCTGCAATTCGCCGAATTTCTCCAGGTAGGTTTGGAACACCCTGTTGAGTTCCAGTGCTTGCTTCGGCGTCAGCTCGGCCCTCACGATCATGTCGCGTACGTGGACCGGGTGTGGCAGCACCGCGTCATCATTCAGTTCTTCGAGGGCGGTTTCCGGATCGTAGTGGTACATACCCTGATGATCTCACTCGCGGACCATAGGCACGAAACGGACGGGAAGGCTGACTTTGCGCTGGAGCGAGCCATCCGCGCGCTTTTCGAGCAGCACCAGGTTCTGCAAAATGCTGCCCTCTGGCGCGACCAGCTTTCCGCCCACCTGCAACTGATCCACTAAGATTTTCGGCACTTCCGGCGGCGCCGCCGTGAGGAGGATCCGGTCGAAAGGAGCTTGGTCGGGCCAGCCCTGGTAACCGTCGCCAGCGCGAACGAAGACATTCTGGTAGCCAAGCTGTTGGAGGAGGGCAGCCGAGTCGCGGGCGAGTTCAGGTACGATCTCAATGGTATAAACCGTCTTCACCAGCCGCGAAAGCACTGCGGCTTGATAGCCGCAGCCGGTGCCGATTTCGAGGGCGCGGTGGTGGGGTTGAGGATCCAATAACTCCGTCATGAAGGCGACGACATAGGGCTGTGAGATGGTCTGGCCGTGGCCGATCGGAAGGGGACGGTCGGCGTAAGCCAAGTAGCGGAGAGGTGCCGGCACGAACAAGTGACGGGCCGTGGAACGCATGGCTTCGAGTACGATCGCGCTGCGGACGCCGCGAGCTTCGATATCGACGCGGACCATGCGCTGGCGGACAGCTTCGTAGCCGTCGGGAGCATCGAAGAGTGCCGGGAGGAACCAGGAGAACACGTGTCCTCGCTCCGTGATTTCATCCTACACCCTCAGCCGGGTTTGCTGCTGACCACCTTTGACTTCCCGGACGCTTGGATCTAGCATCGAGGCGCTGGAGGTACTCGTATGCAGAGGATCTCCGTCGTGGCAGGCGGTGTTGAATCATGCTCACGGATCTAGTGGAGATCCGCCGGCTCACGGCCTTGAACCGGCAAGAGAATCTCGGGTTCCAGCGGGACTTGGCCGCCCACCACTATCCCGAGGGGCCGTTTCGTATTCTTTGTCGAACCGTGGAAAAACAAATCGATTGCACGGCGTGCGCCAATTGCTGCCGCCAGACTCTGGTGGGTGTGTCAGATCTTGATATCGACACGGTTGCCCGTCACCTCGGAACCGAACCCGCAGAGGTCGTCCGACAATATACGGCTCCTGATCCAGACGATTCCACCGCAAGAGTTTTGCGCCACACAAAAGATGGTTGCATTTTCCTCGATGGGAACCTGTGCATGGTTTATGAAGCGCGTCCGCAAGCCTGCCGGGAGTTTCCGCATCTTGCCATGGGCTCCCGCTCCCTGGGCAGTCGGATGCCATCCGTGTTCAAGCGAGCGTGTTTTTGCCCGATCGTTTATAACGTGCTCGAGAACTATAAAAAGCTGATCGGTTACCATCCCCATCGCGTCCATAGGTAGTCGTTGGGGAGTGCAAAAGGCGAATTGCATATACGAATGTAATTGTTTGCGTGCTTGCAATGAAGTCCCGGGCGAATTAATTGTGCATTAAGGTTTTTTAGTCTTGACATCCGCCGCTAATTCCCGGAAACTAACCTCGACTCAGGCCAAATAACGGCCCCTTGTTTGAAGAGTCTTGAAGGATAACATTGGTGCTGCACGCGTCGCTACGACCCTGCCTCCCCGTTCTTGCTGTGCTATTGGCGCTGTTCGCAAGCCCCGTCTTCACCCAAACCGCCCCGGTCTCGGACGATTTCAGCGGCACGGCACTGAACTCGAGTTTGTGGACTTTTACGAATCCCCTGAATGACGCAAGCTACAGCGTGAGCAGCGGTCAGGTGCGCATTGCGCTACCGGGAGCAAGGGCTCACGACATCTGGAGTACTGGGAACAACGCGGCGAGAATCATGCAAACCATCTCGAACCAGGACTTCGAGGTAATTGCAAAGATGGATAGCTCCGTCACGGCGAGCGACCAGATGCAGGGCATTCTGGTAGAGCAGAGTGCGACTGTTTTCCTGCGCTTCGATTTGAGAAGGGACGGCACAGGGCCGAGGATTTTCGCGGCCAGTATCTCTGGACCCACTGGAACATTTCGCATTGACCAGTCGTTGCCAGGAGTGGGAGCGCCTTTCTGGTTGAAGGTGAAGCGGACGGGGAACAGTTGGACGGAGAGCTACTCGACGAATGGCGTCAGCTTTACAACCGCAGGGACGTTCAGCTTTACGCTGGCAGTCAGCAAAATCGGCCTATTCGCCGGAAACCACAACAGCGTCGCCAATAATGTTCCGGCTTTTACGGCAGCGTTCGACTACTTTTACAACACGGCAATGATTCCGTTAGCGCCGGATCTGACGATCAGCAAAACGCATACCGGGACCCTTGCGGCAGGAGGGACCGGGAGCTACGCGATCGCGGTGAGCAACGGGGGTATGGCGGGAACCAGCGGGACCGTAACGGTGACCGACACGCTGCCGTCGACCCTCACGGCGACAGCGATCTCCGGTGCAGGATGGAGCTGCACGACAGTGCCGCTCAGTTGCACACGTAGCGATGTGCTGAGTGCGGGAGCGAGCTATCCGGCGATCACGGTGACGGTGAATGTGGCCAGCAATGCTCCCGCTTCAGTGACCAACCTCGCGAGTGTGTCGGGCGGGGGAGACGGCAACACCAACAACAACGCGGCAAGCGATCCAACGACCATCACCGGGGGCGTGGTTCCGGGGGCGCCGGTATCGGACGATTTCAGCGGAGGTACGTTGAATCCGAGCTTGTGGACGATCGTGAATCCGCTGGGGGATGCGACCTATGCGATAACCGGGACACAGTTGCGGCTCAGTCTGCCGGCCGGGATCGATCACGATGTGTGGACGGCGGGGAACAAATCGATCCGGGCGATGCAGACCATCGGAAATGTGGATTTCCAAATCGTGGCGAAGTTCGACACCCGGCCCTCGCAATATGCGCAGATGCAAGGACTGCTCGCCGAGCAGGACGGCAATAACTATCTGCGATTGGATGTTTACCATGACGGCGCGAACCTGCGTATCTTCTCCACCTCGTTTGTGAACAACAGCGCGACAGTCCGGGTGAATAATGTAATCACTTTGGCGGCGGCGCCGGTATGGCTGCGCTTGAACCGGACGGGGAACACGTGGACGGGGAGTTGGTCGGCCAACGGGACGAATTTCACGACTGCGGTGACGTTCACGCAGGCGTACACGATCTCGAAGGTAGGACCGTTTGCAGCCAACTCGGGGAATCCGGTGCCGGCGTGGACGGCATTGGTGGACTCTTTCTACAATACTGCGGCACCGGGGGACGGAGATGCGGTTCCAGATCTCACGCTCACCAAGAGCCACAGCGGCACGTTCCTGCAGGGCGGAGCCGGCAGCTTCGTCCTCACGGCGCAAAACGTCGGAGCGTCTCCATCGACCGGGAACACGATCGTATCGGATACACTGCCTGCAGCATTGATTCCCGGCAGCGCCTCCGGTACCGGCTGGGTCTGTGCGACCAACGGTCAAACAGTGAACTGCACGTTTTCCGTGAGCCGCAACGGGGGAACGTCTTACCCGTCCATCACGCTTCCCGTGACTGTCGGCACGGGCGTACCAGCGAGTGTGACGAATACAGCCACAGTCAGCGGCGGCGGTGAGTTTAATACGTCCAACGATAGCGCCAGCGATACGGTGCAGATCGCGGCGACCGCACCACCTCTCATCAGCAACGTCTCCGCGCTACCCGCGGCAACTTCTGCCGATATCAGATGGACGACCGATTTGGCGGCGAACAGCCGCGTGGATTACGGCTTGACGACTTCCTACGGATCATTGGCGACTGACCAGGCCTTGGTGACCAATCATCTTGTCCATCTCGCCAGTCTCGCTTGCCAGAGCACGTATAACTACAAGGTCACTTCTGCTGACAGCAGTGGCTCGCCCGCCTCTTCACAAAACGCCACGTTTTTGACAGGCACCTGCGCTCCTGTGACATCTGATAACTTCGATTCCCCCAGCTTGAACAGTTTCTGGACGCTGATCGATCCAGCCAATGACAGTCTGCTCATGATGAATGGTAGGAGCCTTATCCTGGGCCTTCCCCACGGGGCGACGCACACCGACAATGCGGGTGCGGGCAACCGCTCTTTGCGAATCGTGCAGCCGATCCCCGATGATGATTTCGACTTCGAGATCGCCCTGCGCTCGCCCGTGGCTTTTTTGGGGCAAATCGAAGGGCTCCTGATCGAACAGGACACCACCAATTACCTTCGCTTCGAGTTGCACCACGATGGAACCTCGCCCCGGCTTGAGACGGTGACCGTCGCTGGTGGCGTGTCCACTGTGTCGGCCAACGTTCCTCTTGCGAACGGTGCCTTCCCGCTGCGCATGAGAGTCCAGCGCCAAGGCGATACCTTCACGCAGAGCTGGTCCACAGACGGAGTCAGTTACACTACCTCGGCGGTCCTGAGCCGGGTGCTCACCGTCCGGAAAGGAGGACCCATCGTGGGGAACGAGGTCGGCGCCGGCGGCGATATTCCTGCCATGGTCGCGGTGCTGGATTATTTTATGAATAGAGCGAGTCCAGTATCGAACGCGAGCGAGGCTGTCACCTTCGACCGCTTCGTCATTGACCCGGTGCCGCCCGTCACGACCCTGGAAAAGGTCTTGGCGGACATCGATGGCGATGGGTACAAGGACGCAGTGATCGGATTTGGGAACCCTCCGACCAGCGGTTCCGGCCAGGGGCTCGCCTGGTACGAGTTTCCGCACTCCGGCAACCCGGCCCATCCGTGGCTGAAGCACATCATCCTGGCGAGCGGTGTCATGTACGAGGACGCGATTGCCACTGACGTGAACCGGGATGGAGCTCTCGACATCATCGCCAGTTTCGAGAATGGATCCATTTCCTGGTTCGAGAATCCAAAAGGCCGCGGCAAAAATCCGGCCACGGACCCATGGACAGCCCGCACCATCGGTACGGGCACCCCCGAAAACAACATGCTGCTGGCTGACATTGATGGAGATGGCAAGGTCGATTTGGTCACAAACGGCTGGATTTTCTTTCAAAACAGCACCTCTTCCTGGAGCAGGGTCGCGTACAATCGACGCTCGTTCGGCGTGTCGCTTCTGGACATTGGGTCTGGTGCGGGGAGTATCAATCTGATTGGAATGTCCGTTTCCGCACCCTACCCTTTCGTGTGGCTGGAGAATCCGCGAGAGCACGGCGGCAATGCGCGCACTAGTCCTTGGATCGCGCACGTCATTGGTCCAGGGTACGATTCGAGCGGAAACGCTGCCGCCACGTTCGCTACCGCGGATCTCAATGGAGACGGACGCATGGACCTGGTGACCGGATATGCTGAAGGGGCCGCATCGCCGATCCCCGGATCCCTTTTATGGTGGGAGGCCCCTGCCGACCGCAGAAATGGCGCGTGGATCCAGCACGTGATTGACCCGACTTTTTCTGCGGCGCACAGAGTGCAAATTGCCGACGTGGATGGCAATGGCACTGCTGACATTGTTTCTTCTGAGCAGGAACAAGCTGAGTTCCGGCGCGTTTCGGTCTTCTATAACAACGGCGCCGGTCAGTTCTCCCAACAAGTGCTGTCAAGCGGCAGCGGCCACAATCAGGTCGCGGCCGATGCGAATGGCGACGGGCGCATAGACATCCTCAATGCCCCCCACGGCTATTTCCTCGCACCCAACCCCATCGAGCTGTACCGCTCGCGTGGTACAACTGCACCCCAACCCTGAAGCCTCAGAACTGCACCTTGGCCGCCAATTGCATTAACCGGGGATCGCGATAGGAGTTGATCAACCCAAACGTCGTACTGGTGATGTTGAGGCTGGAAATGCCCGACGGATTGCCATGGTTGAAAGTATTAAATGTCTCCCAGCGCAATTGCAGTGACACGCGCTCGCGGATCGGAATGTTTTTGAAGAGCGAGATATTCCAGTTGGAATAGCCGGGTCCTCGCACCGTCCCGCGGCCGGCATTTCCGGGACGCACAGTGCCTTGCGCCACGGGTGTGAAGCAACTGGTATCGAACCACTTGCCGTTGAAGCCGCCGTTATGTGGCGCGGTGGCGTTGGGATCGCACGTCATGTCGGGACGTGAGCTCGCCGCGCTCGACCCTAGTATTCCCAGGCCGGCAGGATCCACGTTCGACGTAGTTACGGTGAAGGGCAACCCAGTGGCGAAGGTAGAAATTCCAGAGATCTGCCAACCCTTGGCCACATAGCCCAGTGCGCCCTTGGCGCTCTTGAAAAATGGCAAGGGATACACGTAGTTGAAGGTCAGCACCTGCGTCCGGTCGAGTGTTGCCGGGCCATATTCGCCACCATGCCAGTTGTAGCTGTTTTGCGGGGCATTCGAGCGGTCAGACGGGTTGTCCGTCATATTCTTCGACCAGGTGTAGGCGAGAGAAAACAATCCCTGGTTTCCGAAGTTCTTGTTCACGCTCACCTGCAACGAATGGTAATTGGAATCGAATGCCGGCAAAATCATGTTGATTGCGTTGTAACCCAGATAGGGGCGGACGGCGTTGATGCGCGGCGTATCGGTAGGGGTGAAGATGGTCCCCGTCCCCGTGTGCAGGCCCGCGGCCAGCGCGGCGCCCGGAAACGCCTGGTTGATGTCCACGATACCAATCAAATGAGTGCTCTTCGAGCCAAAATATCCGGCGTCCAACACCACGCTGCCCGGCAGGGAGCGCTGCACGTCAAAGCTCCAGTGTTGTGTGTACGGATTGTCGGAACTGCTGGGCGTTCCGCGCAACACCAGCGGCGCGGCGGAGACGTTCAGAGTCCCGCCCGTCGGACTCTGCAGCGTTACGTTGGAGTAGTTAATGGTTTGCACAAACGGCGGATTGGTGAAGGCATTCTGCTCGTAAGTGCCAAACAACATCGAATCGTAGTAGATCCCATAGCCGGCGCGAATGGAGGTCTTGCCATCGCCGAACGGATCCCATGCGATCCCGATGCGCGGGGCGAAGTTCCCTTTGGACGACGGACCCACGGCTCCGTCCCAGGGCGAATTCTGTCCGCCCACGATCAGGCCGTTGAGGTATGGAGTGGGGGCAGTGCCGGCCACGATGTTGCCCGTCGTGGTATCTATCTTTGGAGCGCTCGCAGTCTTGAAAAGCGACGGTGCGAAATTGGTCAGCAGTGAGTTCGAATCGTCAGGCTGGCCGAAAAACGAATACCGCACGCCGACGGAGACCGTGAGGTTCTTGCGCCAGCGATAGTCGTCCTGAACATAGGCTTCGGTCTGCCAGGAGTGTAAATTGGGTGTCAGATCCTGGGAGGCCTGGGTGAATGTGCCCACGCGGCCCAGTAGAAAATTGGCGAAGGCCTGTTGGAACCCCGACGTCCCGGCCGGTGCGCCGGTGCTGGCAAACGTAAACGTACCGTAGTTGTTTCCCGCCGCATTCTCGGTCTTCTGGTAGCGATTGACGCTGACTCCGACCTTTATGGTGTGCGCTCCCTTCACCCAACTGAGGTTGTCGAAGTAAGTGTAATTGCGATTGTATTCATTGTAGGGACCGAAGCCCACCAGGTTGCCGGTGGTATTGGAGAGGCTGCTGAATGCCAGCGACGGCACCACACCCAGGGTGCTGGGGAAAGGCAGATTCACTTTTACATCCGGGCTGTTCGTGAGACTGGTGAGCCCCAGGGGGGTCGAGTTGATGGCCCCTTGCGAGAAATTGAATCCGCCTTCGTTTAACAGAGTCGGCCGGATGATGTTTTGGACGTGCACCACCAAGCTGCGGCCGGGCGCGTTGGAATTGGTGAGCGCGGCGCCGGGAAGCGGCGAACCCGTGAACAAGCCACCAGGCTCAGTAGTGGGAATGCTGTCATACAAGTAGCGCCCGAAAATCGAAAAGTTCTGTGAAAAGGAATGATCGATACGTACCAGCGACTGGTTATGGTTATAGACATTGCGCTGCGACGACAAGATTTGCGTACCGGTCGTAGGCAGCGGCAGCTTGCTGTAGATGTCCTTAATATAGGTTTGCGCAACGGGGTCAATGCTGGCGATGGAGGTAGCCGTCTGCGTGCAGGTGCTGCCGGAGAGTTGTACGCACACGGGAGTCGAGAACTGCCCCTGCAGCCAGGATGCCGTGGGAACGGTGGGGTTGAAGGTCGTGTAGGTGATGATGCGGCGCCCTTCCTGTGAGAAGAAGAAGAAGGTTCGGTCTTTTACGATCGGACCGCCGATGGTGCCGCCAAAATCGTTCCATCGCAACGGCGGCACCTGCGCCACCCCGTTGACGACGTTGACGCGCGTCGCGTTATTGACCCAGTTGTTGGCTACGAAATAGTTGTTGCGCAGAAACTCGAAAAGGCTGCCTTGAAACCGATTAGCGCCGCTCTTGGTGACCACGTTGATCTGCGCGCCGCCCGCGCGGCCGGAGTCCGCCGTATACAAGCTGCGCAGCACCTTGAACTCGACCAGCGCATCGATGCTCGGGTAATTCAGCAGCGTGAGATTGCCGCCGCGATCGACATTATCGGCTCCATCCAGCGTCCAGTTGTTGGCCGAATTCCGTTGCCCATTGATGGAAAAAGGCATGGTGTTCGCGGTGCCGGCCGGCGCGCCTACGCCGATGAAGAGCTGGTCGGTCTGGTTCGCCGTTACACCCGGCATCAATCCCACAAGCTGTTCGTAGTTGCGCGTGGCCAAAGAGAGCTCGCGGATCTGCGTGCCGCCGATGGTGGTGGCGCTGGCTGCGGTATTGAGCTCCACTGCGGCCGCCGCGGCTTGCACCGTGACGCGGTCCGTAACGACACCCACGGTCAAATTCAAGTTGAGCTTAATGTTGTCGTTGACGTTGACCTCGATATTTTCGACAACTGCGGTGCTAAATCCGGCGGCTTCTGCCGTGACGGAGTATTTGCCGATAGGGATTCCCGGGACTGAGTAGGCGCCGCTCGAATCGGTAGTGAAGACGCGGACCTGCTGATTGCGATCAGTATTCGTGACCGTGACTTTCGCATTTGCTACGGCAGCTCCGCTCGGATCCAGAACCGTACCGGAAATAGCTCCCGAAATGTCCTGAGCGTGGACGGCAATAGCAAGGAAAAGCGTGATCAGCGCGCATGAAAGCTTGTTTAGTGTCATGAAACTCCCCTTAAGGGAGTATACAACGCAAGGGGCGTGGGCTTAGGTATGCCGGAGCAGTTTGGCTGCTTCCTGATCCAGAAAGACCAGGGCATCGGAATGCCCTTGCAGCGCGGAGGCGGGGGCCATCTCGGTGATCGGCCCGGCGAAACTCCGCTGGACGGCTTCCGCTTTTCTCGCTCCTGTCGCGAGACACAGAACTGATCGCGATTTCAGGATTTCTGGAATCGACAGCGTGATGGCCCGCTTAGGCACTTCACTGAGTTCCGAAAACCAACCTTCGTTCACTTGCTGCACGCGCGTCTGTTCCGCGAGATCCACGGTCAGGAACGCCTTCTCCGTCGTGAAATCCGCCGGTGGTTCATTGAAAGCCAGGTGGCCGTTCGCTCCGATGCCCGTGAAGGTGATGTCGATCGGCGCACTGCGGATGGCTTCTGCCGCCCGCTGGCACTCCGCTTCCGGACTTCCAAGCCCGTCCAGCAAATGAGCGCAGCGGATGCCCGTTTTATTGACCAGCCTCTCGCGGATAAAGCTTGCGAAACTGGCGGGATGATCGGGACCCAAGCCGATGTATTCGTCCAAATGAAACAGTTCGACGCGCGCCCAATCGACGGCCGGAGCCGCGACCAGATGCGCTAGGAATTCGATCTGCGTGGCCCCAGTCGCGGCCACCACTCGAGCTTGGCCCTTCTCATGAATCGCATGCCGTATTTGGACGATGGCGAATTCGGCTGCCG
>Ga0207674_10002755_pt1 | contig 21923 bp, 23 predicted proteins | sample KBSCornC72_FD_184303 | JGI IMG/M metagenome (GOLD analysis project Ga0207674, IMG submission 184303) | Corn rhizosphere microbial communities from Kellogg Biological Station, Michigan, USA - KBS Corn C7-2 (SPAdes) (version 2) | ecosystem: Host-associated > Plants > Roots > Rhizosphere > Soil ...
GCCCCCCCGAGCGCCCGTCCGACCAGACGACGAGGTAGTTCGTGCCGTCGAAGGCAAGCGCAGGGTTGTCCTGGTCTCCCGGAACGGGGCTGCCGAAGGGGGTGGAAGCCGGATACTCGGGGCTGATAACCGGGTCGACCGTCAATGGATAGGCGGCCGTCCTCAATATCCGCGCGGGCACTCTGATCGCGAGCCTGCGCCCGCGGAGTTCCGGCAACGCGCGGTAGAGCCGTCTCTGATGAGCGTCCTTGACGACGAACGCGCCGACGGCGACCGCGCGTCCTGCTCCGACGGGCCAGCGAAGAGCCTTGCGCGTGGCAGTGCCCGGCTTCGAGCTCGCGTCCGCGACCGCTTCGAGGGACAGCGCACTGCTCTTCGCGGGCGGGCGCTCGAGGACGAAGTCCCATTCGAGATGGCCGTTTCGAGCTGTGACGCGCTCTTCGATTCCCGGCGCAATGGGTCGCGCCACCGTGTTCCGCTCTGCACGCCAGACACCGGGGGCGAGCGGCAACGGGCGCCTGCCGAGGAGGGCGCGCGCGGTCCGGAGTCGGAGCGAGCCGGCGCCTCGAACCTCGATCGCAAAGCCTGAATTGTCGAAGCTCGCGCGGTATTGCCGGTCCGCAGAGACGAGCGTGCCACCTCTCGATCGCTCGAATCGATGACTGACCGTTTCGATCACGCCCGCGACGTCGATCCCGGATGCTGCTGCTCGCGCGCTGCTCGCATTCGAGCGCAGAGCCGAGCCGGGCACGGAGATCAGCCCGAACGTCAAGGCTGCGATGCAGCCTCCGAGATAGACCCTCCGCAATCGCCACCTCCCCAGTACGACGCAGCCCAACAGTACTACTCCGCCTCGGTACTCCCGGGTCGGTCGGGTTTGGACTGGCGTCGGTCGCGTGTAACCATTCACAGCTTGGCGTGAACTGCGGCGTTGGCGCGAGCCAACAAGGAGGAAACACATGAAGCTGTTGCTTCTGCTGAGCGCGGGCATCGTGCTTGCGCTCGGTCTTACTGGATCGGGTGCGTTCGGAGCACCGAAGGAAACGTGCAACAACGGAACGATCAGCGGTTCTCACGGGAGCATCACGGTCTCAGGAACGTGCGCGGTCGTGGGGCCCGTCACCATCAACGGGGAGCTGACCCTCGCCGACGGGTCGGTGTTCGTCGGCTTCGGGCCGCCCGTCCATGTGACGGGCAACGTGAAGGTCGGGAAGGGCGCCCAGTTCGCGCTCGGCTACAACGCGGAGCCCGGCGAGCTAGGGCCGGACGTGGTGGACGGGAACGTCGTCGCAACCCAGCCCCTTGCGCTGTACATCGGGAACTCGACCGTGCACGGCAACGTGGTCTCGAACGGGGGCGGTACGGCCGAACGGTTCTACAACTTCCCGATCAAGGACAACCTGATCGACGGAAATCTGACCATCCACGGCTGGACGGGCGGCTGGTGGGGCGCTATCGCCAACACCGTCGGTGGGAACGTCGACGTCGCTCAGAACCGGAGCGTCGTGCACCCGGCGAACCCGGAGGAGTGCGAAGGAACCTTCCCCGCCGGGTGCGACGCAGCGCCCGGGGTCGACGCGGATTCCAGCGAGGTGCAGTCGCGGGTCGGCAACCCGCAGCACATCTCCGGCAACCTGATCTGCCACGGGAACGCGCCGTCGGCCCAGATCAATCCGCTGGACGGTGGTGCCGCGAACATCGTCGACGGCAAGAAGATCGGCGAGTGCGCCGGGCTCTGACCGGCGTTCGACCGCGTTGGCAGCAACCGAAGACCAGGGAGGCCCGCTTCGGCGGGCCTCCCTCATCAAGCTCTGTTCACGACATCACGGGACGCGGATTAGCGTCGGGAGCCCGTCGTTCTCGAAGTGATGGTTTCCCTGCGTCGCCCAGTTGACGTTGTCGAAGAGCCCGAGCGTCGGCGTGCCGTCGGGCATGAACTGCGCGTCCTCCTGCACCGCCGCTGCCCCCCACACCGCCCTCGCGCGAGCTGCGACGTTGGCCTCCGCGGTCTCGTTGAATCCGAACGTCGACGTGCCGAAGCATTCGTTCCGGTCGAGATGCGCGGTCCCGATCACGTACCTGCCGAGCGGAAGGTTGGACAGGAACCCGTCCGCGTCGGCGTAGAGGCGGTAGTGCGTGTCCGTGCAGAGCGTGTTCTTCCGCCCGCCGGTGCCGACCCACGTGAGCCCGCTTCCGTCGTCGACCCGCGCGTAGATCGTGCTTCCGCCCCAGATCCAGAGCAGCCCGTTGTAGACCTTCGACTTCGTCGCGTTCCCCAAGAAGACGAGGTCGACCGGCCAGTCGACGCTCTGCGTGTTCGGGGCCGTGACGTCGTAGTTCGTCCACCTGTCCCCGCCGTAGGAGACGAGATGGAAGTTCGGCGCCGTCGCCGCCCCGGCTCCGGTGGCGAGCGCCAGTCCGGACACGAGCGCGGACAGCGCCAGCGCAATCCTGCTCATCGTTGCCCTCCTTCCTGCCGCACCGCTGAGTTTCCCTCAGATCGAGGCTAGACTCAACGGCCGTGCAGGTCGCAGAGCGAGACCGTGATCAGGTTCTGATCGAGCAGATGCTCGAGCCGCCGCCGCTCGAGGACGCTCGCAGCTCACTCGAGTTCTGGCAACGCCGGCGGAAGGCGCTGCCGATCTACCGTCGAGCCGCCCGGCGCGAGGCGAAGGAGATGGCCGTTCGCTGGCAGGAACGCGTTCGTGCCGCCGAGCTCGCACGCTTCGAGGCGAGCCTGGCCGGACGGTTGCTCACCCGCGTCGGGATCTCGAGCATCTGGTTCCAGCGCGTGCAGGTCGCCTCGCAGCTGCTCTCATGGGTCGCCTGGGCGGTCGTGCTGCGCAAGGTGAAGCTCGTCGTCACGAGCTTCGCGGTGCTCGGGATCGTGATCGTCGTCCTGCTCGTCGTGGCGATCGCGCAGCTGGCGTAGCCCGCATCTGTGCGAACATACGTTCGTGCGACGGGACGCGACGATCCTGCACGCCGACGTGGACGCCTTCTTCGCTGCCGTCGAGCAGCGGGACAACCCCGAGCTCCGCGGACGGCCGGTCCTCGTCGGCGCGGGCGTGGTGCTCTGCCCGAGCTACGAGGCGAAGGCGCGCGGCGTCGAGACGGCGATGGGGGTGCGGCGCGCGCTGAGACTCTGCCCCGGAGCCGTCGTCGTGCGGCCGCGGATGTCGGCGTACTCGGAGGCGAGCAAGGACATGTACCGGGTCTTCGACGACACGACGCCGCTCGTCGAGGGCCTGTCGATCGACGAGGCGTTCCTCGATGTGCGCGGACTGCAACGGCTCGCGGGCTCGCCGCTCGAGATCGCGACGAGGCTGCGCGAGGAGGTGCGCGCGCGCGTCGGGCTTCCGATCACCGTCGGGGTCGCGCGAACGAAGTTCCTGGCCAAGGTCGCGAGCGGCGTCGCGAAGCCGGACGGCCTCCTGCTCGTCCCACCGGACCGGGAGCTCGAGTTCCTGCACCCACTCCCGGTCGAGCGCCTCTGGGGCGTCGGCCGTGTGACGGCCAGGCGTCTCAACGACGCCGGCATCACGACCGTCCGCCAGGTCGCCGAGCTGCCCGAGAACGCGCTCGTGACGATGCTCGGGCGCGCGGCCGGCCGCCACCTGCACGCGCTCGCGCACAACCGCGACCCGCGGCTGGTCGAAACTCGGCGTAGGCGGCGGTCGATGGGAGCGCAGCGTGCGCTCGGCTGGCGGCCAACCTCGCTCGCCGAGGTCGAGACGTCGCTCATCGGGCTCGTCGAGCGGGTGACGCGCCGGATGCGAGCGGCCGACCGGCTCGGGCGGACTGTCGTGCTGCGCCTGCGGTTCGACGACTCGTCGCGCGCCACTCGCTCGCAAACGCTGCCGTACGCAACTGCGAACACGCGCACGATTCTCGACGCCGCCCGTGAGCTGCTCGAGGTCGCGCTGCCGCTGATCGAGCGCCAGGGCATCACGCTCGTCGGCATCTCGATCAGCAACCTCGACGACGACCTCGGCCAGCTACGGCTGCCGCTCGACGACTCGTGGAGCGACACCCTCGACGCCGCGCTCGACGAGGTGCGGGTGCGCTTCGGATCGGACTCGGTCACGCGCGCGGTGCTCCTCGGCCGGCGCCAGGGCCTCGCTGTTCCGCTGCTTCCGGACTAGTCTTGACTTGCAGAGCGAACGTATGTTCGCTTTCATCTGGGAGGTGCAGCTCGCCCTCGACTCGCTCGACCGGCTCGTGGACATCCTCGAGGAGCGCGGCACGCTGACCGTCGTCGAGGCCGCGCGGGCGCTCTTCGCGACGAGCTCGATCCCGGACGGCCTCGCTCGCTCGCTGCTCGAAGAGGTGACCGCCGGCGACAGCCGGGTCGTCTGCACTGGAATGACCGTCTCGCTCGTCGGAGGCCGTCCGGACCCGCTGCTCGAAGAAGCGGAGCTCGTCGTGTTCGACCTCGAGACGACCGGGCTCGCGGCCGGGCGCGACCAGATCTGCGAGATCGGAGCAGTTCGCGTGAAGGGGCTCGAGCTCGTCGACTCGTTCCAGTCGCTCGTCAACCCGCGGGTCGCGCTGCCGGAGCCGATCGCCCGCCTGACCGGCCTTCGCGAAGAGGAGCTGCGCGGCGCGCCCGCGACCTCGATCGTCCTGCGCCGCTTTCTCGACTTCGCCGGCGACGACCTGCTCGTCGCGCACAACGCCCGGTTCGACCAGCGGTTCCTCGAGCGCCAACTCGACCGCAAGCTGTCCGAGCCGCCGCTCTGCACCGCGGCGCTCGCCCGCCGACTGCTCGAAGGGCGCCGCCGCCGCGTCGGCCTCGCCTCGCTCGCCCACTTCTTCGGCGTCTCGACGGAGCCCTGCCACCGCGCGCTGCCCGACGCCGAGGCAACGGCCCAAATCCTCGTGCAGCTGATCGGGCTCGCACAGGAGCGAGGTGCGAGGACGCTCTCGGAGCTGCGCGCGCTGGCAGCGCCGGTCAAGCGCAGGGTGCACGGCAAGCGGATGCTCGCCCGCGGCGCGCCGAGCAATCCAGGCGTCTACCTCTTCCGTGACGGCCACGACCAGGTGCTCTACGTCGGCCGCGCCCGCGACCTGCGCGCTCGACTGCGCTCGTACTTCCGGAGCGACCGGCAGCGGCCCTCGGTCGAGGCGGCGCTGCTCGCGCTGACGCGGATCGAGTGGCGCGTGCTCGGCTCCGAGCTCGAGGCGGCGCTCGAGGAGCTGCGCCTGATCCGCAAGCTCGCGCCGCCGGCGAACTCGCGCGGACGGCGCACGGAGCAGGGTGTCTATCTCCGTCGCCGCGGCGACGAGTTCGTCGTCTCGAAGAAGCCGGGGCCGCTCGGGCCGATTGGCTCCCGGCGGCAGGCGTCGCTTGCTGCACGGGCGCTCGCTGCCTCTTCGGACGAGGAGCTCGGCGCCTTGCTTCAGGGAGGGCCGTTTCCTCGGCTTCGAGCTCGGCTCGCGCATCTCGCCGACACCCAGCGCTACGAGGAGGCGGGGAGACTGCGCGACCGGATCGAAGCCCTCGAGCACATCGTCGAGCGACTGCGACGGCTTGAACGGCTGCGCGCGCTCGAGGTCTGCCTGGTCGCACCCGCAGTCGAACCGAACCGGCGGAAAGCGTTCTTCCTCTCGGGCGGCGCGATCCGCGCCGTGCGGACGCTCCCACCAGGGCGGGGCGCGCGGCTCGAGGTCGAGGCCGGCATCGCGCTCTGCAGATCGGCCGACGAGCTCGACGAAGCGCTGACACCCGCGCAGGCCGAGGACCTGATGCTGCTCCACGGTTTCATCCGCCGGCCTCCGCCCGAGCTGACGGTGCTCCCACTCGAAGCGGACCGGATCGTCGACCACCTGGGCGGCACCCTCTCGCGTGCTGCCTGACCGGCGTGCTGTAACGCAAGAACCGCTCCAGGACAGATAGAGGTATGGCCGTGCAATCGACCAGGACCCCCGAAACCCTCTTCCGCCAGGTCTTCGCACAGCTCGGCGCCGTCACCGCCTACGCGCGACGGCGCGGCAGCCTCGACGCGGATGCGCTCGCGGCCGAGGTGATGACGATCGCGTGGCGCCGGCTCGCCGACGTGCCCGAGGACGACCCCCGGCCCTGGCTCTACGCGACGGCGCGCAATCTCCTGCTCGCCGAGTTGCGCAAGGCCGCGACCGAGCGGCGGCACAGGCACGAGCTCGCCGCGCCCGAGGTCGCGCCCGAGGTTCACGAGCTCGACCCCGAGCTCGCGCGAGTGCTCAACGAGCTTTCACCGCTCGATCGCGAGGCGCTTCTCCTGACAGCGTGGGAGGAGCTGACGCCGACCGAGGCCGCCCATGCGCTCGGCATCAAGCCGACCGCGTTCCGCGTGCGCCTGCTGCGGGCCCGGCGCCGAGTCGAGGCCAAGCTGGCCGGATCCGTGACCGCACCCGACACCAAGCTGACCATGGAGAGGACATGAAGAGCGACGCGCTTCTCACCCGCCTGCAAGCCGCCAATCCGGAGCCGCTGCTCCTGCAGACCGACTCCCTGGACCTCTTCAACGAGATCACTGCGCAGCCCGCCGACCCGCGACTGGCGAAGCCGGAGCGCAAGCCGTTCCTTCGCCGCCGCGGGTTGGTAGTCGCCATCGCCTTTGCGCTCGCGGTGCTCGCCTCGACGGCCTTCACGGTCTCGCGCCTCGTCCGCGACGACGTCGTCGGACCGGACGTCACGAAGGCCGAATACCTCGCTGCGCAGAGCCAGCTCGAGCTCCCGCCCGGCGCGACGTGGCCTCACATCGGCTTCGGGCCCGCGAACAGCGTCACCGGCCGCGGCGCCGGCGGTGGGATGGCGGTCCTGAACGCGCAGAACGCGTGGGAGTGCTACTGGGTGCGAGCGATCCAGGCCGGCGACACAGGAGCTCAGTTGCGTGCGCACGCGGCCCTGAACGCCCTGCTCGCCCACAACATGCTCGAGGCCCCGGCGGGCGCCTCCGAGAACTACCGGCCGACGAATCCGCCCGAGGTCCCCTACGTCGTCTTCGCGCACGACGGAGGCCTGGCCTGGATCCGCCGGAGCTACGCAGCGGCGGCCGCCGGCCACCCGCGCAACCTCATCTCGAGTTGCCGCGCGAACGCGCCACGCTGACGCCGGACAGCGGCGTCTGCGAGCGAATCCATACAGAACCGCGACGCCGCAAGCCGGCGACAGCCCTCTCCGGGAGGTCCCGTCACTTTCTCGCCTCCGGCCCGCTAGCGAAGCAGCGTCGCGCTGACGAGTCGCGCCGCTTCGAGCGCGAAGTCTTCCTCGAGCTGAGCCCCGCACAGGACGCAGCACTCGACCGGCTCCGGGTGGAAGCCGCCGGTCGAGTTGCGGGCCCAGAACGTCAAGGGCTCGACGTGCACGCGGTAGTCCTGCCCGCAGCGACATGGCCAGTTTCCAACGAGCGTTCTGTCGGGAGAGACGAGGCGGCGAGGAACTGGAGGAGGGAAGTCGTCCTTCCCCGCCGCCGCATCGAGGCTCGGTGCAGTGGCTCGCGCGAGATGGGCTCGAGCGGCCACGCTAGCCAGGCCCGTCCCCTTCGCGGACGGGGGCGTTCCCGTCTGCGAACCGGGCGACTGCCTCCGCGAGTTTCGACTCGACCTTGAACTTGCGGTCGAGCCCGGCGATCTCCAGCGTCCTGAGCACTCGGCGATCGTCCGAGACGAGGACGAGCCTCCCTCCACGCTTGGAGAACCGGGGCAGCGCCTTGAGCAGAACCCTGAGCGCTGTCGAATCGACGAAGGCCACGTCTCCGAGATCCACGACCGCGTTGCTTCCCCCGTCGCCCAGCACCCATTCGAGCTCCCGCTCGAGAGCAGGAGACGTGAAGGCGTCGATCTCTCCCGTCACGGAGACGACGTACGTGCTGGGTGTGAGCTGAGCGGTGCGGACCTCGAAGCCGATGACTGACACGCCCCGAGGGTAGGCGCAGGCGACTGAGCGTTCACCCTCGACTCGATGGAGATTTGCTCACACGGCGGCGAGCTTGTAGCCGATGCCTCGCACCGTGACGATCCGCTTCGGGTCGGAGGGATCGGACTCGACCTTGCGCCGAAGGTTCGAGATGTGGATGTCGCACGCGCGCTGGTCTCCGACGTAGGAGCTGTCCCAGAGGTGCTGCATGATCTCCTTGCGGCTGAACACACGCTCCGGCTCGCCGGCAAGAAAGTCGAGGAGGCGGAACTCCGACGGCGTCAGGTCGATCGGCTCGCCGTCGATGCGCACGCGGTGCCGGACCGGATCCAGCTCGAGGGCGCCGACCCGGCGGACCTCCTCGGCGACGCCGGCGCGATCAAGCTCACGCCTGCGCAGGATCGCCCGAACCCGCCCGACGAGCTCCGCCATCGAGAACGGCTTCGTCACGTAGTCGTCCGCTCCGATCTCGAGCCCGAGCACGCGATCGATCTCTGCGTTCTTCGCCGTCAACATGACGATCGGAACTGGGCTTTCGGCGCGCAGTCGCCGACAGACCTCGGTTCCGGTCAGGCCGGGGAGCATGAGGTCGAGGATGACCAGGTCGAACCCGTCCTCGAGCGCAGCGGCCAGGCCTGAGGCGCCGTCGGCGCGCAGCTCGACGTCGAAGCCCTCCTGGCGCAGCGCGTAGCTGAGCGCGTCCCGCAGCGCGGGCTCGTCGTCGACGACGAGGACCTTCGTCACGTCACCATCCGGGTCGCTCCCAGCGGAAGCAAGATCGTCACCGTCGTTCCACGGCCGAGGCCCTCGGACGCCATGTGGAGCTCGCCGCCCATCGTGTCGAGCGCCGCCTGAACGATCGACAGGCCGAGCCCGAAGCCCTTCCTCGACTCGTCGCCCCGGTAGAACCGCTCGGCGACACGAGGCAGCGCTTCTGGCGAGATGCCGGTTCCCGTATCGAGGATCCGGATCTCGACGTGGCCGTCGCGCGGCTCCGCCTCGAGCCTGATCGAACCGGCATCGGTGTACTTCAAGGCGTTGTTGGCGACGTTCATGATCAGCTGGTCGAGAAGCTCCCGATTCGCGACCAGCGCGACGCTCGGAGGGCAGACGACCGTTACCGTCACGCCCTCGCGCGGCTCCAGACGCTCGGCGGCTGCTTCGAGCAGAGGACAGAGATCGATGACCTCGGTTCTCGGCTGCTCGACGTCGGCCTGTGCGCGTGACAGCGTGAGCAGAGCGCGGGTCAGCCGGACGAGCCGCTGGGACTCACGATCGATGTGACCGATGAACAGGTCACGCTCGGCACCATCCTTGGCCCCTGACTGCAGCACCTCGACCGCGCTCGTGATCGCCGCGATCGGGCTCTGCAGCTCATGAGCCGCGTTCGTGACGAAGTCGCGTTCCGCCCGGTTGCGCTGTTCCCGCTCCGTGACGTCCACTAGCAGCGAGACAGCCCCCGTGATCTGCCCTGCTCCATCCCGAATCGGCACGGCGCTCACGTCCACGAAAAAGCGTTGCCCGTCCGCCCCGGCGACTTGGAGCTGCTCGGCAGCAACGGTCTCTCCCCGGAGAGCACGAGCGAGCGGGAACTCGTCGAGCTCGTATCTCGAGCCGTCGGGCCTGAACGCTGCGCCGCGAATTCCGTGCAGCGGCGCACCGTCTTCGATGCCGAGCATCTTCCGCGCGCGCTCGTTGACGGCGGTCACCCTTCCGTCCGGAGCGGAGGCGATGACCAGGCCGCCGGGAATGTGCTCGACGATCGCCGCGAATTGGGCTCGCTCCTGCTCGAGCTCGTCCGTTCGTTCGGGAACGCGCTCGTCGAGCACGGCGTCCCGTCCGGGCGGGTCATTGCGAGCGCTCACTTATTGCCTCTTCCTCCGGCTTGCTTCGGGGAAACCCAAGATGAATCGAAGCAGCCGGCCGAAATTCAACGCCTGCCAACGACGAGGTTGACCTTCGTCGCGCGCGGCCGCACGGCCCCGGCCTTCGGGCTTTGCGAGAGCACCTTTCCCACACGAGTCTTCGCCGAGCGGACCCTGCGCACGCTGCCCGTGTTGCAGTTCGCGTTGGCAATCTTCGTGCGGGCGACCGCGAGGCGCATGCCGATCACGCGTGGAACGCGGCACTTCTTCACCTTCGGGGAGGGGGTCGGCGTGCCGAGCGGATCGCGCACGAAGACGTCGGTGAAGCGGTTCGAGTCGCCGGGAACGAGATTCGTCGCATCCGATTCGAAGGCGCCGAGGTGCCCGCTCCCGTCGAGCGCCGGCCGCACGCTGTCCCCGCTCGCCTCTTCTCCTCCGGCAGCGACGCTCACGCGCTTCGTCGCGCCGCTTCGCCGGTCGTAGACGAAGACGTCGGTCGAGCCGTTCGCGTCTCCTGAGACGAGATTCGACGCCTCCGAGTAGTACGCGACGTAGCGCCCGTCGGCGCTGATCGACGGCCGGAAGCTGTCGCCGTTCGACTGCGTGCCGGAGTCGTCTACGCTCACCCGCGTCGTCACCGTCGTCGCCCGGTCGTTGACGAACACATCGAACGTGTCGTTCGTGTCGCCCCAGACGAGGTCCCAGTCGTCGGAGTCGAACGCGACGTAGCGCCCGTCCGCGCTGATCGACGGCCGCTGGCTGTCGCCCTCCGCTTCGTAGTCCCCGGTGAACTCGCTCACGCGCTCGGTCGTGTTCGCCGTGAGGTCGCGGACGAAGATGTCGTTGCCCTCGTTCTCGTCGTCAGCGATCAGGTTGTCCGCGAAGGACGAGTAGGCGACGAACTTGCCGTTGGCGCTGAGCTCGGGCGTCGCGCTCTCGAGGTCGCCCTGCACGCCGGCCGTCGAGACGCTGACGTCCTGGGCGGTTCCAGTCTGGCGGTCGTAGACGAACGCGTCGCGGAGGTTGTTCGCGTCGCCGTTGACGATGTTCGACGCGACCGACGTGAAGGCGACGAGGCGCCCGTCACCGCTCAGCGACGGCTGGTCGCTGCCGCCGTTCGCCTGACTGCCGTCGTAGCCGACGCTGACGCGCGTCGTGGTGTTCGCCTGGCGGTCGCGGATGAAGATGTCGTTCGCGTCGTTCGTGTCGCCGTCGACGAGGTTCGTGGCCGCCGACGAGAAGGCGACGTAGCGCCCGTCGGAGCTGAGGGCCGGCGCGAAGCTGTCGCCGTTCGCCTCGGCGCCGGAGCTGCTGACGCTGACGCGCGTCGTCTCGCTCGTCTGCAGGTCGCGGACGAAGACGTCACGCGCACCGTTCGTGTCCCCCGAGACGAGGTTCGACGCGTCCGAGTAGAAGGCGACATAACGGCCGTCGGCGCTGATCGCGGGCACGAAGCTGCTGCCGTTTCCCTGGCCGCCTCCGGTCGCGACACTCACGCGGGTCGTCGAGCCCGGACCGGCACCGGCTGCCTGAAGCACGAGCAGCGCTGCCCCCGCGCAGGCCGCACCGATGGCGCCCTTCCCCCATCGCACACGTGGTTTCTAACTCGATTCGGGGCCGGAGCCAAGCGGGAACCGTCGCGAGCCGGCCCGCGCGACTGCGGATCGGGCAGTGTTCCGTAGCATCTGCTCGCGTGGAGGGACGAGTGCGCACCGGCGGATGTCTCTGCGGCGCCGTCCGCTACAGGGTTCGCGGCGAGCCGGTGCATGTCCGGCGCTGTCACTGCGCGAATTGCAGAAAGGAGTCGGGTAGCGCCTGCACCGTGTACGCCCACTGGCCCGTCGAGGCGTTCGAGATGAACGGCGAGATCTCGAGCTACGACGGTCGCGGCTTCTGCCCTCGCTGCGGTTCTCGGCTTCTTGACACGTCCGATCCCGGCAGCACGCTCGTCGAGATTCGGATCGGAAGCCTGGACGAGGCGCCGTTCGAGCTGAAGCCCGAATCCGAGATCTGGGTGAAGCGGCGCGAGAGCTGGGTACCACCGGTCGAGGGTGCAGCGCAGCACGACGAAAGCGCGCCCCAGCACGACGCCGGCTAGCAGCCCCCTCGCGAGCGCCTAGTCGGCTTCGGTGCGCGCGAGGTTCTCGAGCGCGGCGCGGAGACCGACCGCGAGCGCCCCGGTGAGAACCGCGGCTTCGCCGACCGTTGAGACCTCGACCTGCGGCGGGAACGGCAGCCACGAGGCAAGCAGCTGCCGGACGGGCTCGAGGAGAAGATCCCCGTTCGAGCCGATTCCGCCGCCGAGAACCACCAGCTCAACGTCGACTACAGCTGCGATCGGAGCGAGGTGGAGTGCGATCCTGCGGGCGACCTCGGCCACCACGAGCCGCGCCGCCTCGTCGCCCTGGCGCGCAGCGTCGAAGACGGCCCGCGCCTCGAACGGCGCTCGCAGGCTCGTCTCACCGTGGTGCTTCGCGGTCGCCGCGGCGAGCCCGGCGATCTGCGGCGCCGACGGGTCGACCTCCTCGTCGAGCGCGTCGAGCGCGAAGTCGATCTCGCCGGCGAATCCGTGCCGGCCCGTGTGCAGCTCGCCGCGGAGCACGATCCCGGCTCCCATGCCGGTGCCGACCGATAGGAACACGAAGTCGTCGACCCCGCGCGCGACGCCGAGCCGGCGCTCGCCGAGCGCGGCCAGGTTGATGTCGTTCTCGAGCGTGATCGGGAGTCCGAGGCGCTCCTCGAGCTCGGCCTCGAACGGCCGCCCCTCGAGCCCGGGCACGTTGGCGGCAAGCTGGAGCGTCCCGTCCGCCGCGCCGGTCACGCCAGGCACGCCGACGACGGCGCAGTCGATCAGGTCTCCGGGAAGGTCGGTCGCAGCGACGAGCGCGTCACGGAGCTCCGCCACCGCTGCGAGCGCCCGCTCCGCGTCGGCGCCCTGGAGCTCGACGTCCTGGCGCGCGCGGATCGTCCCAGTCAGGTCGCAGATCGCGCCGCGCAGGAATCGTGCGCCGAGGTCGAGCCCGAGGACGAGCGCCGCCTCCGGGACCGGCTCGAAGTACACGGCGCCGTAGCTCGGCCCGCTCGGAGCCTCCGCGCTCTCGCGCACGAGCCCGGCCTCGACGAGCGAGCGGAGCGCCAGCGAAACGGTGGGCTTCGAGATCCCCGCGCGCCGCGAGATCTCCGCGCGCGAGACGGGAGCCAGGTCGCGCACCAGCTCGAGGACGGTCTGCTGGTTGAGGCGCTTCAGCAGCGGCGGCGCTGCCGGGGCGGGTCGGGTCGCTTCGGCCATCTCGTCAGGAACCCTTACCAAATCTCGTGGACGGATGCGAGTTGACTCAGGCGTCCGCTTGCGTTATCTATCGCTCCTGTAAAGGTACTTAACCAGAATCCTGGTGAGGAGGCTCTCGATGTCCCGTGTCGCCGCTGCCCTGCTCGTCGTCCTCGGTGCGCTCGCTCTCGCCGGCTGCGGAGGCGGCGGCTCGAACGACTCGTCCTCCTCGAAAGACACGGCGGCCGCGGACAAGACCCCGGTCACGCTCACCTTCTGGAGCCCCTTCACCAACCGCGAGCTCAAGGTGATGAACGCCGGCCTCGCGAAGTTCCACACGAAGTACCCGTGGATCACGGTCAAGAGCGTCGGCGCGATCACGGCCGACAAGCTGACCGCCGCGATCCACGCCGGCAACCCGCCCGATGTGGCATCGATGTTCGAGACCGACAACCTCGGGGCGTTCTGCAACTCGGGCGCCTGGCAGGACCTGAACAAGTACATCGACGCCGACAACTTCGACATGAAGCAGTTCCCGAAGACGATCCGCGACTACACCGCATACAAGGACAAGCGCTGCGCGCTCCCGTTCCTCGCCGACTCGTACGGCCTCTACTACAACAAGGACCTCCTCGCGAAGGCGGGCATCACCCAGCCGCCGAAGACGGTCGACGAGCTGGCGGCGGACGCGAAGAAGCTGACCGTCCGCAACCCGGACGGCTCGCTCAAGGTCGTCGGCTTCAACCCGCTGATGGGCTGGTACGAGAACGCACCCGTGCACTGGGGGCCGATGTGGGGGGCAACGTGGATGAACGGCGACAAGTCAGGCCTCGCCGACTCGCCGGGCTGGGAGGAGATGGCCCGCTGGCAGAAGAGCCTGATCGACTGGTACGGCTACGACAAGCTCGTCCGCTGGCAAGCGGGCACGGGCGACGAGTTCTCGGCCTCGAACGCCTTCGAGACCGGCAAGGTCGCGATGAACCTCGACGGCGAGTATCGCATCGGGTTCATCAAGTCGGAGGCGCCGAAGCTCAACTTCGGGACTGCTCCGCCGCCCACCTCGAAGTCTGACCTCTACGGCTCGAGCTTCGTGATCGGGACGATCATGGGCCTCCCGAAGGGCGCGAAGCACGCGGATGCGGCGTGGCTCTTCCTGAAGTTCTTCTCGACCGACCCGACGACGCTGGCCCAGATGTCGAACGGCCTCCAGAACATCCCGTCCACGCTCGCCTCGCTGAAGTCTTCGGAGCTCAAGTACGACCCGCGGTTCAAGACCTTCCTGAACGTCTTCGCGAACCCGAAGTCGAGCACCCAGCCCGTGCTCTCGATCGGCGCGCAGAACCAGACCCTGTTCGCGTCGTTCCTCGAGAAGTGGCAGTCGGGGCACGTGAAGGACGAAGATCTCCATGCAGGGATCGAGAACGTGGACAAGCAGATCGACAACGCACTCGAACAGGCCGGAAGCAACGTGCCGTGAGCACGGTCGAGGCTGCCCTCGCCCTCACCGGGCCGGCTGCGGTAGCCCGCCAACAAGCGAAGCGGCGGGCCGCCTGGCGGCGGCGCGGGCTCGTCCTGCTCCTGATGAGCCCATGGATCGTCGGCTTCACCGCGTTCTTCGGCTACCCGCTCGTGTCGAGCGTGTTCCTCTCGTTCACGCACTACGACCTACTCTCCTCGCCGCGCTGGGTCGGGCTCGCCAACTACAGGTTCCTCTTCGAGAAGGATCAGCAGGTCTGGCCGGCGGTCAAGAACACGCTCTGGCTGATGGTCATCTTCGTCCCGCTCCAGGTGCTGTTCGCGTTCGGCGTCGCGCTCATGCTCTCCCGCGCGCGCCGCGGGATCGGGTTCTTCCGGACCGTCTTCTACCTCCCGGCACTCGCGCCGACAGTCGCCGCCACGCTCGCGTTCGTCTACCTGCTGAACCCCGCGACAGGCCCTGTGAACATCGTCCTCGGCCACCTCGGCGTCCAGGGGCCACTCTGGTTCCACTCGCCCTCGTGGTCGAAGCCGTCGCTGACCCTCCTCGGGCTCTGGGGGATCGGGAACCTGATGATCATCTTCCTGGCGGCGGTGATCGACGTGCCGCGCCACCTGTACGAGTCGTCGCAGCTCGACGGTGCGGGCCCGCTCCAACGGATCCGCTACGTGACCCTCCCGTCGATCAGCCCGGTGATCCTGTTCGCGGTCGTGATCGGGGTCATCGACAGCCTGCAGTACTTCACGCAGGCCTACGTCGCCGCCGGCGTCGCGCAGGGTCAGGCGGCCTCGGAAAGCGCGACGAGCCTCGGCTACCCGGAGGACTCGACGCTCTTCTACCCCGTGCTGCTCTATCAGCAGGGCTTCCGCTACTTCAACATGGGCTACGCGTCGGCGATGGCGATGGTCCTGCTCGTCGTCGCGCTCGCGATCATCCTGCTGATCCTGCGCAGCTCGCGGCTCTGGGTCTTCTACCAGGGAGCGGGGCGGAGATGAGCGCCGCCGCGCCCGCCGTTGCACTCGAGCGCCGGAAGCCGCCGGCAGCCGTGCGCCGCAAGCGGTTCCTGATCGCGGTCGCCGACCACTCGTTGCTGATCGCGGCGTCGATCATGTTCCTGGCGCCGTTCGTCTTCATCGTGCTCACGTCGCTGATGACGAACGACCAGGCGCTCTCGCCGCGCCTCTGGCCGAGCCCGTTTCGATGGAGCAACTACACGGATGTGTTCCACACCGCGCCGATCTGGCGCTACGGGTTGAACACCTTCTACTACGCGATCCTCGCGACGATGGGCGTGCTCGTCTCGAGCATCCCGGTCGCGTACGCGCTCTCGCGTCTGCGCTGGAGGGGCCGGGACGTCGCGTTCATCCTCGTGCTGATCGCGATGATCCTGCCGGTTCAGATCACGGTCATCCCGGTCTACGTCCTCTTCTCGAAGCTGCACCTGATCGGGTCGCTCTGGCCGCTGATCATCCCGAACTTCCTCGGTGACGCGTTCTCGATCTTCCTCCTGCGCCAGTTCTTCCTGACCATCCCCGAGGAGTACTCGGACGCCGCGCGGGTCGACGGCTGCAGCGAGCTGCGGATCCTCGTCTCGGTCTTCCTGCGGCTCGCGAAGCCGGCGATTGCGGCCGTCGCGCTGTTCGAGTTCCTCTTCTGCTTCAACGACTTCTTCGGCCCGCTTCTGTACACGAGCGAGAACCCGAATCACTGGACGCTCTCGCTCGGGCTGTCGCAGTTCCGCACGATCTACCAGGTGCAGTGGAACCTGACGATGGCCGCCACGCTCCTCTTCATGGCGCCGGTGATCATCGTCTTCTTCCTCGCGCAGCGGGCGTTCGTCGAGGGCGTGACCCTGACCGGGGTGAAGGGATGAAGTTCGCAGTCGTCGGCGGCGGCTCGACGTACACGCCCGAGCTCGTGTCCGGGCTCGCGGGTGAGCGCGAGCGGCTCGACGTGACTGAGCTCGTGCTGCAGGACATCGACCCGGAGCGGCTCGAGGTCGTCGGTGGGCTCGCGGGGCGGATGCTCGCGCGCGACGGGTTCTCCGGCGAGCTGACGCTGACCGAGGATCTCGACCGCGCGCTCGACGGCGCGGACTTCGTCCTCGTCCAGATCCGCGTCGGCGGGCAGCAGGCGCGGCTCTCCGACGAGACCGTGCCGCTCGCGTGCGGGTGCATCGGGCAGGAGACGACCGGCGCCGGTGGGTTGGCGAAAGCGTTGCGAACGGTGCCGGTCGTGCTCTCGATCGCGGACCGGACACGCGAGCTCGCGGCCGACGGCGCGTGGATCGTCGACTTCACGAACCCGGTCGGGATCGTCACGCGCGCGCTGCTCGACGCGGGCCACCGGGCGGTCGGGCTCTGCAACGTCGCGATCGGGTTCCAGCGAACCGCCGGACGCCTGCTGGGCGTCGAGCCTGCTCGAGTCGTCGTCGACCAGGTCGGGCTCAACCACCTGACCTGGGTGCGGGCCGTGCTGCTCGACGGCGAGGACGTGCTGCCCGGGCTGATCGCGGAGCACGGCGAGGAGCTTGCCGGCTCGTCGCACGTTCCGCGCGAGGCACTCGAGGAGCTTGGCGCCGTGCCGTCGTACTACCTCCGCTACTTCTACGCGCACGACCTCGTCCTCGCGGAGCAGCGCCGGGGCGTGCCGCGGGCGACCGAGGTGGCCGAGATCGAGCGCGGCCTGCTCGAGCTGTACCGCGACCCGGAGCTCGCCGAGAAGCCGGCGCTCCTCGAGCAGCGCGGCGGCGCGTACTACAGCGAGGCCGCGGTCGGCCTGATCGCCTCGCTCGTCGCCGGGGACGGCGAGGTGCACGAGGTCGACCTCCGGAACGAGGGCACGCTGGCCGGGCTCGCGGACGACGACGTGGTCGAGGTTCCCGCGCGCGTGTACCCGGACCGGATCGAGCCGCTCGAGCAGGCGCCGCTCGCGCCGGAGGTGCTCGGCCTGATCCAGCACGTCGCCGCGTACGAGCGACTCGCAGTGCAAGCGGCGCTTTCGGGAAAGGCAGACGACGTACGCAAGGCTCTCCTCGCGCACCCGCTGATCGGCCAGTGGGACCGCGCCGCCGAGCTGACCGAGCTCCTGCGCGCAGCCAGCGAGGCACGGGTTTGAGCGTCGCGCTCCTGGCCGTCGACGGCGGCGCGACGAAGACCGACCTCGCGCTCGTCGACTCCGACGGTGCGCTGCTCGCGCTCCAGCGAGGACCGCTCAGCTCGCCGCACTACCTCGGGGTCGACGGCTCGCTCGACGTGCTCGCGAAACTGCTCGAGCGTGCCGCGACGGACGCGGGGCTGCCGACAGACGACGGCCCCGTGACCGAGCTGGGCCAGCTCCTGATCGCAGGCGTCGATCTCCCGTCCGAGGTCGAGAACTTCCACGCCGCGGTCGGAGCGCGCGGCTGGTCGACGAGGACGATCGTCGACAACGACACGTTCGCGATTCTCCGGGCCGGCACCGCGCAGGGCTGGGGCGTCGCGGTCGTCTGCGGAACCGGGATCAACTGCGTGGGCATCGCACCCGACGGGCGGCACGCGCGCTTCCCCGCGCTCGGCACGATCACGGGCGACTGGGGCGGCGGCTATGACGTCGGCGCGGCGGCGGTCTCGGCGGCGGCGCGCAGCGAGGACGGCCGCGGCGACAAGACGACGCTCGAACGGGCGGTGCCCTCCTACTTCGGGCTCACGACGCCGATGGAGCTCGCGGAAGCGATCCACCACGACCGGATCGCCCACCGGCGGATTGGCGAGCTGCCGCCCGTCGTGTTCGCCGAGGCCCCGCGTGACGACGTCGCCGCCTCGATCGTCCAGCGTCTCGCCGACGAGGTCGTCGCCCTCGCCAGGGTCGCGCTCCAGCGGCTCGACCTGACGCACGAGCCCGTCGAAGTGCTCCTCGGCGGCGGCCTGCTTCGCGGCAACGGCACGCTCGAAGCCGCGATCGAGTCCGGCCTGCGCGAGGTCGGAGACGCGATCACCGTCCGCAACACGGAGTCGCCGCCGATCGTGGGCGCCGCGCTGCTCGGCCTTGACGAGCTCGGCTCCGGCGCCGAGGCTCAGGAGCGCGTCCGCCTCGAGCTCGACGCTGCCGTCGCGGCGCTCGAGCCGGGAGAGCCAGCCGATGGCTGACGTCCGCTTCATCCAGGCGACGAAGCTGTACTCCGGCACCGAGGTCCCCGCAGTCGAGGCACTCGACCTCCACGTCGAGGACGGCGAGCTCATGGTGCTCGTCGGCCCGTCCGGCTCCGGCAAGACGACGGCGCTGCGCATGCTCGCCGGCCTCGAGGAGGTCGACTCCGGCGCCGTCTACATCGGCGAACGCGACGTCACCTACGTCCCGCCGAAGAACCGCGACGTCTCGATGGTCTTCCAGAACTACGCGCTCTACCCGTACATGACCGTGGCCCAGAACATCGGGTTCCCACTCAAGATCGCGAAGGTCAAGAAGGAGGTGCGCGACGAGCGCGTTCGCGAAGTCGCACGGATGCTCGGGCTCGAGCACTACCTCGAGCGCAAGCCCGGGCAGCTCTCCGGCGGCGAGCGGCAGCGGGTGGCGATGGGCCGCGCGATCGTCCGCGTGCCGAGCGTCTTCCTGATGGACGAGCCGCTCTCGAACCTCGACGCGAAGCTGCGCGTCCAGATGCGCGCCGACGTGGCGGCGCTCCAGCTCGAGTTCGGGGTGACGACGGTCTACGTCACGCACGACCAGGCCGAGGCGATGACGCTCGGCCACCGCGTTGCCGTGCTCGACCACGGTCAGCTCCAGCAGTGCGGGTCGCCGCGCGAGCTGTACGACCGCCCGGTGAACACGTTCGTCGCGGGCTTCATCGGGTCGCCGACGATGAACCTCTGCTCGGTCCAGCTGGGGACGAACGGCTCGATCGCGCTCGGCGAGGCGAAGGTGGGGATCGACGACGCGCTCGCAGGCGTGGCGCGCTCGAACGGGCGCGGAGACCTCGTGCTCGGGCTGCGCCCGGAGTCGCTCGAGCTCGGGCCGCATGGAGTCCCTGCGCGGGTCGAGGTCGTCGAGGAGCTCGGAGCCGACGCCTATGTGTTCTGCGTCGCGGAGATCGCCGGTGAGGAGCTGAAGCTCGTTGCGCGGACTCAGGCGCGGAACGTGCCGAGGCGTGGAGACCGCGTCGCGCTCAGCCCGCGGCCGAACGAGGCGCATCTCTTCGACTCGGCCACGGGCGAGCGGCTGGAGCCGAAGTGACGGCCCGCGGCGAGACGTTCCTCGCGGAGATCCGCGAGCAGCCGCAGGCGCTGCTGCGCCTCGTCGAGCAGGCGCCCGCCTACGAGGAGGCGGCGCAGGCGGCGATCGAGCGCGACCCGCACATCGTCCGGCTCGTCGGCCACGGCTCGTCCGACAACGCCGCGTCCTACGGCGTGTACGCGTTCGGGCTCGAGCCCGGCTGGACGGCGCTTCGCGACTCGATCTCGTTGTCCGTCTACTACGGCGCCGAGATCGACCTCGAGCGGTCGATCGTCGTCGCCCTCTCGCAATCGGGCCGCACACCGGACGTCGTCGCCTATGTGGAGCGCGCCCGCGAACGAGGCGCGCTCACGATCGGGGTCACGAACGAGCCCAAGTCCGAGCTGGCCGGAGCAGCCGATCTCACGCTCCCCCTCGCCGCGGGGCCAGAGCGTGCCGTCGCGGCCTCGAAGACGTACGTGAGCCAGCTCGCGGCGCTCCTGCTGCTTGCCGGTGCGATCGCCGGCCGGACGAGCGCGACCGTTGACCAGATCAGCGGCGCAGCCGAAGCGATGGCCGAGGCACTCCCGGGCTTCGAGGACGCCGTTGCTCCGGTCGCGAGCGCGTTCGCGTACGTCGGCCGCATGTTCGTGATCGGCCGCGGGATCGAGTTCGCGACGGCGCGCGAGATCGCGCTCAAGCTGACGGAAACCTGCCGCGTCGCCGCCGAGCCGCTGACGTCGACCGACCTCGCGCACGGCCCGATCGCAGCCCTCGACCCGCTCTTCCCCGTCTGGACGATCGCCTCGCGGGACGAAGCCCTCCCCACGATCGTCGAGGCCGCCCAGAGAGCGCGCGCTGCCGGAGCGACGCTGGTCGCGAGCGGCAATGCGCACTCGGAGATCGACGGCGCCGCGTACCGACTCCCCGCCCCCGCGGCGCCGTCGCCCCTCCTCTCGCCGCTGCTCTCAGTCGTCCCCGGCCAGCTCTTCGCGGCCGCGCTCGCGTCGGCGAAGGGCCTCGACTCGGACCACCCGGTCGGCCTGACGAAGGTCACACTGGCGCGGTGAAGGTCGCGCTCTCGTTCGACACGGAGTTCCCGGGCCGGCCGGCACGTCCCGGCGGCGAGGACCGCATCCTCGAGACGCTGGCCGCCGAAAACGCCCGCGGCTCGTTCTTCCTCCAGGGTCGCTGGACGCGCGCGTACCCGGAGCTCGCACAGCGCATCGCCGCGGCCGGCCACCTGATCGGCAACCACTCCAACTTCCATGCGCCTATGAACGGGCTCACCGACGAGTGGTTCCGACGCGACGTCGAGCGCGCGGAACAGACGATCCTGGAGACGACGGGCATCGACCCGAAGCCCTGGTTCCGCTGCCCCTTCGGCCGCGGGATGGACGATCGGCGGGTCCTGAACGCGCTCGACGAGCTCGGCTATAGGCACGTCGGCTGGGACGTCGACCCGCGCGACTGGGACGAGACGCGCACCGTCGACGAGCTCGTCAAGTTCGTCGTCGCCGGCGACGGGATCATCCTGCTCCACGCCTGGCCGACGGTCACGGCCGATGCGCTCGGGCTCGTGATCGCCGGCCTGCGGGATCGTGGAGCGGAGCTCGTCGGGGTCGACGAGCTGGTCTAGCTACCCGACTGCAGCACGCAGTGCGGGCGTGCAGGTCGAGCGGCCGCGCTTCTCAAGGTACTGCTGGTGGTAGTCCTCGGCCTCGTAGAAGGTCTGCGCGGGCTCGACGAGCGTGACGACCTCCTTGCGGTGGCGCGTCTGCTCTTCCGCCTTCGACCGCGTCGCCGCGTCCTGCTGCTCGTCGTCGTGGAAGAAGATCACCGAGCGGTACTGGTCGCCGATGTCCCAGCCCTGACGGTTGAGCTGCGTCGGGTTGTGCTTGCCCCAGAAGACCCGGAGCAGGTCGTCGTACGACAGCTTTTCGTCGTCGTACGTGACCTCGACTGCCTCGGCGTGGCCCGTCGTGTGCGAGCACACGTCCTCGTAGGTCGGGTTCTCGGTGTGCCCGCCCGTGTAGCCGACGCGGGTCTTCGTGACGCCGTCGAGCTGCCTGAACGCCGCCTCGACGCCCCAGAAGCAGCCCGCTCCGAACGTTGCTCTCTTCTCCACTACTCCTCCTCCAGTTTCAGTGCCGCAGAGTTGATGCAGTACCGCTGCCCGGTCGGGTGCGGCCCATCGGGGAACACGTGCCCGAGATGGCCTCC
>Ga0207674_10002756_pt1 | contig 21919 bp, 13 predicted proteins | sample KBSCornC72_FD_184303 | JGI IMG/M metagenome (GOLD analysis project Ga0207674, IMG submission 184303) | Corn rhizosphere microbial communities from Kellogg Biological Station, Michigan, USA - KBS Corn C7-2 (SPAdes) (version 2) | ecosystem: Host-associated > Plants > Roots > Rhizosphere > Soil ...
CGCCGGTACGTGGAAGGATTTGACCGACTCGGTGAATTCGCTCGCTTCGAACCTGACTTCGCAGGTGCGCAACATCGCCGAAGTGACGACCGCCGTGGCCAAGGGCGACTTGTCGCGCAAGATCACGGTCGACGTGCGCGGCGAAGTGCTGCAGCTGAAAGAAACCATCAACACGATGGTCGACCAGCTCAACGGTTTCGCCGCCGAGGTCACGCGCGTCGCGCGCGAGGTCGGTACCGAAGGCAAGCTCGGCGGTCAGGCGCAGGTGCCCGACGTCGCCGGCACCTGGAAGGATCTCACCGATCACGTCAACTCGATGGCGTCGAACCTGACTTCGCAGGTGCGCAACATCGCCGAAGTGACGACAGCCGTGGCGAAGGGCGACCTGTCGCGCAAGATCACGGTCGACGTGCGCGGCGAAATCCTGCAGCTCAAAGAAACCATCAACACGATGGTCGACCAGCTCAACGGTTTCGCTGCGGAGGTCACGCGCGTGGCGCGCGAGGTCGGTACCGAAGGCCGTCTCGGCGGCCAAGCGGTCGTTCCCGGCGCCGGCGGTACGTGGAAGGATTTGACCGACAACGTCAATTCGCTGGCATCGAACCTCACTTCGCAGGTGCGCAACATCGCCGAGGTGACGACGGCCGTCGCCAAGGGCGACTTGTCGCGCAAGATCACGGTCGATGTGCGCGGTGAAATTCTGCAGTTGAAGGAAACCATCAATACGATGGTCGATCAGCTCAACGGCTTCGCTGCGGAAGTCACGCGCGTGGCGCGCGAGGTCGGTACGGAAGGCAAGCTCGGCGGTCAGGCGCAGGTGCCAGGCGTCGCCGGTACGTGGAAGGATTTGACCGACTCGGTCAACTCGATGGCATCCAACATCACCGCGCAGGTGCGCAACATCGCCGAGGTGACGACCGCGGTGGCGAAGGGCGACCTGTCGCGCAAGATCGCGGTCGACGTCAAGGGCGAAATCCTGCAGCTGAAGGAAACCATCAACACGATGGTCGACCAGCTCAACGGCTTCGCTGCCGAAGTCACGCGCGTGGCACGCGAGGTCGGTACCGAAGGCAAGCTTGGCGGCCAGGCCCAGGTGCCCGGAGTGGCCGGTACGTGGAAGGACCTCACCGACTCGGTCAATTCGATGGCGTCGAACCTGACCACGCAGGTGCGCAACATCGCCGAAGTCGCGACCGCCGTTGCGCGCGGAGATCTGTCGCGCAAGATCGCGGTCGGCGCGCTCGGCGAGGTGTTGCAGCTGAAGGAAACCATCAACACGATGGTCGACCAGCTCAACGGCTTCGCCGCCGAAGTCTCGCGCGTCGCGCGCGAGGTCGGCACCGAAGGCAAGCTCGGCGGCCAGGCACAGGTACCGGGCGTCGCAGGTACGTGGAAGGATCTCACCGACAACGTCAACTCGATGGCGTCGAACCTGACCACGCAGGTGCGCGGCATCGCCAAGGTCGTGACCGCGGTGGCGACCGGTGACCTGAAAAAGAAGCTCACGGTGGAAGCCAAAGGCGAAATCGCCGAACTCGCCAACACCATCAACAGCATGACCGAGACGCTGGCGATCTTTGCCGATCAGGTAATCACGGTGGCGCGCGAAGTCGGCGTCGAAGGCCGCCTCGGCGGTCAGGCCAAGGTGCCGGGCACCGCGGGCACCTGGAAGGATTTGACCGACAACGTCAATCAGCTCGCGGCGAACCTCACCAACCAGGTGCGCGCGATCGCCGACGTCGCCATCGCGGTGACGCAAGGCGATCTCACGCGTTCGATCACGGTCGACGTGCGCGGCGAAGTCGCCGAATTGAAGGACAACATCAACTCGATGATCGGCACGCTGCGCGCGACGACGTTGAGCAACCGCGAACAGGACTGGCTGAAAACGAACCTCGCCAAGTTCGGCAGCATGATGCAGGGCCAGCGGGATCTGATCACGCTCGGCCGCATGCTGCTGTCGGAATTGGCGCCGTTGATCAACGCGCATCAGGGCCTGATGTACGTCGTCGATCCCGCCGTGCCCGGGATGGCGCCGCGTTTGCGCAAGCTGGCCGGCTATGCCGATGCCGGCGAGAGCTCCGGCGATACACTGGCATTCGGCGAGGGCCTGATCGGCCAGTGCGCCGCGCAGGCGCGCATGATCCTGATCCACGAATCGCCGGCTGGCGAGGCGCAGATCCGCTCCGGTCTGCTCAGCGCCGTGCCGCGCAACATCATCGTGCTGCCGGTGCTCTTCGAGAGCCAGGTCAAGGCCGTCATCGAACTGGCCTCGCTCGCCGAATTCACCGCGTCGCAACGCTCGTTCCTCGAACAGCTGTCGGGCAGTATCGGCATCGTGCTCAATACGATCGAAGCCTCGATGCGCACGGAAAACCTGCTGACGCAGTCGCAGCAGCTGGCCACCGAATTGCAATCGCAGCAGAAGGAACTGCAGCAGACCAACGAGGAAATCGCGCTGAAGGCCACGCTGCTCGCCGAACAGAAAGCCGAGGTCGAACACAAGAATCAGCAAATCGAGTATGCGCGTCGCGCGCTCGAGGAAAAAGCCGCGGAACTGGCGCTGACCTCGCGCTACAAGTCCGAATTCCTCGCCAACATGTCGCACGAGCTGCGCACGCCGCTGAACAGTATCCTGATTCTCGGCCAGCAGCTCGCCGAAAATCCGGAAACCAATCTCAGCGCGAAGCAGGTCGAGTTCGCCAAGACCATTCACGCGGCCGGCACCGACCTGCTGCATCTGATCAGCGACATTCTCGATCTGTCGAAGATTGAATCCGGTACGGTCACCGTCGACAGCGAGGAAATCACTTTCGCGCTGTTGCGCGAAAATCTCGAACGCGGTTTCCGTCACGACGCCGAGCGCCGCGGCCTGGATTTCATCATCGATTTCGCCCCGGACCTCGGCGAGTCGTTCACCAGCGATCCCAAGCGCCTGCAGCAGATCCTCAAGAACCTACTCTCGAACGCGTTCAAGTTCACCGAGAGCGGCAGCGTGCGCATGTCCGCGCGAACAGTGCAAAGCGGCTGGACGGCCGGCCATGCGGTGCTCGACAAGGTGCCGAGCGTGATTGCTTTCGAAGTCGCCGACACCGGTATCGGCATCGCCGCCGAAAAGCAGAAAATCGTGTTCGAAGCGTTCCAACAGGCCGACGCCGGCACTTCGCGCAAATACGGCGGCACCGGCCTCGGCCTCGCGATCAGCCGCGAAATCGCCGGACTGCTCGGCGGCGAGCTCAAGCTGCGCAGCACGATGGGCTCCGGCAGCACGTTCACGCTGTACCTGCCGTTCAACTACGTTGCGCCGGACAAGCTGCAACCGGCACCCGCGCGCAAGCCGATGCTGCGCAAGGACGAGCGTCCCGCAGCCGAAACCGAGCGCGTCGCCGATGACCGCACTGCGCTGAACCAGGAGCGCCCGACGCTGCTGATCGTCGAAGACGACGCGCGTTACGCGACCGTGCTGCGCGATCTGGCGCGCACCCACGGTTTCAACGTGCTGGTCGCACAGCACGGCGCCGAGGCACTGCGTCTGGCGCACGACTTCGCGCCCACGGCGATTTCGCTCGATGTGTTCCTGCCGGACATGCTCGGCTGGGCCGTGCTGTCGCGGCTCAAGCATGACGTCGCTACACGCCACATTCCGGTGCAGGTGCTCACGATCGACGAGGAGCGCCATTCCAGCCTCGAACGCGGCGCGTTCGACTTCCTGACGAAACCGGCTTCAGCCGAATCGATCGGCGACGCGCTCGAACGCATCCGCAAATACACGCTGGCGCGCACCAAGCGTCTGCTTGTGGTCGAGGATGACGCGCGCGAGCGCAGCAGCATCGTCGAACTGCTCAAGGAAGCCGATCTGGAAATCGTCGCCGCCGGCTCCGGCGAGGACGCGCTGGCGAAACTCGCCAGCGAAGAATTCGACTGCGTCGTGCTGGACTTGCGCCTGCCCGACATGAGCGGGTTCGAACTGCTCGAACGTCTGCAGGAGGATGAAAAAATGCGCACGGTGCCGGTAATCATCTTTACCGGTCGCGAGCTGTCCAGCGACGAGGACCAGCGTCTGCGCCGCGCCGCGAAGAGCGTCATCGTCAAGGGCGTGGAGTCGCCCGAACGCCTGCTCGACGAAACCGCGCTGTTCCTGCATCGTCAGATCGCGCAGATGTCGCCGACGCAGCAGAAGATCATCCGCCGTCTGCATGAATCCGACGACGCGCTGAAGCAGAAGCGTGTGCTCGTCGTCGATGACGACGTGCGCAACATCTTCGCGTTGTCGAGCGTGCTCGAACGCCACGGCATGGACGTGCTCACCGCCGGCACCGGTCAGGAAGCCATCGAAAAGGTGGCGACGGATCCGGATATCGACCTCGTCATGATGGATATCATGATGCCGGGCATGGACGGCTACGACACGATGCGCGCGATCCGCGCGCGGCCGGAATCGCGCGCGTTGCCGATCGTGGCCCTGACCGCGAAAGCGATGAAAGGCGACCGTGAAAAGTGCCTGGAAGCCGGCGCCTCGGACTATCTGGCCAAACCGGTCGTCACCGAACAATTACTCGGAGTGCTCCGGCAGTGGCTGCATCGTTGATCGAGAACCGTCGCGAGATGGCCGCGGAAGCGCCAGATCCGGTCAACATCCTGTTGGTCGACGATACGCCGTCGCGCCTGCTCGCCTATCGCACGATTCTCGAGGATCTCGACGAAAATCTGTTCGAAGCGAAATCCGGCACCGAGGCGCTGAAGCTGCTGATGCAGCACGAGTTTGCGCTGATCCTGCTCGACATCAACATGCCCGGCATCGATGGTTTCGAGACGGCGCACCTGATCCACGAGCATCCGCGCTTCGAAGATACGCCGATCATTTTCGTCAGCGCGGTCAACGTCACCGAATTCGACCGCATGCGCGGCTACAAGCTCGGCGCCGTCGATTACGTGACGGTACCGATCATCCCGGAGATCCTGCGCAGCAAGGTCATGGTGCTCGCGGAACTTTTCCGCAAGCGCCGCGAGCTGGAGATCGCCAACCGGCGCCTGGCCGCGGCGAACGACGCCTTGCACGCGGAAAAGACGCGCGAACTGGCGGTGCTCAACGAATCGCTGCGCCTGACCAATATTGAGCTGGCCAGCCGCTTCATGCAGCTGCAGGCGGAAGCCGGCGAGCGTCAGCGCATCGAGATGCGACTGATCGAACAGGATCAGCGCAAGGACGAATTCCTCGCCACGCTCGCGCACGAGCTGCGCAATCCGTTGTCCTCGGTGGCCAACGCGATCAGCGTAATGAAAATGACCGAGCCGCAGCAGAAGGAGCTCGGCGAGCTCATGTCGCGGCAGGTCGCCCTGCTCGTGCGCCTGATCGACGATCTGCTCGACGTGGCGCGCATCAGCCAGGGCAAGATGGTGCTCAAGCGCGCGCCGGCCACACTCCGTGAGATCATCGATTCGTCGCTGGAAACCGTTGCTCCATCGCTGGAAACGGGCGGGCATGTCGTCAACGCGCAACGCTTGCCGGAAACCATCACGTTGAACGCCGACGGACAGCGTCTGACTCAGGTGTTTTCGAACCTGCTCAGCAACGCGACCAAGTATTCGGACGACGGCGCGCCGATCGAGATCACGGTGACGAGGAGCGCAGAAGCGCTCGAGATCTGTGTCGCCGACCGCGGCATCGGCCTGAGCGAGGAACAATGCGAACGCATCTTCGAAATGTTCCAGCAAGTGGACACCACACTGGAACGTTCGCGCGGAGGCCTCGGCATCGGGCTGACGCTGGCACGTCACATCGTCGAGCTGCACGGTGGCAAGCTGCTTGCGCGCAGTGAAGGTCTGGGCCGCGGTGCGAGCTTCATCGTCAGCCTGCCGTTGGAGCTGATCATGACCACGCCGGTGCCGGTGCCGCTGCCGTCGGACCCGATCGCCGGCGCGCCGCGTCGTGTGCTGGTCGTCGACGACAATGCCGATGCCGCTGCCACGCTCGGGACAATCCTGCAGTTGCTCGGCCACGCCGCGCATTGTCTCAACGATCCGCACGAAGTCATGGAGACGGTCGTGGCGTTTGCGCCGGAAATCGTCTTTCTCGATATCGGGATGCCCGGCCTCAACGGCTACGACGTCGCGCGTGAGCTGCGCGCCCACCCCGCGGGGCGCAGTCTCACTCTCGTTGCGCTGACTGGCTGGGGGCAAGCCGAGGACCGCAAGCGCACGGCCGAGGCCGGCTTTGATCACCATGTGGTGAAACCGGCGGATCTGGAAACGATCCAGCGAATTTGCAACGGCGAATTTGCGGCGGCGAGCGTGCCGTGAAAACCAGCCTGAGCCGATCGAAGGGCTCAGGACGACGTTTCATCAGCGCGCGCCTGCAAAGCGCTCAGGCTGCGCGTCGCGCACTCAACCTCGACATCGCCTCGCGGCACACCACGAGCGAGGGATAATGCGCCTTCAACAATTTGCGCAGCACGGGTGATTTGGCAATCTCGAACGCGCGCTCGACCAGGCGCATGAGCTGCTGTTCGCCGATGTCGAGCAAGCCGGCGCTCAAATGCGGCTGCCTGCCGTCGAACGAGCGCTTGAGGTCGACGTAGATGCGTTCGGCGCTCGCTGCCGCCGAGACATGATGATTTTCCGGCTTGCCGGCCGGCGCCCACGGCGTCAAGTCCTGCGCGAAGCGGTTCTTGACGTCGCTGATGTATTCGAATGCGGCGCGCACTTCGCTGTCGGCAATACGCGGTTTCATCTCGACGAAGAAATCACGGCCGATGCTGGCGATGCGCACGATCTGTTGCAACAGGTCTTCCTCACGGTTCATGGTGTTGCCTCATATCTTGTTCGTTTGCAGACATATCAATCTGTGTGCCAGCGCTGCGCGGCAGAGGAAACCAGCAACAGGTTCATCGGGAATCGCGCTTCGCGTTGCAGCCTGCATGATGCGCAGCGGCGCGTCATGCAACTGTCCCTGCGCCGATGATCTTGTCCGGCGTGATCGGCAGGTCACGGATGCGCTTGCCGGTAGCGTGGTACACCGCGTTGGCGATGGCCGCCGGCACGCCGGTGATGCCGATTTCGCCGATGCCGCGCGCGCCGATCGGATTGAAATTCCGGTCGTCCTCGTCAACGGCGCTGACCTGGATGTCGGGCATGTCGGCGGCGACCGGCACGTGGTACTGCGCCAGATTCGCGTTGAGCACACGCCCGCTCGCCGCATCGACCTGGGTTTCCTCGGTCAACGCCATCCCCATGCCCCAGACGATGCCGCCCAGGAACTGGCTGCGCCCGGTCTTGGCGTTGAGCAGCTTGCCGACGCTATAGCTGGCGACGATGCGGCGCACGCGCACTACGCCGAGCTGCGCGTCGACTCCGACTTCGGCGAACGCCGCACCGAAGGAATGCGTGGCGAATTTTTCGTCCTCGTCGGGTTTGGCCGAGCCTTGCGTTTCCACGGGCTGGCCGCCGCCGCGCGTAAGCAGCACGGCGACGAGTTCGCGCCTTTGCGGATCGCTTGCCGCGCACACCGCGCCGGCCTGGATCATCAGGTCTTTGGGATCACGGCCGTTGAACGGCGAAGCCGGATCGGCAACCGCGCGCGCGATGATCTCGTCGCGCGCCTGCAGCGCTGCTTCGCGCACCGCTGGCGTGACGCTCGCTGCGGTCATCGAACCGCCCGACACCGGCGCGTTCGGCAAGTCACTGTCGCCGAGTTCCACCTGTATGCGATCGGCCGGAATGCCGAGCGCGTCTGCAGCAACTTGCGCGATGATCGTGTAAGTGCCCGTACCGATGTCCTGGGTGCCGCAGCGCACATGCGCCGAGCCGTCGCCGAGCACGCGCAAAGTCGCATTCGCCGGCATGCGGTGCGCCGGGTACGTGACCGTCGCCATGCCGTAACCGATCAGCGTGTTGCCGTCGCGCATCGAGCCGACCTTCGGGTTGCGCTTGCTCCAGCCAAACCGATCGGCGGCATCGCGATAGCAGTCGCGCAACTTCTTGCTCGACCACGGCTTGCCGGATTCGGGTTCCGTTTCGGCATGGTTGCGCAAGCGCAGTTCGACCGGATCCATGTTCAGCGCGACCGCGAGTTCGTCCATTGCCGATTCCAGCGCGAACGATCCGGTCGACAATCCGGGCGCGCGCTGGAACGTCGGCGTGCCGAGATTGAGCTTGACGAGCCGATGCGACGTGCTCACGTTCGGGCACGCGTACATCATGCGCGTGACGGTTGCCGAAGATTCGGTCCAGTCCTCGAACGTCGAGGTCGGCGAAATCACCTCGTGCGTGATCGCCACGAGCTTGCCGTCCTTGTCGGCGCCCAGCGCCACGTGTTGACGCGTCGGCGGCCGATAGCCGACCGGCCCGAACATCTGCGTGCGCTCCAGCGCCAGCAGCACGGGTCGTCCGCACTGGCGCGCGGCCATCGCGGCGAGCACCACATGCGACCACGCCGAGCCCTTGCAGCCGAAACCGCCGCCGATGTATGGCGAGACCACGCGTACCTTCTCCGGCGCGATGCCGAGTTTTTTCGCCAGCGCCTTGCGCGTGCCGCTGACGCCTTGCGTCGAATCGTGCACGGTCAGCGCGTCGCCGTTCCATACCGCAAGCGTCGCGTGTGGCTCCATCGGATTGTGGCTCTCCATCGGCGTCGTATAGGTCTGATCGATCTTGACTTCCGCGCTGGCCAGCGCGGATTTCGCGTCGCCCCATGCCACGTCGGCTTTGCCGTGCGCGAGTTCTTTCGGCGCGTACGCCGAGCCGAGCACGGTCTGGAAATCGAGCGTCGGGGTTTCCGCCGCGTAATGCACGGTCAACAGGTCGGCAGCCGCGCGTGCGACTTCGAGCGAATCGGCGACGATGACGGCGATCGGTTCGCCGTTGTAACGCACCTCGTTGGTTTGCAGCAGCGACAACGCGCGCTCGCCGGGCGGGTTTGCCTTCTGCGCCTCCGCCGGCAGCTTCGGCGCATTCGCATGCGTCATCACCAGCAGTACGCCGGGCATGTTCTCCGCGCGCGCCGCGTCGATCGATTCGATGTGGCCCTTGGCGATCGTGCTTTGCACGAGCAGCGCATAAGCCATGCGCGCGGCGTCGAAATCCGAAGCGTAATGCGCCGTGCCGGTGAGCTTGGCCGGCCCATCCTTGCGATCGAATGCTGTGCCGACGACCGCGTTCATGCCATTTCCAGCGCGGTCTTGAGTGCGCGCGCGGTGGTGTTGCGGGCTAACTGCACCTTGAAGGCATTGTGCGCAAGTGGTTGCGCGCCTTGCACGGCGAGCGCAGCGATCGCATTCAAGTCGACGTCATGCACCGATTGGCCGACCAGCTGCTGCGCGGCATCGGCCGCAAGCCACGGTTTGTGCGCGACGCCGCCGAGCGCGATGCGCGCGTCGTTGATCTTGTCGCCCGACACGTCCAGCGCCACGGCAACGGAAACCAGCGCGAACGCGTAGCTGGCGCGATCGCGTACTTTCAAATAAACCGAGTGCGCGGCGAAATTGTTTTTCGGCAAATCCACGCTCGTGATCAGTTCGCCGTGCTGCAGGTTCGTATCGCGCTCGGGGTGATCTTCTGGCAGCCGATGGAAGTCGGCGATCGCCATGCGCCGCTCGCCTTGCGTGTTGCGTACGTTCACGATTGCGCCGAGGGCGAGCAGCGCGACGCTCATGTCGGACGGATTCACCGCAACGCATTGCGGGCTTGCGCCGAAGATCGCGTGGTTGCGGTTCATGCCGTCCTTCGCCGCGCAACCGCTGCCCGGCTCGCGCTTGTTGCAGTGGGCGAAGCCGCGATCGACGAAGTAGTCGCAACGTGTGCGTTGCAGCAGGTTGCCGCCGACTGTCGCCATGTTGCGCAGTTGCGGCGACGCGCCGGCCAGCAAGGCCTGACTCAGCAGCGGATAACGTTCGCGCACCAGCATGTGGTTCGCCACGTCGCTGTTGCGCGCACCGGCGCCGATACGCAAGCCGCCGTCCGGCAGTTCGCTGATGCCGGCCAAGCCCAGATGATTGATGTCGATCAGCCGCGTCGGCCGCGCAATGCCGCCTTTCATCAGATCGACGAGATTGGTGCCGCCGCCGATGTAATACGCATGCTGCTCCGCGCCTGCGGCGAGCGCCGGATCGAGCAGTTGCGGACGCAAGTATTCGAAAGTATCCATTTATACTTCCCTCGCGCCGCCCGCGGCCGCACGTATCGCGGCTACGATGTTCGTGTACGCGCCGCAGCGGCAAATGTTGCCGCTCATGCGCTCGCGGATCTCAGCATCCGACAGCGGCAGCGAGACTGCCTTGCGAACGTCACCGGTCACCGCGCTGGCCGTGTTCGCCCGCGCTTCGGCCATCAGCGCAGTTGCCGAACACAGTTGGCCCGGCGTGCAGAATCCGCACTGGAACGCATCGTGTTCGAGAAACGCCGCTTGCAAGCCACCAAGCTCGCCGGCATCGGCCAGGCCTTCCACCGTGGTGATCGCTTCACCCTCGTGCATGACCGCAAAAGTCAGGCACGAATTGACACGCTTGCCATCGACGAGCACCGTGCACGCACCGCACTGGCCGCGATCGCAGCCCTTCTTGGTGCCGGTCAGGCGCAAGTGATCGCGCAGCGCGTCGAGCAAGGTGACGCGCGCATCGAGCATCAGCGAATGGTCCACGTCGTTGACGCGCAGCTTCACCGCCACGCGCGGCACAGACAGTCTCGGCTCGGATTTCGCGACTTGTGCGTCCGCATCCGCGCTCCAGCGCAGCGACACACCCGCGCCCGCGAGCGCCATGCCGCCGAGGAATCCACGGCGCGTGAGATGAACGATGGTCTTGTCGGTGGAAGAAGCGATGGCCGTCTCCGATAAGCCGAGTGCACAGAACGGCTGTTTTGACGCAAACGCTATGCCATCGGTGTTACGCGGGAGCCGCTGTTCGCGGCGTCGACCGATCGCGCAAATTGCAGAACACGCTCAGTGGCAGCCGTGCAATCCGCCAGCGCGTGGACTCAGCCGTCATCCCGCGCCGGCGAATGGGCCGAAAGCATCAGGGCTGCGCCCGACCGCTGCCGTCGGGCACGGCCAGCCGGCTTTGCCAGAGCAGATGCCGATCCTCGCCGCTGGCCATCGTCTCCATGATCAGCGAGTCGTTGTTGTGATTGGAATCCACCACGAGCAAGGTGCGGCCGGCCTCGATCTCGTCTTCGAAGCGGCGTCTTACCTCATCCGGAATGGCGGAACCGACGAGCGCGGAACTCCACGCGCCGAGCACGGCGCCGCCGGCGAAGAAGCCGATCAGCACCGGCCCGGCCATGGTGACGCCCAGCGCCGGAATTGCCAGCGCAACAAGACCCGCGCACAAGCCGATCACGCCGCCGACGGCAGCGCCGCGGCGCAATGCCGGGATGAAGTCGGTGGACGCATCCAGATAACGCGACGGAATTTCTTCCAGCTCGATGTTCGAGCGCGCCACGAGCGAAATCGCCTGGTCGTTGATGCCGTGCCCGCGCAAGACGTCCACGGCACCGCGCGCCGCGACCGGAGTATCGAAAGCGTAGATATAGCGTTTCATGGCTCACCTCTCCGCCGCCTTTTGGATGATGAAAAGAATGTGCCAGTGCAACAGAACGGTTGCTGGCCAAAGCATTGCAAAACTGACTGTCAGATAACTCGAATCAGAATTTGCCATCGAGAGCTTGTTCGACGCGCTCGAAATCCGCCCACGGATCGGCATGCAGGCTGCGCAATCGTGCCGGTACGTTGCGCATCGTGAAAGCGGTGGCGCTTTTCAGGTGCGACAGTTCGTCCCAGCGCAGCGGCGTCGCAACCGGAGCGCCGGGCCGGGCGCGCAACGAATACGAAGCCACGCTCGTCGCACCGCGCGTGTTGCGCAAATAGTCGATGAAAATTTTTCCTTGACGCCTTTGCTTCGATGCCGTGGCGATGAAATCGCGCGGATGCGATTCGGCGATACTGTGCGCGAAAGCCTGCGCGAACTCCTTCGCCGTGCTCCACGCCGCAGCCGGACGCAGCGGCACGACGACGTGCAAGCCTTTGCCGCCGGAGGTGCGCAGAAATGAAACCAGACCTTCGGCGGTGCAGCGCTCGCGCAGCAGCTGCGCCGCGGCAACAACCCGCGTCCAGGTCACTCCCGGACCGGGGTCCAGATCGAAGACGAGAAAGTCGGTGCTATCGGTATCCTCGACCAGGGCAGCCCACGGGTGGAATTCAAGCGCGTTGAACTGCACGAGTTCGAAAACCTCGTCCGCGCTGTGGACGTAGAGATAACTTCCGTTGCCGCCGCCTTCCTCGTGCAGGCGCGCGCTGTGCACGAGCCGGAAACCGGCGGTCATGTGTTTCTGGAAAAAACAGGGGGCGCTGATGCCGTCCGGACAGCGCACGATAGACAACGGCCGGTTGGCAATCGCGGTCAGCAGTTGTGGCATTACCGCTGCGTAGTAACGCGCGACGTCGCCCTTGCTTTTGCCGTCCGGAAAAACCTTGCGATCGGCGTGCGTCAACTTCACCGAACCGAACACCGGCGACGGCGCCGCGCGATGGCTGGCCTCGTATTTGCGCTTTTCCGCAGCAGAAGGTCTGGTCATGCTTGGTCGAACCTCCGTTCGCAGTCATTTTTCAGCGCATCAGGCAGGCCGCGCGTGCGCATCCTCGCATTGCGGATGGCCGCAGCGGCATGCCGCGCGTACTCCTTTTTCCGGATTGATCGCCGCCTGCGCGCAATAGGGGCTGCAGTACAGCTGACCCGGTGGCACATCGCAGCGGCATGTTTCGTGGGCACACTTGTTTTTGGACTGGGCCGGCGTCATCGCTACAGACTCGCCGGCCGCAACCCGTTCACGGCGCCTTGACCGTCGCGCGCCGGCGCCGCCGTGCTCAATGGAAAGAACGTCGAGATCGACAACCCACGCTGCTCCAGACGGTCGCCCAGATGATCATCGCCGCAAGCGAAGAACTCTTCGACGCAGTGCACATCCGAGTCGGCGAGCTGCATGATCTGCTGCAGGTTCAGGCGTTGACCTTCCAGTCGTTGCACGTGATAGATCGGCGTGCGGGCCATGCGCGAGTCGCTCTGCACATTGGGCGTCGCGGCAACACGCAGCGGATGGATCACGTACCACGCCCGATGGCCGCCGCCTGACGAGGCCAGGCGCATCGCAAGACCGATGCCCTGATGCAACCAGCGCCAATGACAGCGTTGCGTCACGTCCATGTAGTGCTCTCGTGCATAACGGGTGCCCTGCAATTTGTCCGCCAGCTGGAGCCCGCTAGCCGCTGCTCTGCGTGAGCAGCCAACGCATCGCGTGAATGGCCGGCTCAACCTCTCGGGGAACAACCTTCCCTGGTGCGCTTGCCGGCCCGCACATCCATGTGCGGTCGTTCGCCGGCACGAGATGCGATTCAACGCATCTCGTGAAACCCCAGCTCACCCTCCCGGGGCCACGCCGCCGAAAATCGGGATTACCGTTCCGGTGATGTAACTCGAACAGCTGGGTGCGGCGAGAAAAACATAGGCCGGGGAAATTTCTTCCGGTTGCGCCGGACGATGCATGTCCGACTGCTCGCCGAAGTGCGCCACATCTTCCGCATCGCGGTCGGTTGGATTGAGCGGCGTCCACACCGGCCCCGGTGCCACCGCATTGACGCGAATGCCGCGCGGCAGCAGGTTCATCGCCAGCGAACGAGTGAACGCGTGAATCGCGCCTTTCGTGGCCGAGTAATCGAGCAATTCCTTCGAGCCGAAGAAACCGGTTTCCGAGCCGGTGTTGATGATGCAGCTGCCGGAAGTCAGGTGCGGCGACGCGGCCTTGGCCATGTGGAAATAACCGTACACGTTCGTGCGCATGGTCAGATCGAGGTGTTCGACGGTGAGTTCATCGAGGCTCTGCGCGTGCATCTGGAACGCCGCGTTGTTGACGAGTATGTCGAGCTTGCCGAACGTTTCCAGCGTGCGGCCGACCGCGTCCTCGCAGAAATCGGCGTCGCGCACATCGCCTTCGATCAACAGGCATTCCGCGCCTTCGCGCTCGACGTGGCGTTGCGTATCTTGCGCGTCCTGCGTTTCGCTCAAGTATACAATAGCCACTTTTGCGCCTTCGCGCGCGAACAGCACGGCCACGGCGCGGCCGATGCCGGAATCGCCGCCGGTGATCAGCGCGACCTTGTCCTTGAGCTTGTCGCTGCCCTTGTAGGCACTGGCCAGGAAGCGCGGCGCCGGATCGAGTTCGTGTTCGTAGCCGGGCTTGCGTTGATGCTGCGCAGGCAACGGATTCTCCGGCTCACGCACATCGCCGGCCTGCACCGCCCGGCTTTTGGGCGGCTTGCGCTGGGGCCGCGTGCGCTCGCTCTCGTGAATCTGCCGTTGTACGCGGCGCTGCTTGCCGACTGCGTCGTTGCGGCGCGCGGCGATAGCCGCCTTGCTCGGTTTAAGCACCATGATGTTTTCTCCATGCCTGCGCGGGATGCGCGCAGGGCTGCAAGCGCGGTGCCACAGGCGCGCCGCCGCGGGCGGTGGTCTTTTGCACGATACGGGCGACGCAGGTCGTGCGAAGGAGCAATCTGCCAGACCGTCCTATTGCACCGCGGCGGGCATTTCGATGACGGGCAAACGGATCTCGATCTCCAGACCCTTGCCCTCGCCATCGCTTTTCGCGCTGATTGTGCCGCCGTGCAGTTCGACGAGCTGTTTCGTCAGCGGCAAGCCCAGTCCCATGCCGGCAGCGCGGCTGGAAGACGGCATCTGCCCTTGCACGAACAACTCGAAGATGCGGTTGACCATGGCCGGACTCACGCCGATGCCGTCGTCGATGATGCGCACCGACACGAATGGGGCGGCCAGACCCGAAGTCGCCGGTGTCGAACCGGCCACCGAGGCGACGATCGCCTTGATATTGCCGCCCGCGTTCGTGAACTTGCTCGCGTTGATGAGCAGATTGCCGAATATCTGTTCGAGCCGCACACTATCGGCGTCCACCCAGACCGGTTGCGGCGGCAAATCCGCATGCAGCGACTGACCGGCGGCGTTGCGCATGTGTTCGGTCGCTTCGATCGCCCGCCGCAACACGGCGACAAGGTCGACGCGCCGCTTCTGCAGCGTCAGCATGCCATGGGTGACGCGGCTGATGTCGAGCAGGTCATCGACGAGGCGCACCATGTTGTTGCTCTGGCGTCCGATGACGTCAAGCGCCCGCTCGAGCACATTGGGGTCGCGACGCGACAGCGCGATCGCCTCGATCGAATTGCGTACGGCCGCCAGCGGATTGCGCAGCTCATGGCCGAGCACGGCGATGAAACGGTTCTTGATGTTGTCGGCGTCGCGCATTGCTGCTTCGGCGCGCTTGAGATCGGTGATGTCGAAACAGCAGGCAACATAACCACTGAATTCCGACGGCAGAGCCCGCGGCACGGCAATCGCCTGCATCCATCGATACTCGCCATCGGCGCGGCGCAGGCGCACTTGCGCTTCGAAACGCTCGTGCCGCTTCGAACGTTCGGCATAGTTCGCCATGAAACCGGCGCGGTCTTGCGGATGTACGAACTGATCCCATTCGTAGTTCCTGATGTCGGCGTCGCCGATGCCGAAAAACTCCGTCACCGCGGGGTTCGCGTATTCGAGCCCATTGCTGCCACCGACCCAGATCAGTACCGGCGCGCTGTTCGCGAGCGAGGTGAAGCGCGTTTCGCTTTCATGCAGCGCCTGCTCGGCGATCTTCGCCGCATCGATGTCGATCAGGATCAGCACCGCGCCGTCGATCTTGTTCTCGCTGGTCTTGTACGGCCGGATTCGCACGAGGTACAGGCGGCCGTGAGCGTCCCGTACCTCGCATTCGCGCACGCTGACGGTGTCGATCACCTCGAGCAGCAATTCATCGAGATCGGGAATCGACACCGACATTTTGATATTGCCGAGTGGACGCCCGACATCGGCCGGAATCAGATTCAGCATTTCTTCCGCGGCCGGGGTCAGGCGCCGTATCACGAGGTCCCGCCCGACGATTACGATCGGCAGATGCACGGTACTGAGCAGGTTCGCAAGATCGTTGTTGCTGCGCGTGAGCTCGATGTTGCGGTTGTTCAGCTCATCGTTGACCATTTCGAGTTCTTCGTTGGTCGACTGGATTTCCTCTTTCGAGGTTTCCAGTTCCTCGTTCGTGCTTTGCAATTCCTCGTTGGCCGACTGCACTTCCTCGTTCGCCGACTGCAGTTCCTCGTTCGTCGCCTCCTGCTCCTCGATAACCGATTGCAGGAAGTCGCGCGTGGCGGCCAATTCCGTGCGCAGCCGTTCGATTTCCCGTTGCGCTTCGTCTGCGGGAATGATCGGCGGCGGAACGGCAATACGCGCGGATTCGCCGTTCTTGTCGTGGAACAACACGAGCAGCGCGTCTTCATGCCCAAGGCTCATGATCGGCACGACTTCAATCGACAGCTCGCGCCAGCGGGATTCGGTGCGCACGCGCAAGCCGTCCTCGCGCACCGCCGTTTTCTCGTGCAGCGCCTGCCGCACGGCGCGGTTGACTGCCGGCACGAGTCCGTCGCGCAGCATCTTGAGCAGGTTCAGGCTGGCCCGGCCGGTAGCCGGCGCCAGATACGGGGTGGTGTCACCGCGATATTGCAGGATTTCCAAATCAGGCGTGATCACGACCGCCGGCGGAGCATAGCGTGCCAGCAGAATGCGATCGGCTTCGCGATTTTGTTCGACGACGATCGATTCACGCGGCAACGCGATCTTCGAGCGCAGCGCCTGCGCGGCGATGTTCGGCCGCTCGAAGTGCATGTGCGCGCTGAGCCGTGGCGCGCCCGGTTTTTTTGTATAGACCTTGTATTTCGCGTTCTGCGGTTCAAACAGATCGCGATAGGCGCCGATCGACTCGGAAGTGCCGAGCCATAGAAAACCGTGATTGCGCAGCGAATAATGCAGCATCGGAATCAGCCGCTGCTGCAGCACCGGTTCAAGATAGATCAATACGTTGCGGCAGGCGACGAGATCCATGCGCGAAAACGGCGGGTCCGCGAGCACGTTCTGGCGCGCGAATACGCACATGTCGCGGATCGGCTTGGTGATCCGGTAGGAGCCATCGATTTCGCTGAAGAAACGGCGCAGACGTTCCGGCGAAACGTCCTGTTCGATGCCCTTTGCGTAGAGACCGGTGCGCGCTTTCTCGATGCCCGCGCCATTGAGATCGGTGGCGAAAATCTGTATCGGCACGCGGCGGCCGTTCGCTTCGGCAAACTCGGTGTATGCCATCGCGATCGAATACGCCTCTTCGCCGGTCGAGCAGCCGAGCGCCCATACGCGCACCGCTTCATGGCGGGAGCGATCGGCTGTGAGGCTCGGAAATACGTGCGTCTTCAACACCTCATAGGCGTCCGGATCGCGGAAGAAGCTGGTGACGTTGATCAGGATGTCGTCATAAAGCGCTTCGACTTCCTCGCGATGCGCCCGCATGTACTCCAGGTATTGCTGCAAATCCTCGAACTTGTGCAGCACCATGCGCCGCGTGATGCGCCGATGCAAGGTGCTGCGTTTGTAATTGGTGAAATCGACGCCGACCACGTCGCGCAACTCGTCGATGATCTCCTGGAACGACTGTTGCGCCGACGAGAGCGCCTTCGGCGGCGAGCCGGCCAGCAATGGATGTTTGCCGATGCGTGCGAGTTCGCGCGCGATTTCGCTCGGATTGAGCACCATGTCCACGCAGCCCGTGGCGACCGCGCTGCGCGGCATGCTTGAATGCTCCGCGGAGTCGTCCTGCGCGAACGTGAAGCCGCCGGCAGCCTTGAGTTCCTCGATGCCGAGCGTGCCATCGTTGCCCATGCCGGAAAGAATCACCGCGATCGACTTGTAGCCGTGCTCTTCGGCGAGCGAGCGCAGGAAATGATCGATCGGACGATGCTGGCCGCGCAATTCGGTTCGTGGCGAGAGTTGCAGCCTGCCCTCGCCGAGAACCATGTTCTTGCCCGGCGGGATGATATAGATCGTGTTCGGTTCGACAGGCTCCTGGTGTACGGCCGTCGCCGTTTTCATACCGGTCTTGCGCGAGATGATCTCGGCAATCATCGAGCTGTGCGTCGGGTCCAGGTGCTGCACGACGACGAATGCCATGCCGGTATCCTGATCGAGCGCAGAGAACAATTCGCTGAGCGCTTCGATGCCTCCGGCAGAAGCGCCAATGCCGACGATCTGGAACGGCAGACTGTGCTCGGGGTCGACGTGCTCGGGCGTTGCCGGATTTACGCCGGGCAGCGCGGAGTCTTCTGCTTCAGCTTGTACTCGGGCATTAACCTCAGCTTTCGCTTCAGCTTTCGCACCTTTCGGCGGCTTTGATTTGGCCATCGCCTCAGTCCCGGGGCGGCGAATCCGAGAAACGAGTGATTCTGAATGACTTGAATTACTCGTACAAGTTTTTCCCGCTGGATCAAGCGATCCAGGGCAGTTTGCACGATCGCATGCGCTGGATGCTGCGAAATGCCCTGTAAATCTGGCGCGGCGGCCGCGAATCGGGATCTTTTTGTCGGCACGACTGTTGCTGTACCCAGGAATCACGGCAAGGGTATGCACGTGGAATCGTCAAGGAGGACACAACCGAGGAACGGTTGAGTGCCAGGGACGGCGCACGCCAGGGCTGGCCAATATGCGAACGGATATCCCCTACTCGTTCGCCACTGCAGACGGGCCGGCATGCTGGCCCGTCTTTTTTTGGGGACCCCGAACCATCGGATTACTGGGCGGAAATTTTGCAGGACAGCGCGGATCGGTCTTCAAAGCGGGAAATGTCAGGTCCGCAAACGTGCGGCGATGAGCATGGCAATCGCACGCTCGCCATTGACGGCTTTCCTGTGTTGAAACTTTGCGGACTAGCATTGGAACCGCTAGGCCATGTTCGGTAGGCGCGCGGATGAACAGTTATTCGTCATCGGAGATGTTGATCAGTGACGAGGGGCGCCATCGCCTCCTGGTCGATGCCATTCTCGATTATGCGATCTACATGCTCGATCGCAACGGCGTGGTGTCCAGCTGGAACGCTGGTGCCCAGCGCATCAAGGGATACGAGGCTTTCGAAATCGTCGGCGAGGATTTCTCCAGGTTCTACACGGAGGAAGACCGCGCGGCGGGCGTACCCGCACGCGCACTGCAGACCGCGGTCGACGAGGGGCGATTCGAAGCGGAAGGATGGCGCGTACGCAAGGACGGCGGGCGGTTCTGGGCGCACGTGATCATTGACCCCATTCACGCTGCCAATGGCGAGGTGGTGGGCTTTGCAAAGATCACGCGCGATCTGACCGAGCGCATGCAGGCGCGCGAGAGGCTTCGCCGAAGCGAAGAGCAATTTCGCCTGCTCGTGCAAAGCGTCACCGACTACGCCATTTTCATGTTGGACAAGAATGGATATGTCAGCAGCTGGAATGCGGGTGCCGAGCGCATCAAGGGCTACAAACCGCTGGAGATTCTCAGCAAACACTTCTCTTGCTTTTACACCGAAGAAGATCGTGCTGCGGGAATTCCCGCGCTGGCGCTCGAAACGGCGCGCCGTGAGGGCCGTTGGGAGCAGGAGGGCGTGCGTGTGCGCAAGGACGGCACGACGTTTCTCGCGCACGTGGTCATCGATGCAATCAAAGACGAGGCGGGAAATGTAACGGGCTTTGCCAAAGTCACTCAGGACGTCACTGAGCGCAGACGCACCCGGAATGCCTTGGAACATGCGCAGCGAGCCCTCTTTCAGTCGCAGAAGATGGAATCGATCGGCCAGCTTACCGGTGGCGTGGCGCACGATTTCAACAACCTGCTGACAGCGATCAGCAACAGCCACGAACTGCTGCGCAAGCGGCTCGGCAACGATCCAAAAGGACTCGCGCTGCTCGAAAATGCCATCCGCGGCACCGAACGCGGCATTGGCCTGACGCAACGCATGCTGGCCTTCGCGCGCAGGCAGGATCTCAAGATCGAATCGATCGATCTCGTCGAGGTAATGGCCGGGATGCAGGGCCTGCTCGAACGCTCGCTGCAGTCGTCAGTCTCGTTGAACATGGAAATCCCCCTGAGGTTGCCCAGGGTCTTGTCGGATGCCAATCAATTGGAAACGGCATTCATGAATTTGGCGCTTAACGCGCGCGACGCCATGCCCGAGGGCGGCGTCATCCGCGTTGCGGCACACATCGAAAGTCTCTCGGCCCACAATGGCGAGGATCTTGCGGAGGGCCACTACGTCGTCATCACCGTCTCGGACAGCGGCTCCGGAATGGATGAGCGCACCTTGGCGCGCGCCGCCGAACCGTTCTTCACTACAAAAGGCATCGGAAAAGGCACCGGCTTGGGCCTTTCGATGGTGCAAGGATTGGCCGAGCAATCCGGCGGCAAATTGCGGCTCGATAGCAAGCTCGGTTATGGCACGACAGCGACGCTCTGGCTGCGCGCGACCGACGCGCCCGTTGAAAAGCGGGAGCAGACACCGCAATCGGCGCGGGCATCGAGCCCCGCATGCATCCTGCTTGTCGACGACGATTCGCTGGTGCGTGCCACCGCCTGCGCGCTGTTGGAAGATGCGGGCTACAAAGTGTTCACAGCGGAAAGCGGGCCCGATGCGCTGGAGATTGCAGCAAGAGAGCCCACGATCGACATTCTCGTGACGGACCAAATAATGCCTCACATGACGGGACTTCAACTCGTCGAAGCGATCCGTACGATTCGACCGGAGCTTCCGGCGATTCTTGCCACCGGTTATGCGGAATTGTCGCGCACTATGCCTGCGAATTCGGTGCGCTTGGCAAAGCCGTTCCGGGTAGCGGAGCTGACCCGGCTGATCGAGGCGTGCTTGCAGAAAGCTGCGTAAGGCAAGATGGACTGGGCTTCGCCGCCGACATCTAATGCAGCTTTTCTTCCTCATCAATTTCGTGATGCAGCTCGTCTGGAACGACGGGCTTCACGAAATAGCAGTCGATGCCGCACTCTTTCGCCTTCGCGCGATTGCTCTCGTGCGCGAACCCCGAGACCGCAATGATCTTGGTGTTTTTGAACTGCGGATGACTGCGGATCGCTCGCGCGACTTCGAAACCATCCATCTCCGGCATGGCCACGTCGAGGAGGATTACGTCCGGATGAAACGCCAGCGCCGCGGCTTCGGCGCGTGACGGGTCAACGACCGATGCTGCCTCGCAGCCCCAGATCGACAGCAGCATCGACGTTGCGCTGACGACATCGCTGTCGTCATCGACGATCAAGACGCGGTGACTGGCGTGAGCCATGGGTCCTGACCGATCAAGTGCTGATGGTGGACGGCGTCCATAACGCGGCGAGCAGCAGCACGAAACCGCTGACGGCAAGCAAGCCATGCACGATCACCAACCATTTCGGCAACGGCAGCAGCTTCCATTGGTACACGAGATTCATCACTACGCCGCCTAGCGCGGCAATGATGAACAACACGATGGCCAGATCCGCCAGCTTGGGCAGGCCGACCGTGCACGCTGCGTAGATCAGCAGCGTCAATGCCGCCGCCGACAAAAAGCCGTGCAACATCGCCAGCGAAGCCGGGGGATTCGGCCCGCTGAAGCGTATTCCGGCCATGATCAGTCCGCCAAGCGCGGATATACCGAACAATACAGCCGCAGTCGTCATTACGAGTCTGGGTTCCATGATTTTTCACCCGATCCATGCGCGGACGTTCGCGCGCACGCAGAGTTGCCAGAATTGGGCCAACTGCCATCGGCAGCAATTCAGCGGCTTGTTTTCCAATCATCAGGCAAGTTGTTCCGTCGCGGCGAGAATTGCACGCACGCGACTGCGGCGCGAGAGCGCGCCGGGATCGAAACAAGGGGAATTGGTAGCGGGGGCAGGATTTGAACCTGCGACCTTCGGGTTATGAGCCCGACGAGCTGCCAGACTGCTCCACCCCGCACCAGGGGAACGACCATTTTAGCTGAATGCGACGTTGCGGCGCAACACGC
>Ga0207674_10002762_pt1 | contig 21898 bp, 22 predicted proteins | sample KBSCornC72_FD_184303 | JGI IMG/M metagenome (GOLD analysis project Ga0207674, IMG submission 184303) | Corn rhizosphere microbial communities from Kellogg Biological Station, Michigan, USA - KBS Corn C7-2 (SPAdes) (version 2) | ecosystem: Host-associated > Plants > Roots > Rhizosphere > Soil ...
TTGATCCAGGTCCGCGAAGACCGCTCGCGTGCGTGACAGCTGGAGTTGCACTCGCGCGAGCTCGGGTCGCGGGCTTGTTCGCGCGCGACCCATTCGACGAGCGGTCTTCTTCATCGACAGCCCTTTCGTGGCAACTGAGCGCGGTCCTGACGATATGCAGAACGGCCCGCCAGGAATTGAATGTGCGCATTGAAGCAGGTCTCGTCCGTTCGAGCACCTGTCAGTCCTTGCAGGTACCGTCACCGGGTCACGTCAGCGGGTCGCAATGGTTGCGTTGACGATTCATCGGGAGTTGCGACGCGTCGAGGTCGGAACTGTCGAGGACTTGACCGACGGCCCTGCGCCGAGTCTTCCAGGCAAGGACGGCTTTGGTCGAGGAGTGCGTAACGAACAGGGGTCGTGATTGACCGCTTGCCAAGCGGCCGTCAACGCAACGAACCGAGGGTGCAATTTGCTGAACTCGGTCTACCACTTCTTCTTTCGCAACGAGGCCACCGCCAGCGCTCCGGGCGTTGTACCGGCGGGCGCGATCGGCAGCGCTGCATCGGGCACCTTCTTCGGCTTCTTGGCTTCCTTGTTGCCATGCTTGTTCTTGGTCATGTGAGTTCCTTGGTAATGGGCGCCTCAACGCGCGAGCGCTGGATCAACGCTCGCGACTTGCGCCATGGGGCAAGGCCGTCGGTGTTGTGATTCCTCTCCAATCGAGGAGGCCACTTTCGCGCCTGCTCAGCAGGGTGCTGCAGAGTCGATCGCGCGTCTGTGCGTTGGCGCACAGATTTCCCATGGGGATGAGAACCGCACGTGAAGCTGGCGCAATCGGCACGACCGTGTCGCGTTCTTCGTCAGATGGCCGCGCTCTTTCGGTGCTGTGTGCGCCAGCGCACCGAACGTGTGACACCGATGGCGCAAGATGCGGCGTCGTGCGCGCCGACCGTGCCTCGTTCCGAGGCTACGTGATGCCTCGATCCCTCATGGAGCAATGCATGATTTCCTCCACAATCCTCGCGGCGGCGGCAAAGGTGGCTGAACATTCGGCGCGTCGCTCGACGCCGCTGGGCGTCAGTGAAGCCCCCTTGTTGGCGCAACGGGTTCTCGAGGTGCCCGTGGTGGACTGCCAAGATCCCGCCGGCGCGGCACAAAGCCTGCCGCTGCTCGGCCGCAAGCCGCCTGACAGTCCGGCGCGCTGATGCCGGGGCACTGGGAGCCTGCGCGGTAGGGAGCTGGCCCCTTGCAGTCCCGACTTGAGGGGCCGGTACGCCACGCGAACACTGGTCTGCCCTTACTCCCGCGACGCCAATGCCGCGCCGCCTTCATCTCGCGCAGACTGCTTCGCGAGTACCTCGAGCTCGTGTCCGCACCAACGCGTCAGGCATGCTTCGAGCGATTGGGCGCTACAAGGCTTCTCCAGCGAAGCGTCGATGCCGCAGGCGCGCAACAACTGCTCGTCGACCCCGAACAAGCTGGACGTATACGCCACCACCGGCGCGCGCGGACAAGCGTGCTCGAGCTCGAACCGGCGAAGTTGTGTGGTGGCCGTCAATCCGTCCAGCACCGGCATCTGCAGGTCCATCAGGATGAGATCGAAGTCTTGACCACACGCCAGGGCGACCGCCTCGGCGCCATCCGCAGCCACCAATGGCGTGATTCCCCAGCGCCACAGCATGGCCGCGACCACGAGTTGATTGATGGGGCAGTCATCGACCACCAGGATCCGCGGACGATCCGGAAAAGGGTTGTCGGGCGCACATGGGACCCGACTTGGCGCGCGGGTCGTCGCCGTGGTGCTTGACCGCAGAGCCTCGAGCTGAGCCCGGATCGTCTTCATCCACCTGAGCGGCGCCCTGTTCGCATGCTGGACAGAATTCATCATGGCTCCCGCGGGTCGATGGGTCTCGACGGCCGAGCATCGCCGCTTCGGCGGCCGGGTTCCGTTCGGTGGCGAACACAGCGAAGCGAAAGGTGCCGAGGAGCGCCGTGTGCGGGCTTGGGTGGCTGCGTCAGCTCTCGTGGCGACTCTTCACTCCGGTTGCGTGCGATGCCGTACAGACCGGCAGATCGCGCGGTGGGAGACTGAAGACTGTCATCACAGCAAGCGGGTCAACCATGGTGTCCTACGGCGATGCGACCGAAGTCCGATCGTCTTCTTCGATTCAGGCCGGTGCAGTTCGAGGCGAGTGGATCGAACGTTGTCGAGCGAGCATTCTCGAACTGGACCCACTGCTCTCGGCAGACGACGTCCTCGACCTTGCTTTGACGCTTTGGGACCGTCCGAGCTGCCAACGCGTGCCGCCTGAATTCGCCGCGGGCCTGCTGTTCTCGGGCGAACTGAGCCAGACGTCGTTGCAATTGCAGGACCGCCAGCGCGCTGGGCCATCGGCGCAGACCCCAGTGCGCGATGGTGTGTAGCGACCGTCTGCACGGCCTGTGTCGATTTGGACGGCATAAGGAGTAACACGGCCCCCATGGGAGACTCATTCATGCAAGGCGGCCAGGCAGTCGAGGCCGAGATCGTTCACGACGCCGCCGCGCCCGAACCCGCGCGCGTGCATCTGCACATGCCGGTCGATGTGCGCAGTGCGTCGTTGGCGATGATCGCGCTGCTGTCCAGCGTCTATGTGCTGCACTGGGCCAGCGCGGTGTTCATTCCGCTGCTGCTGGGCGTCATGTCCAGCTATGTTCTGTCGCCGGCGGTGAATCTGCTGCAGCGCTGGCACGTTCCGCGTGCGCTCGGCGCGGCAGCGATGCTGGTCGCGGTCGTGGGAGGGCTGGGTTCGATGGTTTATTCACTCGGCGACGAGGCCGCGGCGCTGGTCGAATCACTGCCCGACGCGGCGCAGAAACTGCGTCAGTCGCTGCGCGTTGCCCGTGGCACGCCCGAGGGACCCATGGACAAGGTGCAGCGAGCGGGGGCGAAGCTCGAGCAGGCGGTCGAGGAAAGCGGTTCGAAGCCGCCGCCGGCCATCGAGGGCGTGACCCGGGTGCAGGTCGAGCGGCCGCGCTTCAACATCAAGGACTATTTGTGGAGCGGCACGCTCGGCGTGGTCGGCTTCATCGGTCAAGCCATGGTGGTGTTCTTCATCACCTATTTCCTGATCGCGTCGGGCGACAGCTTTCGCCGCAAGATGGTGAGGATTGCCGGGCCCACCTTCAGCCGGAAGAAGATCACGCTCGAGGTGCTCGATGAGATCACCGAGCAGATCCAGCGCTATCTGATGGTGCAGATCCTCACCAGCGTGTTGGTCGGCATGGCCACCTGGGTCGCGTTTCTGTGGATCGGGCTGGAGCGCGCGGCCGTGTGGGGCGTCGCGGCGGCCATACTCAACCTCGTGCCTTACATCGGTGCGATCGTGGTGACCGGCGGTTTGGCGCTGGTGGGCTTCCTGCAATTCGGCACGCCCGGCATGGCACTGCTGATTTGTGGCGTGTCACTGGTCATCCACACCATCTCTTCCTATCTGATTGCTCCTTGGCTGACCAGTCGCGCCAGCCGCATGAACCCGGTGGCGATCTTCGTCGGCGTGCTGGCCTGGGGCTGGCTCTGGGGCATCTGGGGACTGTTGCTGGGCGTGCCCTTGCTGATGGCCGTCAAGGCCGTGTGCGACCGCGTCGACAACCTGAAGCCCATCGGCGAGTTGCTCGGCGCGTAGGCCGAAGCCCAGCCGACCGATGCCGGCACGCGCGGGTCGCAGGGGCATCGCTCTGTGCGCTGGCAGACAGTCGCGCCGCGGCGTCTCAGGCAGACTCGGCGCACCGATCAAGACTGCGTTCGACGCAGTGCGATCTTCGGCCCGGCCCCATCGACTGACGGGAGCGGGAACCCATCGGAGCGCCATCTTGGCTGCCGTCGAGAACCACCTGATCGAATCGCTTCCCCGTACCGACCGCCTGCGCCTGCGCGCGATCTGCGAGCCGGTTCAGCTCGTGCTGGCCGAAGTGCTGTGCGAGCCGGGCCAGCCGACCCGCCATGTCTACTTTCCCACCGAGGGTTTCATTTCGCTGGTCACGCTGATCGATGGCAGCCCGGGGCTGGAGGTCGGCATGGTCGGACGCGAAGGCATGCTCGGTGCCCACCTGGCCCTCGGGGTCGACACGGCGCCGTTGCGCGCGCTGGTGCAAGGGCCGGGCGTGGCATGGCGCATCGGCGCGCGGGCCTTTCGGGGCGAGCTCGGGCGCAGCGCGGCGCTGAGGCGCGGCCTGAACCGCTACCTCTACGTGCTGATGACGCAGCTGGCCGAGTCGGCCGCGTGCCTGCGGTTTCATCAGATCGGCCCGCGGCTGGCACGCTGGCTGTTGATGAGCCAGGATCGCGCGCATTCCAAGAGCTTCCATGTGACCCACGAATTCCTCGCCTACATGCTCGGCGTGCGCCGGGTCGGCATCACGACTGCTGCGGCCGGCCTGCAGCGCGGCGGGTTGATCGAATACCGCCGCGGCGAACTGACGGTACTCGACCGCAGCGGCCTCGAAGCCGCGGCCTGCGGCTGCTATGCGGCCAACCGGCGCGCCTATGCGGCGCTGCTGGCGTGAGCCGCCGACGAGCGCTGCGGCGATGCACACGATGCGCGGACCGTCGGTCCGGGCCAGCGTGCTGGAATGCGTGGCCGACACTGGACCAGCTGCATGCGACGGGTCCGCAGCGTCGCGCCGACCGGCCCCGCACCTTCGAGCGCGGTCTGTTCGCCAGCGCACCGACTCGTTGCCACCGCGTGCGTAGTCTGCACAGATCGTCTACGAGGAGATCGTCATGAGTTTGGGCACCATCCTGCTGATCGTTCTGATCCTGATGCTGTTGGGTGCGATTCCGACCTGGCCGCACAGTCGGAGCTGGGGCTACGCCCCCAGCGGTGGGTTGGGACTGATCGTCTTGATCCTCGTCGTGCTGTTGCTGCTCGGGCGCCTGTGACCGCCGCGGGGCATCCGGCAGGCGGTGTGCCCTGCGACCACGCGCACATCCGTCCCGCGATGAATCGGCAGCGTCCTGGGTCGCCGGCGCGCTCGCTGCGCCTGGCGGGCCTGACCCACTGGCTGCGCGGCGTCGTGCAATGGCGGTTCGAGCGCGTTGCCTCGTCGCCCGGTCAGAGCGAGATGGAGTCGCCGGCCCGGCCGGAATTCGTCGACACGGAAGCGGGCTGGCACACGGCTTGACGCAACCAGACTGTGTGCGCAAGCGCACAGACGCGCGAAGGACGAGCGCTCAGCATCGTCACCTCATGGAAACCTGCCAGGCTATGCCCGTGGAATCGCCGCATCAGGCAGCGCTGCTCAAGACGGGCGCACTGCAGACGGCGATCCTGAACAGCGCCAACTTCTCGAGCATCGCCACCGACGACAAGGGCGTCATCCAGCTCTTCAACATCGGCGCCGAGCGCATGCTCGGCTATGCCGCCGTGGACGTGATGAACCGGATCACGCCGGCCGACCTGTCCGACCCGCAGGAGCTCATCGTGCGCGCCCAGGCCCTGAGCGCCGAATTCACGACCGCCATCGCGCCTGGATTCGAGGCCCTCGTGTTCAAGGCGTCGCGCGGCATCGAAGACATCTACGAGCTGACCTACCTGCGCCGCGACGGCAGCCGCTTGCCCGCGGTGGTGTCGGTGTCGGCGCTGCGTGACGCGCAGAACGCGATCATCGGCTACCTGCTGATCGGCACCGACAACACGGCGCGCAAACAGGTCGAGGCCGAGCAGCAGCGCCTCGACCGGGTGCTGCAGGAAACCAACCTCGAGCTGCAAAGCGCCAAGGTCGCGGCGGAAAACGCCAACCTGGCCAAGTCGGACTTCCTCTCGAGCATGAGCCACGAGTTGCGCTCGCCGCTCAATGCCATCCTCGGTTTCGCCCAGCTGATGGATTCGGGCTCGCCACCGCCGACGCCCGACCAGAAGGACAGCATCGACCAGATCCTGCAGGCGGGCTGGTACCTGCTGGAGTTGATCAACGAAGTCCTCGACCTCGCATTGATCGAGTCGGGCAAGCTGTCGATCTCATGCGAACCCATGTCGCTGGCCGAGGTGCTGGACGACTGCCAGTCGATGATCGAACCGCAGGCGCGCAAGAGCGGAATCCGGGTCGGCTTCACGCCGGCGCACACGCTCCTGTTCGTCCAGGCGGATCGCACGCGGGTGAAGCAGATCTTCGTCAACCTGCTGTCGAACGCGATCAAGTACAACCGGGTCGGCGGCACAGTCGAGGTCCGGTGCAGCACGCGGCCTGACCACCGCATCCGCATCAGTTTCCAAGACACCGGTGAAGGTCTTTCGGCCGACAAGCTGGCCCAGCTGTTCCAGCCCTTCAATCGGCTCGGCCAGCACACCGGCGTGCAAGAGGGCACCGGGATCGGCCTGGTGGTGAGCAAGCGGCTCGTGGGGCTGATGGGTGGGGAGATCGGCGTCGAAAGCAGCATCGGCGTGGGCAGCGTGTTCTGGATCGACCTGCCTGCAGCTGCCGACACCGACGACGCAGCGCCCCCGGAAGCTCCGGACGCCGCCGCGGCGACCACCGGGCCGGCCGCCGGCGCGCAGCTGCGCACGGTGCTGTGCGTCGAAGACAACCCGGCGAATCTGAGGCTGGTGGCGAGGCTGCTGGCGCGCCGGACCGACATCCACCTGCTCAGCGCGAAGGACGGCCGGCGTGGTGTCGAACTGGCCCGCGCGGCCTTGCCCGACGTCATCCTGATGGACATCAACCTGCCCGGCATCAGCGGTCTCGCCGCGCTGCGAATCCTCGCAGGCGATCCGTCCACCGCGCACATTCCGGTGATTGCGCTCAGCGCGAACGCGATGCCCAGAGACATCGAGAAAGGTCTCGAAGCCGGCTTCTTTCGATACCTCACCAAGCCGATCAAGGTCGGCGAGTTCATGCACACGCTGGATCTCTCGCTGGAGTTCACAAGGAAGAACCGATGACACTGGAAGACGACATCTCCAACGCGCAGATTCTGATCGTCGACGATCAACGCGCCAATGTGCACTTGCTGAGTCGCTTGCTCGGCGACGCGGGCTACCGCAACGTCACATCGACGATGGACCCGACGCAGGTGTGTGCGCTGCATCGCCGCAACAGCTACGACCTGATCCTGCTCGACCTGCAGATGCCCGCGATGGACGGGTTCAGCGTCATCGAGGGCCTGAAGACAAATCAAGCCGAGAGGTACCTGCCGGTCATCGTGCTCACGGCGCAACCGGGTCACAAGTTGCGCGCGCTGCAGGTCGGGGCCAAGGACTTCATCAGCAAGCCGTTCGACCTGGTCGAGGTCAAGACGCGCATCCACAACATGCTTGAAGTCCGCCTGCTCTACCGCAAGCTGGAGGCCTACAGCAAGGAACTCGAACAGGCGGTGGCCGAGCGCACCGCCGAGTTGCGCGAGAGCGAGGCGCGGTATCGCGGCCTCGCTGAGCTGGCCTCCGACTGGTACTGGGAACAAGATGAACGGGGCGAGTTCACGAAGGTGTCCGGCCCTGTCATGGAGATGCTCGGCATCCACGTTTCGCTGCTGGGCGGGGACCGGGCAGGCGAGCCTTCGGGAGTCTGGGACGACGCCGAGCAGGCCGCGCTGCAGGCCACCATCGCGGCACGCAAGCCGTTCATCGACTTCGTTCTGCACCGCCGCGAAGCCGATCGCCCGCGGCAGCAGTTTCGCGTCAGCGGCCAGCCGATGTTCGATCAGGCATGCCGATTCCTGGGCTATCGCGGCGTCGGGGTGGAAGTGTCAGCCGGACGATGAAGAACCAACTTCTCGCGGCCCTGCCTGCGGCGGCGTTGGACACGCTGGCGATGGACCTGGAGCTCGTCCCGATGCTGCTGGGCGAGATGCTCTACGAGGCGGGGGTGCCGTTGCGCCACGCCTACTTCCCCGCGACCTCGGTCGTGTCGCTGCACTACATCACAGAGTCCGGCGCGTCGGCCGAGACCTCGGCGGTTGGCCATGAAGGGATGGTCGGCATCCCGATGTTCATGAGCGGTGGCGGTACACCCGGCTCGGCCGTGGTCACTTCGGGCGGTCACGGCTATCGCCTCGAACACGGATCGCTGATGCGCGAATTCGACCGCGGCGGCCCGCTGCGCAGCGCGCTGTTGCGCTATGCGCAGGCACAGATCACGCAACTGGCTCAGGCGGCGGCATGCTATCGCCATCATTCCGTCGAGCAGCAGCTGAGTCGGTGGCTGCTGGCGGCTGCCGACCGCGTTCCGTCGGGTGAACTCGTGATGACTCAGGAACTGCTGGCCGCCCTGCTCGGTGTGCGCCGTGAAAGCATCACGCAGGCGGCGGGCAATCTGCAGGCCCTGGGCCACATCCGCTACCGCCGCGGGCACATTTCGATCCTCGACCACGGCGGGTTGCAGACATGCGCCTGCGAGTGCTACGCGGTGGTCAGGAACGAGCTTGGCCGGTTGCTGTCACCTGAGTTCGAGGCCAGCCGCCCGATGGTCCGCCCGCAGACGCCTTCGCTGGCCGGAGCTGCTCGGTGATTTCATCGAGCACCTGGTACGGTGATTCTTCGCCGGCTGCGTGCGACAGCGAACAGACGACCGATACGGATGCACGCAACATGCAGGCATAGCGAGGAAACGACGATCTGCCTGGCCCGGCCGTATGTGTTGCGCAAGACGGTCGAACCACCCGCGAGGTCGACCGAGCTGGCGAAGGCGCAGGCCATTCACGCGAAGGGAACGCGCCGCCCGCCGTCGCTGTCACGCTGAACACGCATCTGCCCTTGGTGATGGGGTTCATCACCACCCGAACAAGCCGATTCAACCTTTGACTGGAGATCCACCATGAAGATTCGCACCACCACCTTCGCCGCACTCTTTGCCGCTGTCCTCATGATCGGGGTGCAGGGCTGTGCCGTGACCCGCGGCCAGGAAACCGTGGGCGCCTATGTCGACGATGCCACCATCACGACGCAGATCAAGAGCCGCTTCGTCGAGAACAAGGACGTCGATGCAGCCAGCATCAAGGTCGAGACGCTCAACGGCACCGTCATGCTGTCCGGCTTCGCCAAGAGCACGCTCGAAAAGGGCGCCGCCGAAGCCATCGCGCGAAAGGTCAACGGCGTGAAATCGGTCAAGAACGAGATCGTGGTCAGGGCCTGACCAAGTCCCGCTCGGACGGGGCGATCGCGTCGAAGAAAGCCGGTGTGATCGCGTTGGTCTGATGTAGGAAAAGTCCGTCTCGCGGTCCTGCGAACGCCCGACTTGCGCAGGCCGGCAAGCAGCATAAGGTACGGGTTGTGGCCATCCATTTCGGAGTCGACGATGAACACCAAGCCCGATCCGGCCGGCACGCCGGGAAGCAAGGACCAGCGCGAGAAACTCGAGGAATCGTTCGAAAAGTCCACTGCGAAGCAGCCAGAGACTTTCCGCGACGAGGCCACCGACGACAAGACCGTGGAGATCCCGCCTGACAAGACGAAGGATCCGATCCGCGGAATCGACGCTCCGCAGCGCCCCGGACGCTGAAGAGGGCGCCTTTGCGCCCCCTCAGAAGACGTCCAGTGTCGGAAACCGTGCCTCGCCTCGGATGCAGTCCCACAGGTACACGGCAAAACCCAGGTCGCCGGTCCAGAGCGAGTAGCGCAGTTGGCCGTATTGCGCCGCGTGCATCTCGGTCTGGCGGATTCCGTGCATGGCAAAGGCGCGCGCCCGTTGCAGCCACCGGGGATCGGCCGTGCGAGTAAACAGCTTCAGGAACGCGTAACCGTTGCCGCCGGTGCCATGGCACAGGTTCGAGCCCTTCTTGATCGGGCCTGCCGCCCACGTCGCCTCGCCGGCGCCAAGCAACAGGTCATCGAGCTCGGGACCAGGAAAGCCGGCCAGGTTGATCACGAAGCCGGGCGAGCCGTGGCAATACTGCATCAGCCAGCGCGGCCGGGCGTTCCAGCGTTCGCGCCGCGCAGCATCGAGCACCAGCCAGGGGATCCAGTTGACTTGCCGGATCTGCTTGTCCTCTGATTCCTCCACGGTGGCCGAGCGCCGCACCGTCGTGGCAATGCACTCCTGCCATCGCGCCCAGTCGTCCGCGGCCAGCAGGTGGCGGCCGCGGATCAGCGGCAGCGCCGTCCCCGCGAAGCCATGCACGGCATCGATGTACGTGGAGACTTGGCCGTAGAGCTGCTGAGTCCAGTAGCGGCAGCCGTCGGCTTCCGACCATTCGAGCTGAGACCAGAGCACAGTCGCCGTACGGCGGTACAGCTCGGCAAAGCGATCCTGGCCCGTGCGCTGGTGCATGAACAGTGCTGTCAGCAGGGTGCCCGGCGAGCCCCACATCAGCTCCCGCGCCGGGTGGGCCATGTTGCCCTCGATCAACTCGGCCAGCAGGTCGGCGGCCGCGGCACTGCCGGTCTGCGCGTGCTCCAGCAGCCGCACCGGTGTCTCGCCCATCAGGTACGCAGCACGCTCGCGCTCGGCGTCGTCCTTCAGCCAATCACGCGTACGCTGCACGAGAGCAGCGGCATCCACGGGCCAGTCGCGCTCCGGCTTGGCTGCGCCGGCCGAACGCAGGTAGTGCAGCGCCCACAGCACGCCGCAGGTCCCGAAGTACAGCGACGGATTGCCCGTCAGCGCATCGTCGCCAGGTTCAATGTCCAGCGGGTGCATGGGCCAGCCGCTGCGCGGGCTGAACTGCGCCTCGGTGTCGCAAACGATGGCTGCGATGCAGGCTCGGGCGCGAGCCTCGTCCCATCCGCCTGCATCTGCAAGCAGCGGCTCATGGCGGTCCGGGTCGTAGAGCATGGGCATCAGTGCTGTTCGGCCGCACGCAGGCGCTTCGCGAGCGCCTGGAGGAGCTTCCATGCGATGGTGCCGTTCCGTTCGACCAGCGGGCGGAACTCCCAGAAGGTGAGCCCGTAGCAGACCAGATGGGTCGCAGCAACGACCGTGGCCGAGCGGGGGCCGCCGTCGATCAGCGCGATCTCGCCGAAGTGATCGCCCGGGCCGAGGGTGTTGATGTGCTGACCCTTGGCCGTCACTGTGGCCTCTCCGGAGTCGATGATAAAAAAGGCCGCGGCTCCGGAGCCCTCCATGATGACGGTGTCGCCCTTGGCGAAATGGCGTTCCTTGAGCAGGCGGGCGATCTGCTCGGTTTGCCGGCGGTCCATATCCGCGAAGAACTTGACGCGCTGGAGGGCGCCCACCGGATCGCGCGGGGGCGGGCCGGGCGGCGGCGCATCACTGCGGGCCTTCCCGGTCGTGACCGCGCGACACTGGAGGAGATAGAGGGTCCCGTCTTGAAGTGCCCATTCGATGTCGCGACGCGGCCCGTAGACCTTCTCGCACTGGAGGGCAAGCTCGCCCAGAGCCGAGAGTTGGGCGTCGTCGAGACACAACTGGTTCGCCTGCACCGGCGGCACTTGCTCCTCGAAGGTGCCCCCGTTCGGGAGCGAGCGGATCGCGATGCGCTTGCTTCCGGCCTTGCGCTCCAGCACCTGGCCCGCGCGGTCAAGACGGAAGTGATCGGGGATGACGAGGCCGGCGACCACGGCTTCACCGAGCCCCCAACTCGCTTCGACCAGACGCTCGTCGGCGCCGGTGACGGGATGTTCGGTGAACATGACCCCGGCGACGACCGGGCTCAGCAGCGTCTGTACGACGACGCCGACGCTCGGCCGGGTGAACAGGCCGACACGCTGGCGGTAGGTGATCGCCGAGTCCGAGTTCGCCGACCACCAGACATCGCGTACCGCACCGGGAACATCGGCCGCCGTATGGACGTTGAGCACGGTGAGGTGCTGGCCGGCGAAGCTTGCCGCCGCGCCGTCTTCGTCGACGGCGGACGACCGGACGGCGAACGGGGGTGGCAAGGCAGCGATGGCATGCGCCAATTTTTCAATGGCTTTGTCGTCCCCCGAGGCGACGGCCTCGACAAGATCGCCCGACAACGCCACGCCGGGCGGGACGGCGAGGCCGTGGCGCGCCGCGTCGCCGAGCCCCACTGCCTTGGACCCATAAAGCGATGTCTCGCGTGCCTTCGCGAAGGGGACGACCTGCTTCACCCGAGCACCGTGACTTCGCCGGCATCTCCGTCAACGCGGACGCGGACGCCGTCGGCGATGCGTGCGGTCGCCTCGCGGGTCCCGACGACGCCGGGGATGCCGTACTCGCGCGAAACGATCGCCGCATGCGACAGCAGGCCACCGTTGTCGGTGACGATCCCGCCAAGCAGCGGAAGGAGGATGTTGAAGGCCTCGGTCGTCGACTCGGTGACGAGCACGTCGCCCTTGGCGATCCGGCCGAACTCCGACGGGCCGGAGACGCGGCGCGCCGGGCCTTCGACCACGCCCTTGCTCGCCGCCAGCCCGTAGAGGATCTTCTCTTCGTTCTGCGCCTCGGAGCTCCCGAAGACGTGGCCCAACGCGATGAAGGTCGCGCGCATGACGCGGGCGACCGCCGGGGGCAGGGTCGACAGATCAGGCGGGGGCGGAGCGGGCGGTCCGAGGAACGGCGGAACATCCTTGGCGGTGTAGGCCGCACGGTAGTCGGCGCGCCTGGCGAGCTCGTCCGCCGACGGCCCGCCGCTGCCCGCGACCAGCGCGCACATCTCGTCGAGGCTGGCGTCGAGCATCTGCTGCGCACTGGCGATGCGGCCGCGACCCGCGACCCGCCGCCCCGCGGCGAGGGCCGCGCGCCGCATCAGGCCCGAGGCCCAGATGTCGCTATAGACGCCACGCTCGTCGCGCAGGCGGTAGGTGAGGCGGGCCTCGCCGAGCAGCTCGTCGAACTCGGCCTGGTGCGCGGCGGGGACCTGGGCGCGGACCTCCGCGGTATGGGCCTCGACATTCGAGGTGGCCTGGGCTTCGCCGGCAACGACAACTCGGATCGAACGCAGCAGGGCGTCCGGCAGTTCGATCATCGTGGGCTCGGCGATGTCGAAGCCGTCGACGAGACGGTTGCCGACCAGGTCGAGGTAGCCCGAAACGGCCGCACCGGCCTCGCCCCCGAGGGAACGCAGCGACGCGAGCGCCTGCGTCGGGTCGCCATCGGCCGCGAGGGCCCCGCGGGCCGCGGCGTCCCGCGACAGCACCCGCTTCAGACGCTCCATTTCGGCGGAGCCACCCGCTGACACCTCCGCAGAACCGCGCATCAGGTCCAGCAGGTCCGACGGCGGCAGGCTCGTCCAGTCGCCGACGTGGGCGAGGAAATCCCCGGTGGGGAGCACGGCAGCGGAGGTGAAGCGCATGTGCTGGGCGATCATCGCCGCATGGTGGTCGCGGCAGCGCGCAAGGTACGCGACCAGTTCCGCGTCGGAGAGTGCGTCGGGATCGACGCGTTGCAGTTCCCGGTGCGTCGCAATCGCGGCCGGCTTGCAATTCTCGTCCCAGTCGCGAAGCTGTTCCCGCCAGAGCTTCTGCGCGAAGACCTTTTCAGCGCGCTCGAAACGTTCGGGAATCTCGGCTTCGGGTGCGGGCAGCACCTGGTTGTAGCCGAAGCCTTGCACGTAGCCCATCTGGAGGCCGTCGATGATCATCCCGTAGAAGCGTGCGAAGTCGTTGGTACCTCTCTTGAAGGCGGGCGGGTGCATCTCCTGGAAGTAGCGTGTCAACGGGCGCGGAAAGTGCACGGGATCCTGCTTCCATGGGCCCGGACCGGGCGGCTCAAGATGGAGTTCGGACGACGCGTCGGATGCTGTCATGGCGATTTCCTCTCAGCGGATGGCCCTCGGATCGCGCGGCTGCCAGCCTCTGTTTCTCGCTCGGAGCCGAAGGCAATGTACCCCGTTCATACCCGTGGCACTGGCCATGTTGATTCTCGGCCACCGCGACCATGAATGCGATGCTCGATGACCCGACATCGCAATGGCGTCACCTCGCGGCGGATGTCACAGATGTCGATCCGGCCGGTCGTCGTTCGTCGTGGGGATGAGACGGCGGAATCGTTCCGTCGCCGCGCCAAGACCAGGAGACCTGACCATGCGATTCCTTTCGATGATCCGCATCGACGAAACCACCGGCCAAGTGCCCAGCGAACAACTGATGGCCGACATGGGCAAGCTGATCGAGGAGCTCACCGGCACCGGACAACTCGTCAGCACCGCCGGACTGCGGCCGACCGCGGAAGGCGTACGCGTTCGGCTGCACCGCGGAGGCAAGCTGTCAGTGGTGGACGGCCCGTTCACCGAAACCAAGGAGGTGATCGGCGGCTACGCCATCCTCGAGGCGCAGTCCAAGGCGCAGGCGGTCGAGCTGACGCGGCGATTCCTTGAGGTGCACGGCACCGATTGGGACATCGAGTGCGAGGTGCGCCAGCTCGACGGGCCGGAGATCGGCTGCAAGCCCTGATGCGCGCGATCAGCGCCACGCTTGTCAGGCACCGGTCATGGCCGGCATGCGGCAGACGCTGCGGGCCCATGCCGTCGCGCACTCAATGCGGGAACGCGAGCCGCCTTTCCATCCAGCGCTGCACCTGCTCGAAGCTGAAGCTCAGCAACCAATAGACGCTCGCCGCCGCCAGGTACAGCGGAAAGGGCTGGAAGGTGGTCGAGATGAGTTCCTTGGTCGCGAGCATCAATTCCGTCACTGCAATCACCGAGACCAGCGAGGTGTCCTTGATCAGGCTGATCAGGCTGTTCGAGAGGCTGGGCACCGCGGCGCGCAGCGCCTGCGGTCCGATGATGTAGCGCAGGGTCTGCGTGCGCGTCAGCCCGAGACTGGTCCCCGCCGACCATTGGCCTTGCGAGACGGCATGGATGGAACCGCGCAAGGTTTCGCTCAAGTACGCCGCCACGTTGAGCGTCAGGGCCAGGATGCCGGCCGTGATCGGGGAGAACTCGATCCCGATGGTGGGCAGCCCGTAGTACACGATGAACACCTGCACCAGCAACGGCGTGCCGCGCATGGCGCTCACGTACAGCGCCACCACGCGCTGCGCCACGGGCAGGCGCAACACACGGACCAGCGTGATCGCGCCCGACAACGGCAGCGCGAAGAGCATCGAAGCGACGGCGAACAACAGCGTGTAGGCGGTGCCCTGGAGCATCACCGGCCACGCGAGCGCAAGGAGCGATGGCAGATCCATGCCGGTCTGCTCGCGGATCAGCGGGCTGCAACCGGCGGCTTGCTCACGTCACGTTCGAACCACCGGGTCGAGACCTTCGCATAGGTGCCGTCGCGCTTGATGTCGTCCAAAGCCTTGTCGATGGCCTGCTTGAACTTCGGATTTCCCTTGCGGAACGGAATCGCATTGCTCTCGGGTTGGCCGATCGGCGCGCCAGCCTTCACCGGCAGCTTCGTCTTCTCGCGCAGGTAGGGGATCAACAGGCTGTCGTTGATGGCGACGTCTATGCGACCCGCTGCGAGATCTTGCAGGTACTCCGGTGCCCCAGGGTAGGTGCGTACCTCCGCGCCGTCGATGCTCTTGGCCAGATCGGCGTAATTGCTGCCCTGGCCCACGCCGATCTTCTTGCCCTTGAGTTCCGCCGGCGTGTCCAGCTTGCGCGTCTCGTTGGTCCGGATGATCAGTTGCGGATAGGAGATGACGTACGGCTCGCTGAAGTCGAAGGTCTCGCGGCGCTTGTCGGTGGCGGCCACCTGGTTGACGATCACGTCGAACTTGCCCGCCTGCAGACCGGCCAGGATGCCGCTCCATTCCGTGGTTGTGAACTCGGGCTTCACGCCCAGCTTGGTCGCGAGGGCCTTGGCGATGTCGACGTCGAACCCGTCGAGCTCGCCCTTGTCGTTCTTGTAGTTGAACGGCGGGTAGGTGCCTTCCATGCCGATCCGAAGCGTGCCGCGCGATTTCACCTCGTCAAGCAGGTCCGCCGCATGAGCGGTCAACGCGGCGGTGGCGAGGATTGCGGCGACGATCCGGGCAGCAGGCTTGTTCTTCATCATCGATCTCCAGGAGTGGGGAACGAGCGATGTTGCCACCGTGCGTTGCTCAAAGCGCGCGCATGGATATGCCTGCGCCGCAGCTGGCCTGGCGGCCGACTGTGAAGGCGGGCTTGGGGTTCGGCCATCGATGCGGCTGCGCGCCGGACGGCGCGCGGCACGACAGCCGGTTGTCAGGCGGGCTGCGCTTCGGCGACCTCGCCCAGCGTCTGCGCGAGCCGGGTCCAGCGCTGAGGGGTCAGGCGCTCGCGCATCAGTCCGAGCACACCGGCGAGGGCCGGCGCCGGCAGCTTGCGCCGCATGTCGCCGAGCAGTGCGGCGAGCTCGTGGGGGTTCAGCGCCTCCGCGATCCAGCCGATCGCCTCGACCTTCATGTGCGGCTCGCTCGCGGCGAGCAGCCGATCATGCAGTGCGTCGAGCTCGTCGTCGCTGTACAGCGACCACAGCAGTTCGTTGTTGTGCGTCTCTTCGACGTTCATGTGCTCGAGGTTCTCGGCGGCAAGCAGCGCGAAATGGCGGTACAGCCGGTGCAACCGCAGCTGCCGCTCGGCCGGCACGGCGCGGCGCACGGCGTCGATCTCGGCGCGCAGCGCCTGCAGTGTCTCGAACTGCTCGCGGTGATCGCCGGCGGTGTGCTGCGCGCCGCCCGGCTGGCGTGCCTCGATCGCGCGGTGCACGAAGTCGTCCTCGTGCTTGACATGCGCGGCGAGCAACGCGAGCAGGCGCTCGGCGCGATCGAGCACCCGTTCACGCTCGCCGGCATCGTCGGCGTCGAGCAGGCCGAGCGCGCGCACGCTGTCGAAGAGCGCGGCCCGCAGGCCCTTGTGGATGAAACGGTACAGGTCGTGGCGTGCTGCGGCGTTGGCAGATGTCATGGTGGGCTCCGGTCGGTGGTGAACGCGAAGCAGTGTCGCCAGCGGCGGCCGCGGGCGCATCGCTCCGAAGAGCCAGCTGCGTGCGCCAGCGGAGCCATCGCCGCCACCGGGGGGAGCCATCGCCCGCTGGCCCATATGGGCGATGCGCACCGACCGCGCTGTCGCGACACTGCCCGCCATCGAACGCACACTGCCCGCAAGGATTCTCATGAGGCTCGATCGCCACACCGTGGCCAGCACCCGTCGCCCGCTGCAATGAAGCCCGTGCTCGCGTTGCTGCTGGCCAGCTGCGCACTCGCCGTGCAGGCGCGCGACGCCTTGCCGCAGCATCTGGCCGACACCGGCTGGCAGGCGCCCGGGGTGATGAGCTTCACACCGCAGTACCCGCTGTGGTCCGACGGCGCCGACAAGCGCCGCTGGATCGCGTTGCCACCCGACGCGGCCATCGACGCGTCGCAGCCCGATGACTGGCAGTTTCCGGCGGGCACCCGACTGTGGAAGCAGTTCGCGCACGGCGGCAAGCCGGTCGAGACACGCTACATCGAGCGCCTGGCCGACGGCTCGTGGCGCTTCGCGACCTACGTCTGGAACGAGCGCGGCGACGACGCGCAGCTCGCCCCCGCAGGCGGCATTGCCGCGCTGCCTGTCGCTGCGGCGCCGGACGGCCGCTATGCCGTGCCGGGGCGCGGCGATTGCATCGCCTGCCACGGCGGCGCGCAGAAGGTTCTCGGCTTCAGCGCCCTGCAGTTGTCGCCGGCGCGCGCGACACGCGCCCGGCCGGGCGACCTCGACCTGCGCAGCCTGGTCGCCCGCGGCTTGTTGCGCGGCCTGCCGCCGGCGCTCATCGATCAGCCGCCGCGCGTCGCGGCCGCGACACCGCTCGAACGCGCGGCGCTCGGCTACCTGCATGCGAACTGCGGCCATTGCCACAACACGACCGGCACGCAGGCGCCGGTGAGGCTGGCGCTGATGCAGCGCATCGCCGACAGCCAGGCCAGCCGCGACGAGGTATTGCGCTCGATGCTCGAAGCGCCGAGCCGCTACCGGCCGCCGGGCTTCGGCGACGAGGCCCGCGTGATCGCCGCCGGCCATCCCGAACGCAGCGCGCTCGTCGCGCGCATGGCCTCGCGCGATGCGCGCGTACAGATGCCACCGCTGGGCACGCACGTGCCCGATGCCGAGGGTCTGGCCCTCGTTGCGCAATGGATCCTTCAACTGCCTTCATCAACCCCGGAGCCAAGACCATGACCCCATCTCCACTGCTCGTTACCGCGTCGCAGATCGCGCTCGCGTTTTGCACCGCCGCACTCAGCATCGCCTTCGCGCCGACCGTGCACGCCGCGGACTCGACGCCGAAGGTCGGCCAGATCGAGCGCGGCCGCTACCTCGTCAACACCTCGGGCTGCATGGATTGCCACACCCCGCTGAAGCCCGGACCGAACGGCCCCGCGCCCGACATGAGCCGGCTGCTGTCGGGGCATCCGCAGGCGTTGAAGATGCCGCCGGCGCCAGTGCTGCCGGCCGGCCCCTGGCTGGTGACGGTGGCGGCGACGAACACCGCTTGGTCCGGCCCCTGGGGCGTCAGCTTCACCGCGAACCTGACACCCGATGTCGAGACCGGACTCGGCGCATGGACCGTCGACGACTTCAAGGCGACGATCCGAGGCGGTCGCCACATGGGCCGCGGCCGGCCGGTGCTGCCGCCGATGCCGATCGCGGTCTATGACAACTTCAGCGACGACGACCTGGAAGCGGTGTTCGCCTACTTGCGGACGATCCCGCCGGTGAAGAACCGCGTGCCCGAACCAGAGGCGCCGCGCGCCGCGCAGTGAGCAGCTTCGGCTGATCGTGTGCTGTCCCGTCGCTGCGCGCCCCGGGTGCGTCGGCGAGCGGGCGCGAGCGCGCCGCCATCAGCCGGCGCGCTGCAGGACCGTCCAGGTTTCCAGGTTCAGGTCGTCGACGATCAGGTCATTGGCGAAGCTGAGCAGCCGGGTGCGTTTGAGTTCGATGCGGTCGCCGGCGGTCAATTCGATGCCGCTAATGCCGTCGGCGGGGCAGATGAAGGTCAGCGCCGACTCGTCGATCAGCCGCATGCCCGCCACCACGCGCCGCAGGACCACTTGCTCGGCCGAAGCGAGGCGACGCGCTTCGTCGCGCAGTTGTGCCAGCACCGCATCACGGCCGTCGATGAGCAGCCCGCGCGCCGGCGCCCGCCAGCACACGGCGGCGTCGTACAGCACAGCGGCGGTCAGCGGCCAGTCCTCGGGCCGCGTCAGCAACTGCAGTGCCAGCGAGATGGGATCGGTCCCAGCGTGATCTGTCCTCATCGGCAGCCGTCGGCCCCGGAACGGAAACGGCCAGTGTCGGCAACGCCAGCCGCCGCGTCATCGCCCAAAAGAGCCACGCCCCTTGGCGATGGGCATGCCGGCGCGAAGCTTCAGTCGGTGTTGCGCCGCCACAGCGCTGCTGCCTGGACGCGGTTGTCGCAATCGAGCTTGTCCAGGATGTTGGCGAGGTGGCGCTTGACGGTGTGCGCGCTCAGCGAGAGCTGCCGCGCCAGCAGCTTGTTGGACAGGCCTTGCGCCACCAGTTCGAGCACTTCGCGCTCGCGATCGGTCAGGCGCAGCCCGGGCGTGCCGAGCGGCGTCGGCTCGGCGCGGGCGGCCGTGTCGGCAGCCGCCTGCACGGCTGGCGACTGCCAGGCGGCCAGCATCTGCTGCAGCCCCGCCACCTGGGCGGCCTGGGGCGCCTGGGCCGGGCACAGAGCCAGCACGCTGGCGACCAGCGGAGCCGGTTCGAGCAACAAGCGGCCGGGCGTGCCGTCGCGCGCGATCTCCTGCAGCATGGGCACGACCGTGGCCCAGGCGCGCGCCGGATCGTGACGCCGCAGATGGACACCGGCAAGCGCCATCCGTGGGTCGGCATAAAAGGCCGGCGCCGGATAGCGCGCATGATGCGCGACCGCCGATTCCAGTGCGCCTTGCGCAGCGTCCAGCGCGCCTGCCAGCAGGGCGGCCTGGCCACGAACGGTTTCCACTGCGCCCGTCGTCAATGGCCATTCGCGATGGCGCAGCGGCCCTTCGAGCTGGGCGGCCTGGGCCGCAAGCCCCGCGGCATCCTGCGCCATCCACAGCGTGCGGGCCAGCACGCTGCGGTACGGCCGCTGCCAGACGCGGCGCAGGCCGTCGGCGTCGCTCGACGCCAGGTCCGCCAGCAGGGCCTCGAGCACCTGACGTGCAGCGCCGAATTCGCCGGTCGCGGCCAGCAGCAGCGCCTGCAGGTGGGTGGCGTCGAGCAGCACGTAGCGCACCTTGCCGAAGCGGTGCTGGATCTGCTCGGCGCGCTGCAGTGCCTGCGTCGCACCGGCTCGGCGCGCCTGCCACAGGGCGGCCCAGGCACCGAGCACCACGGGTGTCGAATGCCATGGCATCGCGGCCGGCTTGGGCACCGAGTCGCACAACGCTGCGAACTGAAGGTAGGCCTCGGTCACGCCGGGCAGGCCGCCGAAGTGGCAGTTGATCGTGGGTGCGACTTGCGGCGCATACCGCGCCGGGTCTTCGGCCACCAGCGCGTTCATCGTGGCGAGGTGCTGGCCGACCTGGCCGCTGTGGCCGAGTGAGAAATCGCTCCAGGCCCGCTGCAGGTGGAACTGCGCGGCATCGCTCGCAGGCAGGTCCATGCGCAGGGTGCGCTCGGTCAGTGCCGCGCGCTCCTCCAGGTGGCCCAGCGCGCCGAGCGCGGCGGCCAATAGCACCTGGGCCCGAAGCTGGCCCGGCAGGTCACCCGACTGCACCAGGCCTTGGGCGGCCGGTGCCGCATGCAGCAGCACCTGCTCCCAGTCCCAGCGCGACCAGGCGCATTCGGTGCGCAGCAAGGCCAGCCGCGGATCGGCCGCCACGACGTCGGCCGGCAGCCGTTCGATCCAGCGCTCCAGCGTGGCATAGGCCCCTTCGTCGGCCAAACGCAAGCCATGGCGCACGATCAGGTCGGTTGCTTCGATCCAGCGCTCGGCGTCCAGCCAGTGGCTGATCGCGCGCTCAGGCAGCTCTTCGGCCGCCGCGGCACGCTCATGCAGCAGGCGTGCGCGGGCCGCGGGCTGGCGCGCCAGCTGCGCCAGCAGAAAGTCGCGAAACAGGTCATGGAAGCGAAGTACCGGCTGGCGCTCGTCGACCACGCTCAGGAACAGGTGGCGGCGCAGCAAGGCATCGAGCGCGTCCCGGCTGTCGCTGCGCAGCGTGACAGCCTGGCAGCGTGCCGGATTCAGCTCGGGCAACACCGCGCAGTCGACCGCGAAGTCGCGCAGCGCCGGCGGCAGCTCATCAAGGACTTCCTGGGCCAGGAAGTCGAACAAGGCGCGCCGCGGCGCCTCGTGCTGCAGGGGTGCGCGCACGATACCGGTGCCGGTGCTGGAGGCCAGCAGCAGATTGACGCCGACCGCCCAGCCGCCGGTGCGCGCCAGCGTGTCGCGCACGATCTCGAGCGCCGGTGCGCTGCCCCAGCGGTGCCGTGCAAGCGCGACGACGGTCGGTTCGTCGAATCGCAGCGGGTTGGCGTCGATCTCGCCCAGCTCGCCGTGGGCGCGCAGGCGCGCCAGCGGCAAGGCCGGCTCGGTGCGTGAGCCCAGCACCAGCGCCACGTGCTCGGGCAGTCGCTCGATCAGCGAATCGAGCAGGCTGACGGTGTCCGCGTCGGTGATGCGGTGCAGGTCGTCGAGCAGCCAGACCACGCGCTGGGCCGGCACGGTGCACAGCGCGTTGACGATGCCGGCGAGCACGGCGCGCGCCTCGGGACCGCTGCCAGTGACGTTGGCCACCAGTGCGCGCGGGTCCATCTCCCAGGTCAGGTCGAGCGACAGCAGCGAATGCACCAGCGTGGCCAGCAGCCGGGCCGGGTTGTTGTCGCTGTCGTCCAGCGCCACCCAGACCGCCAGTTCGCCCGGCGCATCCGCTGCAGCGAGCTGGACCATCAAGGTGGTCTTGCCCGAGCCCGCCGGCGCGCAGATCAAGGTGACGGGGTTGTCGAGCGTGAGCTGGCGCAGGTGGGCCAACAAGGCATCGCGCCGCACGAAATCGCGGCGCGCTCGCGGCACACGAAACTTCGTCAGCGCGAGACCCGTCGGCATTGGCAGGGCGGCTGGCTCGGTCGTCACGGGCGGCTTTCTCGGGAGGCGGGCGGAGCGGAATTCTAGGGGGGACCCGGAGACAC
>Ga0207674_10002764_pt1 | contig 21895 bp, 17 predicted proteins | sample KBSCornC72_FD_184303 | JGI IMG/M metagenome (GOLD analysis project Ga0207674, IMG submission 184303) | Corn rhizosphere microbial communities from Kellogg Biological Station, Michigan, USA - KBS Corn C7-2 (SPAdes) (version 2) | ecosystem: Host-associated > Plants > Roots > Rhizosphere > Soil ...
GGTATTCGCGGTCAGCCGCCTGGTCTCGCCGACCGCGCCGGCCGATGCCGGGACTGCGGCACTCACCACGGCCCCAGCCTCCTACCTGGGGGTCTACGAGAAGGGACCGCCGGGCAGCTACCAGCCGGTCGCGGCGTTCACCCGGGCAGCGGGCCGGCAGCCGAACCTGGTCGGGTACTACGGCGGCTGGGGCGAGCCATTCGAGGTGTCGTTCGCGGCCACGGTGCGCCGGCACGGCGCGATCACACTGCTTCAGTGGGATCCCACCCTGGCCTCGGTCCCGCGGATCGCAGCCGGCGGCTACGACCGCTACCTGCGCTTGTTCGCGGACAGCGTGCGCGCGTTCGGCGGCCCAGTGGTTATCGGGTTCGGCCACGAGATGAACGCCGACTGGTACTCGTGGGGCTACCGGCACACCCCGGCTGCGACGTTCGTGGCCGCGTGGCGGCACATTGTGACGCTGTTCCGCGCCCGGGGCGCGGGCAACGTCACCTGGCTGTGGACCCTGCAGGCGGACGAACCCGGCACGGGCCCGGTCGCCGCCTGGTGGCCGGGCACCAGGTACGTCACGTGGGTCGGCATCGACGGCTACTACTACCGGCCGGGCGAGTCCTTCTCCAGTATCTTCGGGCCGACCATCGCTCAGGTCCGGATGTTTACCGGCCAGCCGGTGCTGCTGTCGGAGACCGCCGTAGGCCCGCAGGCCGGCCAGGCGGCCAAGATCCCCGGCTTGTTCGCCGGAATGCGCGAGTACGGCGCGCTCGGGCTCGTCTGGTTCGACATCGTCCAGCACGACGGGATTTACCACCAGGACTGGCACGTCGAGGACGACCCCGCCGCCGCGACGGCGTTCCGCCGCGCCGCCGCCGCGCTGACTCTAGCCCGCCCTGACCGGACGGCGAGGATCCCGCGGGAACCGTTCTCCCTCACGGGGGACCTTGGCTACCGGGCACCTGGAGCGGGCTCGGCGCGGTGAATTCCACGCGCAGCACGGCCTGGCCGTCCGGCAGCACCACGGGCACTGTCCTGACCGGCCGGAAGCTGGTATCGAGCCCGCTCAGCGCCGAGCGTACCGATCGTGCGTACCCGGCCTGCGTCTGGCCGCCCGCCTGGCTTGTCGGGCTTAGATCGGCGTAGCGGAGCGGGACCCCTGCGCTCACGCCCGGGCCGACGTTGCCGAAACCTACGACGCTGACCGGCAGATGCCGGGACAGGGCGGTGAGGGCGGACATCAGGCGCAGGTCGACCAGGCCGCCGGTGAGCTGGGACCGGGCGGACGTCTGGACGGTGATCCGCCGGTCGGCCAGCAGCCTGGCGCCGGCCGCCTTGGCGGCGGCCATGTCACTGGCCTGCGCGGTCTGGTATGCGACGGCCCCATGCGAGGCAACGACCCGGATGGTGATGCCCGCGGACCCGGAGCCGAAAGACGCGAGGACGGCCGGCGCCCAGGCCCGGTCGAGGCTGGTACCGAACAGCGCCCGGACGGCGCCCGTCTCGACGACAACGGCAGAGCTGCGTGGATCGCGCGAAAGCGGCCCGAGCACGAGCAGGTCGCGTGACGGGAGCCCGTGCGCCTCGAGCGCCGCGCACATCAACTGATCGCAGGACACCGCCACGCCCGGGCTTACCTGCTGGGCGACCCAGGCGGCCGCCTGCCCGCGGACCGCCGCCTCGTGGCGGGTAGCCGCCTCCTGGCCGGCCGCGGCGGCGCTGGGCGGGCGGCCCGTTCCGGTGAAATGCCTGACCGCCACGACGGTCAGCGACCCGATGACCAGGGCAGGGATGACGATCAGGGCAGCGAGCCCAGCGCCCAGCCAGCTGGCAGATTCCGGCTCCGCATCGGGCGCGGCCTCAGGTATTACGGCGGGCGCGGCTTCCGGGGACTTACCGGCGGTCCCGATCCACTCGGTGACCTCGTCCTCGGTGAGGGGCCCGGCGTTGGCGGCGCGGGCCGAGGGGGTGGTGACCTCCCCGCCGGCGGGCCTGTCCGGTTCCCGGCCCGCCTCCACCGAACGCTCCGCGATGACCGCCGCCTCCAGGCGCTCCCGTAGTTCAGCGGACAGCACCGGTGCGGCGGGCGAGCCGGACGGGGACGTTGCGGCCCGGGCGTCGCCGCGGAACCGCTGCGGCAGCTCCCTATCGCCGCCTTTGTCTGCCATGCCGGTCAACCCCCCAGCGGAACACATGCCGGATGATGCGTACCGCACGGTATAGCGCAGCACAGGTTCGACATCTGTTCAAGCAGGACTACGAATTGTGATCTGAAATCCGCTGATTCCGGTGGGCCGCAGCGCGGCGGTCAGCTCATGCCGGTGGTGGAGGCCGAACGGGACCTAGGATCCCGCGGGTGCCACGAGCCGCGAGCCACGCTGGACAGGAAGCTGTCCACGGCGCGGTTGAAGACGTCGGGTTCTTCCAGGTTGGCGGTGTGGCCAGTGCGCGGCAGGACGACCAGGCCCGCGGTGGGGATGGTGCGCTTGAGCATCAGCGCGGGCTCCAGGCAGCCTTCGTCCTCGTCGCCCGCCAGGACCAGGACCGGGACGCTTATCGTGGCCAGAACGTCGGTGAGCGCGTACAACGACGGCCTTTCGGCCTGGACGCCGCGCATGGTCAGGGCGCTGCCCAGGGAGGAATGGCCGGCCAGCGCCTCGGCGAACTCGGCCCAGCCGCGCGGGTTCTTGTTCTGGAACTGGACCCTGGCCGGCCCGACCGCGTACCGTTCGGCGACCTTCGCGGCGCCCTCCGCCGCGAACGCGGCCGCGGTGAGCACGGACTCGGCGCGGAAGGCTTCGGCGCGCTCGGGCTCGGCGCCGTAGCCCGCGCCGGCCACCACGGCGGACAGCACCCGCTCCGGGTGCCCGAGCGCCAGGTGCAGCGCGGTGAAGCCGCCCATCGACAGGCCGACCACGTGCGCCTGGCCGATCTTGAGGCCGTCGAGCACAGCGATCGCGTCGGCGACCGCCCGCTGCTGGGAGTACGCCTCCGGGTCGGTGGGCACGTCCGACGGGGGGTAGCCGCGGGCCGCGTAGGTGACGCAGCGATAGGCCGCCGAGAAGAACCGGACCTGCGGCTCCCAGCTCCGGTGGTCGCCGGCGAACTCGTGGACGAACAGGAGCGGCTCGCCCTGGCCGGTCTCCTCGGCGTGCAGCTTCACGCCGTCGTCGGTCACGATCGCTGGCATCGCGTCTCCCCCTGTCTAGCTGGCTGCGACCTTACCCGGATACCTCTTTTACCGGATCCGCGCCCATGATGTGCTGATATGTCCGAGCGCAGGCCGGCCGGGTCGACCTTGCGCGCGGCCAGCGAAGCGCCCAGCGACTCCAGCGCCGCGCGGATCCGGAAGTTCTCCTCGACCTGGCCGAGATCCGCCACGACCACGGTGAAGCCCCGGTGGGTGTCGCAGCTCAGCAGGCCTTCGGATTCCAGCCGCCGCATGGCCTCGCGGACCGGGGTCTGGCTGACGCCGAACCGCTGGGCCAGGTCGCGCTGGCGCAACTGCTCCCCCGGCCCCAGCTGGCCGGTCATGAGCAGCTCGCGGATGAGCGCGGCGACCATGTCGGTCTTGCTGACGTAGCCCGGGACCTGGGTGGTCATGGATGGCCTCCCGTTCATTTGATATACCGTATTTCCGGCGTCGGGAAGCCCTCGTGGTTCGGAGCCTGAGCATGCCGCATCCTCACCTGGCCATCGAGACCAGTCCGGCTGGCTTCCGCTGCGTGCGCCTGTCCCGGCCGGAGCGGCGCAACGCGCTCGACGTGAGCCTGCTGCGCGCGGTGACCGACGCGCTGACCGCCGAGCCCGGCGTCCCGGTCCTGCTGGCCAGCGCCGATCCGCGGGTATTCTGCGCCGGCGCCGACTTGACCATCACAGCTGCCGAACGGGCGGCGGTCTCCGACCTCGTCTATGACTGCTGCGAGACCATTGTCACCAGGCCCGGCCCGGTCATCGCCGTGCTGACCGGGCCAGCGGTCGGTGGCGGCGCGCAGCTCGCGGCAGCGTCCGACCTGCGGATCGCGGGACCGGGGGCGCGGCTGCGCTGGACCGGTCCGCCCGGACTCGACCTCGCGGTGGGCGCCTGGCTGCTGCCCGACCTGGTCGGCCGGGCCACGGCCATGGACCTGGTGCTGACTGGCCGCTGGCTGGAGGCGGCCGAGGCGCTGGCGCTCGGGCTGGTCAACCGGGTCTGCGACGACCCGGAACCGGTCGCGGCGGCGCTCGCCGCCGACCTGGCCGACCGGGGTGGCGGGGCCGGCGTCAAGGCGGTGATGGCGGCCGGCGGGGTGCTCGATCGCTTGCGAGCCGAACGGGCGGCCAACCGTTCGGCCTGGGCCCGCGTGCTGGCCGCTCCATGAGCGACTACCAGGACTGGAGCCTGAACGGATGGCGGACCCACCTGCCCGGGGTGACCGACGTACCGGATTACGTGGCCCGGCTGGGCGGGGACAGCCTGCCCGCGCTGGCCGCCGCGGCGGCCAGCGCGGTGCCGGACCGGGTCGCGGTCACCGTGGACGGCGAGCCGGTCACCCACGCCGCGCTGGACGACGCTGCCGCCCGGGTGGCGGCGTGGCTGGCCCGGCGGGTGCTCCCCGGGGACCGGGTGCTGCTCGCCGCCGGTTCCAGCATCGGCTTCGTGCGCTGCTACCTGGGCGCGCTGCGGGCCGGGGCCGTCGTGGTGCTGGCCAACCCCGGCTACACCGCGGCCGAACTCGGGCACCTGGCCGCCGACTCCGGCGCGGTGCTGGCCTTTGCCGATACCGAGCCCGGTCGCCGGCTAGCCGGGCTGGGAACAGGCCTGCAGATCGCGGACGCCGCGGAGGTGCCCGCGGACGTCCGGCCGGCCGCCGAGATCGCGGACCGGCCGGACGAGGTGGCGCTGCTCGCGTACACGTCGGGCACCACCGGCAAGCCCAAGGGGGTGCCGCTGACCCACCGCCAGGTGACGGTCTCGATCCGCGCCGCGATGGCGGCCTGGCGGTGGCAGGCCGACGACGTGCTGGTGCACGCGCTGCCGCTGTACCACCAGCACGGCCTGGGCGGGGTGCACGCCGCGCTGATCGCGGGTGGCACCGTGCACATGAGGTCCAAATTCTCGGCCGACGCCCTGGTGCAGACCGCCGCCGGCACCAGGGCCAGCGTCCTGTTCGCGGTGCCCACCATCTACCAGGCCCTGGCGGATTCGCCGGCCGCGCTGGCCGGCGGGCTGCGGGGACTGCGCCTGGCCGTCTGCGGTTCGGCCCCGCTGAGCCCGTCGCTGGCCGGGCGGCTGCCCGCCGTGCTGGGGCGGCTACCGCTGGTCAGGTACGGCACGACGGAGAGCGGGCTGAACGTCTCCAACCCGGTGGCCGGCCCGCGCGGGGACACGATCGGGGTGCCCCTGCCCGGCGTGCTCGTGCGCATCGGCACCGGGGACGGCTCGGCGGACGGCCTCGCCGATCCCGGCGCCGACGGCGAGATCCAGCTCCGCGGGCCGCACGTCTTCTCCGGCTACTGGGACGACCCGGCCGGCAGCCAGGCTGCCTTCACCCCGGACGGCTGGTTCCGCACCGGCGACATCGGCACGCTGGACCCGGCCACCGGGCACCTGCTGATCCGCGGCCGGACCAAGGAGATGATCATCTCGGGCGGCCTGAACGTGTACCCGCGTGAGGTCGAGATCGCGCTCGAGCGTCATCCGTCCGTGGCGGAAGCCGCGGTAGCGGGGGTTCCGGACGAACGCTGGGGCGAGCGGGTGACCGCCTGGGTGGTGCTGCGGGACGGGCACGAGTTCGACGACGCCGCGCTCATCGCACACGCCCGGACGCTGCTGGCCGCGTACAAGTGCCCCAAGCGGGTGTTCCGGCTGGCGGCCCTGCCGCGCAACCAGCTCGGCAAGATCGTCCGCAGCGCCCTGGCGGGCGGACCCGCCGGCGGCTGAGGGCGCCCTGCTTCCGCTCGCGGCGGGCGCGGCGTCGGCGTGATCGCCAGTACCCGTCATCGATCTAGATGTCGCGGGGGGATTCCCGCGCGATGCCGTATCGGGCCGCGACCGGGTTCCACGCCTGCACGAAGGCCTCCTTGGCCGCGTCGGCCCGGCGGCTGGCGCTGAACGCGGCGTTGTAGGCGCTCGACTGGCTGGTCGGCGTGCATCCGCCGCTCAGCTGCTGCCGGGCCCAGGACAGGTAATCCCGGTCCGCCGTCAGCGAGCTGCCCAGCGCCGCCAGCAGCTTGGACTTCACCTGGGCGCCGCCCGGCAGGGCGCCGGTGGATAGGGCCGAGGCTCGGTCGTACTGCCCGGCGCGCCGGTTCACGACGGCCTGGAGCTGGCTGACCGCGCCGGGCAGGTGAGTGCAGCCGCCTACCTGGGTGACCGCGTTGTGCAGCGCCGTCCGGGCGGCGGCGCTCGAGGTCAGCAGTGCGCCCAGGGCGGCCGCCTGCTCGGGCGCCGTAACCGGCGCCGACGGCGATGCGGCCGCTGACGGCGATGACAGCGACGGGTGCGGGGAGGACGCGGTCGGCGTGGGGGTGGCGGCGGCCGGGTGGGCGGGAGCCGATCCCCCCGATAGGGCGACACCGAATGCGACCGCGGCGGCCACGGCGGCCACAGCACCGGCCGCCAGCACGCGCCCCCGGATACGCCGACCGGACGGCTCAGGACCGGGGCGGCCATGATCGCCGTCGGTGGAGGGTTCGCTGTAGGTGAAGGGTTCGCCGGCGGTGACCGCTTGGCCGACGGCGACTGGTTGGCTAGCGGTGACTGGTTCGCTGGTGGCAGCCGGTTGGACTGCGACGACCGGTCGGCCTGCGGTGACCGGTTGACTGGCAGGGGCCGGTGCGAATGAGTCCGCTTCGGCCGACCGGTTCGTCGCGGCAGTTGGCCTGTCCTCGGCGCCTGGCCGCGGCCGCTGTTTGACACGGAGGAGCACCCGGCCAGCCGAGGCCGGCCGGGGCCCGCTGACGGAACCGTTGCCGTGCGGCGAGGGCGACCGCGGTGGGTCCGCTGGCTCGCCGGGCCGCAGGCGCAGCGCGGCCCGCAGTTCCTCGGCGAACCGGCCGCAGCTCGGATACCGGTCGGCCGGGTCCTTCGCCAGCGCGGTGGCCAGCACCGAGTCGACCGCCGCGGATATTCCGGCGCGCCGCGCGCTCGCGGCCGGAGGATCGGCGTAGATCTGCGCGTACATCAGGGTCTGGCCCTGGTCCGGACCGAACGGCGGCGTGCCACACAGGAACTCGAAGCCGGCGCAGGCCAGCGAGTACTGATCGGTCCGGCCGTGGGCGGCGCGGCCCTCAATCTGCTCGGGAGCGAGGTAGTCAAGCATTCCGGCGGCCTGATCCGCCGCGATGACCTGGCCGGGCGGGAAGGTCTGGCTCATCCCGAAATCGGAGAGGTACGCATGGCCGCCCGCGGCCCTGTCTCCCCCATCGTCGCCATCCAGAAAGATGTTGGCTGGCCTGACATCCCGGTGGATCACGCCGTGCGCGTGCGCGGCGTCCAGGGCCGACGCGATCTGGGCGACTATCCGCCACGCATAGCCGAGCGGAAGCGGCCCGTGCCGGCTGAGCAGGGACCGCGCGTCCCCGCCGGTCATGTAGCGCATGGCAACGTACAGGATCCCGTCCGCCTCGTCAGCCTCGAAGACGGGAACGATGTGCGGATGGCCCAGTGTGGCGGCGGTCCGGGACTCGCCGATCATCCTGGTCCGAAAGCCGGTGTCGCAGGCCAGTTCCGGTGTCATCACCTTGAGCGCGACCCGGCGGCGCATCTCATCCCGGGCGAGGTAGACGACAGCCCTGCTGCCCTGCCCGACGTTCCCGTCCAGCCGGTACCCGGCGATCGTGCCGGTCTGCCCCGCCGCGGGCATCCCCGGACGGGTGGCGTGACTCACCGCGGCCCCATCGGGCCGGGCGGGCACCAGATCCAGTGATGGTCTCGGCGGTGCAGCTCCCGAACCTCCGCTCGCAGTGCGGCGCTCGCCACGTGACGAAGCGAGCCCGCGGGCGCGGCGACCGCGCCGTATCGCCACGATATTGACATTTCACCAAGCCTGTCCGGTCAACCGGAAAGAGGCGGGCTCACGCTCTTTGTTGTGACGAACCGACTCGCCGTGTACGCGGACACGTGTTCAATGGTCGGCATGCCGGTGTCCCTGCCGTTTACCGCGGCCGACATCAGGCTCGCCGCGGGAGACAGGTCCTACGGGCGAGGCCTGGACTACGTTAACGCGGTGGACCATCTGGAGATCTCCGATACGGAAGTCACCGCGAACGTCTACGGCAGCAGCGAGTACACAGTTTGCCTGGTCATTGATGATCAGCGGCTCAGCGGCGGCTGTACCTGCCCGTATGGCAGGGACGGCTTCTTCTGCAAACACTGCGTAGCGGTCGGCCTGTCCGTGCTGGAGCTGGGGGACGAACTTCCACGCCATCTCGAGGCCGCGCGCGCCCAGCAGCAGGCAGTCGATGCCTGGTTGCAGTCGCTCTCGAAGGAGGAACTGCTGGCCGAATTGCGCGGGCTCCTGGACGAGAACCGGGAGTTGCGTCAGCGCTTCGAGCTACGGGCCGCGGCGATGAACACCGACGCGCTGGCGATCCGGCGCGCCGTCATGGACTTCATCATGCCGCCCCGCGGCGAGTATCTCGCCTACGACGAGGTTTACCGCTACGCCAACGAGATATACAAGGCGGTCGCGGCGATCGATGACCTGATCCAGGGCGGAGGAGCAACCGACGCGATCGTCATCGCGCGCGAGGCGATTGACCGGCTCTCCGGACCATACGATTTCGTCGACGACTCGTCAGGCTCGGTGGCCAGCGCCGCTTACGAACTACTGGCGGTCCATCTGCGTGCCTGCCAGGCCGCGCCGCCCGAACCCGTTTCGCTCGGCGACTACCTGGCCGGGCTATTGCTGGACGACGGCTGTGAACTTCATCCCGATCTGGACGACTATGCGGAACTTCTAGGTGAGCGAGGCACCGCTGTGGTGCGCGAGCGCATCGTGGCCGCCTATGCGGCCAACCCGGCGAGCTGGCACGCAAAGTACCTGAGGGAGTCGATGGCCAGGGCCGAGGGCGACGTCGACACCATCATCGCTATCTACGCCGCCGAGCTCGATGACCATGGCCTGAACCACCTTCGCATCGCCTCCGAACTGGACGGCGCTGGCCGTGGGGGCGAGGCGCTCCGCTGGGCCGAACGTGGCCTGCGCGAGGCGGCGCATCCGGATCAGCAACTCGCCGACTACCTGGCCCGCCGGTACGCGGCCTCGGGGCGGCAGGCCGATGTGCTCGACCTGCGCCGCGACCGCTTCCAGGCCGAACGCTCGCTGACCAGCTACCAGGCACTGCGGGAGGCGGCAACGGCTTGCGGCGTATGGCCCGCGGAGCGGGAAACCGCGCTCGCTCTCCTGAGCGAGGACATGCGTGCGCGGCCTCGCCAGCCTGCCTGGGCCTGGACCGGCCCCGTCCTCATCGACGCGCTCATCGACGACCGTGACCTGGACGCCGCCTGGGCCGCCGCCAGGGATGCCGCCAGCGAACAGCAGTGGCTGCGCCTGGCGGACGCCTCCGTTGATAGCCACCCGGCCGCTGCCCTGGCGGTATACCGGACGACGATCGGAGCGCTGAAGGTCCAGACGGGCGACGACAACTACCGGCGGATAGCGAGCCTGCTGCTCTCCGCACGGGCCTGCCACCGGGCGCTGGGCACCGCGGACGAGTTCAGGCGGTACGTGGCGGCCTTGCGCGCGGAACAGAAACGCAAACGCAACCTGATGAAAATCCTCGACCAGAACGGACTCTGAGGGCGAAGCGCCTCAGCATCGTCGGCCAATCACGCCACCCTAGGGTCATGCGGTACCGATGAGCTGTCGAGAAGATCCGGATCCTGGCCGAGGCGTGCCGGGGTTCGCCTACTTCTGGCGATCGCACCTCGATCCGGTCTCGAATCATCACATCAGGGGCCCGTGCGGTTCTGGTCCCTGGCCGGACCCGACGAAGATGTGCTGCTCGCGTTGTCCGAACGTCATCTTGGTGACCTTCCCCAGGTGACGTCGCCGCCCGGAACCGAAGGTGCGCAGCGGGCAGGGGAACTGCAGGCGGCGCTTGACCACCTGCGCGGCGTGCGCGACTCTTACTGGGATTACGGCTGGCGCCGGGAGAACCGTGGGGGTGGTCGCTACCCGGAGAACAAGCTGTGGGAAGCCGTCCAGGGCTATCTGGATCTTCTCGACGCCAGCGAATCGCCTCATGACCCGCCATTGGCGAGGGCCAAAATAGATCTTCCACCGCGTTGATATCTGGTTTACGATCCAGCTCACCGACGGGCACGGCGCGGCCCGCGAGGGAACACGCCGACCCGGCACGGCGCTGTAGCGAGACGGAAGGGGTTGCGGTGGATCTGCGGCTGGACGGAAAGGTCGCCGTCGTCACGGGCGCCAGCAAGGGCATCGGCCGGTGCGTCGCCGAGTTCCTGGCCCGGGAAGGCTGCGACGTCGTCATCACCGCCCGGACCGCCGCCCCGCTGGAGGCCGCCGCGGAGAAGATCGCCGCCGACACCGGCCGGGCGGTACTGCCGCTGGCCGGCGACATGAGCGTGACCGAAGACGTCCAGCGCTGCGTCGACGCCACCCTCGAGCAGTTCGGCCACATCGACATCCTGGTCACCTGCGCGGGCAGCTCGCCGGGCGGGCTGCTCGAGGACCTGACCGAAGAGCAGTGGATGTCGAGCCTCAACCTGAAGTTCATGGGCTACGTCCGGTCGGTGCGCGCGGTCATCGGTCACATGCGCGAGCGCGGTGAGGGCGCCATCGTGCTCGTGGTGGGCAACGACGGCCTCAAGCCCAGCTACTGGGAGATGACGGCGGGCGTGGCCAACGCCGCGGACATCAACTTCGCCTCCTCGGTCGCCGAACAGTACGGCCGCCACGGAGTGCGCATCAACACTGTCAACCCCGGCCCGGTGAACACCGACCGGTGGGACACCCTGGAGAAGGCCTTCGCCCGGGACAAGGGCGTAAGCCAGGAACGCGCGCACGAACTGGCCGAGCAGTCCATCCCCTTCGGCCGGATCTGCGAGCCGGATGAAGTCGCGGCACTGGTCACCTTCCTCGCCTCGCCGCGGGCCAGCTTCATTAACGGCGCCCACATCCCTGTTGACGGGGCGCAGCGCAAAGCGATCATGGATCACTAAGGGAGCCCAGTAAGGGAGCACTGCCATGACAGACGCTACCGGCACCGCCGAACTCCGGCCGCTCCAGGTCGAAACGAACGGCATCAACGTCATCGCCGAGAACGAGCGCAAGGGTCACCCGCACGACCTGTTCTGGCCCTGGTTCGCCGCGAACGTCTCGGTCCTCGGCATCAGCTACGGCTCGTTCGTGCTCGGCTTCGGCATCTCGTTCTGGCAGGCCGTCATCGTCGGCGTGGTCGGGATCGTGCTGTCGTTCCTGGCCTGCGGGTTCATCGCGGTAGCGGGCAAGCGAGGCTCGGCCCCGACGATGGTGCTCAGCCGGGCCGCGTTCGGCGTCAACGGCAACAAGCTCCCGGCCCTGGTGTCCTGGGTGCTGACCGTGGGCTGGGAGACGGTACTGGTCATCCTGGCCACGCTGGCCACGGCCACCGTCTTCAGCCGGCTCGGCTGGGGCGGCGGCGACGGCACCCGGGTGGTCGCGCTGATCATCGTGGTGGCGCTGACGATCTTCGGCGGCGTGATGGGCTTCGACCTGATCATACGGCTGCAGACCGTGATCACCATCGTGACCGGGGTGGCCACCGTGGTATTCATCGCGCTGGTGGCAGACAAGATCCACTGGTCCACGGTGTCCGGTATCCACAGCGGCTCGGCCGAGGCCGTCATCGGGGCGCTGGTGTTCGTGATGACCGGCTTCGGGCTCGGCTGGGTCAACGCCGCCGCGGACTACTCGCGCTACCTGCCCAGGCGTTCCTCCAGCCGGGGCGTGATCTGGTGGACCACGTTCGGCTCCTCCATAGCCCCGATCTTCCTGCTGATATTCGGCTTGCTGCTGGCCGGCTCGTCCAAGAGCCTGAGCACGGCGATCGGCGCCGACCCCATCGGAGCGCTAGCCAGCCTGCTGCCCACCTGGTTCCTGGTGCCGTTCGCGATCGTGGCCGTGCTCGGCCTGATCGGCGGCTCCGTGCTCGACATCTACTCCTCCGGGCTGGCCCTGCTCACGCTGGGCGTGCGGATCCCCCGGTATCAGGCCGCCCTGATCGACGGCGCCGTGATGACCCTGGGCGCCATCTACGTGGTGTTCTTCACGACCAGCTTCATCGGCCAGTTCCAGGGCTTCCTGATCACTCTGGGCGTGCCGATCGCCGCCTGGTGCGGGATCATGCTGGCGGACATCGCGCTGCGGCGGCGGAACTACGCCGAACCCGAGCTGTTCACCACGCGCGGCCGCTACGGCGACATCAGGTGGCTGCCCGTGCTGACGGTCGTGGTGGCCACCGCGCTCGGCTGGGGGCTGGTCACCAACGGCCTGGCCAGCTGGCTGACCTGGCAGGGCTATCTGCTCGGCCCGTTCGGCCTGGGCGGCAAGACCGGCGCCTGGGCCTTCGCGAACCTCGGCGTGCTGATCGCCCTGGCCCTCGGCTTCGTGGTGACGATCGTGTTCAGCCGGTCCACCGTCCGCGCCGAGGAGGCCGCCCCCGTGCCCGCGCCCGCTACCGTCTAGCCCCGGTCCAGGGCCGGAAGTTACCAACAAAGCAGTACCATGTCCGGCTCAGGGCTTCTTTCGGCGCGTATGCGACGTTTAACCTGACGGAATGGGGACGCCTTCGCCAGGCTGGGATCTGCTGGTCCGCCAGGCTAGCGTGGCCGCCCGGCGGCGCAGGCGGCGTCGCCGTCAGCGCCGGATGCTCTGGCTGCTGACCGGCGCGACGACGGCGGTGCTGGTGGTCATCGCCGCGTTCATCATGCACATCTCCAAGGTCCCCACCACGGTCAGGCCCGCCGCGCTGTCGGCCTCGGCACGGACGGTCAGCCATCCGAAAGCCTCCGCGACGGCGCACCGGGCCAAGCCGTCCCCGCATAACCGGCACGCGGTGACGTACCCGCAGGTGACCGACGCCTCGTCGGGCCTGTCCTACCGGATGCTCGGCGCGCCCTGGCGGAGCAGCTGCCCGTCCGACCTGAACAGCTCCGCATTCGACTGGACCGCGGGCGAGAACACCGTGGCCGGGCACGTCAGCATCGGCGGGTCCGTCATCGACTGGCACGGCCTGGCCTGCTCGGGGCAACTCCAGCAGCAGTTCCCCTACGGCGGCCCGGCCGACCTGGAGCAGACCGCGATAAGCCTGGTCAGCGCGCTGGACCCGGCCTACTACGCCGGAGTGCAGCACACCCGCGCGACCGAGGAGAGCTCGGCGATAAAGGTCAGCGGGCACCAGGCCTGGAAGATCGAGTTCGCCATGGACTACACCGACGGCGCCAGCCAGGGCCTGACCTGGACCACCGAACTGGGCGCCGTGGTCGTCGTGGACCGCGGCGCCGGCCAGTTTCCCGGCGTGTTCTACGTTTCGGTGCCCGCCAGCCTCGGCACCCAGAACGTCGCCACCTTCCTCAGCTCACTTCGGGTGAGCTGACCGGCGGGCGGGTCAGCTGGCCTCGGCGATGCTGATGTTGCCGCCGCCGCTGTCCACCTGGATCACGTGGCGGGACGCGTCGTTGGTCGGCACCTGGGCACTGTAGCTCCCGCCGCTGGCCTGGCTCTTGATGGCGTAGCTGGCGTTGCCGCGCGGGACCACGATGGTGATGTCGCCGCCGCTGCTGTCGACCTTGACGTAGTCCGGAACCTTCGTGAACACCAGGGTGACGTTGCCGCCGCCCGAGTCCGTGGTGACGTGCGGCGAGAACAGGCCACTGCCGTCGACGTCGCCGCCGCTGGTGCCGAACTTCAAGACGCCGCCGAGGTCGCTGGCGGTCACGTTGCCGCCGCCGCTCAGCACGTCGGCGCGGCCGCCGATCCCCGAGATCCCGACGTCGCCGCCGCTGCTGTCCAGCGTGACGTTGCCCTGGATGCCGGTGACTTGCATGTTGCCGCCCCCGGTGTTCAGGTCGACGGCGGTGTGTGACGGGACGTCGAGCGTCGCGTTCAGCCCGCAATTACCGGTGGGCAGACGGCAGTGCAGGCTGATGCCGCTGGCACTCACCGTGAACGTCGGGCGGACGAGGCTGTACTCGACCTTGCCGGTCAGCCGGGCCGTGCCGTCGCTGACCTGGCCCTGGTGCACCGTGATGTCGCCGCCGCCGGTGCTGGCCACCAGGCGCCCGTTCTGGACGGGGATGGTGGTGCTGACCGGGAAGCTCGCCTGGCCGATGCTGGCCACGAGGCTAAAGGCTGACCAGCCGATACAGACGAGGGCGATCGGCACGCCGATCGCCAGGGTGATCCAGCGGCCTGGCGTCATGCGCAGGGCGGGGGGCGGACCCGGCGGGCTGGTCACCGGCCCGGTCGTCGGCAGGGTCGTCATGGCATGTCCCCGTTTCCTCAGGTGCCCAGGTAGCGCAGCACGGCGAGGACGCGACGGTGATCGCGATCGCCGGGCGCCAGCCCGAGCTTGGTGAAGATGTTGTTGATGTGCTTTTCCACCGCGCCGCCGCCGACCACGAGGGCCGCGGCGATGGCGGAATTGGACCGGCCCTCGGCCATCAGCGCGAGCACCTCGCGCTCGCGCGGGGTGAGCTCGCCGAGCGGGTGGCGGCTGCGGGCGAGCAACTGCGCGACGACTTCGGGATCGAGCGCGCTGCCGCCCGTAGCCACCCGGTGCAGCGCGTCGAGGAACTCGGCGACGTCCGCGACCCGGTCCTTGAGCAGGTAGCCGACCCCATGCGGGCGCCCGGAGATCAGCTCGGTGGCATAGCGCTCCTCGACCCACTGGGACAGGACGAGCACGCCGGTGTCCGGCCACTGATCCCGGACCATCAGAGCAGCACGCAGCCCCTCGTCGGTGAAGGTCGGCGGCATCCGGACGTCGACCACGACCGCATCCGGGGTGTGTGCGGCCACCGCGCGCAGGAACTTCTCGGCGTCGCCCTCGGCCGCGGCCACCTCGTGCCCGGCCTCGGTGAGCAGCCGGGTCAGCCCCTCGCGCAGCAGCACGGAGTCCTCCGCGATCACTACCCGCATGGCAGTTCCGCCGCGATGATCGTGGGGCCGCCGGACGGCGACTCCACCGAGAGCCGCCCGTCCACCCCGGATACCCGGTCGGCCAGACCGGACAGGCCGGGGCTATGCACGTCAGCGCCACCTATGCCGTCGTCACTGATCATGACGGTCAGCATGCCCGGATAACCGTGACCCTCCACCACCACCTTGGCGTGGCTGGCCCGGGAGTGCTTGGCCACGTTGGTGAGCGCCTCGGCCACCATGAAGTAGGCGACCGCCTCGACCGAGGACTTCGGCCGCACCGGCACGTCCACGTGCACCTCGACCGGCACCGGGCACAGCGCGGCCAGGCCGGACAGCGCGGCGTCCAGGCCACGTTCGGTGAGCACCGGCGGGTGCACTCCGCGGACCAGGTTGCGCAGCTCGACGAGGGCCTCCTTGGCCTGGGCGTGCGCCTGGTCGACCAGGCCGGCCGCCGCGTCGAGGTCGTCGGCGAACCTCGCCTTGGCCCGGCCCAGGTCCATGGCCAGCGCGACCAGCCGCTGCTGCGCGCCGTCGTGCAGGTCACGCTCGATCCGCCGCCGCTCCGTCTCGGCCGCGTCTACCACCCGCTCCCGGCTGATCTCCAGCTCGGTCACCCGGGCGGCCAGATCGCGGCGCGGACCCAGCAGTCGGCGGGAGAGTGCCGCGTCCGCGCTGGCCAGCCCGCGGGTCAGCTGCGGCGCGGCTAGGAGCACTAGCAGGCCGATCACCGCCGAGGCCGTCATCCTGGGCGTGCCGCCCAGCACGAAGTCGCCGACCTTGGCGCCGCCGCTGGGCAGCAACGAGTTGTACAGCGGCAGGGTCAGCGCGACCAGGCCCGCGGCCCAGGCCGCGACGGAGAGCGTGACCGCGATCGCGCTGAACGGCAGCCTCAGCAGCCCGTAGCCGAGCTCGCCCCAGGTCGCCCGCTCGGTCAGCATCCGCCAGCGCGGGACGATGCCCCAGCGGTACCCGGCCCGGGCGTCGGCGGGCCAGGCCGGGATCTGCACCCCCAGCATCATGTCGAGCCTGGCCCGCTCGGCCGCGGCGCACCACGTCGCGGCCCGCAGGGTCAGGCCCAGGATAGGCAGGCCGGTCAGCGCCAGCACCAGCAGGCTGAAGCCGAGGCTCAGGCCGGTGACGACGACCACCATGATCGCGATGCCGAGGAACAGGCCCGCCAGGTGGCTGATCATGGCGAGCCAGGTGCGCGGCGACACCAGATCGCGGAGGAGGAACATGGCTCCGACGCTATGGCATGAGCCTCGGGGTTGCCATCAACCGGACCCCCGGGAAAGGGGTGAGGGTAACCCCACCCCGCTTCGGGCCGCCCGCACCATGGTTCCGCGGGGGTGTCATCGCCGAGCCTTAGGAGCCATGGATACGAAGCCGCCCGCACGGGCACCCATCGTGGAACGCGTAGCCGGCTGGTCCGCCCGTCATCGCAAGACCGCTGTGTTCGGCTGGCTGCTGCTGGTCGTCGTGGCGGTGGCGGTCGGGCACCAGCTCGGCACCAGCAGTGTGAACAGCTATGATCCCGGCGCGGCGGGCAAGGCCGAGCGGGTCCTCGACCGGCCCGTCGTGCAGCAGCCCGACGCCGAGAGCGTGCTCGTCCAGGGCCGTTCGGTCCCCGGGCCAGGTCAGACCTACGCCAGCGACCCCGAGATGCGGCAGGCGGTCCGTGAGGTCGTCGCTGCACTACGGTCGGTGCCCGGGTCCGCCACCGGCATCCAGTCCCCGCTCACCAGCCCTGGGCTGGTTAGCGGGCATTCGGCGCTGGTCACCTTCAACGTGGCGGGCAAGCCGGGCAACGGCGACACGGCGGTCGTGCCCGCGCTGAACGCGGTCGCCGCCGTCCAGGCGCACCATCCCGGGCTGAAGGTCGAGGAGGCGGGCGGCGCCAGCGTGGACCGGGCGATCGGCAGCGTCACCGGCAACGACTTCAGGAAGGCCGAGGTCACCTCGGTCCCGGTCTCGCTGGTCCTGCTGCTGGTCGTGTTCGGCGCGCTGATCGCGGCCGGCATCCCGCTGCTGCTGGCCGGGACCGCGGTGATCTCGGCGATCTCGCTGCTCGCCATCCCCGGCCGCTGGCTGCCGGTCGACAGCACCACCTCCTCGATCGTGCTGCTGGTCGGGATGGCGGTCGGCATCGACTACTCGCTGTTCTACCTGCGCCGCACCCGCGAGGAACGCGCCGCGGGCCGCAGCACCGCTGAGGCGCTGCGGATCGCCGCGCACACCTCGGGGCGGGCCATCGTGGTGTCCGGGCTGACCGTGATGATCGCCCTGGCCGGGCTGTTCCTCACCGGCATCGACGTGTTCACCGGCGTGGCTATCGGCACGATCCTGGTCGTCGGCGTGGCGGTGCTCGGCTCGCTGACGTTCCTGCCCGCGATCTTGTCCATGCTCGGCCCGTGGACCGACCGCGGCCGGATCCCGTTCCTCGGCCGGCGGCGCACCGCCGCCCGCGAATCCAAGTTCTTTGGCGCGCTGGCCCGCGCCGTGGTCCGGCGGCCGCTGGCCTGGGGCGGCGTCGCCGCCATCGTGCTGCTGGCGCTGGCCGCGCCCGCGCTCCGGCTGAACCTGGAGGACCCGGGCATCCACTCGCTGCCGCCCGACGTGCCCGTCGTGCACAGCCTGGCCGACATCTCCCAGGCTTTCCCCGGCGGCCCGGTACCGGCCGAAGTGGTCGTGACCGGCGCCGATCTCGGCGGGAAGCAGGTCACCCGGGCCATCGCCGCCCTGCACGGGCAGGTGGCGGGCACGCACGGCGCGATCCGCGAGCCGATCAGCAGCGCGATGTTCGGGCACGACCAGGTGCTGGTCGTGTCGGTGCCGCTGGCCGGCAGCGGGACCGACACCACGTCCAACAACGCGCTGATGACCCTGCGGGACCACGCCCTGCCCGCCACGCTGGGCAAGGTGCCGGGGATCAGCTACGCGGTGGCGGGGCTCACCGCGGGGAACCACGATTTCGACGCACAGCTGGCTAAGACCGTGCCGTGGGTCTTCGTATTCGTGCTGGGTCTCGCGTTCCTGCTGCTGATGGCCTCGTTCCGTTCGGTCTATATCCCGGCGTTGTCCATCGGCCTGAACCTGCTCTCTGTCGGCGCCGCCTACGGCCTCATGGTGCTGATCTTCCAGGACGGCCACCTGGAGGGGCCGCTCGGCTTCACCGCCTACGGCGGGATCACGGCCTGGCTGCCGCTGTTCATGTTCGTGCTGCTGTTCGGCCTGAGCATGGACTACCACGTGTTCATCCTGAGCCGGATCAGGGAACTGCGGCAGGGCGGCGCGTCCGCCCGGCAGGCGATCACCGGCGGCATCGCCAGCAGCGCGGGCGTTGTGACCAGCGCCGCGGCGATCATGGTGGCGGTGTTCTCGATCTTCGCCACGCTGTCGCTGATCGAGTTCAAGATGTTCGGCGTGGCCATGGCGGCGGCGGTGCTGATCGACGCCACCATCGTCCGCGGCGTGCTGCTGCCGGCCGGCCTGGCCCTGCTCGGCGAGCGGGTCTGGCCGCAGAAGCGGCGCGGGGCCCGAGGGCTCAGCGGGGCCCAGCCGGCCGGGGTAACCTCCACCCCGGTGACCGACGGGGTGACCGTCCGCTAACGAGGTGTCCGCATCAGGTTCCACAGCTGTCACAGCGTCAATCATTGCGGATGTCTGCACCCCTGATCAGGGGTGCAGACATCCGCAATCACGAAGACGCTGCCGAGGCGGTATCAGGCGGCAAGGCAGGGTGCCGAGGACCGCGCGAGGCCCGAACCTGGGTACCAGCGGTTATGCGCTCTGACCTAGGTGTTGACCGGGAAGCCGAGGTTGATGCCGCCGTGGCTCGGGTCGAGCCAGCGGGACGTGACCGCCTTCCCGCGGGTGTAGAAGTGGACGCCCTCGGTGCCGTGCACGTGCGTGTCACCGAACAGGGAGGCCTTCCAGCCGCCGAACGAGTAGTACGCCATCGGCACCGGGATCGGCACGTTCACGCCGACCATGCCGATCTCGGCCTCGGACACGAACCGGCGCGCCGCTCCCCCGTCGTTGGTGAAGATGGCCACGCCGTTGCCGTACGGGCTGTCGTTGACCAGGCCGACGGCCGCCTCGTAGGTCGGGGCGCGCAGCACGCTCAGCACCGGCCCGAAGATCTCGTCGGTGTAGCAGCTCATCTGAGGCGTGACGTGGTCGAGCACGCTCGGCCCGAGCCAGAAGCCTTCCTGCGTGCCGCCGATGACCGGGTGCACCCGGCCGTCCACGGCCAGCGTGGCCCCCTCGCGGACGCCGCTGTCCAGGTAGGACGCGACCTTGTCCCGGTGCGGCCCGGTGACCAGCGGCCCCATCTCGGACCGGTCGTCGGTGCCCGGCCCGACGCGCAGCCCGGCCACCCGCTCGGAGATCCGCGCGACCAGGTCGTCGCCGACCGGGTCGACCGCGACCAGCGCGGAGACCGCCATGCAGCGCTCCCCCGCCGAGCCGAACCCGGCCGACACCGCGGCGTCCGCGGCCAGGTCGAGGTCGGCGTCGGGCAGCACCACCATGTGGTTCTTGGCGCCGCCGAGGGCCTGCACGCGCTTGCCGTGCGCGGTGCCGTTCTCGTAGACGTACCTGGCGATCGGCGTGGAGCCGACGAAGCTGACCGCCTTGATGTCGGGGTGCGCCAGGATGGCGTCCACCGCCACCTTGTCGCCCTGCACCACGTTGAACACGCCGTCCGGCAGCCCGGCTTCGGCCCACAGCGAGGCCAGCAGCAGCGAGGCGGACGGGTCCTTCTCCGACGGCTTGAGCACGAACGTGTTACCGCACGCGATGGCCAGCGGGAACATCCACATCGGCACCATGGCCGGGAAGTTGAACGGGGTGATGCCCGCGACCACGCCGACCGGCTGCCGGATCGAGTACGAGTCCACGCCGGTGGAGACGTTCTCCGAGAACCCGCCCTTGAGCAGGTGCGGGATGCCGCAGGCGAACTCGACGACCTCGAGGCCGCGGGCAACCTCGCCGGCCGCGTCCGCGGCCACCTTGCCGTGCTCCTCGGTGATCAGCCGGGCCAGGTTCTTGGTGTTCGCCTTGACCAGGTTGCGGAACTCGAACAGCACCGAGGCGCGCTTGGCCAGCGAGATGCGCCGCCAGTGGAGGAGGGCATCTTTAGCCGCGGCCACCACGGCGTCGACCTCAGCCGGGGCGGCGAAGTCGACCTGCCCGCTGACCTGGCCGGTCGCCGGGTCGTAGATGTCCCCGTGGCGTCCGGCCTCGCCGTCCCAGGGCTTGCCGCCGATCCAGTGGGTGACGTGCTTAGTCACGGTTTGCTTGCCTCCTCGTTCACCGCGGTGAGGGCGTCGGTGAGGATTCCCAGCCCTTCCTTGGCCTCTGCCTCGGTCAGCGTCAGCGGCGGCGCCATCCGCAGCGTGTTCCCGACCAGGCCGCCCTTGCCGATCAGCAGGCCGCGTTCCTTCGTCGCCTCGAGCATCCGGCTGGCCAGCGGCGGGCTGGGCCGCCTGGTAGCCGGATCGACCAGGTCGACGGCGAACATCAGGCCCTTGCCGCGGACCGCGCCGACCACGTCGAGGCTCTGCGCGGCCTCCCGGAGCCCGCCGATGATCAGGTCCCCGGTGACCTTGGCGTTGCGCTGCAGGTCGTGCGAGAGCACGTAGTCCAGGGTGGCGTTGCCCGCCGCGGTCGCGACCGGGTTGCCGCCGAAGGTCGAGATGCCGTTGCCGCGGATCCCGTCGAGCAGGTCGCCGCGGGCCACCACGCCGCCGATGGCGAAGCCGTTGCCGAGGCCCTTGGCGAACGTCATCGCGTCCGGGGTGACGCCATGCGCGCCGATGCCCCAGAAGTGCTCGCCGGTCCGGCCCCAGCCGGTCTGCACCTCGTCCGAGATCAGCAGGATGCCGTGCTCGTCGAGGACCTCCTTGTACGCCGCGAACAGCCCGTCCGGCGCCATGGTGAAGCCGCCGACGCCCTGGACGGGTTCGGCCAGCAGGCAGCCGACGTCGGCGGGGTGGATCGCGCCGGACAGCAGGGCCCGCAGGTCGTCGACGCAGGCCTTGATGTAGTCGGCGTCGCTGAGGCTCGCGTAGGCGGCCAGCTGCCGGTCCGCGCCGTGCAGGTAATGGGTGCCGAACGGGCTGAGGCCCGACATCTTCCAGGCGGCGTTGCCGGTCACCCCGACGGCGCCGAACGACCGGCCGTGATAGCTCCCGCGCATGGCGAGAACCTCGGTGGCCTTGCGCGCCGTGAGCGCGGCGAGCAGCGCGGTCTCGTTGGCTTCGGTGCCGGAGTTGGTGAAGAACACCTTCGCGTTGTCGATGCCGGACAGCTTCGCGATCTTCTCCGCCAGCTCGACCTGGCCGCGGATCAGGTACAGCGTCGAGGTGTGCACGACGCCGCTGGCGATCTGCCGCTCGACCGCATCCCGCACCTCGGGCACGTCGTAGCCGAGCATGTTGGTGAGGATGCCGGCGAAGAAGTCGAGGTAGCCGCGGCCCTGGGCGTCGGTGACCCGGCAGCCCTTGCCGCTGACGATCTCGATCGGCTCGTCGTAGTAGATACCGACCCAGTTCGGGATAACCGCGCGATGGCGGGCGAGGAGCTCAGACATGGTCCCTAGTCTTCCGCGTCCCTGGGCTCGCTGGGAACCGACAACGTGTAAGCATTCGTCGTTCGGCGTTTACTCTTTGTCTCATGCTTCCTACCGTCGCCGACCTCCTGGACCTCGACGTTCTCCGGCGCGGCAGTCCGCGGGTGGTGACCGGGCCCGACGGCCTGGCCGCGCA
>Ga0207674_10002765_pt1 | contig 21883 bp, 17 predicted proteins | sample KBSCornC72_FD_184303 | JGI IMG/M metagenome (GOLD analysis project Ga0207674, IMG submission 184303) | Corn rhizosphere microbial communities from Kellogg Biological Station, Michigan, USA - KBS Corn C7-2 (SPAdes) (version 2) | ecosystem: Host-associated > Plants > Roots > Rhizosphere > Soil ...
GTGTCGGTCGTTCTGGACGGTGAACCGACCCTGACCACCGAGGGAACCGTCGGCGCCTACCCGTCCAAGATCCCGATGATCGACGTGGTCACCGTGGGCGCCGGCGGCGGCTCGATCGCCTGGGTGTCGCCCGAAGGCACGCTCAAGGTGGGCCCGCGCTCGGCCGGTGCCGAGCCCGGCCCGCTCTGCTACGGCAAGGGCGGTACCGATGTCACGGTCACCGACGCGCACGTCGTGCTCGGCCGCATCCCGCCGCACCTGCTCGGCGGTGAGGTGCCACTGGACGTCGACGCCGCGCGCGCCGGGCTGACCGGGCTCGGCGCACAACTCGGTCTGGACGTCGAGGCATGCGCCACCGGCATCCTGGAGATCTCCGCGTGGAACCAAGCCAACGCGCTGCGCCAGATCACCGTCAAGCGCGGCCTGGACGTGCGCGACTTCACTCTCACCACGTTCGGCGGATCGGGCTCGCTGCTGCTGTGCCGCCTCGTCGACATCCTGGGGCTGCGTGGCGTGCTGGTGCCGCCCGACCCCGGCAACGTGTCCGCGTTCGGGCTGCTCACGGTCGACGTGAAGAACGACTACGTCCAGACGCAGGTCGCGCTGGACGGCGCCCTCGACGTCGACGCCCTGCGCGCGTCGTACGACGGGCTGACGGCGCAGGCGCGCGACGCCTTGCTCCGTGAGGGGTTCGACGAACCCGATCACGTGTTCCAGCGCACCGCCGACCTGCGGTACTTCGGCCAGGCGTTCGAGGTGCGCGTGCCGGTGCCGGACGGCCCACTCGACCGGGCCGCGCTCGACGGTGTCGCCGCCGCATTCCACGCCGAGCACCGGGGCCTCTACGGCTACGACTTCGCCGGCGACCCGACCCAGCAGGTGGAGTGGGTGAACCTCCGGGTCAGCGGCATCGGTCCGATCACCCGCCCCGAGATCAGGCGGCGACCGCCGGTCGAGGAGGCCCCTGACGGCCCTCCTGGTCCAGGGGTCAGGAGGGTCTGCTTCGACGCCGACCAGGGGTACGTCGAGACCCCGGTGCGCTGGCGGGCGGACCTCGCGCCGGGGACGACCGTCGCGGGACCGGTGATCATCGAGGAGTACGGCTCCACGGTGCCGGTCCACCCCGGCTTCACGGCCACCGTCGACGACTTCGGCAACCTGCTGGTGCGGAGCGACCGATGAGCCGCCGCGTCCCGACCGCCTTCCCCTACGGGCACCTCACGACGGGCGCGGGAGCGGACGCCGACCCGGTGCTCGTCGAGATCGTCCAGGGCTCGCTGGCCAGCGTCGAGGCCGAGGTCGAGACGGCGATCGCACGGACCAGTCGCAGCCCGATGATCCGCGATGCCCACGACTTCCGCGCGGGCATCCACGACCGGCTGCTCCGCAAGCTCACGGGCCGGTCCTACTCCGCGCTCGTGCACCCGGTGGCCCGCGACTTCCCGCTCGCGGAGATGCGCGAGGGAGACGTCTTCTTCCACAACGACGTCTACCGCTCGGAGGGTGGGATCGGACATCTGCCCGACCTGTGCGTCACGGTGCCGGTGTTCGCGCAGCGCAGGGTGGTGGCGTTCGTCCAGGCGTTCGGCCACCACGACGACATCGGCGGCGCCGTACCCGGCTCCATGCCGAGCGCGGCCACCACGGTGTTCGCCGAAGGCCTGATGGTGCCGCCGATCAAGCTCTGGGACGCCGGAGCTCCCAACCGTGCCGCGCTGTCGATCATGACCCGCAACTCCCGGATGCCCGAGTCGCTGGCCGCCGACCTCGACGCGGAGTGCTCGGCGTGCCTGATGGGCGCGCGCCGCCTCGGCGAGCTCTTCGAGCGGTACGGCGTGCGCGAGGTCGAGGCCTGCTTCGACGCGATCCTGGAGCGCACGACGCAGACCTACCGTCGCGAGATCCTGGCCAAGATCCCGGTGGGCTCCTGGGTGTGGGAGGACTATGCCGAGCACGACGGGGTCGACGAGCCCCGTCTGCACACCCAGCGCATCACCCTGACCCGCACCGGCTCCGACGACCCGGACGGCGAGCGGCTGGTCCTGGACTTCGACGGCACCGGCCCGCAGGCGAAGGGGCCGATCAACCACTGCGGCGACTACAGCGACGGCGTGTTCCTGAAGAAGTGGCTGGCGCCGATCCTGCGCAACCTCGCCGACACCCCGGAGCGGATGGCCGAGCTCGACGTCAACGAAGGCGTCGTACCGCTGATCGAGATGCGCTTCCCCGAGCCGGGCACGCTGCTGACCCCGGTGTTCCCGGCTCCGACCAACGCCCGCACCTTCGTGATCCTGCGGCTCCTCGGGGTGCTCGCCGGGGTGCTCGCCAAGGCGGTCGACGGCCGGATGCCGGCCGACCAGGAGACCATCCGCTACACCGGCGTCTACGGCGAGGACCTGGAGGGCCGCCCGTACCTGATGCGCGAGGTGCTCGGCGGCGGCTCCGGCGGTCGCTACTACGCCGACGGCGAGGACACCATCCACGTGGTCCCCGACTCGCGGAACCTGCCGACGGAGTTCACCGAGGCGCGCTTCCCGTTCCGGGTCGAGGCGCTCTCGCTCGCGAGGGACAGCGGGGGAGCCGGCCGGTTCCGCGGCGGGCTCGGCTACGAGAAGCACATCCGGATGCTCAAGGACGCCCACTTCATGTCCATCGCGGACCGGTCGATCCTGTCCTGCTGGGGGGTGAACGGCGGGCTGGCCGGCCGGCCGTTCCAGGTCACCGTCGACCCCGGTGGCCCGCGGGAGCGCGAGGTCGACGCGCTGGCGGACGCCGAGCCGGTGCGCGCCGGCGAGGTGATCCGGATCCGGACCACGGGTGGCGGTGGCTGGGGGGATCCGCTGGAGCGCGAGCCGGACCTCGTCGTCCGCGATGTGGTCTGGCAGAAGGTCTCGCCCGAGGCCGCGCTGGCGGACTACGGCGTGGTGCTCACCGGCTCACCGGACTCCGACGACCTGTCGTACGACGCGGAGGCCACCGCCGCGGAGCGCGCGGCGAGGCCTCGGTCGACCGAGACGTTCTTCGACCGCGGTCCCGGCTACGCCCGCCTCGCCGGAGGCGCGTCGTACGCCGAGGTGGACGTGCGGGGCTGAGGACATGGGCCTCGACGACACCGACCTGCGTCATCTTCGGCGCTGCGTCGAGCTCGCCCGTGCGGCGCTGGAGGCCGGGGACGACCCGTTCGGCTCACTGCTCGTCGACGGAGCCGGCGCCGTCCGCCGAGAGGAGCGCAACCGGGCGGGGGGCGGAGACGAGACACAGCATCCGGAGCTCGCCCTGGCGCAGTGGTCGGCGTCGCTGACCGCCGAGGAGCGTGCCGCATGCACCGTCTACACCTCCGGGGAGCACTGCCCGATGTGCAGCGCGGCGCACGCCTGGATGGGACTCGGGCGCCTGGTGTACGCCGGCTCGGCCACCCAGCTCGCCGCCTGGCGCGCCGAGTGGGGCCTGCCGGACGGCCCGGTCCGGGTGCTCCCGGTGCACGACGTCGCACCCCGCGTGCGCGTCGACGGCCCCGCGGCCGAGCTCGAGAACCAGCTGCGCGAGCTCCACCACCGGGCGGCTCTGCGCGCGACCGGTCACGGGCTCGTCTGAGCTCGGACGGACGAGATGCCGGGACCCCCCGGTACCCGGCATCTCGGGCGGATGACGGAGCACCCGCGGACGCAGCGTAGGGGGTCGCTCATCACTTATCGCGCCGGCCGGTTGTGTGATGGGGGCGATCCGCGTTGTCATGGCACCGTCCGCCTGAGGCGAGCGACGCCGCGGATCGCGAGGAGGGACATACGCGCATGAGGCACCGGGGGTTCTCGGAGGCGTTCGCCGACGCCGTGTCGGAGCGGGGAGTGAGCCTCGCCTGGCTCCACCAACGGCTGGTGGAGAGCGGCCATCCGGTCAGCCCGGCCGCGCTCAGCTACTGGCGCTCGGGGCGCAGCCAGCCCGAGCGCGGCACGTCTCGAGACGCCCTGGTCGAGATCGAGAGGCTGCTCCGGGTGGTCCCCGGCAGCCTCATCTCCCGGCTCGGGCCGTCGCGGCGCCCGGGTCCCCGGCCCGCCGAGCGGACCCTGCAGGAGATGTTCGCCGAGAACCCGGGCATGCAGCCCGCGCTGGCCGCGCTCGGCTTCGAGGGGTTGTACGACGAGCTGGTCGAGCAGGTGCGGCACATCACCGCCGACGTGGGCGCCGACGGCCGGATCCGGGAGTTCCGGGTACGCGCCGTGATGCAGGGCCGGCGCGACGGGGCACGCCGTACGCCGCTGATCCTGACCGCCGAGGACCAGAGCCAGCTGCCGCGCTTCGTCCCCGCCGCGGGCTGCTCGATCGGGGACGTGGCCATGGACCGGGAGACCGGGGTCTACGCCACCGAGCTCGTGCTCGAACGGGCGATCGCCAAGGGTGAGCTGCACCCCTACGAGCTCACCATCGAGCTCGCCGATCCGGAGGACGAGACGTTCCTGGACCACTACGCCGCGAGGCGGCTGAGCGAGCTCCTGGTGTGGGTGCGGTTCGACCCCGACCACGTCCCGACGCACATCGAGCGCTACACGATCATCGGCAACCGGGAGGAGAGCGAGAAGCTCGACCTCGGCGAGGGGTCCACGGCGCACGCTGTCGCGCGGGGGTTCGGACCGGGCATCCTGGGGCTCCGCTGGGGCTGGTGAGGCGACCTCCGTGGATTTCGGCTCGGAGGCCACTACCGTCGGCCTGTGCGAGTGATGCTGGCGCTGGGTGGGAACGCCATGACGAACGCCGACGGACGTGCGCGCCCCGATGACCAGATCGCGGCGGCCGAGGTCGCGATGGCTGCGGTGGCGGAGCTGATCGCACACGACGTCGAGGTCGTGATCACGCACGGCAACGGCCCGCAGGTGGGCAACCTCCTGGTCAAGAACGAGCTCGCGGCGGCGGTCGTGCCGCCGGTCCCGCTCGACTGGTGCGGTGCGCAGACCCAGGCCACCCTCGGGTTCGTGCTGATGGACGCCCTCGACGCGGAGCTGGCCCAGCGCGGCATCGCGAAGCCCAGCGCCACGGTCGTGACCCGCGCCCTGGTCGACCCGAGCGATCCCGGGTTCGTGAAGCCGACCAAGCCGATCGGTCGGTTCCTGCCCGCCGACGAGGCGCAGATGCTGATCGAGCACGGCGAGGTCTGGGAGGACCGCGGAGAGAAGGGATGGCGCCGCGTGGTCGCCTCACCCGAGCCGCTCGACATCCTCGACGCCCCGGCGGTGCTGGAGCTGATCCGGGCGGGGTTCGTGGTGGTCGCCAACGGCGGCGGCGGGATCCCCGTCGTACGGCGTGAGGACGGGTCGCTGTCGGGCGTGGAGGCGGTGATCGACAAGGACCTCGGGGCGGCGCTGCTCGGTGTCCTGGTGGGGGCCGACGTCCTCGTCGTGGCGACCGACGTACCCCAGGCGGTGCTGCGGTACGGCACGCCGGAGGCCGAGCCGGTCGGGAGGGTCACGCTCTCGCAGATGCAGGCGTACGCCGAGGAGGGCCACTTCGCGAGCGGCTCGATGGGCCCGAAGGTCGACGCCGTCTGCCGCTTCGTGCAGGGCACCGACCTGCCCGGTGTGATCACCAGCCTCGACCGGATCGTGGACGCGGTGGTCGACGTGGGGCACACCGGGACGGTCGTCGTTCCCGACTGAGAGCCGACCTGCAAGGATCGCGGTCATGTCGACACAACCGGCCGCCATCGAGGTACGCAAGGTCCCGATCCACTCCGTCTCCGACGCCTCCGAGCTGACCAAGCTCGTCGACGACGGCGTCATCCGGGCCGACCGCGTGATCGCGATCATCGGCAAGACCGAGGGCAACGGCGGCGTCAACGACTACACCCGGATCATCGCCGACCGGGCGTTCCGCGAGGCGCTGGTCGAGAAGGGTGCCGACCCCGAGGCGGTCAAGGAGATCCCGATCGTCTGGTCCGGCGGCACCGACGGCGTGATCAGCCCGCACGCGACGATCTTCGCCACGGTGCCCGAGGGGGAGGCGGAGCAGACCGACGAGCCGCGGCTCACGGTCGGGTTCGCGATGAGCGAGCCGCTGCTGCCCGAGGAGATCGGGCGGCGCGGGATGATCGAGAAGGTCGCCGCCGCGGTGAAGGTCGCCATGGAGCGGGCCGGCATCACCGACGCGAGCGACGTCCACTACGTCCAGACCAAGACGCCCCTGCTCACCATCGACACCATCCGCGACGCGAAGAGCCGGGGGCACGACGTGTTCACCGAGGACACGCTGATCTCCATGGACGTCTCCAACGGCGGTACGGCGCTGGGCATCGCCGTCGCCCTGAACGAGATCGACATGCCGGACGACAGCGACGTACTCCGTGATCGGTCGTTGTACTCCTCGGTGGCCTCGTGCTCCTCCGGGGTCGAGCTGGACCGGGCGCAGGTCGTCGTGGTCGGCAACGCGGCGGGGGTCGGTGGGCGGTACCGGATCGGCCACGCGGTGATGACCGACGCGCTGGACGCCGATGGGATCTGGGACGCGATCCGCTCCGCCGGGCTCGACCTGCCCGAGCGTCCCCGCACCGAGGACCTCGACGGGCGCCTGGTCAACGTGTTCCTCAAGTGCGAGGCCTCGCAGGACGGTCACGTCCGCGGCCGCCGCAACGCGATGCTCGACGACTCCGACGTCCACTGGCACCGCCAGATCAAGGCGGCCGTCGGTGGCGTCACCGCCGCGGTCACCGGCGATCCGGCCGTGTTCGTGTCGGTCTCCGCCGCGCACCAGGGCCCCGACGGCGGTGGCCCGGTCGCCGCGATCGTCGACCTCGGCTGAGAGCGAGGACGCTGCGATCCGATGTCGTCGGGCCCGGCGACCGGAGCGAGGCCGAAGGGAGCGTGCTCGCGAGGTGGCCGGCCACCGGCCCGACCGGCGTCGGTCGGGACCGGGGATGATGTGCGCATGAGCGAGGCGCGCCCGGTCCACACCTGGCTGACCGACATGGACGGCGTCCTGGTGCACGAGGAGGACCCGATCCCGGGAGCCGCGGAGTTCATCGAGGCGTTGAAGAACAGCGGCCTGACGTACCTGCTGATCACCAACAACTCGATCTACACCCGCCGCGACCTGCGGGCCCGGCTCCTCGGCAGCGGGATCGACGTGCCCGAGGACCGGATCTTCACCTCGGCCCTGGCGACCGCCGACTTCCTCGACCAGCAGCGCCCCGGCGGCACGGCGTACGTCGTGGGCGAGAGCGGCCTGATCACGGCCATGCACGACATCGGCTACGTGATGACCGACCGCAACCCCGACTACGTCGTACTCGGGGAGACCCGCACCTACTCCTTCGAGGCGATCACCAAGGCCATCCGCCTGATCGAGAACGGCGCGCGCTTCATCGCCACCAACCCCGATCCCAGCGGCCCGAGCCACCAGGGCACGCTGCCGGCCACCGGCAGCGTCGCCGCACTCATCAGCACCGCCACCGGTCGGCGCCCCTACTTCGTCGGCAAGCCCAATCCGCTGATGATGCGCAGCGCGCTGAACCGGATCCAGGCCCACTCCGAGACCACCGTGATGGTCGGCGACAGGATGGACACCGACATCGTCAGCGGACTGGAGGCGGGGCTCCGCACCGTGTTCGTGGGCACCGGCTCGACCCGCCCGGACGACGTGCCGCGGTTCCCCTACAAGCCGACCAAGGTGGTGGACTCGGTCGCCGACCTGGTCGACCTGGTGGGGGAGTGGGCCTGAGCCGGGTCAACCCGGGATTCGGGCCGGTTCAACCCGGGATTCGGGCCGGGTCAACCCTCCGCCAACCAGGCTCGGATCTGGTCCGAGTGCTGCCCCAGGGTCGGGGGGGCCAGATGTGACGCGCGGCCGCCCGAGAACGGGTTGTCGTCGAAGCGCAACGCCGACCCGGAGAGCCGCAGGGTCCCGTACGCCGGGTGGTCCACCTCCAGCACCAGGCCCTGTGAGAGCACCTGCTCCCAGGCGTACACGTCGTCCATCGACCGCACCTTCCCCGCCGGGACCCCGGCCGCGAGCAGCAGGTCGAGCCAGTGCTCGGCCGGCTCGGTCGCGAAATGGTCCTCGATCACGCCGATCAGCTCGGCCCGGTGGGCGACCCGGTCGCGGTTGGTCCGGAAGCGCTCCTCGTCCGGATCCATCCGCACCACGGCCGCGAACCTCTGCCACAGGCCCTCCGACCCGACCGCGACCTGCACCGGCGCCGAGCCGGTCGCGAACATCCCGTACGGCGCGATCGCCGGGTGGTGCGCGCCGGAGACGCCCGGCACCCTCCCGCCCTGGAGCCACGCCGTGCCCTGGAAGGCGTGGACGCCGACGACGCCCGCGAGCAGGGAGGTGCGGACCACGCGGCCGCGTCCGGTGCGGTGCCGTTCGTGGAGCGCGGCCACCACGCCGTACGCGAGGTTCATCCCGGCGAGCAGGTCGGCGATCGGGACGCCGACCTTGGTCGGCTGCTCGATGCCGGTCACCGACATCAGCCCGCCCTCGCCCTGTGCGATCTGGTCGTAGCCGGCGCGATGCGCCTCGGGGCCGTCATGACCGAAGCCGGTGATCGAGCCGACCACCAGCCGCGGGTTGAGCTCGTGGAGCCGGTCGACGGTGAAGCCGAGGCGGTCGAGGGTGCCCGTGCGGAAGTTCTCCAGCAGCACGTCGGCGCGGCGGACCAGTGCGGCCAGCACGTCGGCGTCGGCCGGGTCCTTCAGGTCGAGGACGACCGACTCCTTGTTCCGGTTGGCCGACATGAAGTACGTCGAGTCCTCGTGGTGGCCATCTGCCTCGCCGGCCCACGGCGGCCCCCACGCGCGTGTGTCGTCGCCGGTCGCGCTCTCGACCTTGATCACCCGCGCGCCGAGGTCGCCCAGCATCATCGCCGCCTGTGGCCCGGCCAGTGCTCGGGTCAGGTCGACCACGAGCAGGTCGGACAGCGGCCCCTTCTGCGTCATGGCGGCCAACCTAGTGCGAGGCCTCCGGGGCGTCCGTCCTCTGTCGGTCTCGGATGGTTGGGTAGTGCCATGCCGGAGCACACGACGTACCGACTCGTGCCACCGGACACCCTCGACACCCAGCGCTTCGGCCGGGCGGTCGACCTCGACGCCGACCAGCGCCGTGTGGTCGACCACGAGTCCGGCCCGCTGCTGGTGCTGGCCGGGCCGGGCACCGGCAAGACGACCACCCTGGTCGAGGCCATCGTCGAACGCATCGAGAAGCGGGACGCCGACCCGGCGCAGGTGCTCGCGCTGACGTTCTCCCGCAAGGCCGCCGAGCAGCTCCGCGACCGCGTGACGGCCCGCCTGGGCCGGACGACCGGCGCGGCCATGTGCTCGACGATCCACTCCTTCGCCTACGCGCTGATCCGTCGCTACGCCCCGCGCGAGCTCTACCGGGCGCCCCTGCGCCTGCTGTCGGCACCCGAGCAGGACGTCGTGGTCCGCGAGCTCCTCCAGCGGCACGAGGAGTCGGTCACGTGGCCGCCCGGGCTCGACCGCGCCCTGGAGACACGCGGCTTCGCGCGCGAGGTGCAGATGGTGCTCTCACGCGCGCGGGAGAAGGGGATGGAGAGCCACGACCTGGTCGCCCTCGGGGAGCGCGAGGGCCGGCCGGAGTACGTCGCCGCGGGTCGCTTCCTCGCCGACTACCTCGACAACCTCGACGACCAGTCCGCCACCGACTACGCCGACCTGATCCGGCGCGCCGTCATCGAGGCGCACGCGCACCGCGACGAGCTCCGCGCGCAGTACCACCACGTGTTCGTCGACGAGTACCAGGACACCGACCCCGGTCAGGTCGACCTGCTCCGTGCCCTCGCCGGCGACGGCGGCGACCTGGTCGTCGTGGGCGATCCCCACCAGTCGATCTACGGCTTCCGTGGCGCGGAGGTTCGCGGGATCCTGGAGTTCCCGGCCGACTTCCCGCGTGCCGACGGCACCCCCGCGCCGGTGGTGTCGTTGGGTACGACGAGGAGGTTCGGCCCCCGGCTGCTCGTCGCCACCCAACGCGTGGCCGGGCGGATCGGGCTCCCCGGCGCCATCGACGCCGCGGCTCGGGCGTCGTTCCTGTCCCCGGTCGCGTCCCCGGGCGGCGACGAGGGTCTGGTCAGCGTGCGCACGTTCGACACCGAGCGCGCCGAGGCCGAGCACCTGGCCGATCTGCTCCGTCGTGCGCACCTGGAGGACGGCGTGCCGTGGGACCGGATGGCGGTCCTGGTCCGCTCGGGGCGCGCGAGCATCCCGCCGCTGCGCCGGACCCTCGGAGCGGCCGGGGTGCCGGTGGAGGTCGCCCGCGACGACCTGCCCCTCGTCCAGGACCCCTCCGTCCTGCCCCTGCTCGACGCGCTGCTGGCCGCGGTCAACATCGACCACGAGGACGCGGAGTCCGCCGACTACGTCGACCCCGCACGGGCCGAGTCCCTGCTGCTCGGACCACTCGGGGGCCTGGATGCGGGCGACGTACGCCGCCTGTCGCGGCTGCTGCGCACCCGGGAGAAGGCCGATGCGCGGGAGACCGCGCGGCTGCCGCTCACCTCCCGCGAGCTGCTCCGCCTGGCCGTGCTCCGCGACGGGTTCCTCGACGACGTCGCGGGACCCGAGGCAGCCGCCGCCCGCGCCCTGCATGCGCTGGTGCGCCAGACCGCCGACGAGCTGGCCGCGGGAGGCACGGCCGAGGACGCGCTGTGGCGGCTCTGGTCGGCCACCGACTGGCCCGCCCGGCTGCGCCGCGCGGTCGACCACGGCGGTGGGGCGGCCCGACGCGCACATCGCGACCTCGACTCCGTCGTCGCGCTGTTCGACGTCGCCGCGCGCGAGGCCGAGAAGCGCGACACCGCCGCGGTCACCGGTCCCGCCGGGGTCCGCGACTTCCTCTCGCGCCTGGTGGCCCAGCAGATCCCCGCCGACACCCTCGCCGAGCAGGGTGTCCGGGGCGCGGCCGTCCGGCTGCTGACCGCCCATCGGTCCAAGGGTCTCGAGTGGGACGTCGTCGTCGTCGCCCACGTGCAGCAGGACGGATGGCCCGACCTGCGTCGGCGCTCCACCATGCTCCAGGCCGACCGGATCGGCCGTGGCGAGCTGGTCCCGCCGGTGACCGCTCGCGAGCTGCTCCAGGAGGAGCGCCGCCTCTTCTACGTCGCGTGCACCCGTGCCCGCTCCCGCCTGGTCGTCACGGCCGTCGCGTCCACCGAGGACGACGGTGAGCAGCCGTCGCGGTTCCTGTCCGAGCTGGGCGTCCCGGTCGAGAAGGTCGAGGGCCGGCCGGTCAGACCTCTCTCACTGGCCGGGCTGGTGAGCGAGCTGCGACGTACCGTCGCCGACCCCGGCACGACACCCGGCCTCCGGGCGGCCGCCGCCCGCCGGCTGGCCCGCCTGGCCGGCGTGACCGTCCACGACCGGCCCTTGGTGCCGAGCGCCGATCCCTCGGCGTGGTGGGGCACCCGCAGCGCCACCCGGTCGGTCGAGCCGCTGCGCGATCCCGACCAGCCGGTGCCGGTGTCCGCGTCGATGCTCGAGGCCGTCATGGCCTGCCCGACCCGCTGGTTCCTGACCACGGAGGCCGGCGGCGCCGGCGCGGCCCACCAGTCGGCCAACATCGGCCAGCTCGTGCACGCCCTCGCCCAGCGGGTCGCCACCGGCGAGGTGGCGCCCGACCTCGAGCTGCTGATGGGCCACGTCGACGAGGTCTGGGGCAGGCTGCACTTCCGCACCCCGTGGTCGGCCGCCCGCGAGCGCGAACGGATCGAGGTGGCCCTCACCCGGTTCCTCGCGTGGCACGACGGCAACCCGCGCACCCTGATCGGCACGGAGGAGAGGTTCGAGACCGTGGTCGAGCTGGACAGCGGTGAGCACGTCCGGCTCCAGGGTTACGCCGACCGGCTCGAGCTCGATGCCGACGGCCGGGTCGTGGTCGTCGACCTGAAGACCCAGAAGACGGCGCCCACCGGCCCCGGGGTCCAGCGGCACGTCCAGCTCGGCGTCTACCAGTACGCCGTCGACCACGGCGCGGTCGACCCGCTGACCCCCGACGGCCACGCCGAGTCCGGTGGTGCCGAGCTGGTCCAGCTCGGCCTCCCGGACGGCGACGCGGCGGTCGTGCAGGAGCAGCCGGCGTTCCCCGACGACGGTCCCGAGCGACGCGCCCTCCGGGCCGCGATGGAGCGCGCGTCGGCACTGGTCCGGCACGAGACCTTCCCGGCCGTCGCCGGCGACCACTGTCGCGACTGCGAGTTCAAGCCCGTCTGCCCGATCCAAGGGGCCGGGTCGGTGACCAGCCGGTGATCATCGGTACGCCGGAGGAGCTGGCCGCCCTGATGGGCTGGGACTTCGCGCCCAGCCCCGAGCAGTGGGAGGCGATCCGGGCTCCGCTCGCGCCCGCGGTCGTGATCGCCGGTGCGGGCTCCGGCAAGACCACCCTGATGGCCGCGCGCGTCGTCTACCTGGTCGCGACCGAGCAGGTGCGGCCCGATCAGGTCCTGGGGCTCACGTTCACGACCAAGGCCGCCGGCCAGCTGCGCTCGAAGGTCCGCGAGGCCCTGCTGGCCGCCGGCCTCCTGCCGGAGCCGAGCGCCGACACCGACGACACCATCGAGCCCACGGTCGCGACGTACAACGCCTACGCCGCAGCGCTGCTCACCGACCACGGCCTCCGCATCGGTCATGAGCCCGACACCCGGGTGCTCTCCGACGCGTCGCGCTACCAGCTGGGGGCGCGTGTGGTGGAGCGGCACACCGCCGAGGTCCGGTTCCTGACCGACCACCCGCCGACCGCGATCCAGAACCTCCTGGCCCTCGACGGGGCCATGAGCGAGCATCTGGTCCCGCCCGACGACGTACTCGCCTTCGACCGCGAAGCGGAGCAGGCCTTCCTGCGCGCGTTCGAGGAGGAGGGGGCCGGCAAGCACCGCAAGACCTACCTCGAGGCCCCGGCGAAGGCGATCAACGCGATCGAGCGCCGCCGCGAGCTGATGGACCTGGTCCTCGGCTACCGACGCCTCAAGCGGGAGCTGGGGCTGATGGACTTCTCCGACCAGATCGAGCTCGCCGCGCGGCTGGCCGTCGAGCGGCCCGAGGTGGGCCAGCTCGAGCGCGAGCGGTTCCGGGTCGTCCTGCTCGACGAGTACCAGGACACGTCCGTCGCCCAGGCCACGATGCTGTCCCGGCTGTTCGGCGAGGGCCACGCCGTCACGGCGGTGGGCGATCCCAACCAGGCGATCTACGGGTGGCGCGGGGCGTCGGTGTCCAACATCCTGCACTTCGCCGACACCTTCGCTGCCGGCTCGGCCGGCACGTTCCCGCTCACCGTGAACCGGCGCTCCGACCGTCGCATCCTCGAGGTCGCCAACCGGCTCGCAGAGCCGCTGTACACGGCGTACGCCGGTCGGGTGGTCCGGCTCGCCGCCCCGCCCGCAGCCGGCCGCGGCGAGGTCTCGGCCCGCGTGCTGCCGACGCAGGCCGACGAGCTGGCCTGGCTGGCGGACCAGGTGCAGGTCGCCCACGACGCGGGCGCCGCATGGTCCGACATCGGAGTGCTCACCCGCGACAACGCGCATGCCGCGGACGTCTTCGACGCGCTCACCGCGCGCGACGTCCCGGTCGAGATCGTCGGCCTCTCCGGCCTGATCCGGCTGCCCGAGGTGGCCGAGGTGGTGGCCACGCTCCATCTCCTGAACGACGTCACGGCGAACGCCGCGCTGCTCACCCTGCTGACCGGGCCCCGCTGGGCGATCGGGCCCCGCGACCTCCGGCTGCTCGCCCGGCGTGCCGCTCTGCTGGCCGGCAGCGGCCCGCGTGAGGCCGCCACCCTCGCCGACCAGCTCCTCGGCATCGCCGACGGCATCGACCCCGCCGAGATCGCCGCGCTCGGCGACGCGCTGGACTCGCCCGGAGACGCGGACTACTCGCCCGAGGCGCTCGACCGGTTCCGACTTCTCTCGGCCGAGCTGCGGGCCCTGCGGGCGAGTGTCGGCGAGCCGCTCCTCGACATCGTCCGTCGCATCATCGACACCTCCGGCGTCGACATCGAGCTCGCGTCGGCGGTGTCCCCGGCGGCCGCGGCCCGACGCGACAACCTCGACCTCTTCGTGAAGGCGGTCGCGGAGTTCCAGGCCGTCGACGGCGACGTCTCGCTGTCGGCGCTGCTGGCCTACCTGACCGCCGAGGACGACCAGGGCAACGGCCTCGACCTGGCCACCCCGACCGCGGCCGACTCCGTCAAGCTGCTCACGGTGCATCGCGCCAAGGGGTTGGAGTGGGCACACGTGTTCCTGGTGGGCGTCTGTGAGACCCGCTTCCCGTCCAACCGGTCGCGCACGCTGTGGACCTCCTCACCGGCCGTCCTGCCCGCGCCGCTGCGCGGAGACGCGCACGACCTGCCCCAGCTGCGCGGTCACGACAAGGTGGCCCTGGACGCCTATCGGAAGGACACCCGCGCCCACGACCAGGAGGAGGAGCTCCGCCTCGCCTACGTCGCGTTCACCCGCGCCGCCCACCGTCTCAGCGTCACGTCGTACCTCTGGAGCCCGCGGCCGACCCCGTTCGGCCCCTCGCCGTACCAGGCGGTGGTGCGCGACCAGCTGGCGGTGTGGGGCGAGCCGCTCGAGCCGGGGCACTGGCTCGAGAAGCCGGCGAGGAACGACCCCAACCCCTACGACTCCCTCGATCCGTCCCGTCCCTGGCCCGAGCCCGGTCCCGGCCGTGAGGCGGCGCTCAGGCTCGACGCCGCTCGGGTCGTCCTCGCGGCCGACCCGAACGCGCCCGACGACGACCTCGACGTGATCGACGCGGCCCGCGTCGCCGACTGGGACGCCGAGCTCGAGCGGCTCGTCGCCGAGGCGCGCGCCGACCGGGGTCAGGTGGTCGACGTGCCCCTGCCGGGCTCGCTGTCCTCGACCGCACTGGGCCGCCTGCGGAGCGACCCCGAGATGTTCGCGCGCGAGCTGGCCCGGCCGATGCCACGACCGCCCTCGCCCGCCGCCCGCTTCGGCACCCGGTTCCACGCCTGGGTGGAGGCGAGGTTCGGCCAGCAGGATCTCTTCGACCCCGACGAGCTGCCCGGGCAGGCGGACGCCGGCATCGACTCCGACGACGACCTGGCCGACCTGATCGCGACCTTCGAGCGCGGCCCGTTCGCCGAGCGACCGCCCGCGGCCGTCGAGGCGCCGTTCGCGCTGGTGCTGGCCGGGCAGGTCGTCCGCGGGCGCATCGACGCGATCTACCGCGACGACTCGGGGGACGCCGACTGGCTGGTCGTCGACTGGAAGACCGCTCGTGCCGAGACCGCCGACCCGCTCCAGCTGGCGATCTACCGCGTCGCCTGGGCCGATCTCGCCGGCGTCCCGGTCGAGCGGGTCCGCGCGGGCTTCTACTATGTGCGGTCCGGGCGGCTGGTCGAGCCCGCCGACCTCCCGGACCGAGGCTCCCTCGAGGAGCTGGTCAGTCTCCGAGAGCGGCCGTGAGCGCGATCTCGACCATCTCCCCGAACGTCTGCTCGCGTTCGGTGGCGGTCGTCTCCTCACCGGTCACGACATGGTCGGAGACCGTGCAGATGGCCAGCGCCTTGCGGCCGTGCTTCGCGGCCAGCGTGTAGAGCGCGCTGGCCTCCATCTCGATGGCGAGCACGCCGTACTCCACCATCCGCCGCGTGAGCTCCGGGCGCGAGGCGTAGAACGAGTCGCCGGAGAACAGCAGCCCGACATGCAGGCCGGTGGCCGACGACAGCAGGTGCTCGGCCGCCCCGACCGCGCCGCGGAGCAGCCCGAAGTCGGCGACGGGTGCGTAGTCGAGCCCCTCGAAGGTGATCCGGTTCATGGCCGAGTCGGTGCAGGCGCCCGAGCCGATCACGACGTCGCGGAGCGCCAGCTTCTCGGTGAGGGCGCCGCACGAGCCGACCCGCACGACCGTCTGCACGTCGTACGACGTGAACAGCTCGGTGGCGTAGATGGCCAGCGACGGCTGGCCCATGCCCGACCCCTGGACCGAGACGCGCCGGCCGCGCCAGGTGCCGGTGAAACCGAGCATCCCGCGCACCTCGGTGTAGCAGCGTGCGTCGTCGAGGAACGTCTCGGCGATCCACCTGGCCCGCAGCGGGTCGCCGGGCATCAGGACGACGGGCGCGATCTCGCCCTCGGACGCTCCGATGTGGGTGCTCATGGTGAGGTGTTCAGGGTCGGGTCTCCTGGTCACGGCCGCGGGCCATCAGGGCCAGCGAGTACAGCGGGCGGTCCTGGGTCTCGACGTACACGCGTCCGAGGTAGCTCCCGATCACGCCCATCATCAGCAGCTGGATGCCGCCGAGCAGGAACATACCGACCGTGATGAACGCCCAGCCGGGCACCGTCCTCTCGGGCATGAACAGACGCACCCACACGACCCACAGCGCGCCGATGCCGCTGAGCAGGGAGATGACCATGCCCATCCGGGAGATCAACCGGAGCGGGAACGTCGAGAACCCGAGGATCCCGTCGGCGGCCAGCTTCAGCATGGTGCGGAGCGGGTACGACGAGGAGCCGGCGTGGCGCGGGTCGCGGTCGAACGGCACCGCCTCCTGGCGGAACCCGACGTTCGCCACGATGCCGCGCAGGAAACGGTCGTGCTCGCGGTAGCGGATCACCTCCGCGACCACCCTGCGGTCCATCAGCCGGAAGTCGCCGACGTTGCGCGGGATGTCCACGGAGGCCATCCGCCTCAGCAGCCAGTAGAAGACGTACGCCGTACCCCGCTTGAACGCCGGATCCTTCCGGGTGCGCCGCTGCGCGTAGGCGACGTCGACCCCGGACTCCCAGCTCTCGATCAGCTTCAGGCTCACCTCAGGGGGGTCCTGGAGGTCGGTGTCCATGATGATCACGGCGTCTCGCCCGGCGGCCGCGTCGAGCCCCGCGGTGACCGCGATCTGATGCCCGAAGTTCCGTGCCAGCGAGATCACCGTGATCCGTTCGTCGGCCGTGCGCAGCTCGAGGAGCAGGTCGAGCGAGCCGTCCCGGCTGCCGTCGTCGACGTACACGAACTCGAAGTCGAGGTCCGGCCGCTGGTTCGTTGCCGTCACCAGGGAGCCGTGGAAGGCCTCGATGCCGGCGGCCTCGTCGTGCACCGGCAGCACGTAGGCGACCAGGCGGCGGGCGGCGGCGGTCATCGGTCTCTCCACGGGCGGTCGGGCGTGCGAGTCTGGCGGTGTCGGTGCGGCGAACATACTGCCCCGGACCTGTGCGAACCGTGTGAACCTCCCGTGGATAGCCTGCTGGACGTGACGTTCCCGCACCTGGAGCTGGCCATGGATCCGCACGACCGGGCGGGGGAGCGCCGGATGGACGAGGGCTGGCTGGCCGAGGCGTGGGCCGCGCCTGAGACGCGGGTGCTGGTGGTGGCCGGCAGCCGGGTCAAGCCGGTCGACGACACGGTTCCGTGGGTGCCCACCGCGCAGGTCCCGGTCGAGGGCACGCGGGTCCTGCTGGGGCAGCGCGACGGGCGGGTGTGGTTCGCCTACGTCGTCGACGCGTCGTACGCCGAGGGGGACGGCTGGGTCGGCATCCGCGACCTGCTGCCACACCTGGCCGGTGCCGGGGTCGAGCAGGCGCCGCTGGTCTTCCACGCGATCGGGCTGGCCGAGTGGCTGTTCGCCACGCGCTTCTGCCCGCGCTGCGGTGGCCGGCTGGAGCCGCGACTGGCCGGGCACGAGCAGGAGTGCGTCGAGTGCCATCGGCGGCAGTTCCCCCGGACCGACCCGGCGGTGATCATGGCGATCACGCACGGCGAGCCCGGCTCGCCGGACGAGGCGCTGCTGCTCGGTCGCCAGGACGTCTGGCCGTCCGGTCGCTACTCGACCCTGGCCGGCTTCCTGGAGCCCGGCGAGACGCTGGAGGACGCCGTACGCCGTGAGGTCGCCGAGGAGACGGGCGTCGTGGTGGGCGACGTGACGTACTTCGGCAACCAGCCGTGGCCACTGCCGTCGAGCCTGATGCTCGGCTTCCGTGGCCGCGCCGTCTCACGCGACATCCGCGTCGACGGCGTGGAGATGCAGGACGCCCGATGGTTCACCCGGGAGGCCATGCGTGAGGAGACCGCGGCCGGCACGCTGGTCCTGCCGGGCGGCGTCTCGATCAGCCGGTCGCTGGTCGAGGACTGGTACGGCGGACCGCTGCCGGGCTCCTGGTAGCCGGCGGTCAGCTCAGGAGACCAGCGCGGCCAGCTTCTCCTTGACCTCCATCAACGACGGATTCGTCTGCGCGGTGCCGTCGGTATACACCAGCGTCGGCACGGTCTGGTTGCCGCCGTTCACCTGCTCGACGACGGCTGCGGCCTCCGGGTGCTGCTCGATGTCGACGATGTCGTAGGAAATGCCCTCACGGTCCAGCTGACCCTTCAACCGGTGGCAGTAGCCACACCACGGAGTGCTGTACATCGTCACCGAGCCGCTCATCCGAGGACTGTCCCTTCTCACGTCTAGTGTTGTGACATCTTCAACCAGTCGTGCCCAGGAGTTGTTCCCGAGTGAGCCCAGCGCCACACCTCACCACCGACCTGCTGGGGGCGCTCGACCCGGAGCAGCGCGAGGTGGCCGAGGCGCTCCGGGGCCCGGTGCGGGTCCTCGCGGGCGCGGGCACGGGCAAGACGCGGGCGATCACCCACCGCATCGCCCATGGCGTGGCCGAGGGCATCTACGCCCCGACCGAGGTGCTCGCCGTCACGTTCACGACCCGGGCGGCCGGCGAGATGCGCGCCCGGCTCCACCGACTCGGCGCTCCGGGCGTGCAGGCCCGCACCTTCCACAGTGCCGCGCTCCGGCAGCTGCGGTGGTTCTGGCCCACGACGTACGGCGGCGACCTGCCGACCCTGACCGAGTCCAAGATCCCGCTCCTGGCCGGGGCCGCCCGGCGGCTCCGGGTGCCGACCGACCAGGCCCTCCTGCGCGATCTCGCGTCCGAGGTCGAGTGGGCCAAGGTCAGCAACGTCGGCCCGGACGACTACGCCCGGCTCGCCGGCCGGCACGGCCGAGCGGTCGCGAGCCTCGACCACGAGACCGTCGGCCGGCTCTTCGCCGGGTACGAGGAGGTGAAGCGCTCCCAGGCGCGGATGGACATGGAGGACGTCCTCCTCCTCACCGCCGGGATGCTCGCCGAGGAGGAGCGCGTCGCCGCCCAGGTCCGCGCGCAGTACAAGTGGTTCGTCGTCGACGAGTTCCAGGACGTCTCGCCGATCCAGTCCGCACTGCTCGACCTGTGGCTCGGCGGCCGCGACGAGATCTGCGTCGTCGGCGACCCCGCCCAGACCATCTACTCCTTCGCCGGCGCCGACGCGTCGTACCTCCGAGACTTCCCGCGCAGGTTCCCGGGCACGACGTCCGTCGAGCTCTTCCGCAACTACCGTTCCTCGCCCGAGGTGGTCGAGACGGCCAACGCGATCCTGTCCGGCTCCTCGTCGACCTCGGTCCGGCTGCGCGCCCAGCGCCCGAGCGGACCCGCGGTGCGCTACGCGCCGGCCGCCGATGAGGTCGCCGAGGCCGACGCGGTGGCCGACGCCGTGGGCGCGCTCGTGCGCGACGGGGTCCCCGCCTCCGAGATCGCCGTGCTGTTCCGGATCAACGCCCAGTCCGAGGCCTTCGAGGAGGCTCTCGCCTCCCGTGGCCTGCCCTACGTCGTGCGTGGCGCCGCCCGGTTCTTCGACCGTGCCGAGGTGCGGCAGGCGGTGACGCTGCTGCGCGGCGCCGTCCGCACCGGTGAGGAACGCTCGTCGGTGGCCGACCTGGTCCGAGCCACCCTCGCCGGGATGGGGTGGACGTCCGAGGCGCCGACCACGCGCGGCCAGACCCGCGACCGCTGGGAGTCGCTGCAGGCGCTGATGACGATGGCGGAGGAGGCCGCCGAGGCGTCCCCGAGCGACTTCGTGGCCGACCTCGACCGTCGCGCCGCCGAGCAGCACGCGCCGACGGCCGGCGGCGTCACGCTGGCAACGCTGCACGCGGCCAAGGGACTCGAGTGGGACGCGGTGTTCCTGGCCGGGATGCACGACGGCGCGATGCCGCTGACCCACGCGACGTCCGAGGCCGAGATCGAGGAGGAGCGTCGCCTGCTCTATGTCGGGATGACGCGGGCGCGGGAGCATCTGGTGCTGTCCTGGGCGGCCGCCCGCACGCCCGGCGGCCGCGGCAACCGCCAGCCCTCGCGCTTCCTCGACGGACTGCTGCCGGCGTCTGCGCGAGCACAGAGCGCGAAGCCCAGGGCCCGACGCGCGGTCCACTGCCGTGAGTGTGGTCGTCCCCTCTCGACCGCGGCGGAGAAGAAGCGCGGACGCTGCACCGACTGCCCCGCGTCGTACGACGAGGAGCTGTTCGAGAGGCTGCGTGCCTGGCGCAAGGAACGCGCCGACGAGGAGAGCGTGCCGGCGTTCGTGGTGTTCACCGACGCCACCCTGCAGCTGATCGCCGAGCAGCGTCCGACGTCCCCCGCGGCCCTCTTGCGGATCAGTGGAGTGGGCCCGGCCAAGCTCGAACGGTACGGCGATGCCCTCCTGGCCGTCGTCGGCTGAAGTTCTTCAAACTTTTTCGCGAAATGCCCACTAAATCGTTTGCCGCTTACGACGGCGTCCCGGTAGCGTTCTGGTTCACAACCCAACCGAAGCGCATCTCGACCTGTGGCAAGGTCGGCGCCCGATACTCGAAGGAGGTGGCCCGCATGATCAAGATCAACCGCACGATGACGGCTCAGAGCCCGGCGTTCGGCGTGTCCGCGTATGGCCAGACCTCCCTCGAGGCTGCCGCCATTTCGGCGTTCGGCGACGCTCAGGTGTCGACGTGCGTCCGCGTTCGCCACATCGGCGACATGGGCCTCGCCACCGCTACGGGCTTCCCGGGTACCACCGCCTGGAGACCACCATCCTGTTGACCAGTCAGCAGCGATCGGCAGCCTCCAGGCCGCGGAACCCGAACCGGGATCCGCGGCCTTTCTGATTTCCACATCAAGACTTCCCACTCGAAGCGATCAGGTCACACAAGGAGGTGAAAGACATGACCATCACTGTTCTCGACCGCCGGTACGGGACCGCCGATGCGCTGCTGCCTGCGACGCTCGGTGAGCTCCACGACACGGCCGACACGGTGCCCGACGAGCTGCTGCCCTGCCGAGTCAACGACTCGGACCTGTGGTTCGCCGAGTCGCCGGCCGACGTCGAGTTCGCCAAGGCGTTGTGCCAGGACTGCCCGGTGCGGGATCTCTGCCTCTCCGGGGCCCTGGAGCGGCGTGAGCCCTGGGGCGTCTGGGGCGGAGAGCTGTTCCTCCAAGGAGTGGTGATCCCCCGCAAGCGTCCGCGAGGGCGTCCGCGCAAGAACGAGCAGGCCGCCTGACCTCAGCAGTCACGTGACCGGCCTCGCATGACGGCCCTGTCTATCTATCCATCCATCACTGGAAAGCACTTCCTTGAACCAAACAGACCAGAACGGAAACAAGACCATGATGAACAACTTGATGCACGAAGACCTCGCGCGCGCACAGATGGCCGCGCGCCTGGGAGAGGCGCAGCAGCTCCGTCGTGGCCGCCAGCAGGCGGCGGCGCGGCGGCTGAGCCGCAAGGCCGAGCAGGCCGCGCGGCAGGCGCGTCTGGCCCTGGCCCGCGCCAACTGAGGAACACCGCCTCGACCTGATCGCGAGTGTTCCGGGAGCCCGGTACGACCCAGTCGTACCGGGCTCTCGCACGCCCGGACCCGAGCGGGCGAGAGCCCAGCTGAGAATGAGGCGTCCCGGCTCCGGCGGGCGACTGCGGGTCCGGGACCCTGAGGCGGTGGCGGCCGGGCATCCGGGCGGCCGGGAGCAACGGCGTCTGCGGGTCCGGGCCCCGGATCGGAGACCTGTGTCGCTGGCGGCCGCGCGTCGGCCGCGTCCGGCGGTGAGAGTTGGCGGGCGTCTGCGAGTCCGGGCCCCGGATCGGAG
>Ga0207674_10002766_pt1 | contig 21868 bp, 15 predicted proteins | sample KBSCornC72_FD_184303 | JGI IMG/M metagenome (GOLD analysis project Ga0207674, IMG submission 184303) | Corn rhizosphere microbial communities from Kellogg Biological Station, Michigan, USA - KBS Corn C7-2 (SPAdes) (version 2) | ecosystem: Host-associated > Plants > Roots > Rhizosphere > Soil ...
GAGTGAGTTGTTTGGTCTGAAGTGGCGCGACATCAACTTCGCCGAAAATCTGATCCACATAACGCGCTCGATCGTCTGCGGAGTTGTCGGTCTCTGCAAAACCGAATCATCGCAGAAGCCGGTTCCGGTCCACCCGATCATGATCGAGACCCTCCTGAGCTGGAAAGAACAGCAGCGGTACCGCAAACCTGACGATTGGGTTTTCGCAAGCAAACGCTACCGTGGCCGAAAGCCTTATTGGGGTCAGGCAATTTTGAGGAAGTTCATTTTGCCGAGAGCGAAAGAGCTCGGCATCGAAAAGCGCTTCGGTTGGCACACATTCCGACACACGTACTCGACGCTACTTAGAAGTGTGGGAACGGAGTTCAAGGTGATGCAGGAACTGTTACGACATTCTTCACTGCGATCAACGTTGGATGTCTACACGCAGGCGATCACTCCGTCAAAACATGCTGCTCAGGATGCCGTAATGTCGCTTCTTCTGTCAGCGCGCGGCATTTCAATCTGCTGCATAGTTCGCCACGATCAGCCGGCGGGAACCAACGTACAGAGGGACACAAAAAGGACACAAAATCTATGTCCTTTTGCACCCTCTTTGGTTTCCGCCAATTCCAAATAAATCATTTGGAATGTATGGCGGGGACGACGGGGCTCGAACCCGCGACCTCTGCCGTGACAGGGCAGCGCTCTAACCAACTGAGCTACGTCCCCAGAAAAGACCTGACGCGTTCAAGTCGCAGCACCTTCCAAGAGGCGGCAACCCGTCACGCAACATCTCTGAGTGTATCAGAAAGAAGGGTTTCCGAGCCATATTGAAGAGGTTAGAACCTCGAAAACGATGGCTTCGTATGTGAACTCAGACTGCTCAGAAACCCTCCAGCCCAGAATCCATCTGCGCCCGGCGGCCTTTCGCTTGATAGTGTCTGCCTAAGCTGTCCATGCAGCAGCTGGACGGCTATTTCGCGCAGCCGTGAAGCCCATATCCATCGAGATTCCACGCACACATTGAAGCAGGTGGTTGGCGATGGAAGGCAGCTTCTGCGCTGTGACGCGGAACGATGGTCCGGAAACGCTGACCGCCGCAACGGGCTGCCGCTGCGCATCAAGCAAAGGAACAGCGATGCAGCGCAAACCTTCTTCCAACTCCTCGTCATCAACTGCATAGCCCCGGCGGCGAGTCTTCTCGATCTCAGTTCGCAGAGCCTCGGCAGATGAGATCGTGCGGTGCGTGAACTTCTCGAATCGGGTACGACGGATGATGTCGTTAATCCGGTCCTCCGGAAGGAACGCCAGCATAGCCTTCCCCACTGACGTGCAATGGATGGGATTGCTTGAACCGATGCGAGTGATCATGCGTACCGAACGCGCAGGCTCGATCTTGTCGATGTAGATCACGCGTGCTTGTTCGAGGATGCACAGATGCGCGGTCTCTTCCGTCTCTGAGACGAGGCGGCGGAGATGGGGTTGGGCGCGTTCGCGAAGGTCGTACTGCTCGATCGCTCGATTTCCGAAGTCAAACAGACGCAGACCGAGGCGGAACTTGCCATTCGTTGTACGCTCAACCATGCGGTGCCGCTCCAGCACCATAAGGAAGCGATGTGCCGTGCTCTTGTGAAGCTGCAGCGAAGATGCTACCTGCGCTAGTCCCAGCGGGACCTCGCTTTCGCCAAGCAGATCAAGTACAGCAAAGGCCCTATCAAGCGCCTGAACTTTATAAGTCCCTTGCGGGGCGGAGTCTCGCATTATGATCCTCTATTCCGTCAATAAGTACAGTTGTAGTTTCTCAGAATATGGGACTCTACGTCAAGAAAATGGGACGGAAGTGCCTCAGATTGATACGCTTACATCCTTAGCGGTTGAGGTCAGAACAGGCCAAACCCCGTCGCAAACTTAGGCCGGCACTTCATCACCCTCACCCGGCGCGAGGAAGAGGTTCTCTTCCAGACCGTGCTGGCGAGTGTAGAGATCGTAGTACCGGCCGGCCATCGCGAACAGCTCGGCATGATTTCCTCGTTCCACGATCCTTCCCTGCTCAACAACAAGAATCTGGTCTGCGCGCCGGATGGTTGATAGACGGTGTGCAATGACGAAGGTCGTCCGTCCCACCATGAGCTGGCTCAATCCGGCTTGGATCATAGCCTCCGACTCGGAGTCCAGCGAACTGGTCGCCTCATCCAGGATCAAAATCCGGGGCTGGGCCAATAGTGCCCTGGCGATCGAAAGCCGCTGACGTTGACCTCCGGACAGCTTCACTCCGCGTTCACCGACAATGGTGTCGTAACCCTCGGGGAAGCGTTCAGCAAATTCATCAACGCGCGCCGTGCGACAGGCAAACAGGAACTGTTCGTCCGTAGCATCTGGTCGCGAAAACAGGATGTTCTCGCGAATTGATCCATCGAACAGGAACGAATCCTGCAGCACTACGCCGAGTTGCGACCGGTAGCTGTTCAGATCCACGCTGGCCAGGTCAATCCCGTCAACCATCACTTGCCCGCTGGTCGGAGTATGGAATGCGCAAACCAGGCTGATGACAGTTGACTTGCCAGAACCTGATGAACCCACAAGCGCAGTCACGGTTCCCTGCTCCGCCTCAAAGCTGATGCCGTGCAGCACCGGCTTGTCGGTCTCGTAAGCGAACTCAACATTTTCGAAGCGCACATTGCCTTCGATGGGTGGCATCTTGAGCTTGCGCTTCGGATCCTCATTCTCTTCCAACTCCGACATGATTTCGCGGGTTCGATCGAGCCCTGCAAATGCCTCGGTCAGCTGCGTGCCGATATTTACGATCTGGAAGATCGGCATGACCATGATGGCCAGAAACATGTTGTAGCTGAAATAGTCGCCAACGGTCCATGAATGACTCAAGACCGCATGGCCACCGAGCCACATCACCAGTGCGGAAACCAATCCCAGCACCGTGGTGGAAGCCGACCCGAGCACGCTGGTCAGAGTGAGCGATTTCATTACGTTGTTGAGTAGTCTCTCAACGCCTACGGCAAACACGCTGGCCTCGCGCTCTTCGGCATGGTAGCCCTTGATCACGCGAACTCCGCCGAGCGATTCAGTCAGGCGACCGGTGACCTCTGAATTGATCTTGGCCCTTTCCCGGAAGATTGGACGAATCTTCTTGAACGCATATTGAAGAACAAAAACAAACAGACCCACGACTGAGAAAACCGTCAGCGTGACAAGAGCACTGCGATGCAGCAGAAAGACGAAGGCCAGAACGGCGGTTAGAAGGCCGCCTACAAATTCCACCAGTCCGGTGCCGACCAGGTTGCGCACTCCCTCAACATCAGACATGATGCGCGCTACGAGCGTGCCAGTGCGATTCTCGTCGTAGTAGGCCACCGACAAAAGCCCCACGTGCTTCTGCACCTGCCGGCGCATCTCGGCAATCAATCGCTGACCGGCCTTGGAAAGCAATTGCGTCAACGAGAAAGACGTGATGGCCTGCACAATCATGGCCGAGAAGACAAGAGCAATAATCTTGCCCAACAACTCAGGATGCGGATTCGTCGGCGAGAGCACCTTGTCGAGCAAGGCCTTCGACGTGTAGGGCAGCACCAGCCCAGCGACGCGGTTCACGGCCATCAGAGCCATGCCTCCAGCCAATAGACCTTTACGTGGCGCCACCAGTGCCTTAATCTCAGGCCACAGCTTCTTGAGGTCTGGCTTACGCTTGGGAAGATCAGGGGCTTTTGCGCGAGCGCCGCCACGCGGAGATCTCTCCGCCCCGCCGCTTAGTCCCATTCCGTGGCCGCGCATTGTTCCCATCTGACTAGAGCTGCCTCGCTCGCCTCGCGGCGATGAAAGACCTTACACAGAGGAGTACGTAGATCAGCAGCAGGCCGGTCATCGTGAGTTTCGAGGCGAGGGCGATCATGTCGGGCTGCATACCAGCATTCTTCGCATGAAGGTAGCCGCGAATGGATTCGATTCCGACAGCAATAAAGCCTAGCAGCCCTAGCGATACATTGACATGCATGAAGAGCTTGCGCCGGCCTTCGTCAGGGCTCATGGCTAGCAAACCGCACATGCCCAGTGCCGCGCCAAACCACGTGGGAATAAGCGCAGTGGCATGCTGTGCGCCAGTTCCGAAATATCCCGCCAAACCAAGTGCAATCAGCAGAATTGCAAAGACAACCGTGATCTTCGCCAAACAGAGCCGCTCCTTGAGGCTGACGCAAGAATATCAGTCTGATGGATGCATCGGCTTGGCACTCTGATTCGAAGAATTGAGCTCTACTTACCGCTGGATGCGGGCTGAACCACCCTTTGCGAACGCCCGCACCTGGTCAACTGTCGCCATCGTCGTATCACCTGGAAACGTCGTAAGGAGCGCCCCGTGAGCCCACCCGAGTTTGAGAGCGCTCTCAGGAGCCTCGCCCGATAGCAGCCCATAAATGAACCCCGAGGCGAAACCATCACCGCCGCCCACTCGATCCAGCACCTCTAGCTCGGCGGTAGGCGCGGTGTAGGTCTTTCCTTCGATCCACGCAACGGCGCTCCAGCTGTGCCGGCTTGTGGAGTGCACCTCGCGCAGGGTCGTAGCCACGATCTTCACGCTGGGCAGCTTCTTGGCGACACTATCCATCATGCCGAAGAAGACGCTCGGATCGAGCTTCGACTTCGCAGCCACCTCCGGTCCCGGGATACCCAGTCCCTTCTGAAGATCTTCCTCGTTACCCACCAGCACGTCGACGTTCTCGACGATCTCGTTTATGGTCTCCACCGCGTGGGTGTCGCCGCCATGAATCTTCCATAGCTTCTCGCGGAAATTCAGATCGAACGAAGTCACCGCTCCAGCAGCCTTAGCCTCCCGCATCAATTCGGCAGCGAGCTGCGCTGTCGTCGCAGAAAGCGCGGCAAAGATACCGCCGCAGTGAACCCAGCGCACGCCACCGGCGAAGATTGCCTTCCAGTCGAAGTCGCCGGGCTTCAGTTGTGCCGCGGCTTCATTTGCCCTGTTGTAAAAGACCACGGGACCGCGAACTCCAAATCCACGATCGCTGTAGACCGTCGCCATGTTCGGCCCGGTCACCCCATCGTGCTTGAAGTGCCTGTAAATCGGTTTCACTCCCATCGCTAGGACCCGCTCAGCGATCAAATCGCCGATCGGGTAGTCCGACATCGCTGAGACGATCGCCGTCTTCAGACCGAAGCAGTTCGAGAGATTCGCCGCAACGTTGAATTCCCCGCCGCTCACGTGGATGTGACATTCAGTCGCTTTCCTGAACGGAATGATCCCCGGATCGAGCCGGTGTACGAGCGCACCCAGCGAAAGAAAATCAACCGCAGCATCCTTGCGAATCTTTAGGCCGTCTGCCATCCCTTTTCAGCTCCTTGTTTTCGTCGTTACTCCCCAAGCGACTGTCTTACATCCCCAACAACCTGCTCTGGCGTCCACTCATTGCCGGGATAGAACTTCGCTACCTTTCCATCCCGGCCCACAAGCGTTGTCGAAAGAGTATGCGTGATCGTCTGGTCGGGCTCGTTCGTAATTCCCACATTGAAGAACTTCGCCATCTCCTTCAGCACCGCATTGTCAGGCACTGCGAAATCCCAGTTCGCAAATGCTGCTTTTGCGTCGCTCCCGATGTACTCCTCGCCGTACGCCTTCAGTCGCTCAGGCGTATCGTGCTCCGGATCGAAGCTCACGCAAAGCAGGTGCGTCTTCCCCTTCAGCTTTGCATCGGCCAGAACCTGCTTCTCGATCTTCGCGAAGTTGCGCGTCACCAGCGGACAGAAGTTAGGCAACGGGCAACGCGTATAGATGAACGTGATCAGTAGTTCTTTCCCGCGAAACTGATTGAGATGAATGGTGCGCCCATCCTGATTGCGCAGCTTGAAGTCGGGCACCGAATCGCCGGGCGCTGGAACATGATAGATGGTCGCCGGCCTGTAATCGGGTTTCCCCTGTGCGATGACCACGATGTGATCTAGGCAAATGCTCGCGTCTGATCCCTGGGATACCAGCACGTCTGCGGTGATTACGTCTCCGGGATGCAATTCATTAAGAATGTTGGCATCCTTCAGCTTGTAAGGCATGGTCATGGCTACCATGAAGCCCGCGATGGCCTCATGATTGACGGTGACCTCGCCGCTCGCGGGATTCGTCGCGACGACCTTGCCTCGCAGCTTGTAAACCTTGTAGGAGGAATCTGCAACGGATCCTGAGATGCCTTCCTGCTGCCGATGGCAGCCGGTGGCATTCGCCATCACGATTATTGCGAGAACCAGCAGTTTCCTTATCACTCCTCAGTTTACAACCGTGCATCACGCGGACATCTCTGATTTTGCAGAGCTTAGTTTCTTCCGGTTTCCCACAGAGAGTGCCATCGTCGAACGGCGTATAACGCAGGTATGGGCAGCGAACCTGGGGCCAAGATCGACGCATGGTTGCGCGAAGGCGGAGTTGTCGTTGCTTCGAGTGATCGTGCCTCGCGGGCGATCCGAACGGAGTTCCATCGACGGCGGCAGATAGAGGGAATCTCGGCTTGGCCCTCGCCAAACATAGTTGACTGGAAGACTTTCGTCCGCAGGTCATGGGAAGAGCGCAATGCTGACGGTCGGCTGCTGCTCAACAATGCCCAGGAACTGGCTATTTGGTCGCAGATCATTAGCAGTGAACGGCACCTGTCGACTGCACTTCCGGCGGCGGTGCGGCGCATGGGTGGGATGGCAGCGGAAGCACACGATCTCATCTGTTTGTATGCCCCTCGTCTTTTGCGGGAAGAAGCGCGCGTCGGATGGGACCAGGATGCCGGTGCTTTCAGCGAATGGCTCTCGAAATTCAGCCAGCGATGCCGCAACGACGGCTTGATTAGCTTAAGCCGTGTTCCTCTTGAACTGATATCCAAGCTCCGCTCGGGTAACGCTTCTCGTTCTGCTTTGAGGCTCGCCGGTTTCGATCGTATCCTCCCCGTTCAGCGGGAATTGTTCCAAGCGTGGGGCGACTGGGAAGTGTTCGAGACCGATACGACTGAGGCGCAAATCGACTTTCATTCAGTTCGCGACGTTCAGACTGAGCTGGATGCATGCGCCTATTGGTGCCATCGTCAGGTTGCAGCTGATCCAGGCATCCGGCTTCTGGTTATCACGCAAGATCAAGCGAGAAGTCGAGGAGACATCGAGCGTGCTTTCTTGCGCTTCACTCCTCCGGGTGAGATTCTCCTGTTTGAGTTTTCGCTGGGCATTCCGCTTACCCAGATTCCATCCGCGCGCTCCGCTCTCCTGGTTCTGCGGTGGTTGCACGCTCCTCTGAGTGAGACAGAGTTGGATTGGCTGTTCGCAACCGATTCAATTGCCCGGCCAGACGAGTTGGCAGCACTTCAACTCGCGATGCGCACGTTGCGCAGGCGAGACATGCAGCGTCCGCGATGGGAACTGGAGCGTTTTCTGGCTCATGGCTCGATCTCAGCCAATCTACCCGTGGATTGGGTTCGTCGGATCCTCTCCGCCGAGCGCAGCCTGAAGGAACTGCCGGCCGCGCGAAGCCCGGTTGATTGGGCAGATAAAGTCTCTCCTCTGCTCGCGACGGCCGGCTGGCGGGGTTCAACGCCGCAGACCAGCTTCGATTTTCAAGTGCAGCGGCGCTGGACGCAGGCAATCGACACTGTCGCGTCTCTTGGCTTCGACGGACGCCGCACCTCGTGGAGTGAGTTCCTTACGGAGTTGGAACACGCCGCGGAAGAGATCCTTTTCGCGCCTCAATCCGCCGACGCACCTATCCAGATTGCGGGGCCGGCAGAATCGGCGGGGCTCACTGCGGACGCCGTCTGGTTCCTTGGAGCAGACGAGGTATCTTGGCCGGCCGCGGCGCCTACGCATCCGTTCCTTCCACTTCACGTGCAGCGGGAATTTGGAATGCCTCATTCATCCCATCTTCACGATTGGGAGTTCTCGCACGCTATAACGAGAAGACTGCTCGTATCCGCACCCCAGGTGCATTTCAGCTTCGCTTCGCAAAAAGGGGATGTAGAGTCCCGGCCATCCCGCTTGGTATCCCAGATCGCTGGTGCTCCGCGCTCGCTGGAAGATGACCTTCTTCCGCCTGCATACGATGCTTCGAGCACGTTTACCGTTGAGGACTCCAGCACAAGACCCTACTCCTCAGGACATCTTCAGGGTGGCTCAGCCATTCTCTCGTTCCAGTCCCAGTGTCCTTTCAAAGCTTTCGCAATCGCGCGCCTTGGAGCACAGAGCTGGGATCCGGCGGAGAGTGGGCTTAGCCCCAGGCAGCGTGGGCAGCTGCTACACGACGTGTTGCATTCAATCTGGTCGGGGCGCCGGCCGGGTATTAAGACGCACGGCGATCTCATCGCGATCGACGAGGAGAACCTATCGGGATTCGTACGGAAACACGTGAATACCGTAATGCAATCTCGAGTTCCGACGCATATCCGCGAACAGATGCCGGCGATGTATCTGGATCTAGAAGAAACTCGGCTAGTTCGGCTGGTCACCGAATGGCTCATGTTCGAAGTCACGCGAGTTCCCTTCGCTGTCGAAGCAGTTGAGGCAAAAAGCACAGTGAGGGTGGCTGGCCTGAGCGTGGATCTGCGCCTCGATCGCGTTGACCGCCTGCACGACGGTTCGCAACTCGTGATTGACTACAAGACCGGCTCCGTCGACCCGAAAGCGTGGGATCTTCCGCGTCCGGATGATGTGCAGTTGCCTCTCTACAAACTCTTCGGGCTCATACCTCTTCAGCCGTCACTCTTCGAGAGCTACGGGGGACCTGCGAGAGGAGGACTGGTGTTTGCGCGGGTCCGGACGGGGGACACCTGCTTCGCGGGACGTGTCGCCGACGCGAGAAGCACAGTCAATCCGGAGCTGAGAGGCAACAGCTCACTGGTGAAACGCAAGCTCACTGCGACCGAAGAATCGGCATGGAAGGAGTACATCGAAGCCCTGGCGAAAGATTTCGTCCAGGGTCGAGCCGAAGTGGACCCCAGAGATTATCCGAAGACGTGCGAGCGCTGCGGACTGCAGTCGGTGTGCCGAATCCAGGAACCTGAAAATCGCGCCCGCTTTGAGCAGGATGAGTCGGAGCTATTCAATGCGACTCACGAGTAGCCCTGCCTTGCCTATTCCGCCGGATCAGGATCAGCGGATTGTTGCGCTCGATCCGCATCGATCGGTGCTTGTACAGGCGCCCGCCGGCTCCGGCAAAACGGACCTCCTGACCCGTCGGTTTCTGCGGCTGCTCGCCGAGGTGAATGATCCTCGGCAGATCGTCGCCATCACGTTCACGAAAGCCGCGGCCTCTGAGATGCGGAATCGGATTTTAGACGAGTTGGAGAAGGCTGAGCGGCGAGCCGCAAGTGGCAACTCGGCGGCTGAGGACCAGTGGTCGATGGAGGTACTGGCCACACGCGCACTCGAGCACTCGCGCAAGCTCAATTGGCGGCTAATTGAACTTTCATCTCAGCTTCGTATCTCGACTATCGACTCCTTTTGTCGCGATCTCGCGATACAGCAACCCATTCACTCAGGGATCGGAAACAACCTGCAAATCAATGAGCGGCCGGCAGAGCTTTACGCGATTGCTGCTCGGTCCACACTGGAGAAGCTCGGGAGCAATCGCTACCCCGAAGTGAGCACAGCAATCCGCGAACTTCTGCTTTGGCGGGACAACAATTGGAAGGAGTTAGAAGATCTACTCATCAAGATGCTCAGCCAGCGAGACCGCTGGATGTTGGATTTCGTCCTGCAGAATGGGCAGGATTGGGACTCACTTCGAGAACGCCTGGAGCGTCCGATGGCCAGAGCCGTCCGCGATGCGCTTTCAACGCTGGAGAATCTGATCACGGCAGACGAACGCGCCGAAGCGCATGAACTTGCGCAGTTCGCGTGCTCTCAGGGAGCAGGCGATAAGTATCGCGGGCTTGCGGAACTCGCCGAGTTCCCAACCAGTACGCACGGTGATCATGCGGCGCTGGAAGAAGCGCGAGGCGCCTATCTGTGCATGGCGAAGCTCCTTCTAAAGAATGACGGCGCCATTCGACGCAAGATTGACTCGCGCCTCGGCTTTCCGAAGGAGCATCTCGATGAGAAACTCCGCATGGAAGACCTGCTCGAACGACTCGCGGAGATCCCGGAGGTTGAGGAGGCTCTCGCGCGCGTAGGCGATCTTCCACCCGCCCGTTACACCGAGGAAGACTGGCAGATCATACGCGCGAGCTTCGTGCTTCTCCGACACGCGGCGGCGGAGCTAAAGACAGTATTTGCGGAAGCAGGGGCAGTCGACTTCATTGAAGTCGCACAGATCGCGAAGGCGGTCTTGCGTGGCGAGGACAATCTACCCAGCGATGCCGCCCAGGCAGTGGCAGATGATATTCATCACCTGCTCATCGACGAATTCCAGGACACGAGTCGCCGCCAGCATGAGTTCGTAACATCTCTGATTGAGGCGTGGCCCGACTCGTCTGACCGAACGGTCTTCGTGGTCGGGGATCCCATGCAGTCGATCTACTTCTTCCGGGATGCAGAGGCCGAACTCTTCACGAGAGTCCGGAATCTAGGGTTTGAACTTGGGGACGGCGAATCTTTTCCGCTCGATTCTGTCACGCTGTCCTCGAATTTTCGTACGGAACCGGGCCTTGTGTCGGAGTTGAATGATATCTTCGCGCGAGTCTTTGAAGTTGCTGATGGTAGCTCGATTGAGTTTGCGAGAGCCGAGGCAGCCCGAACTCCCTCAGAGAGCCGGAAGAAGCGCCTCGAGTGGCATATTGATTTCGTTCCGAAGATGAGAGGCGCAGGTTCTGGAAATGCAGACGAGCTTCGAATGAAGGAGCAAATTGCGGCTGAACGCGAGTCGATCCGAAAATTTCAGATAAACGAAATCGTGAGCCTGGTTCGCAGTCAACTTGACCACGTAAAGGCAGCCCGCATCGAGAACGGGAAATACAGGATCGCCATCCTTGGACGTGCACGCACGGCACTCGCACCCGTTGCCCTGGCGCTGCGTGAGGCCGAAATCCCCTTCCGCGCCGTCGAGCTTGAAAACCTGAGCGACCGCCCGGAGATTCTAGATGCCGTTGCGCTGACTCGCGCTCTCTTCAATGCTGAAGATCGTGTCGCGTGGCTCGGTGTTTTACGCGCCCCATGGTGCGGGCTCAGCCTTGCCGAACTGCACAGCATAGCCGGAACAGATGAGGGCGCCTCCGTCACGAGTTCGATTCCACAATTGTTGCGCGAGCGACTCCGTCTACTGCCGAGTGAGTCGCGAAAGGCAGTTGAACGAGTGCTGATAGCGTACCAGTCCCTCAGTCAAACGCGTCTGAGACTCCCTATCGCGACACCTGGCACGTTGATGCAGCAGACTTGGATGGACCTCGGTGGCGACGCCTGCGTCGACGAAGCAGCGAGAGCTAACCTCGCACTCTTCTGGAGACTTCTCGATAACCTTCGAAATGGCGAGCAGGACATTGTAGGACCTGTGCTTGAAACTGCGCTTTCAGATCTCTGCGCCCTGCCAGACCCTTCAAGCAGCAGCGATTTCGGCGTGCAGCTTATGACGATTCATAAGTCGAAGGGCCTCGAGTTTGAAGTAGTAATTGTGCCCGATCTTCAGGCCCAGAGCGGCCGCGGATCAGTAGACCTTCTTTCGTGGCTCGAGCGCGGTCTGCCGGAGCCGAACGAGGAAGGCGCCCTCACGGAATTTCTCATCGCGCCGGTACAGTACAAAGGAACAGATCCTGGCGCGGCCAAGAAGTGGGTCGACCGAGCGCGGCGCGATCGCGAGAACCAGGAGATGCGGCGCATTCTCTATGTCGCCTCCACGCGGGCTCGGGAGGAACTGCATCTTTTTGCGCAACCTGCCTATAAGGTTGACACCGAAGAGACAGAGCAGCTCGAGGAGCCTCTAAACTGCCTGTTGAGTGCTGCCTGGCCTGCTCTTGGTGAAGAGATACGAGATCGCTTCGATGCACGGAACGCCGCTGAACCGCCATCGAATCCGATTAACACTGAGATGATTGTCGACTCAATCGCTGCAGGCAGAGACAACCTTCTTGTCATGCCCTCACCTGCGAAACCCACTATCATTCGCCGCCTTCCTTTGAATTTCAACGCGACAGTGACGGGCGAAAGCAACTGTACAACATTGCAGAGCGTCATCGGGTTGAGTGAGCCACAAACTTATGCTCGCCACGAAGGCGGTCTTTCCTCGCGTGCGCTTGGAAATGCGGTCCATAGACTGCTTGAAGAGCTGAGCCGATTGCGAAAGTCGATGGATTGGGAATCGACTCGATCAGCTCTTGAGCAGTTCCGGCCACGTACGCTCGCCATGATTCGCTCCTCCGGAATCACCGGGTCGGATGCGGAGGCGATCGGTTCCCAGGCTCACCAAATGGCCTTACGAGCATCGCATGAATTGACTGGCCAATGGATCCTGTCTCCGCACCGGGATGCAGCGGCAGAGACCGGGTGGTCGGGAATTATATCCGGGACTCTGCATCAGATTCGAGTCGATCGAATGTTCCGTGCTGGGTTCGCGCCACTTGAGCCCGGTGAGGACGCGCTCTGGATCATTGACTACAAGACCGCAAATGCGGACGCTGCCAACGCTGCATCTACCGTCGTTGCGCTGCGCGAGACATTCGCGCCACAGCTTGAGATGTATGCGTCCATTCTGCGTAATCTGCACGGAGCGGAAATCCAGATCCGCGCCGGTCTCTACTATCCGCAAATGCTGCTTTTCGACTGGTGGAAGATCTAGCGACTGTCGTTTTTGGTTCCGAGGCCAATAGATCGCATTAATTGAAGCGCATTGCTTGTTTTCACCACACCCGGCTTTAATTTGTAATCGAAGATCAGCCTGCCATCTTCGAGCCGATCCTCAAAGTGGCAGTTCACGGCGCGGTCCGGCATGGCGGTTGGAATCTCCGCGAGCGCCAGGTCATGGGTACTCACAATTCCGATGGCTCCGCGATCCATCAGGCTGCGAACGATCAAACGTGTTCCTTCCAAACGATCATGGGAGTTGGTGCCCGAAAGAAGTTCATCCATGAGGAACAATACCGGCACATCGCCGGCAGCGAGGTCCTCGGCGACTTTCAAGCGCTGAATTTCCGCATAGAACCTGGAGGTTCCTCCCGAGAGCGAATCGAGTATGCATATCGAGGCCGCAACTGCTAAAGGAGACATTCTCAGCGACTTTGCCCGAACCGGCGCGCCGCACTGGGCGAGAACAGCGTTCACCCCGACGCTTCGGATGAACGTGCTCTTCCCTGCCATGTTCGGTCCGCTGAGAACCAACAGTTGCAGTCCGCCCCCAAACCTCACATTGTTGCGGATCGCCTTCTCAGCGGAGAGAAGCGGATGAGTCAATTCCACCGCCTCAAATACCGGCCCCTTGTCTATAAGCTCCGGCAGAACGTCGGCTGGATGCTCGAAAGCGTAACCCGCGAGGGCGCTCAATGCTTCGAATTCACCGACCGCGTTCAGCCACGTTCTGATGTGCGGGCCGAACTCCTGCTGCCACTTCTCTGCTCGGAATACGCATTGAGCGCTCCAGAACGTTAAAACATCGAGCAGGCGCATGGCGGGGTTTCGACGCGATTCAAGATATCCGACGATTCGATCAAGTCTGCGAATAGCGTCGGAAGGGGCAAAGTTGGCGTGTTTCAACCGTGCCTGGATGGCCCTCAACTTAGGGGATGAATACTGGCCATGATCGATCAAGCGAAGAACGCCTGCCAGGACATCAAGATCGTGCGTTGCCTCTTCAGTTTTGTCCGCGGCTTCGTCCCAACGCGCGTGAATGCGGTGGGCCCATGCCAGATTCAGCGCCGAGAGTGCCAGCGCGACGGTGCTTAGGCCCCATACTCCCCAGGCAAGCACACCGGCGATCCACAGGACGGCCAGAGCGGTACTTATAACGTGAACCAGGCGACTGTTCAGGAGAGGGCTGCTTTCTCCCCAGTCTGCGAGCGCATCAGGGTGGACCCCGGTCCGCACAGATTCGCCGATGCAGAAAAACTGCTCGCGCAGGTCCACGCGATCTGTGAGATCGGCAACAGCGCCATGGCGTTCTCCGATCTCGGCTATCGGCGCGGCGCTCAGGAGCCAACGTGCGAGTGTCTCTTCGCCTGCTCTCGTCCGAGCGCTACACAGAAGTTGGAATAAGGACGCCGGTCCGAAGAGGTCGAGATCACGGGCATACGGATGCGCAGGCTCGAGGAATCGCTCTCCCGTTTCGCCGGTTCCCGCCCACTGGTCCTGCATTCGAGCAATGCCGCACGCGTAGAAGTCGATCGAACGGCGCCGTTCTCGAATCTGCTGCAGCCGCCTCTCGTGCTTTACAGCCAAATAAAGGAAGATCGCCGCAGGCAGCAGCAGCAGCCATAGAAACTTGGAATAGTAGAGCAGTACCAGGGCGGCGACCACGGTCACGGAAGCAACCGCCAGCTTTGCATAGGCGAGCCGCTTTTCCGCGGTCTCCTCCCGTATTTGCGTGCTCCTGAGTTGCTCGAGACGGCGCTTGTAGAGTTCTTGAGGATCGTGTGCGTTGCGCCCTGTTTCGCCCGAACTCATCAATAGCTCCGCTACCAAGACTAACGCTGCGAAGTTGTGACTGGAATCAACCGGTCAGCCCGTTGCTTCGGCCGCGCGCTTTTGCTCCATCACGCTTTTGTGGTGGCGAACGTCGGAGCCCTCGACCCAGAAGATGACGTCTTCAGCGATGTTCGTGGCGTGATCTGCTACACGCTCGAGTGCTCTGCAAATCATGAGCGCGTTCAGCGCCTGTGGAGCGATGTGACTCTGCTCTTCCATGAGCTTCGTAAGCGATTTGTACGCTGCACGGTTCATGGTGTCCACGGCATCATCCATAGTAAGGACGGCCCGTGCCAGTTCCGGATCCGCGTCAATGAAGGATTGCAGACTCTTTCGTACCATTTCAGCGGAGAGGGCAGCCATACGCGGGATGTCGACCGGTAAATCTGATACCGCCGGCATCTGCTCCATGTTCCGAACACGCTCGCTGATGCTCTTCGCTGAATCACCCACGCGCTCAAGATCAGCGTTTATCTTGATGACACTGAGGATGAAACGCAGATCGATAGCCATAGGCTGCTCCATCGCAAGCAAATCGAGAGCTTCCTGATCGATGTCACGCTCCAGGCGATTGATGGCAACTTCGCTGCGGCTGACCAGATCGCAGATCGAGAGATCGCGCACGCGATAAGCTTCGATAGCGCGCTGAATGGCTTGTTCTGCCAGCCCTGCCATTACCAGTAGGTTTTCCTTCAACTGGTCGAGACTTTGTTGAAAGCGAATGCGTGTCATCCGAACCTGCCCGTAATGTAGTCCTCGGTGCGCTTATCAGTGGGATTGGTGAAGATCTTGTGGGTCGAGTCGAACTCTACCATCCGCCCATTCAGAAAGAAGCCCGTCTTCTCGGCGACGCGGGCCGCCTGCTGCATGTTGTGGGTCACAATCACGATAGTGTACTGCGATTTCAGCTGGAAGATGAGGTCTTCTATTTTCGATGTAGATACCGGGTCGAGAGCCGAAGCGGGTTCATCCATCAGCAGAACCTCGGGGTCGACCGCAAGCGCGCGTGCAATACAGAGACGCTGCTGCTGGCCGCCGGAGAGGCTCGCGCCTGACTTCGATTTCAGATCGTCCTTAACCTCATCCCAAAGAGCCGAGTTTTTCAGAGAGCGCTCCACGATCTCGTCGAGCGATCGCCTGTTTTTGTAACCATTCAGCTTCAATCCCGAGGCGACGTTGTCGTAGATCGACATCGTCGGGAACGGATTGGGGCGTTGAAACACCATGCCGACTCGACGTCTGATCTCTACAGGCTGGGCGTCGTTGTAAATGTCCATATCGCCGATCCGTACTGTGCCTGTAACGCGGGCAATCGGATTCGTTTCGTGCATGCGATTGAGGCATCGCACAAATGTGCTCTTTCCGCATCCCGACGGACCAATCAAGGCCGTGGCATGATTTGCGGGGATGTTCAGATTGATGTCCTGCAGCGTGTGGTTGGAACCGTACCACGCATTCAGGTTTGTCACTTCGATGCCAACGCCCACCTAGCTTGCCCCCTTCAGAACTCCACGACTCGTTACGTAGCGGACCAGCGATACCGCGAGCACAATCAAAACGATCAGTACCAGCGCGCCGGCCCAAGCCAGACGATGCTGATCTTCGTATGGGCCCGTTGCATATACCCAGATCTGCAGCGGTAAGGCTTCAATCGGCTGATTCGGATTGGTGCTGAAGAACGCATTGCCGAGAGCCGTGAAGATCAGCGGCGCCGTCTCGCCTGCGACGCGAGCGAATGCCAGCATGCACCCGGTAATGATGCCCGGCGAAGCCGTCCTCACCGTGATCGAAAGAACCGCGCGCCAATTCGAGAGACCAAGCCCCAATGCAGCCTCACGGATCATGTTCGGAACCATCAGCAGCATCTCTTCTGAGGTTCGCGCTACCGTGGGAATCATCATGATGCCGAGGGCCACCCCGCCCGACAGCGCCGAGAAGTGTCTCTGCGGGATCACAATCAGCGAGTACGCTGCCAGGCCCATCACAATCGAGGGCACGCCGTTCAGCACGTCGGCTGTAAAGCGAACGGCGTTCGCCAGCTTTGTACCGCGTCCGAATTCTGCCAGGTAGATACCAGCCCCGATTCCGATGGGAATACCGATGAGGCTGGCGATCCCCAGCAACACACCCGAACCGGCAATTGCATTTGCCATGCCGCCGCCAGATTCGCCTTCCGGGACCGGGTTTTTGAGAAAGAAATCAAGATTCACCGAACTTGCGCCCTTAAGCAGCAAGTAGACGAAAATCGCAATCAGGGGTACGACAACCAGGGTGGTGGCGAGGATCGCCAGACCTGTCACGGCATGGTCCATCGCCGCTCTGTACTTTGATCGAAAACTAAAAGCGTTTGTAGCCATCTAAATCTCGTTCCCTTGCTAGTGCACCCTCGCCGGCGCGCCGCGAGTGACCATCCAAACCAGGAGTCGCGCGAGCGCGTTCACGATGATCGTCACGACAAACAGCGCCAGACCTATCTCAATCAGCGAACTGCGGTGGAGATCGCTTACTGCTTCGGCGAACTCATTGGCAATGACTGAAGCCATTGAACTGCCGTTAGAGAGCAGTGACTCGCTGATCTCGGCTGTATTGCCGATCACCATCGTGACAGCCATGGTCTCACCGAGTGCGCGCCCCAGGCCGAGGATCACAGCCCCCACAATGCCGATGCGAGCATTGCGCAGCACGCCCATCCGGATCATCTCCCAGCGCGTCGCTCCCAGCGCCAGCACGGCTTCACGCTGCGACTGCGGAACCGCAGTCATGACCTCCCGCGTCAGAGAAGAGATAATAGGCAGAATCATGATTGCCAGGATTACGGCAGCCGCCACGTAACCTAATCCAGTCGGATTGTCAGGCTTGAAGAATCCCGTCCAGCCGAGATACTTCACCAGCAGCGGATTCACGTGCTCCCTCAGCAGAGGAACCAGCACAAATACAGCCCACAGCCCGTAGATGATGCTCGGAATTGCCGCAAGCAACTCAGTAATGAACGCCAGCGGCCCGCGCAGGAACCGCGGGCACATCTCTGTAAGAAAGATCGCCAGACCAACCGCCAGAGGCACCGAGATCACGAGCGACAGCAGCGAAGAGACCAGCGTTCCATAGACGAACGGCAACGCACTGAATGATCCATTCACGGGATCCCAATACGTCGGTTCTCCGCTGTAGCGGTCGTGCGCCGGGGTCTGGGAGAAAAACTTCAGGCCGAACTGGTGCCACGCTTCGCCTGAGCGCAACATCAGTTCCGACAGAATCAATATCACGATGCCGAAGATGCTCAACGCGCACAGCACCATTAAGAAGTGAAAGATCCGGTCGGCAACAGCCGAGTTCCCGCGGGTGTTAAGAAACTGCCTTACAGCCGAGGCTTCAGCTCTCGGCGGCTGTGCCGCTCGTTCCGGGAGCGAAACTCTGGGTGGAGTTGGAGTTGGCGGTCGAGAGACGCGTATCTCTGGCACTTGAAGTGTCACCGTCTGTAAGGCTACTGGGAGAAGATGAATAGGAGGTTACAACGCTGCTAAATGCAGTGCATGCAAGCCATTTCGAAATGCACTTCAATCCGCCGGAGCCATCCACCGTTCAATGCTTCCTAAGGGTCGAAGCGCCCAAAGACCGCTGCAATGCTCATTTTTGTGAATGTTCAGTTCTGCAACAGGGACCGGTCCGGTAAGCTTATGTGCTGAAATCATCAAGGTTGAACAATGCGCTCAATTGCCCTGTTGCTTGCTTTGTCCTCTGCTTCGCTTTCTCTTGCCGTCCAAGCCTCCAGGAACACCGATCTGCCCGACCCGGCGCATCGGAACTGGCACGCCGCCTGGATCACCCACCCTACTGCCCCCCTCCGTGAACCGTTGGTCCTGCATTTCAAACGCTCTCTGGACCTGCGGTCGATCCCCGCCAGCTACATCATCCGGGTGTCCGCCGACAACCGCTTCATCCTCTATGTGAACGGCTCTCGTGTCGGCGACGGCCCCGCCCGTGGTGATCTGACCCACTGGCGCTACGAGCGGTTCGACCTCGCGCCTCTGCTGAAGGCCGGACATAACCTGATCACCGCTACTGTCTGGAACTTCGGTGTCTACGCGCCCCTCGCGCAGTTCAGTGACCGCACCGCCTTTCTGCTGGAAAGCGAAGCCACCGATAACACCGGCATCAGCACACCTAAGAACTGGCTCGTCGAAGAGGAGCCTGGCGTCCGTCCCCTCGGCCGCGACAAGGTCACCCTGCAAACCTACTTCGCCTCCGGTCCGGGTGAGGAACTCGACGCCTCCAAATACGACTGGACCTGGAATTCCGAGAACCAGAGCAAGAGCTGGGTCCCCGTCGCCACACCGATGCGCGACAGCATCTTCCCCGTGAACGAGGCTCATTCGGCGGATACCACCGGCGACAATCCCTGGGGGCTGATCCCGGACGAACTCCCGCACATGGAGTACGCAGTCACGAGCACGGGAAAAGGAGTTCGAAATACGCTTGAGATCACTGCGACAACCGATCTCAGCAAACCCCCAACGATCAAGGCTGGACAGCATGTTCATCTTCTGTACGATCGCCAAACCCTCACCACCGCCTATCCCGAACTCACTGTCTCCGGTGGCAAAGGCGCTCACATCGTCCTTAGCTACTCCGAAGCACTCTACGACGATAAGAAACAGAAAGGCGATCGCGACGCCGTCGACTACACCGACGCCAGCGGAAACAAACACCCCCGCAAGGCTTTCGGCCTTACTGACAGCTTCCTCCCCGACGGCGGTCACCACCGCGTCTTCATGCCCCTCTGGTGGCGCACCTGGCGCTACCTCGATCTCGACATCACCACCGGCTCCGAACCTCTCACCCTCGAAAGCCTCAAAGCATACTTCACCGCCTACCCCTTCCATGAACGCGCGAAATTCGACTCCGGCCAACCCGATCTCGACAAGATCTGGGAAATCAGCTGGCGCACCGCGCGTCTCGACTCCCACGAAACCTACATGGATACGCCCTACTACGAGCAGCTCCAATACATAGGCGATACCCGCATCCAGGCCCTCATCTCCTATGCGGTTGCAGGCGACGATCGCCTGGCCCGCCAGGCTCTCCAGGCATTCGATCAATCCCGCATCCCAGAAGGCATCACCCGCAGCCGCTACCCCAGTTCTCTTCCGCAGAATATCCCCACCTTCTCGCTGATTTGGGTTGGCATGCTCCACGACTACTGGATGTACCGCCCCGATCCGCAAATCGTTCGCGATTCCCTTCCCGGCACTCGCGACGTCCTTACGTGGTTCGCCAAATACGAACGCACCGACGGGCTGCTAAGCGAACTCCCTTGGTGGAGCTTCATCGACTGGGTCGTCAAAGGCGAAATCCCCTCCTACGATTCCAATCACGAATCCTGCATGACCTCTCTTCAGTACCTCGGCGCTCTCATCGACGCCGCCGATCTCGAAAAGAACCTCGGCGACCCCGTTCTCGCCCAGCGCTACCAGGCCCGCCTTAACCACGTCCGCTCTGGAATAGCCAGCATGTGCTGGGTGCCATCGCGAGGCCTTCTCGCCGAGAACCCCGATCAGAAAGTCTTCAGCCAGCAGGCCAACATCCTCGGCGTCCTTTATGACGTCATTCCCAGGGACAAGCAGCAGGACGTCTTACGCCGCCTGATCGACATCAAGCCCGGAGAAACACCTGACGGCGTAATGTCTGCTTCCTACTATTTCCGTTTCTACCTGGCTCGCGCGCTCGATCACGCGGGCATGGCCGACGACTACCTCAAAACCCTCGACCCATGGCGCGAACTGCTGCCTCTTCACTTCAGCACCTGGCCTGAACAGCCCGGAGAAACTCGATCCGATTCCCACGCTTGGTCGGCTCACCCCATCTTCGACATGCTTACGCTCGTGGCCGGAATCAGACCGGAAAGTGACGGCTTTGCGAGCGTCGAAATAGCTCCGCATCTGGGTCCGCTCGATCATTTGAACGCCACCTTTCCTCACCCTCAGGGGGACATCAAAGTTCAGTATCGGCGGGTAGGTTCCGCCCTCGATGCGACCATCACGCTTCCGGGAATCCTTACCGGGCGTTTCACCTACGGTGGCAAAGACTTTGAACTCAAGCCGGGGGTGAACCACGTGGAGGCCCACTAGTGCTGCCTCCCTTGGTCCAAACCGCGAGAAAATCGATGTATTACCTCTCACTGGGAGGTTCCGCGTTCTTGCTAAACGTGCTACAACATCCAACATGGCAAGAAGTAAGAGCGCAGAGCCAGCTGGACACGTCAATCTAAGAACGCTTGCGGAACATTTGGAGCTTTCCCAAACCACCGTCTCCCTGGTCCTCAACAATTCCCCATCGGCAAAGTCCATCCCGCAGGAGACGCGCAATCGTGTCCTTGAAGCCGCCACGCGCCTTAACTACCGGCCAAATTACTTCGCCCGTTCGCTGCGCCAAAGCCGGTCGATGTCCGTCGGTGTCCTTGCACCCGATTTGAGCGAAGGCTATTTCACGCGGGTGATGAGCGGTGTTGTCCAGGAACTCACCCACGCCCACTATTTCTACTTCACGGCGTGCCACGACTGGAACAAAGACCTCATCGAGCAGTACCCGCGCATGCTCGTGGAACGGGCCGTCGATGGATTCCTGCTGCTCAATACCCCCGCGGAGCAGATCGCAGTTCCCGTTCCCGTGGTCGCCATTTCAGCGCACAGCCCGATGCAGAATGCTGTCTCCGCGTCGGACCTCCGATGAGCCGGCGAACTCTTCAAGCAGTGCGCGTGCATTTGCTGGTCTCATTCAATATCGTAAGTTGCAGACCCGCGCTTCCTCAGAGCTACTCAAGTGTGCGCAGAATTTGTTTGTGCCTTTCGCAATGCAGCGCCACCGTATTATGCGTCGGCACTTGAACGGGGGTCAGGTTTGTCCACGCGAACAGGCGATATCCTTTGTTCAGGAGATAGCGTTGGATTTCCTCCCGGTCTTCATTGCACTCGAAAAATAGCAAAGGTTGGCTTCGGGCCAGCACGCGTTCCGCACCCCGAAAGATGCTCAACTCGGCGCCCTCAGCATCGATTTTGATCACATCAGGATCCATCGAGGTGCTGGATGCTACGTGGTCGAGACAAACGGAGCGCACCTGTACCGCTACTGGATCGCCGTGGTGGTGTGTCTCCAGAAACGAGTCACCTTGCCTGATGGAGCCCGTGGCGCCACTCACGAAATCGGAATGGAAGGTCAAAACACCGTCATTGTCCGACACAGCTGCTTCAGTCAAGTCACATGCTCTGAGCCCGGCCTGCTGAATGCTTCGTCTGAGGAGCTTTGCGTT
>Ga0207674_10002768_pt1 | contig 21856 bp, 15 predicted proteins | sample KBSCornC72_FD_184303 | JGI IMG/M metagenome (GOLD analysis project Ga0207674, IMG submission 184303) | Corn rhizosphere microbial communities from Kellogg Biological Station, Michigan, USA - KBS Corn C7-2 (SPAdes) (version 2) | ecosystem: Host-associated > Plants > Roots > Rhizosphere > Soil ...
AAAAGCAAGAAATTCAGTTAATTCGAAAAATGTATTGCCGACCTCCTGGTATATCATTAATTGCTTGCCTATTAGACTTTTGAAGCTGACGATTACTGCAGTCGGAATAAATAGAATTACTCCTGAGAGAAAATAAATCGTAAATAAAATCCGTTCCTTGTTCTTGTGATGATGAAGGAGTCCTATGATAAGGCAAAAAATTAAAAGTAAAATAAGAAAAGGCTCAAGAAAAAAAGTTTTCCTCCAATAGTTTATTAGTCGTTCTATGATTTCGCGGCCCATAAAATTTCAACTCATACTAAGTTAATGGAATTCGGTTTTTGTTCACGCTCTGAAGATCGGTAGTTACAAGCCAGCATTCTAAGGGAAAAAAACACCAAAAATTGGCTTTTTTCTCATTGAAAGCGCCTCGCTCCTGTTGCACCTTTACCAAGGTTCAGGCTCTGAGTAGGTTTTAGCATCATTTACTTACAGGACCAAACCATTAAACCGCCTATGGACAATCCAATAAACAGCCTGTTAATCGCTCGCTAAGATCGCTTGAGGTTCTCGTTCCCAGGTCTTATCTAAAAGACAAAGTGTTGTCCAATTATCCATCCTTAGCAGCGATTACAGGCGTTTTGAAAGGTTTGAAACATTTGTAGCATTGAAAATCGGTTTAGAAGGACAATCTGGTTGGATGCTTGCCATTCTTCCCCATTGGAACAAGTGCAAACTGGAAAAATTATTTTGAAGCAACAATAAAGTGCTGCCAGAAACCTTTACGACTTGATGGAGTTTACCACGGCTTGCTACAGTCATCATTTATGAATACTGTTACAGAGAGTGCGAGCTGGGGGTGAATGGACTGAAAACCAGAATTCAAATTTCCGTAGGATCATTTTAGTATTGCCCTCGCTTTTCTGCTTGCAAAAGGGAAAAGGCTGTAGAAACAGCCCTTAACCATTAAACCTTATCCTATGAAAATTCGAAGCGAATATATAACATGCCTATATAATTGTCAAATGAACGTTTAAACACTCGAAAATAAGAAGGGGCCGGAGAGGCCCCTGTATTATTAAGAATTGAATAAAAAACACATCGCTTATGGTATTGCAATTTGTGTGCAAAATCCATTTCAGGCAGACACAGCCTTAATTGATGAATGAGTGGGAAATCCATTCCACATGCGGTTGTGGAAGGACAAAAAGCAAGGTGCGTAAAAGGATTTATGGTACCCGCGTTCGAAGAGGAATGGAACTTTCTGAGTCTGCCCTGGAGACAGAACAAACAATAAACTGACCCTTGCGGGAGAACGACCCTCACTTTAAAATAATCTGTAAAGGGTACGGCTTAAAGAACGCCATATTTGCTATTTAGTAAAACTAAAAGGTAATTAGGTCAAAGATGGGGTAATGATTAGAGATTAGAGCTAAAACAGGGACCGGGTAATTTGTTTGATGATTGCCTCTCGCTGATATTGGCTTAAAAAACGGGGGATTAAAAAAAGAGAAAGTTGATTGTGGGTATGTCGTCAGTTTTTCAAAGGATTTGTTTAAAAACTTTCTGGACGGTATTCAGGACATTGGACGGTAGAGTATGAAGACGAGTTCTCCGTATCAATCAACTTTCTGAAACAAAAATATACTCGAAAGGCTGTTCAGACAAGAGCAATAATGACCGATTTTCTTGTCATGGTTTTTACTGTGACACACGTGAAGCTCCTTTTATTTTCTTAGTAAGTTTTCGATGAAATTCAGTTTTTGGTACTTTCCACATGTTTAAATCACGTAGTTCTACTATAGAATATTTGACAGCTTTTTTTCAATTTGCACGCAAAAGCAACAATAATAAAACATAATTGTTCGTTTCTAACTCAATTAATATCCCATGAAGAACCTCGACCCCAACACAGTCATCAAGGTGGCTATTGCCGATGATCATGCCCTTTTCCGTACTGGAGTAAAAACTTCTTTGTCAGCCCGTAAGGACATACAAATGGTGGCCGAAGCCGAGAACGGCATGCAGCTCCTGAATCTCCTGAAGCACATTCAGCCCGATGTAGTTTTACTTGACATCCAGATGCCGATCATGGATGGACTGACTACTTTGCCTGAAGTAAAAAGACTTTACCCGAACATCAGGGTGATCATGCTATCGATGCACAACGATCATTCAATGATCAGCCGTATGATGGAGATTGGTGCCAATTCGTATCTCACCAAGGATTCAGATTCCGAAACTATCTACCAGGCCATCAGAACCTGCTATCAACAGGAGTTCTTTTTTAATGATCTTACGAATAAAGCCTTGCTCAACGGCCTTCGAACAAAAAGAACCGTTGAGTCAAATACCCCTCACGATGTGCAGTTGACAGAAAAAGAAATTCTCATTTTGCGTCTTATGTGCGATGAAAAGAGCACAAAAGAAATAGCAGACATTGTCGACCTTAGCCCGCGTACAGTGGAGGCCATACGTGATAAATTAAAAACAAAGACTGGAACAAAATCTATGGCTGGGTTGGTAATGTATGCCGTGAAGGCCGGAATTGTAGAGCAGCCTCATTAAATATATTTCATACTTGCCTCTAATACCTAACGCCATCCGGAAACGGATGGCTTTTTGTTGGGAAGCATTTTAAAGAAACAGTGAATGAGCGGCAACTTCTTTGTTGGCTGACCGCTTATAAACTTCATGTAGTGTTTCTATGGCCTCTCTGCCTTCTGCCTTTAGGTCAAGAGAGTAATTATTTACATAGAGATCAATGTGCTGACGCATCACATCCTCACTCATTTCCTGGGAGTGTTGTTTTACATAATCCGTGATAAGAGGATAATTCGAAAAAGCGTAGTTCAGACTTTCTTTTATTAAAGAATCGATTTGCTGAGCTGTAGTTTCTGATTGTCGCTTAATGGCAATGGCCCCCAAGGGTATCGGCGCTTTCATCTTTTGTTCCCAATGTTCTCCCAGGTCTTTCACTTTGGAAAGTCCCCTTTGTTGATAGGTGAAGCGATTTTCATGAATAATTACACCCAGATCTGTTTTTCCGCTCAGTACAGCCTCTTCAATCGCAGAGAAGACCATAAATTTTTTATTTGAGGCATTTGGATATGCAAAACTAAAAAGAAGGTTGGCTGTAGTATGTGCTCCAGGAAGCGCGACGGTGAGATCTTCTATTTCTGACGTTGGATCTTTGACTTCTTTCGATATTAATAAAGGCCCAACTCCTTTGCCCAGGGCACTTCCCGAATTCAAGAGAACATATTTATCACTTGATTGAAAAAAAGCGGGGAAGCTCAGCTTGGTGATGTCCAGCATGCCTTGTAACGCCCATTGATTAAGCGTTTCCACATCCTCTAGCACAACCTCGAAGTCAAAGCCTTTTGTGTCAATTTTTTTATTAACCAATGCATCGAAGATGAAAGTATCGTTTGGACAGGGAGAAAAACCAAGTGAAAATTTCAAAGTTTATCGGTTTAGTTTATTGTTTCAACAACGTGTATTAATTCATTATTCAGATTATCGATCGATCTTTTCATATCCCATTTTGTTTTATTTCTTTCGGCTATATAATTTGAAATGCTGCGCAGTTGAAGAAACGGTATTTTTTCCATCAGGCATGTGTAATGTAAGGCTGCTCCTTCCATTGACTCGATTGTCGGACTGAACGACTCTTCATAAAACCTGACGCGCTGTTTTGATGTTGTTATTTCGTTGACCGAGATCGCGTTTACTTTTTTCAACTTCAGCTTTGTTAAGGCTTCATGGTTGTTCTCAAGCCATCCTTTCTTAAAAGGAAACTGGTCATGCGGAACCAACTGCAGGTCAAATAGAGTTTTGAGCTTTTTTAGTTCTATCACACTCTGGTCCGCAATGGTTTCCTTTTTCACAACAACTACAGTTCCTAATGGGATTTTTCTATTAAAGCACCCAGCCACACCTGCCTGTATCACCATGCCGGGTCGTTTTAATTGTAGTTGTTTCAGCAAGCGGTACGTAGTGGCCGTAAGCCCTATACCCGTGATCAGTACGTCGATACCCTGAGTTTTTTTCGTATTCCGGTAATACTCAAAAAAAGGCTCGATCTCTTTTGCTGTTGCAGCAATTAATAAAATATCCATACAATTCCAGGGCGCAAAGTTATCGATTCATCATGAAGAAAGCTTTCACTTAACTTTGCCATTCATTTTTTAGTATGGTTTATCTCACAAGAGCAGAACATTTTAACGCGGCTCATAAACTTTATAACCCCTCATGGACCAAGGAGAAAAATGATGAGGTCTTTGGGAAATGTGCCAATGACAACTGGCACGGCCACAACTACGAGTTATTTGTGACAGTAAAAGGGGAACCTGATCCGGATACCGGCTTTTTAGTTGATGCAAAAAAACTGAGCATTATTATTAATGAGCACGTAGTTGATAAACTTGATCACAGGAATTTGAATCTTGACGTTGATTTTATGCAGGGAAAAATGTGCAGCTCAGAAAATCTTGTCATAGAGATATGGAACCAGCTTCAGCCGCATTTGCCACATGGTATTCAACTTCATCATATCAAATTATATGAGACTCCGAGAATTTATGTCGAATATTTTGGAGGAAAATAATTGAATAGTAAACTGTTTTATATTTTTTGCGTTATGATTGGAGTTCATCCGCAGACCGCGGTGATCTAAATTTTGTAACTAAGAATATGTCTAAGAAAGTTTCAGTTTTCAGGAAAGAACACTTTAATGCGGCTCACCGGCTGTATAATGATGCGTGGGATTACGGTAAAAATGAAAAAGTGTTTGGCAAATGTGCATTGCCCAACTATCATGGCCACAATTACGAAATGGAGGTAAAAGTAACCGGCGAGCCAGACAAAGAAACAGGCTATGTGATCGATCTAAAGCTATTATCTGACATTATCAGGCGAGAGGTTGTGCAAAAATTCGATCATAAAAACCTAAACCTTGATACAGAAGAATTTAAGAATCTGAACCCGACGGCCGAGAATATTGTTGTAGTTATTTATAAGCTCCTGCGACCATACATCGATAGCAAGTTTGATCTGCAGGTAAGGTTATATGAAACACCAAGAAATTTTGTGGAGTACCCGGTTTAGAAGTTTGATATTGGTTATTGGATATTAGCTTTAGCATTTGATAGAGGTAATTGGAAACCAAATTGGCAATCAATAATTTTAGTTAAAATAAATGCACTATGTCGTACAAAAAAGTCGAAGAGTATTGTGATGATGAATTGGAAAAGATGGCGAAGAATAACAAAGAGATATTAAGATTGATCGGCGAGGACCCGGATAGGGAAGGTTTGGCAAAAACACCCACAAGGGTCGCCAAGGCATTGCAATATATGACACAAGGGTACAAGATGAATGCAAAAAAGATTCTTGACTCGGCAAGGTTTAAGGAAAGCGTCAGTGAAATGGTGATCGTAAAGGATATTGAACTGTATTCGATGTGCGAACATCATATGCTTCCCTTTTTTGGCAAGGCTCATATTGCCTACATTCCGAATGGTTACATTGTTGGTCTGAGCAAGCTTGCCCGCGTGGTCGACGTATATGCAAGGCGCCTGCAGGTGCAGGAAAGGATGACCACTCAAATTTTAGCTGCCATACGTGAATCATTGCATCCGCTTGGAGTTGCTGTCGTGATCGAAGCAAAACATTTGTGCATGATGATGCGTGGGGTGCAAAAACAAAATTCAGTTACAACTACATCAGCCTTTGACGGTGAGCTTTTGAATAATCATATTACGCGCAACGAATTCTTGAAATTGATCGCTGCTAATCTTAGTTAGCGTGCAAACACGACTCTTCTGCCAGTGATTTTTGAAATTATGATTTTGTATTATAGTTCCTGAAACACTCTTATTTTTGAAACCTTAACGGGCTAAATTTATGAAACATGCTTATGTTTTCCCGGGACAGGGATCGCAGTTTCCGGGAATGGGAGTAGAGCATTACGAGAATAGTGTTTTCTCAAAAAAACTATTTGAACAGGCAAATGAGATATTAGGCTTTCGTATTTCAGACGTGATGTTTCGCGGCACCGAGGATGACCTGAAGCAAACAAAAGTAACCCAGCCCGCCGTTTTCGTTCATTCTATTATCGCTTATAGAAGTATCGAGAATGCAAAACCAGACATGGTCGCCGGTCATTCCCTCGGTGAATTTTCGGCTTTGGTCGTAAACAGCACGTTGAGCTTTGAAGATGCATTGAGTTTAGTCTCCGTCCGTGCACAAGCCATGCAAAAGGCCTGCGAATTAAACCCATCAACCATGGCAGCTGTGTTGGGACTGTTAGATGAAAGAGTGGAATCGATATGCGCAGAAGTGCAAAAGGAAACCAGCGAAGTCGTTGTTCCAGCGAATTATAATTGTCCAGGCCAGCTAGTGATCAGTGGCTCGCTGCGTGGGATTGAAATTGCGTGTGAACGGATGAAAACGGCTGGCGCGAAAAGGGCCGTTATTCTTCCCGTAGGTGGTGCCTTTCATTCTCCGTTGATGAAACCTGCTCGCGAGGAACTGCGGGCAGCAATTGAAAAAACAAGATTTCATACACCCGTTTGTCCGGTCTATCAGAACTCAGTTGCCAAAGCTGTGATGGATGCAAATGAGATCAAGGTAAATTTGATCGATCAGCTGACTAGCCCCGTACGCTGGACACAAAGTATACAAGCAATGATAGCTGATGGAGCTTCCACTTTTTCTGAAGCAGGACCCGGTAAAGTTCTGCAGGGATTAATACTAAAGATCAATAAAGAAATGACCGTTGAGGGAGTAAGTTAGATGATTTATGTAGCCGGCTTTTGTAATTCTATTTTACTTCCGTTGCGTCGCACTCTTCAACTGTAACAATTCTACCGCGCAATTTTTCAAACATAAATGCTGCAGTTTACCCAACTGCCATCAAAATCCGCGTTGTACTTTTTATAAAAATTAATTGCCGGTTCGTTCCAGTCAAGCACCTGCCAGATAATTCGGTTAAATTTCTTTTCTCTCGCTTCTTCGATCAGCCGGTCGAATAACAGTTTCCCAATGCCTTTTCCACGCATTTCATTTGTTATGAGAATATCCTCGAGATACATTGCCTGTCCTTTCCATGTGGAGTAGCGAATATAATAAAGTGCAAAACCGACAACTTTGTTGTCAGCTTCGGCAACGAAAGCCCACCATACCGGTTGTTTCCCAAAACCACTTTCCACAAAGTGATCCAGTGTAACAGTCACCTCATCAGGAGCCCTTTCATAAGTTGCCAATTCCTGTATCAATTCAAGTAGTCGCGGACAATCATCTTTTGCCGCCCTGCGAATAGTTATTTCCATTTTTAAATGCCTAATTATCTATGACCTTTTCATTTTCCATCCGGGGCCTTTCACAAAACGTCCCGGCTTTGCACCCGTATGCTCACCGTCCTTTAACACTTGCACTCCGTTCACAAAAACATGGATTATTCCGGAAGCATATTGATGTGGTTTTGCAAATGTAGCGTTGTCTTTCACTGAATTTGGATCAAATAGTACTATATCTGCGTAATTACCGACTTTTAATTCACCACGCTTTCGAAGTTTCAGGTTTGTTGCAGGTAATTTGGAAAGTTGATAGACCGCTTGCTGCAATGGAAGTACTTTCTCGTCTCTAGAATATTTGCCGAGTACCCTTATAAAACTTCCATAAGCCCTCGGATGTGGATTTGATTTAAGAAAAACTCCTTCCGGAGCTTCAGATGATGCATCAGAACAAAAGCTCATCCATGGAACAGCAACCTCTTTTTTTACATTGTTTGAATCCATAGAAAAATAAGATACACCGATGCGGGTACTGTCTTCCACAATTAAATTCATAGCAGTTTCTTCCGGAGAAGTTCCCCTCATAGTTGCCACTTCTTGTAACGTTTTTCCAATGTACTTACGTAGCGAATCTTGTTTGAACGATAGCAATAAGACTCCTTTCGCTCCACCTGCACCGTAGTAAGTATTTTCCCAATCGCGGGCATCTGAATCCATTGCCTGCTTCATTTTTTCACGTACATCAGGTCTTTGCAAACGATGCCAAAGGCTATCAAAACCACCATCCTGTAAGGCAGGTGGAAATGCTGCCGTCAGGCCCGTTGCACTGGCGTTATATGTGTACATATCCGCTGTGATCTTTAACCCTTCTGCTCTTGCTTTGTCAATCTTTTTTATCAGGCTGTCGATCTTCCACCAATTGCCTTTACCCGAAGCTTTGAAATGATAGATCTCTGCGGGGAGATTTGCTTTTTTCGAGATAGTCATTAATTCATCAACGGCTTCAAATAATTTATTGCCTTCATCACGAATGTGAGAAATGTACATGCCATTGTACTTTGATGCCTCTTTGCATAATTCTGTCAATTCATTTGTCTTCGCAAAAAAAGCAGGCGGATAAATAAGTGAAGAACCAACTCCCATCGCACCTTCTTCCATTGCATGGCGAACCAATAATTTCATGCTATCCATTTGCGTTGGGGTAGGATCGCGATCATCTTCACCTATTACATACTCACGTACCGTGGTGGCACCAACGAAAGAAGCGATATTGCAGGAAATTCCCTTTTTCTCCAACCAGTTCAAATACTCGCCAAGTGTATTCCATTCCACGTTGTATTTAATATTCGTTTGCCCCTTTTGCATTTGGTCTTTCATCTTCGCATTCAATGGTCCCATGCTTTCACCTTCACCCATTACCTCAAGCGTGACGCCCTGGCGAAGCTCTCCCTGCGAACGGCCATCTTCGATGAGTGACGTATTCGACCAACTCAGCATATTGATGAAACCGGGTGCAATGGCCATTCCTTTTGCATCGATCTCGTTTTTTGCTGATTCGTGTGGAAGATCGCCGATAAACGCAATGGTATCTGCATTGATGGCAATGTCGGCTTTATAAGGTTCGCCACCATTGCCATCATAGATCATTCCATTGCGAATGATCGTATCGAATTTAGTTTTTTGATTGCAGGAGAGAAGCAGGATCGTCAAAAGGAAAAATAAAAAAAATCGCATTGCAGTCGTTTTATTTGTTGTTACGTTTAATGATAACACCGGGATAAACACCGGTGGTTTTTCCGTTTTTAAAAACTTGTTTGCCGTTTACCCACACTACTTCAATTCCCTCTGAAATTTTGTGAGGCTCCCCAACCGTTGCCTGGTCACTTACTTTATTTGGATCAAACAGCACAAGATCGGCGCAATAGCCTTTTTTGATCAGCCCCCTTCCCTTTATTCCCATATGCTCTGCAGAAAGGCCGGTCATTTTGTGTATTGCTTCCTGGAGTGTAAATATTTTTTCTTCCCTTGCGTAATGACCAAGCACTCTTGTAAAGGCACCGTAACCTCGGGGATGGCCGCCGGAAGCAGAACCATCAGAGCAAATATTTGCTTGCGGCCATTGCATTAATTTTTTGACGTCATCGTCGTTCATTGAAGTAGCTAAAATGCCCTCATCGCACGATCTCTTATTTTCTTTTTCGAAATTCTCGATTCTTGCGATGAGTACTGTTAACATGCGTGCAGGAGTTTTGTTTTCCAACCTCGCAATGGTCGCTAAACTTCTTCCCTCGTATTCCGGTTGTAATTCGTAACTGCTAAGTATGATGTCTTCGGGCAGAGTGATCTCTTTTAAGATCAGTTCGGCTTCTTTTTCATTACTGAAATTTCTGTCGGGAAATAACACACGAATTGTAGAATGCCAGAACGCATAGGGATAGATATCGCTCGTAATGTTTACTCCATTTTTTCTTGCATTGTCAAGAAGCATTAACAGACTGTCCGATTTTCCCCAAAGCTTGTGCATAGCCAATTTGATGTGACTGACCTGTACGGGAATTTTCGCAACCTTTCCAATATTGATGATCTCATCAATCGCTTTCCAGAAAAACCGATCCTCACTCCGGATATGACTGATGTACCGACCCCCGTAAGGTGCAACTTCTGTAGCAAGCTGCAGCACTTCATCAGCATTTGAATAAATCCCGGGATCATATTCAAGACCGGTAGAAAGACCAAATGCTCCTGCTTCCATGTCCTGCTTCAGCAATGATTTCATTTTTTCAATTTCATCCTGGGTTGCGGTTCGTTTAAAGTCTTTGCCGAGTATGGAATCACGAAGAGTATTATGGCCACAGTAGGAACCGATATTAACAGCAACAGGTGTGTCAGATACCTGTTGAAAAAACCTTGCAAGCGGAAAATTTGAATCGCCGTCCTGCCCAATGATGATAGTAGTAAGACCCTGGCTTATGGCAGCTAAAGAATTCCGGTGTTGAAATAACCCACCTGCATGATGACTATGTGTGTCAATAAATCCGGGTGCCAGGTCCAATCCTTTTGCATCTAATTCATTTTTTGCCTTACCATTTTTAAGGTCCCCGATAAACGCAATGGTATCTGCATTAATTCCGATATCGGCTTCATAAGGGGCACTACCACTACCATCATAGATCATGGCATTGTGAATGATCGTTTCATATTCAATTTTCTGGCAGGAAAAAAATAAAAATGAAGGAACAAAAACCAAAAATAGTTTTCTCATGATCAGTGTTGGTAATTAGTTGTTCAATAAATATATTGGGTAATTAGTTTTTCAAAAATATAGTTATTAGATGAATAGCATTTCAACCGAACGGGATTAATTGGAACGTATTTACTCAGGATGGCAACGCCTGTTGAAGGTCTGCAATAATATCCTGAACATTTTCGATTCCTACGTTCATTCTAATTAATCCATCGGTGATCCCGTATTTTTGTCGTTGCTCTTTCGGAACTCCTGCATGGGACATCGAAGCGGGATGTGAGAGCAATGTATCACAAGTTCCGAGCGAGACGGTTCGCACACACATCATCAGCTTGTTCATAAAATCAATCCCTGCCTGCAAACCATTTTTCAATTCAAAACTTAACATGCCACCGGGACGTCGCATTTGCTTCATCGCCACTTTATGATCGGGATGCGACTCAAGTCCAACGTAATTTACTTTTCCAACTGCTTTATTTCTTTCTAAGAAATGGGCGACTTCCATTGCATTGGCACAATGACGTTCCATTCTCAATTCTAATGTTTTTATCCCCTGTATCAATAGGAAGGAATCAAATGGATTTGCATTTCCACCCAGCAACCGGTGTACCTTGGTAACCTGACCCTTAATCAATTCAATATCGCGTCCTAATAGTATTCCGCCAATAGCGGTACCATGTCCGTTTAAGAATTTTGTAGTCGAATGAACAATAAAATCTGCACCATATCGAAAAGGTTGTTGTAAGAAAGGAGTGGCAAATGTGTTGTCACAAGCAACGATGATCTTATGTTGTTTTGCCAGTTTACAAAGCGCTTCAAGATCCACGCATTGAATAGTAGGATTGGCTGGTGTTTCAAGATAAAGCATCCTGATTCCGCCAGCTTTAATCGCTGATTCAGCTTTGCCAATATCTCTTAGATCTATGATCTCTGTCTTGATGTTCAAGGGTGGTAAAATTTTCTGAACCAGTTCATCCGTACCACCATAGAGAGAAAAATGAGTAAGGATCTTATCGCCTGGTTTTAAAACAGCCATCATAAGTGTAGAAATTGCTGCCATACCTGAGGAATGAAGTATGCCCTTTGCCTGTAAAGGCGACCCATTTTGATCGAAAAGCCCAAAAGTTTCAAGTGCGGAAATTTTCTCTTCAGCTTCTGAAATGGTTGGATTTCCCCAACGTGAATAGATATATCCTTCTTCCTGCCCACTAAACCTCCTCATGCCTTGTTCGGCCGTATCGTACACATAAGTGCTGGAAGCATAAATAGGGACCTGGTGAGCATATGTTGGGTCTTTTTTATGACCGCCATGAACAGCCAGTGACGTCCATCCTGAAACAGGAAAATCTTTGTTCATAAGTCTTTTTTTGAGTAAGAAAGCAGGTGGAAATTGAATTTAATTCCAAAAGTAGTAGAAAGAAGTGTTCAACTTAATTTCTTTGGTTCTATGAATGCCAAAGACGGCCTTCTTTTTGTAATTATTTATCTGATATTTTATTCATTTAAAAAGTGAACTATGAAAGCGTTTTTTATTTCGGTGTTGATGATATTATTTTCTGAGGTGGTTCTTTCTCAACAAGTGCGTTTCGGACTTGATCCGGGTTTCGCTATTTCGCGTGGGGACTATCAGCCTCACGAAGGACTGGACCGAAGAATAGTAGGAGGTTTTGATGGAGGAGCACTTCTCGAGATTGGCATCGTTCCCAAATTCAAACTTCAGCCAGAAGTAAATTATTCCATGATTGGTGTAGAGTTGAATAATGGAGAGAAGGAAGCTTCTATCAAATTCCATTATGTTGATCTTGCATTGCTGGCAAAATTAGGTTTGTGTAAAAACGTGAGTTTGTTTGCTGGTCCGCAGGTTGGGTTTTTGACATCGGCAAAAAGGGATTCATCCTTTACAAATGAAATGATCGATCTGCAAAATGAATTTAAAGATCAGGATTATGGTTTAGTATTTGGGGCGGAATATAAATTTAGCAACCATATCTTTTTGAGTGGAAGGTATTATCACGGTTTGTACCAGGTGGCTGAAAGCTCAAATGATTTTGTTTTGCGGAATCGCTATATCAGTTTCAGAATTGGCTATATTTTCTGATAATGGAGAAGGTGATATCTCGTAGGGGCATCCACTAGTATGCCCATTTCACCAATGTAGCTCCCCATGTAAAGCCGCCACCAAACGCTGCAAGCACTAAAAGGTCACCTTTATTGAGTTCGTGTTTCCATTCCCATAGACACAGCGGAATCGTAGCACCAGTTGTATTGCCATAACGTTGAATATTCAGCATTACTTTATCTTGCGATAATCCCATTCGATTAGCTGTGGCATCGATAATCCTTTTGTTAGCCTGGTGAGGAACAAGCCATGCAATATCATCGCCGGTCAAATGATTCCTTTCCAGTAATTCTGCACTCACATCGGCCATTCCTTTCACCGCGAACTTAAAAACCGGTTGTCCGTCCTGGAAAATAAAATGCTCTTTTGCAGCAACAGTTTCATTGGATGGCGGTCTTAATGAGCCACCGGCCTTCATATGTAAATAGTTAACTCCACTGCCATCACTTTTTAATAAGCTATCTAAGATCCCGTAGCCTTCATGATTTGGTTCCAGCAAAACAGCAGCGCCTGCGTCACCAAATAGAATACAAGTGGTACGGTCACTGTAATCAACTATCGAACTCATTTTATCAGCACCGACGACCACGACTTTTTTATAACGGCCGCTTTCAATAAGAGCAGCCCCGGTGGTTACTGCGTATAAAAAACCTGAACAGGCCGCTTCAAGATCGAATCCCCACGCATTCTTTGCCCCGATCTTATTGCAAATAATATTGGCGGTGGCCGGAAACATCATGTCAGGAGTGACCGTGCTGCAGATCAGGCAATCAATTTCTGATGGGTCAATCCCTCTTCTTTTGCAAAGATCCATCACTGCGGGTGCGCCCAAATCCGAAGTTGCCAGTCCCTCGCCTTTCAAAATTCTACGCTCTTTTATTCCGGTCCTTGTCTGTATCCATTCATCGTTTGTATCAACCATTTTTTCGAGATCGGCGTTTGTCAATTTGTCTTCAGGAACATAGCCACCCACACTGGTGATCGCAGCAGTCATTTTTGCCATGAATATTTTTTTGCTGGCAAAGGTACGGTTTGATGGTTATTAATATTCTTAGCAGCTGCAATAAGTAATGATGTGTAATTGCCGATTGACACTTACTTTCGCAGCTATGATTTCTTTTTTAAAGGGAGATTTTATAACGAAAGGTCCGGCATCAGTAGTGATAGATGTGAACGGAGTAGGATACGAGGTGCTCATAAGTTTGAATACCTATTCAAAAATTCAACATCTTGACAAGGGTCAATTATATACTTCGCTTCTTATCAGGGAAGATGCTCACACGCTTTACGGGTTTTTTGATGTAGCCGAAAAGGAGATGTTTTTACAACTTATAAACGTGTCTGGGATTGGAGCCTCAACTGCAAGAATGATGCTATCGTATATGAAACCGGAAGAGCTTGTGAGGGCGATCATAAATGGAGATATCAGGACCCTGGAACGCATAAAAGGAATTGGAAAAAAAACAGCCGAAAGACTGGTCGTCGAACTGAAAGACAAGCTCATAAAACATACCCCCGAAACAAATATTTCCACTTTGAAACACAATACTTTGCACTCAGATGCGTTAAATGCCTTGCTGGCTTTAGGCATCAATCGTCTGGCCGCTGATAAGGCTATTCAGAAAACCCTGGTGGAACAGCCAAATTTGCCACTTGAGGATTTGATAAAAAAAGCACTACGTACTTTATAGATTTCATCTCTACATTACTAATTGGTTAGGAAAAAATTGAACTTAAAGGGTATCCATATCCTCCGCAAACTTGTTGGCTTGGCATTCCTGTGCGTGATCATGCTGCAGGGTAATGCACGTTTTTACTTTGACTCACCTTTACCGAAATTTTTCTTCGGTGTTTATAGCCTGGATACTACGCGCTATCCTTTATCCGACCGCTACGGTGACCCTTACAGTTATCCGAATCGAAATCCTTTCTCTTTGCAGGATACTTCTTTCATTAAAAAAAATATTATCTACGATCCTATATCGAAGGAGTATTATATCGAAGAAAAGATCGGTAGTCAGTACTATCGTACGCCGGTTAGTTTTTCCATGAAGGAATTCATCGATATGCAGGGCAAAAAAGATGAAGAGGATTATTTCAGGAAGCGGGCAAATTTGCTTAGCGATATGAACCGTCGCACCTATAAGCCAAAGTTCAAATTCCAGAACAACTGGGTGAATCGTATCACGGGGAATGGCAAGATTGAAATCAAGCCATCCGGTTATGTTGATATTTTAGCAGGTTACCAGGGTCAAAACACAAAGAACCCAACTCTGCCGGAACGAGCAAGAAAAAATGGCGGTTTTGATTTCAATATGAACTCGCAATTGCAGGTTGATGCAAATATTGGTGACAAATTAAAGTTGCCGATCAATTATAACACCCTTGCGAATTTTGATTACGAGAATCAAATTAAACTCGATTATCATGGACAGGATGATGAGATCCTGAAATTATTCCAGGCAGGTAATATAAACTTCACCACGAAGGGAACATTGATTCCCGGCGCACAGTCGCTTTTTGGAATAAAGACACAATTGCAATTTGGAAAGTTATTCATCACGGGTGCATTGGCTAACCAGCGATCTACCCGGCAAACACTTGGCCTGCAGGGTGGCTCGGCAACGCAAAGATTTTCGCTGAAGGCAGATGAGTATGAAGAAAACCGTCACTTCCTTTTAGCACAATATTTCCGCAATCATTTTAACGAGGCAATGAAGAATTTACCCATTGTGAATTCTGCAATTCAGATACAACGCATCGAAGTGTGGGTGACTAATCGTACCGGTGCCACCACGGATACGAGAGATGTAGTTGGTTTAGCTACTCTTGGCGAAGGTGGTGGCAACACATTACCGGATAACAACAATAGCAGCGTTTATACTAGCCTCAAAAATAATCCAGCTGCGCGAAATTCTACTGCTGTTACGAGCATTCTAACAGCACTGGGTTTGCAGCCTGTTCAGGATTTTGAGAAAACATTCGCAAGAAAACTTCAGCCAACAGATTATTATTTCAATCCACAGATTGGTTTTATTTCCTTGAACCAGCAATTGCAACCGGACGAAGTCTTAGCTGTGGCTTTTGAATATACGTATAACGGTAAGTTGCATAGAGTGGGGGAGTTTTCACAAGACTTTCCTCCCGATTCAACAGGGAACACTCAAAAAGTTTTATTCCTGAAATTATTAAAAGCAACTTCGCAACGACCCTCGCTACCGATCTGGGACCTGATGATGAAAAATGTCTACTCAGTAGGGTTTGGGCAGTTAGACAGGAAAGACTTTCAGCTTGATGTTTTATACGAAGAGCCAAGCCTTGGCAAAAAGAGATACTTGCCTCCCGACCCAATAATTCAGCAATTCAAAGGTCAACCGCTTCTTTCACTATTAAACCTCGATCGGTTAAACGATCAGAATGATCCGCAGCCCAACGGATTTTTTGACTATGTGGAGGGATTCACAGTCATTCCGTCGCAGAGCCGTATTATTTTCCCCGAGCTTGAACCGTTTGGTCATGCACTTGATTCTGTCTACACCAGCCAGGTTGACCGTGATAAATATTTGTTTTATCCATTGTATGATACCATCAAAGCCATTGCTCAGACCTATGCGAACCTGGATCGTTTTGTGATCGAGGGAAAATCGACATCAACAAGCAACACGGACTATCAACTTGGTTATAATATACCCCGAGGTTCCGTAACTGTAACAGCAGGAGGACAGATATTGCGGGAGAATATTGACTACGAGATCAACTATGACCTCGGAACGTTGAAGATCATTAATCCCGCCATTATCAGCACTGGCTTGCCGGTGCAGGTTCAATATGAAAACAATGCCACGTTCGGAATACAGCAAAAAAATTACATCGGGCTACGGCTTGACTATCTCGTAAATCAACACCTCACTCTCGGAGCGACGATGGTGCGTCTTGGTGAGCGGCCATTTTTTACAAAAACAAATTATGGCGAGGATCCTATCAAGAATACTATGATTGGTGCTGACTTTGATTATCGAAATGAAGTCCCCAGGTTATCAAAGTGGCTTGATAAACTTCCTTTTTATTCTACCACAACGCCCTCAAGTATTACAGCATATGGCGAAGTAGCTGAATTAATTCCCGGGCACCCGAAACAAATCGGGAAAGGAAGCAGTGGTCAAAGTTATATTGATGATTTTGAGGGCACCCGTAGTAGTATTGATCTTCGTTTCCCACTGATAAACTGGGCACTTGCCTCTGTGCCGCAAAATGCGGTGGACCAAAACGGAGTTATTCTTTTTCCGGAGGCTACGTTGAACAATGACGTGTCGAGTGGTTATAACAGGGCGAAGATTGCCTGGTATAACATTGAGCCGGTCTTGCAGGAACGAAACAATCCGAATAATCCTTTACGAAATAATCTTGCTGAATTGTCTAAACCGGAATCGAGGATGGTGTTACAGCAGGAAATTTTTCCCGAGAGAACGACGAATCTTGGACAGGGACAACTTACCACTTTCGATCTTTCCTATTATCCTCGGGAAAAAGGCCCTTACAATTTCAGAACGGATGTAAATCCATCAACGGGGGAATTGCTGGATCCGAAAAAAGCTTTCGGCGGCATCATGCGAAATGTAGATCAAACAGATTTTGAAACGAGTAACATTGAATACATTGAATTCTGGCTGCAGGATCCGTTTATTAATAAGCCGGGTAGTTCGGGGGGGCAGCTATATTTTAATCTTGGGAATATTTCAGAAGATATTTTAAAAGATGGCAAACGCCAGTATGAAAATGGATTACCCACTCCGAAAAATCAACCACCGGTTGACACAAGTACTGTATGGGGGCAGGTACCAAGCAATCCTTTACAGGTTACCAATGCATTTAGCAATGATCCCGCCGATAGGCCCTACCAGGATGTAGGATATGATGGCTTAACTGACACTGCAGAGCAAAGAAAGTATTCCGGTTATCTTAATGCACTCGGCTCATTGTATGGTAATGGCTCTTCGATTGTTCAAAATGCAGCAAATGACCCATCAGCTGATAATTTCAAAAATTATCGTGATAATTCTTTTACGGGCAATGATGGTATACTGACACGATATAAAAACTTTAATAACCCGCAAGGCAACTCTCCTATAGCCGACAACAACTCCCAATATACAAATGCTGAAACATTGTATCCCGACCAGGAAGACCTGAATCGCGATAATACAATGAATGAAGCGGAAGAATATTTTCAATATCGTGTTGACCTACGGCCCGGCATGAGTACTGGGAACAATCAATACATTACCGACGTAAGAGAAGCGCATGTTGATCTGCCGGATGGAAGCAGCCGAATTGAGCATTGGTATTTGTTCCGGATCCCCGTCAGTTCATTCCAGAATAAGATCGGGAACATTCCAGATTTTAAATCCATTCGTTTTATTCGAATGTTCCTTACCAATTTTGATGACACCATAGTATGTCGTTTTGGAAAATTGGAATTAGTACGAAATCAATGGCGCAAATTCAATTTCAACATTGATACAACAGGTAACTATACAAACCTGCAGGCCAACGATCCCGTTGCTACGAATGTGCTTGCCGTAAACATTGAAGAAAATGATTCGCGTGAACCGATCCCTTACAGGATACCACCTGGTATTGAAAGGCAACAAGAACTTAGCAACAACAATGTTGAGCTGTTGTTAAATGAGCAATCGCTCAGCTTCAAAGTCCGTGGTTTGGATAACAACGTACTTAACAACAAAGCACGTGGCGTGTTTAAAACGATGAACCTCGACCTGCGCCAGTTTGGAAGGATGTCGATGTTTATTCACATAGAAGATTCAGACGCTCCCGGATCAAATTTCAAAGATGGTGATGTGTTGGCCGTTATAAGGATCGGAAATGATTTTGCAGGTAACTACTATGAGGTAAAAATTCCGCTAAAAGTGACGCCATGGTTTACCGCTGATTCGCTATTAATATGGCCCGCTGAAAATAATCTTGATTTTGATTTGCAAGATCTGGTCAACCTAAAGTTGGAAAGAAACAGGTCCCAGACTCCGGCGTCGCAATACTATCGTAAGGTTCTTCCAAATGGACGTATCTATGGAATACTTGGGGATCCAAATTTGGGTGAAGTAAAAGGAATGATGATGGGCCTTGAAAATGTGGGACCTGAAATCGTCTCTGCCGAAGCCTGGTTCAATGAACTTCGCTTATCGCGGCTGGATGAGAAGGGCGGGTATGCTGCCGTGGGCAGAGTTGATGTGAACCTTGCCGATCTTGGAACACTTTCATTGGCAGGCAGCGTCAGGAGCACAGGCTTTGGAACGCTGGAGCAGCGAGTGAATGAACGAAGTCGCGAGGACCAATACCAGTTCGATGTGTCGACTAATCTTGACCTCGGGAAACTATTACCAAAAAATGCGGCCATTCAACTGCCGGTATACGCCAGTGTAAACCGTACATCAAGTACACCTGAATATGATCCGTATGACCAGGATGTAAAATTGAATCAAAAATTAGATGCTGCAACTTCCAAGGTTGAAACGGATTCTATTAGAAATGTGTCCGAAGATGCCACCACGACCAAAACTTTTACGGTCACAAACGCGAGAAAAAACAGAACCGGAAATAAAAAACCAAAGCCCTGGGATATTTCAAATTTTGGTTTCAACTATGCTTACATCAATATGGAGCATCACAATCCATTGATTGAAAAAGAAGAGTTGAAAAGAACGAGGGCAGCGGTCGACTATACCTATGCGCCGCAGGTAAAACCGGTAGAGCCATTTAAGAAACTCGTTAAATCAAAATCACCGTGGCTTGCCCTGGTAAGAGATTTTAATTTTAATTACTTACCGTCGTTGTTTTCTTTCAAGGCTGATGTATCCAGGCAGTTTAGTTCCTTTCTTCCACGCAACGTTGGTGGCGGACCTTATAAAGTTCCAGAGACCTATGACAAATATTTTCTGTTCGACAGGTATTATATAGTGAATTGGGATCTTACAAAATCGATACGTATTGATTACACTGCCGTGAACAATGCAAGAGTCGATGAGCCGCCCGGAAAAATTGATACAAAAGAAAAGAAGGATTCTATGTGGGGCAATTTCTTCAACGGAGGGAGAACAACACATTTTGCGCAGAATATAACAGGTTCTTATACGCTGCCTACACAAAAACTTCCATTACTGGACTGGACCACCATACGTGCCAGCTATACAGCGATCTACAATTGGGAAGCTGCTTCGCTGCTTGCACGGAATCTTGGTAACACGTTGATGAACGGACAGACAACAAATCTGAATGGAGAGTTTGATTTTAACCAGTTATACAATAAATCCAAATACCTGCGATTAATAAACAACGAGGGACCTATACAAAAGAGTAACGAACCAAAGCGCTTGCATGTAAAGGCAAATCCGAAAGATACAGCGAGCAAGAAAATGAAGTGGATACGAAATCCAAAATGGCAGCCTGCGCCAAGTGAAGCGACAAGATTTATTGGAAGACTAATTCTCGCATTGAAACGAATTGGTGTGCAGTGGAATGAAGACCTTGGAACCATTTTGCCTGGTTATCTTGACAGCACACAATTTTTCGGTCACAATTTCAGAAGCGGGAACCCGGATTGGGGTTTTATTTTTGGGTTTCAACCCGATTCAAATCAGATCAATAACTATGGTGCAAGAGGATTGCTGACCCATGATACTTTATTTAATGATCTGATCCGGCAACATTTCAGTCAGCGAATCAGTATTACCGCTCAACTGAGTCCTATTCGCGATCTCAATATAGATGTGAACGTCCAAAAAACTTATGACAAACAATATTCGGAACTTTATAAAGACACGAGTATCTATGATAATGTTGGCCTGACACGATTGAGTCCGTATGCGCTTGGTAGTTTCAATATCACCTATATCTCCTATCAAACACTTTTCAGAAAATTTGACCCAAACCAGGTGTCGGAAACCTTTAAACAGTTTGAGGCGAATCGTGTTATTTTATCAGAGAGACTATCGCAGGAGAATCCGTATTCACCGAAAAGGCCAGATCCGAATGATCCCGCTTACCAGGAGGGATATGGCCGCTACTCCCAGGATGTTGTGATCCCCGCATTCCTTGCGGCATATACGAATAAAGATCCGCTCACTATCGATCTTTTGAAGAACTCTAATGCAACCCTTCGATCAAATCCATTCGGACGACTATTGCCAAGACCAAATTGGAATATTACTTACTCCGGCTTGAGCAAAATAAAAGGGCTGCAAAAAATATTTACCAATTTCACACTCAGGCATGGATACCAGAGTAACTTAAGCATGAACAGCTTTAATACAGCTTTGCTATTCCAGGATCCTTTTCATTATGGCTATCCATCATTCATAGATACTACCGGAGGCAATACGACTTTTGTTCCTTATTTCCTTGTTCCAAATATTACTATCTCGGAAGCATTTAACCCTTTGATCGGGTTCGATGTAAGTTTTGTCAATCAACTCTCGGCAAGTTTTGAATACAAGAAATCAAGAACGCTGAGTTTAAGTTTGATCGATTACCAGTTAGCGGAAAATCAATCTACCGAAATAACAGTGGGTGTAAACTGGCGCAAGAGGGCCGTACCCATTATTAAGAATATCAAGATCGGCAAGAAGGGAATGAAGCTCGATAATGATCTAACCTTCCGGTTCGACTTTAGTTTACGTGATGATGCGACTGCCAACAGTAAACTGGATCAGAACACCGCATTCGGAACGGCAGGTCAGAAAGTTATTCGTATCTCACCTTCGCTTGACTATGTACTTAACAGTCGTATAAATATTAAGCTGTATTTTGAACAAAACCGTGTGATACCAAAAATAGCTACAACAGCACCCGTTACGAATACAAGAGCGGGAGTACAAATCAGGATATCGTTAGCGCAATAAATAATTTTTTTCTTTTCCTGATGAGTTTACGGCTTGCGCACGAACCCTTCGGTAAGACTCCCCGGCGAAGGAGTCAAAAAATTCACGCTGAGATGGTACAAAATAAAAAAGAGTCCTCGCGGACTCCTTTTCTTATTAATAAAGTTTTGGTTTTTTATCTTCCGGTAATCGAGCTGTCACCAGCCTGTTTTGTTTTTTTGAAAAGCATTACATACCCGCACAAATTTGTTTTCTTTTTCTTGTTTACCTGCACAGGTTTCATCATGTGGTATTCAGTGAATTTGGGTGTGTAAGAATAAGC
>Ga0207674_10002771_pt1 | contig 21853 bp, 19 predicted proteins | sample KBSCornC72_FD_184303 | JGI IMG/M metagenome (GOLD analysis project Ga0207674, IMG submission 184303) | Corn rhizosphere microbial communities from Kellogg Biological Station, Michigan, USA - KBS Corn C7-2 (SPAdes) (version 2) | ecosystem: Host-associated > Plants > Roots > Rhizosphere > Soil ...
CGCCGGAAAAAGTCCCGGCCGCGGCCTGCCGCTTGCACAGGGTCCCGCGAGCGCGGCCCGCGGGGCCGCGCGCCGCGACCCCCGAAGGCAAACGACCATGACGATCCCTCAGATGTCCTTGGTGCGGCTGGCGCAGAAGCGCTGGCCCGACACCGTGCTGCTGTGCCGCGAAGTGTTATCCGTACCGCAGAAGGCGTCGGATCACGTCTCGAAATCGGGCCGGCTGATGCTGGCCGATTCGCTATTGGAAATGGGGGACCTACGGGGGGCGTACGACGCGCTGGCGGGCTTATATAACCACCGGCTGACGTTGAGCGAAGCCCAGAACCTGCTGAGAGTGCAGACCGATTACCTCGCCCGCATCGGGGCGTGGGAACACCTCTTCCAAGCCGTGCAATCCAAGGTTCAGTTGGCGGAGATCATGCCCCCCGCCAACGCGGCGCGGGTGCAGGCGATGCTCGCCCTGGCCGCCCTGAAAACCGGACGGGCGGATTGGGCGAACTGGCTGCGGCGGCGGGTCGAACTATTGGTGGACGCGGCGGTGCTCACGGAGGAGCGGCCGACCCTGCGCGAACTTTGGGATCCCACGGTACAATCGTCGTCGTCGTCGTCGGTCGCGGCGACCGCAATGCCCCCGGCGCCGGCTACGGACGCGGCGCCCCCGAAGTTGCCCGAGCCGCCAACGACGGCGGCGACGGACCCCGCGGCCGCTGCGGAATAACACAGTTAGTTGGGCTTTACACGACACGGAGGTCGGGTAATGAATCGTAAGGTATTGATCGCGCTGGGCGCGGTGCTGACGGTGGGACTGATCGTTTCGGGCCTCTGGGGCTGGCAGCACGCCGAATCGATCGTGACCTTGACGGGCTGGGAGAAGCGAACGATCGCGGTGTGGTCCGTGCGGTGCGCGGCCGTCGCTTTGGTAGCCGCTGCCGAGGCGATTTTATTGACGCTGGTGGTCGACCGGGTTTATCGCCCGGACGCGGTCAGCGGCGCCGCGCGGTTATCGGCGTTGTTCGTCTTTATGGTTTGTGCGGTCTCGGCTATTGCGCTGGGGTTTGCGGGACGATAAAAGACCTGCCCGATTCCTTTGTGAAACATGATTTACGCGCGGCGCGTGCGCGGGCGCCGTATTGGCGCGGCCCGGGGCGCGCGTCGTCGAGGGACACAATGAACGACAAGTCGAAGCTCTGGCCTCGGATGGTAATGGTGCTTGTGTCGGCGTGCGCCGCCGCGGGAGTCGGCGGGATCGCCACCGTCGTCACCGCCGCGGACGAGCCCGCCTCCGCCACCCCCGCCCCGCCGGCTACCGCCCCGGCCACAACGCGATTCACCAGCCCCGAACTGGCCATCCGCTACGCCTCCCTCGCCCAGGACACGCTCCGCCAGAAGGTCGTCATCGCCCCCCACTTCAAGGAGGCCGCCGCCCTCCTGATGTCCGCCATGGAGCTCGACCCCAACGAGCCCCGCTACCCGCGCATGCTCTACGAGGCGATGCTCCAGCTCCACGACCCCGACGCCGCCCTCAAGGCCATCAAGGCCTACCGCGCCATCAACACCCAGACCGCGACCGACCAGACCGCGATGGTCAATTACATCGATCTTAGCGCCCAGCAGATGGAGACCGCCGAGCAACGGTTCGACTTCTTCAAGTCGCTCCTCGACAGCCGCGCCCCCGAACCCGTGAAGTCGTACGCCGCCCTCCGCGCCTCGCAGGTCGCGCGCGAGCGCGGGCAGGCCAGCCTGGAAGACCAGTACCTCGGCCAGGCGCTGCGACTCAACCCGTTGAACCTCGAGGCCCTGCGGGCGCGTTACGAAGCGCTCACCGCCAACGGCACCGCGGTCGAGCGCGTCGGCGTGCTCCTGGCGATGCTCAAGTCCAACCCGATCCAACTCCCGGCGACCTACCGCGTCGCCCGCGAGGCCGCCGACGCCGGCCTCGTCGAAGACTCCCTCGCCTACTACGCCCGCTGCGTCGACCTCGCCGGCCGGCTCGGTCAACCACCCGGGCGCGAGTTCGCCCTCGGCTACGCCACCGAACTGCTCATCGCCGGCCAGCCCCAACTCATCGCCGGCACCAAGACGATCACCGACCAACTGCTGAAGCAGGACGGCGGCGACGTGGACACCCTCCTCATCCGCTGGCTCGCCGAACGCGCCGGCGCCGACAAGGAAGCCGTCACCAAGTACCAGAAGCAACTGCTCAACGCCGCGCTCAACCGTGTGACCGTGCTCCGCCAGAAGCTCGGCGACGCCACCGCCACCACCCGCCCCGTCGAATCGACCGACGCGCTCACGATCCCGGACATCGCCGGCGACCTCGCCAAGCTCAAGGACCCCAAATTCGCCGACCTGGTCGTCCCCTACGCCCAGTCCGTCAGCGACCTCGCCTGGTACCTCGTCTTCGTCGCCAACGACGCCGCCGAAGCCCAGAAAATGCTCCCGGCCCTCAAGACGATCCTTTCCGAAAAGGACCCGACCCTCGTCCGCACCGAAGGCTGGATCTTCTACGCCCAGGGACAGTTCGACCAGGCCGGCGTGAAGCTCAAGGCCGTCGCCGACCAGGACGTTCTTGCGCAGGCCGGCAACCTCCTCCTCTGGGCCAAGAATCCCGCCGAAAAAGAGCACGCCAAGGCCGCCGCCCGCAAACTACTCCTCGAGCACCCCTCCGGCCTGCTCGCCACCCTCCTCATGGACACCTTGAAGGACCTGAACGTCAAGCTCGTCGAGCGCGACGACGCCCAGGCCATTCGCGCCCAGCTCGCGGACTTCCCCAAGGCCTGGCTCCGCATCATCGACGCCCCGCAAAATTTCTACGTGATGAAGGCCGAGATGGTCGACGGCCACGTGCTGTTCCCCTTCGGCGAGCCGATGTTCGCGCGGGTTTACATCAAGAACATCAGCAAGGATTTCGACATCACGATCGGTCCCGAGGGCGTCATTCACAACGACCTCTGGTTCGACGCCCAGCTCCGCGGACTCGTGCAACAGACCATCGCCGGCGCCGCGTACGAACGCCTCGGGCAGGTGCTCGTCCTCAAGCCCGGGCAAGTCATTTCGCAGACCGTCCGCCTCGACCAGGGGCAACTCGCCCAGGTCCTCGCGGGCAACCCCAACGCCTCCATCACCTTTTACGGCCGCGTCCGCACCAACCCGCGCGGCGACGGCACCGCCGGCCCGGGTGGCTACGAGGCGGCCTTCTCCTCCATCACCGAACGCTCCGGCTTCGCCCTCAACGACAACGCGATGAAAGGCCTCACGGCCGCCCTGACCACCGGCAAGATGTCGGAAAAGGTCCGCTCGATGGAGTTGATCGTCGCCGAGACCGAACAGTTGCGCGCGATGAAAGAACCGACGGACCAGACGCGCAACCTCGTCAACGTCTTCGTGGAGGCGATCCAGAGTCGCGCGGGCGACGCCGACCCCGTGGTCTCCACCTGGGCGACCTTCCTCGCCGCCGTGCAGTCCCCCGCCAAGCGGGGCGCCGTGATCCAGCAACTGGTGACCGACGCCGAACCGACGCGCCGGGTGCTGGGCATGCTCATCGCCAACAGCCTGCCGCTGGAGCAGCAGAAGCAATTGACGGCCAAGGTGCTGGAAACGGAAAAGAACGAGACGGTGCGGCTGTACGCCACGGGGATGTCCGAACTGGCGAAGCTGATGGCGGAGCGCCCGACGACGGCGCCGACGACCGGTGGCGATGCCGCGACCGCGCCGCCCACGCCCACGACGACGACGCCAGCCCCCACCCCGACGGCCAGCACGCCGGACAATAAGTAAGTAACCGTGTGACACGCGCGCGCGATTTTGACGCCCCGTGAGAACCCGATGTCATTGATCTTTCCATCGCCGTCCACTACATTTAAGCCCGTCGCCGCCCGACCCGCGCCCGCTTCGGTGGGGCCGGTCATCGGCGCGGCAAAGCGCGGCGTGCGCGTAAGTCGTGAATGGCCAGGGATTTGTCCTCGCCACGCGGCAGGCGCGCCCCGCGATTTGGCTCGCCAACTCAACCCGCGCGGTTCACGCGTTACACCGTAAACCCCGAAGGGTGTCGCTGGTGAGTCACGAGCCCAATACGTCAGAGACCGTTCCGGCCGTTAAGCGGGTGCGATTCGGCGAAGATTTTCGCCGCTTCTTCCTCCGCGGGCTCGCGGCGCTGATGCCGACGCTCATCACCTTGTGGTTGTTGATCAAGGTCTGGGACTTCCTCTGGGAATCCCTCGGACGCCACCTCATCTGGTTCATCAGTTGGGTCTGGCTGATGCTGGTTCATTGGAACCTGCTCCCCGAGCGCCAGCCGGGGTACATCAGTTGGTTCTGGAAAAGTCACGTCCCGGCGTGGCTGGTCGAACCACTGGGGGTGCTCCTGGCGGTGCTCCTCGTGTACATCGTCGGGCTGTTCGTGGGTAATTTGATCGGCCGGACGTTGTGGAAACTGGGCGAAAACGCGTTATTCCGGATCCCGCTCATCCGCGCGATCTACCCCGCAGTAAAGCAGGTAACGGATTTCGTGCTGGCGGATAAAAAGTCGACGTTCACCGCCAGCCGCGTCGTCGCCGTCGAGCCGCACGCCAACGGGATCTGGTCGATCGGGCTGGTGACCGGGCCGGGTGTGCGGGCGCTGGGCCAGCCCGCCGGAAAGGAAATGGTGACCGTCTTCGTGCCGTCGAGCCCGACCGCGTTTTCGGGTTACGTGTTGGTCGTGCCGCGCGAATCGGTGGTCGACCTGCCGCTGAGCGTCGAACAGGCGATGCGACTGCTCGTCAGTGGCGGCGTCATCGACCCGCACGCCGAGGCCGGCCCCGAAGGGGTGCGAAACGCCTTCCGGTCGCCGCGGCGTGCGCAACCCGCCGGCGGTGGACAGGAAGCCCCCGCCGCCCCCGCCGCCGCGGGCACGCGGAACGATTGAGGCGCGCCCATGCGACGGCCCGCCCGACGCGGTGCGCGACATTCGTTTCGAATCGGCGCGGTCAGGGCGTGGGTTTTCGGCTACAATGTCGCGACGGCGCGCGTGTCGTCGCGACCGCGCGACCGCGGGCGTTCCCCGCCGTGCGTCTCGCGACTCGAGACAAGTATTCCGCGAACCGGAAGGAGTTAACTAGTGATCGTCACCGTATCCTCGCGTCACATGGACGTGTCCGAAGCGCTCAAGACGTACGCCGAGCAGAAGGCCAACAAGCTGAACAAGTATTACGACCGCATCCAGGAAATCGAAGTCGTGTTCGACGCCGGGAAGGATCAGATCGCCGTGGAGTTCATCGTCAACGCCGAGCACCGGAACATGTTCCTGGCGCACCACAATGACGGCGACGCCTACGCCTGCGTCGACGCCTGCGTCGACAAGCTCGAGCGCCAACTGAGCGACCACAAGAAAATGATCCGCAACCGCAAGCACGCCGCCGAAGACAAGCACACGATGCGGTAAGAGAGTGAGTGAAAACGGCAGGTTCCCGGACCCCCCCGGGGAACCCGGTTAGCGGGAACACCGCACGCGCCCATTTTTTACACCCCGAACAACAAACCCGCGCGGAGAAGCGTTCGATGAAGTTGAGCGAATTTATCGTGAACGAGGCGATCGTCCCGGCGTTGCAGTCGACGCAGCGCGACGCGGTCCTGCGCGAGCTGGTCGCCTCCCTCGCCGACGCCGGCGCCCTCCCGCGCGACGCGATCGACGAGGTCCTGGCGGCCATCATCAAACGCGAGCAGAACGGCTCCACCGGGTTCGGCAAGGGGGTCGCGGTCCCCCACGTCAAGCACGCCAAGGTCAAGAAGATGGCCGGCACCATCGGACGCAGCGAGGCGGGCATCGACTTCGCCGCGCTCGACCACCAGCCCGTCTACAGCGTCGTGCTCCTGCTCTCCCCCGAGAACCAGCCCCAGCAGCACCTGCAGGCGATGAACATCATCTTCAGCAACCTGCAGAAGGACATGTTCCGGCGCTTCCTCCGCCAGAGCACGACGCGCGAGGCGATCCAGGAGCTGCTCGACGAGGCGGACCAGGGAAAATGACGGAGGAAGTGGGCAGTGGGCGGTGGGCGGTGGGCAGTGAAAAGAGAGAGATCTTACTGCCGACCGCCGACCGCCGACTGCCGACTCTGTAACGAATGACCGCGTCGAAAGAAGTCGTCATCAGCAACACGCACGGACTGCACACGCGGCCGGTGATGAAATTCGTGGACATGGCCAGCCAGTTCACGTCGGAGATTAAAGTGCACAAGGGCGGCGCCGAGCCCGCCGACGCGGACGGCAAGAGCGTGATGCAGATGATCATCCTCGCCGCCGAGGCCGGCACCCCGCTGCGGATCGACGCCGAAGGCGAAGACGCCGCCGAGGCGGTCAAACAACTCGCCCAGTTGGTCGAGAGCAAGTTCGACGAAGATTGACGGAGAAACGTTGCGAGTGATCAGTTGCGAGTTGCGAGTGAATTCAGCTCGCAACTCGCAACTCCTGACTCGCAACTACTAGAAGACGATGGAAATCAAGAAGGGCATTGGCGTTTCCCCCGGCGTTGTCATCAGCACGGCCGTCGTGCTGGACGCTGAGGATCTGCTCATTCCCGAGCGCCACGTCCCCGCCGGACGCACGACCGACGAGGTCACCCGCTTCCACCAGGCGGTCGAATCGGCGATCACCGAGATCGCCGCCCTGCGCGACGACGTCATCGCCAAGGCCGGCAAGGAGATCGCCGCGATCTTCGACGTCCACGTCGGCATCCTCAAGGACAAGTCGCTGATCAAGCAGGTCGAGGCGGAAATCACCAGGCAGCAGACGACGGCGGAGTTCGCCGTCTCGGTCGTGATGCGAAGGTACTCGCAGGCGTTCCTCAAGATGTCCGACCGCTACCTGTCCGAGCGGGTGAAAGACCTGCACGACATCGAGCGCCGCCTCCTCCACAACCTGATCGGGCAGAAGCACTACGACCTCGCCCACCTGAACCGCGACGTGGTGATCATCGCCCACGACCTGCTGCCGTCGCAGACCGCGGCGCTGGACCGCACGCACGTGAAAGGCTTCGCCACCGACGCCGGCGGCCGCACCAGTCACACCGCGATCGTCGCCCGCGCCATGGGCATCCCCGCCGTCGTCGGCCTCGGCGACATCACGCGGGAGGTCAACTCCGGGGACACGATCATCATCGACGGCCACCACGGCGTGCTGATCATCAACCCGGACGAGGAACAGCTCGCCGAGCACCGGGAGAGTGAGAAACGCCGCGTGGTGATGGAGGGGCAGCTCGCCACGCTCCTGCACATGCCCGGCCGAACGCTCGACGGGCACGAGGTGGCGCTGATGGCCAACATCGAGGTCCCCGAAGGGATCGACGAGGCCATCGACCGCGGCGCCCAGGGCGTCGGCCTCTACCGCACGGAATTCCTCTACCTCACCCGCGAGTCGGGCGAGCCGTCGGAGGAGGACCACTACGCCGCCTACGCCGAGTCGCTCCGCCGCCTCAAGGGCAAGCCGCTGGTCATCCGCACGCTCGACCTCGGGGCGGACAAGTACACGCAGAGCCGACAGGCCAGCCCGGAACGCAACCCGTTCCTCGGCGACCGGTCCATCCGCATGTGCCTGCACGACATCCCGATGTTCAAGCGGCAACTGCGGGCGATCATGCGCGCCAGCACCCAGGGCGACGTGCGGATCATGTTCCCGATGATCAGCACGCTCATGGAGCTCCGGCAGGCGAAGATGGTCCTCTACGACGTGATGGAGGACCTGGAGGACGAGGGAATCGAATTCCGCCGCGACATCCCGATCGGCATCATGATCGAGGTGCCGTCGGCGGCGCTGATGGCCGATTCCTTCGCGAAGGAGGTCAACTTCTTCTCGATCGGCACCAACGACCTGATCCAGTACACGCTGGCGGTCGACCGCACCAACGAGAAGGTGGCCGGGCTGTTCTGCCCGGCGCACCCGGCGGTCCTCAAGCTGGTGCGCGACGTCATCCGCATCGGGCAGCGGAATAACATCAGCGTGAGCGTGTGCGGCGAGATGGCGGGCGAGCCCCTGTACACGCTGCTCCTCATGGGGCTCGGGTTGACGCTGTTCTCGATGAACGGCCCCGACATCCCGGAGGTCAAGAAGATCATTCGCTCCACGACGCTCGAGCACGCAAAGCAGGTCGCGCGGCGGGTGATGAGCTTTGACAGTGAAAGACAAGTAATGCACTTCCTGCGTGAGGAAACGCGGAAAATAGTGCCAGAGGCATTTTAGACATCGAAATTCACCGTCCGTCAGTTGTCCGTGGTCCGTTGTCCGTTGACGAAGCGCGTCCGTGTCGCGCCGCCGGACGACGTTCGACCCGATTCCTCGACAACTGACGACGGACTACTGACAACGGACAAGGACAAATGTCGAAAGAAATGTTGATTAACGTGAGTGAGGGCGAGGAATGCCGCATCGCCCTGGTCGAAGACGGGCGGCTGGAAGAACTCTACATGGAGCGCACCAGCTCGACGTCCCACGTCGGCAACGTCTACAAGGGGCGCGTCACCAACGTCGAGCCGTCGATCCAGGCCGCCTTCGTCGACTTCGGACTGGGACGCAACGGCTTCCTCCACATCTCCGACCTCATGCCGACGTACTTCGGCGGTAAGGCCGAAGACGTGAAGGAGTCCGTCGGCCGAAAAATGGCCCGCCGCGACCGCCCGCCGATCCAGAAGTGTCTGCGCCGCGGGGACGAGATCATCGTCCAGATCATCAAGGAGGGCATCGGCACCAAGGGGCCCACCCTCTCCACCTACGTCAGCATCCCGGGGCGGATCCTCGTCATGATGCCGGGAATGGCCAAGCTCGGCGTTTCCCGGAAGATCGAGGACGAGGAGGAGCGCAAACGCCTTCGCACGATCCTCGACGGACTCAAGCCGCCCAAGGACTGCGGGTTCATCATCCGCACCGCCGGCGTCGGCAAGAGCAAGGCCGAGATCGAGCGCGACCTGAAGTACCTCACCCGCCTCTACGAGAACATCAACAAGAAGGCCAAGGGGTCGGGCGGCCCGACCGAGCTCTACGCCGAGGGCGACCTCGTCACCCGCACCGTGCGCGACGTCATGACCAGCGACGTCGAGCGGATCGTCGTGGACAGTGAGGACGTCGCCAAGAAGATCAAGGAGTTCTTCAAGCTCGTCGCCCCGCGCACCAAGAACAAGGTCGAGCTCTACGAGGAGCCGGTGCCGCTCTTCCACAAGTACAACATCGAACGCGAGATCGAGATGATGTACAGCCGCCACGTCCCGCTCCCCAGCGGCGGGTCGCTCGTCATCGACTCCACCGAGGCGATCGTGGCGATCGACGTCAACAGCGGGAAGTTCCGCGACCACTCCGACGCCGAGACCACCGCCTTCAAGACCGACATGGAAGCCGCCGACGAAATCCCCCGCCAGCTCCGCCTGCGCGACCTGGGCGGGGTGATCATCTGCGACTTCATCGACCTGCGGTTCGAACGCCACCGCCGCGAGCTCGAAAAACGCCTGCACGAGAACCTCAACTCCGACCGCGCCAAGACCAAGATGCTCCGAATGAGCCAGTTCGGCATCATCGAGATGACGCGGCAACGCATGCGGCCGAGCCTGAAGCGCTCGATCTACAGCGACTGCCCGCACTGCAAGGGCGCGGGTTTGGTCAAGACGCCCGAGAGCATGAGCCTCGACGTCATGCGCCGCCTGGCGATCGGCGCGCACGACGCGCGGGTCGTCCGTGTCGAACTGGCGGTCTGCCAGGAAGTCGCGTTCTACTTGCAGAACAAGAAGCGCGCCGAGATCGCCCGCCTGGAGCAGGAATCCGGCAAGCGTGTGATCGTGCGCGTCGACGCGACGTTGGGCCTGGACGAAAGCAAGCTCGAACTGTACGACGCCCGTGACGGGCTGGTGTACCTGGCGGAGCTGGGCATGTCCCCCGCGGACCAGGCCGGCCAGCAGCAGGGCGGCGGCCGCGGTGGGCAGCATGGCCATCAGCAACAGGGTCGCGGCGGGCGGGGCGGGCGCGGCGAACGGGGCGGCCGAGGCGGACGGGGCGGCGGCCGCGACGAACAGCGCGGTGGCCGCGACCGCGATCAGCGCGGTCAGGGCCGCGACGACCGCGACGACTCGCGCGACCGACGCCGGGACGAAGCCCCCGCCGACGACCTCTACGACGTGGAGTCGGTGGAGGAGCGGGTCGAGGAGCGGGAGGAAGAGCGTGCCGAGCAGGCCGCCGCCGACGCCGCCGTCCGCGCCCCAATCTCGCCCGCGCAGGACGAACCCTACGAGGGCGAGATCGAGTCCGCCCCGCCGCCCGTCGCGTTCGACGACGACGAGGAGCCCGAAACGTCGCACGACGACGACGACGAGCGCGAATTCGCCGAGGCGCCCGCGGCGATCGACGACCGCGCCGAGGAAGCCGCGGATTCGGACCTGGATCAGGCGCCCGAAGACGTCGAAGTCGAAGAGGAGCAACCGCGGCAACCACGCCATCAGCCGCCGGCCCCGCAACCGCCACCCCAGCCCCAGCCGGTCTCCCCGTACGACGCGTACGAGGACGAGATCGAACTGCAGCCGCGCGGCATCACGCACGAACGTCCCAACCCCAAGGACCGCGGCGGGCGCGGTGGACGCGGCGGCGGCCGGCAGCAGGGTCGCGGTGGACGCGGCGGTGGTGCCGGTCGCGGCGGGCGCGGCAGTCAACAACAAAGACCCGAACCGCAGCCCCCGCGCGGCGAGGGGGAGATGTCCCTCGCCGAGCGCTTCGCGATGGAACTCGCCGCCGAACGCGCCGCCAATTCCCCCCAGCGCCGCCAGCCACAGGGTGGCGGAATTACCGGCGGCTTGGGCGGTGGTGGCCAGCGTCACCAACAGGGTCAGCACCGCCAGCAGTCGCAGCCCGGCGGTGGACCGCACCGAAACCAGCAGGGGGGCGGACAGCACCGCCAGCAGCAGGGCGGCGGGCATCGGCAGCAACCGCAGGGCGGCGGCGGCGGACATCGACCGCAGCAGCAGCATCAGCCCCAGCCCAGGCCGCCTCAACAGCAGCAGCCGCCCCAGGGTCCCCGACCGGACGCGAACTTCGCCGCTGGTCAGGCCGGGCAGGGTGAAGGTGGTGGCGGCGGTGGCAGGCGGCGTCGACGTCGCCGCCGCGGCCGTGGCGGGGCCGCTAACGAAGGCGGCCTCGGCGAGGGCCAGCACCAGTCGAATCCCCAGTCCACCCAGAACGGTGACGATCACGACGGGAATGAAGGTGGCGGCGGCGGCGGCCAGGGCCAGGCGCCCCAGCAAAGCGCCTCGCCGCAGACACCAGTGCAGCGGACCGGCTCCAGCGACCGCCACCTGCTGCACGACAACGACGAGCCGGTCCTCCCGCAGCCACTCTCCAGGCCACGCAGTTATCGTGACCTGGACCAGATCCCCGACGATCTGGATTGACCGGCGCGATCGTCGGCCCGCGAAGAAACCTCGTGCGTCTCCACCGGCCGTCAAGGCGGTGGAGACGCGTTCGTTTGCAACCGCAGTTTCCAGCAAGTCCTCGCAAATAACGCAGTCCCCGATACCCAGTATCAGCATCAGTGGCGCACCGACCTGACAGCCCCCTTCCCCCCCGGCGACCGCGCGGCGGTTTCACACTCGTCGAACTGCTCGTCGTCATCGGGATCATCGCGGTTCTGATCGGAATCCTGTTGCCGGCGCTGAAAAAGGCGCGGGACTCGGCCAACACCACCAAGTGCGCAAGCAACCTCCGCCAGATCGCCCTGGCAGTGATCAGCTACGCCAACGACAACCGCGGGCGGCTGCCGCCCTCGCGCATCAACAAGGGCGATACCATTTATCCCAACGGATTCTTCTGGGCCAACGAGCTGGTGCGCGGCAAGTACGCCAGCAGCGTCACCGGCGTGGATTCGGCCGGCAAACCCCTCGACGGCGAAAGCGTCTTCCGCTGCCCCTCGGGCATCAATGACCCCCTGGGGTTCAGCGGGTTCAACGCCCTCTACCCGCGCCAGGGCGCGAACCAGCAGTACCTCTTCGTCGGCGAGCCCGCCGCGGTGGACGGCGTGAAGACGTGGTACGGCCTCAACTCGATTACCGTCGAGGACGGCACCGCCAACACCGCCTGCGTCGGCGGCGCCAGCGACGCCGCCTTCGCCTGGTACAACGGCAAGAACGGCGGCGACACCGACCGCTTCCTCCGGGACAGCCGCTTTACGCGGTCCCTGTCCCTGATCCGCCGTTCGGCGCTGCTCGTAATGGCGTTCGACGGCAACACCTACAACTGGAACAACATCGACGGGTCGACCGGGCTGAGCGCCCGTATCAGCGGGCGCCACGGCAACGCCACCAACAACGGAAAGGACGGGTCGGTCAACTTCGCGTTCTTCGACGGACACGTGACCCTGATGTCGACCCAGCCGTACACCCAGGCCGGGACCGGCAGCAAGGCGCTGAGCGCGACGCCGGCGGACGCGGTTTTCTGGCTTCACGACCAAAAGTGAGTCGCCCCGCGGGGTGTGAGCCCGGCCTCGCCGGCGCAATTAGCGGTCAGGCGTTATGGGTTTGGCGGGTGGGTGGCTGGGTGTGCGGGAACTGATGAGCGGGTGAACTGTCTACAACGCGGGTGCAAGTTTACAGTCGGGTTCGTTGCGATATAATTCGCGCCGGAAAGAGGGTATCCCCCCATGATTAGACGTTTTATTCCCAAGGGGTTTCGCCGGTCCGCATCGCTTCCCCCCATTCGCATTGCCGCGGCGGCGGCCGCCGCCGTCGAATCGCTCGAGCCGCGCCAACTCTTGTCGGTGTCGTTCGACACCTACCTGATCGGGCCCGGTGACGTGCAGCCGCTCGCGTCCGCCGCCGACGCCAAAGGCAACGTCTACGTCCTCGGCACGTTCACCGGGACGGTCGATTTCAACCCCGCGGCGAACAAGACGTTCAACGTCAACGGCGACGACCCGCTGCGCGAACCATGTCCGTTCGTGGCGAAATACAGCGCATCGGGTGGCCTGTACTGGGTGCTCCCCTTCCGCGGCGAATCCGTGGGCACCGGCTTCCTCACCGTGCCCGACCTCCAGTCGATCGCCGTCGATTCGTCCGGGAGCATCTTCCTCGGCGGGCGCCTCCGCGGCACCATCGACGCCGACCCCGGCCGCAAGGTCAGAATTCGCGAGTCGGAGTCCGATTTCGACGTCATCGTCATGAAGTTCGGCGCCGACACCCGGTTCATGGGGGCGACCAATTTCACCCTCGACGGGCAATTCGCCGAGGACGCCACGCAGCTCAAGGTCGACAACGCCGGCAACGCCTACGTCGCCGGCACCTACGACGACGGCGGCTACGTCGCCAAAGTCTCCGCCCGCGGCAACTTCGCCTGGTGGAACAACACCCCCGACTCGAACGACGGCGTCGCGCTCGGCATCGACCGCAACCAGAACCCCGTGCTCGTCGGCCGCAGCGGGACCACCGCCGCCATGGGCCTGACGCGCTACAACGCCGCCGGCCGGTTCGTCTCGCACCAACTCCTCACCAGCAGCGCCAGCGCGACGGGCGTGATTACGCCCGTCGGCATCGATTTCGACTCGTCCAACAACCCCCTCGTCGCCGGCAACCTGACCGGTTTCGCCGACTTCGACCCGAGCAACGCCAGTTACGTGCTCGGGCCCAAGCTGTCGAGTGATCAGTCCTCCAACATTTTCTTCGCCGAGTACACGCCCAGGGGCAAACTGAACTTCGCCCGCCTGATCGGCAGCACCGGCCAGGACGCGGCCGCCGGCATCCACATCGACCCCAAGTCCGGCAATTTCTATCTCGCCGGCGCCTTCGACGGGCCGGTGGATTTCGACCCGGGCCGCTCGGGCGTGTTCGTCATGGACACCGGCCGCCACGCCGAACCCAGCGACCTGTTCGTCGCCACCTACACCCACCTCGGCGCGTTCATCAACGCCGCCCAGCTCGGCGCGCCAGGCACGATCGAGACGCCGATCAGCTTCTCGCTGGCCCCCTCCGGCCGCGTCTACGTCCTGGGCAAATCCGAAAGCTCGGGCGGCAGCGAGTCGATCTCGCTGTTCGATACGATCCGCTAAGAGTCTATCCGATTAGCTCCCCTGTCTTTCCCCTTGCGGCTTAGCGGACCGGCGACACGGGTAATCCGGAAACGCTCTAAGCCACCGTGCCACGCCGTTACACAAGCCAATCCAACGCCCACGGAACTCGCTTCCGTGGGCTTTTCTCTATCCCCCGACCGCGCGCTTGAACTTTTCACGGTCCCCGGCGGCGGGGATTTCCGCCGCCAGCGCGTCGTGCAGGTCGGGGACGCAGCGGGCCTTGGCGGCGGCGCGGGTGACGATGACCTTGGCCATCGGGCCGACGTAGGTCGCCAGTTCCTTCCGTAGGCGTTCCAGGACGGTCGGATCCCACGTGATCGGTGTCTGCGGTGTCGGCGGCGCTTGTGGCGGGGAGGACGGTGTCAAGCGCGGCGGGGGTTGGGTCGTCGCCGTGGCGGCGCCGCCGGGTGGCGCAATGGCCGCGGGCGTTTGCTGAAACTCGGTCACGCAAAAACGCAGGAACGCTTCCCGGTCCGGACGCGCGGGAATGTACGCGGTGAGCGACCGGTGCAGCTCCACCGGCGTCGCCGATCGCGCGGCGGTGGTTTTAACCAGGTGGTGGGCCATCGGGCCGAGAATCGGCGTCAGAAAGCGCTCGATCCGCCCGACCGTTTCGGGATCCAGCGCGAGCGCGCACTGCGTCACCGGCGGGGCGTCGACCGGGCACGTCGGCTGCGACGTCGAGCCCGCGACGCCCGGCGGCACCAGGTCGTAAACCGTGTGCTCGCGCACGTGCTTGTCCCGCCGCACCCCGCCGTACTTGAAGAGCTGCTGGTAACTGTCCGACAGGCAGCTCACGACCTCGTAAAACGATCGCGAAACGAGGATCTGGTTGTCGCCGGCGAAGCTCATCACGCGCTGCGCCACGTTGATGCCGTCGCCGACGGCGTTCAGGTTGTTGTTGATGTCCCGGATCAGCTTCACCGAGCCGAGGTTGACGCCGATGCGGCAACGCATGCCGCTCCCCTCGGGCCGCGCCCCCTCGTCGGTGACCATGAAGCTGCGCAGCTTCATCGCGCAGAACATCGCCGCCTCGGGGTCGCCCAGGAAGCAGATCGCGGCGCCGTCACCCGTGTCGAGGATCACCCGGTCCGCCTCGGCCAGCTCCTGGATTCCCTCCGCCAGGTAGCGGTTGAACCGCTCCTTCCACTCCATCTGCTTTTCGACCGACTGCTTGGAGTACCCGACGATGTCGAGGAAGACCACGCTGCAAAGCCACGTGCGGAGTTTGAGTCGGTCTTCCATGCTACGTCCTGTGGCGCGCGCCGCGCCCAGCCGCCGCCACGACCCGGCGCGGTTTACCTCTCGTCGAGCATCTTCATGGCGGCGGCGAGGCTGCGGTGCATCCGGTTGAACGCCGCCGCCAGCATCGAGATCTCGTCCTTGCCGCGAACCGGCAGTTCCGGCACGTCCATCTGTCCCTTGCTGATCTGGTCCGCCGACATCGCGAAGTGCCGCACCGGGCGGATCACGGTCACCACGAGCACGAGGTTCAGCACCAGCAGCGTCACCAGGCCCACCGCGCCCAGCGAGACCATCAGCTTCTTAAACGCCTCGCTCGCCATCCGCTCGGGAAGCGACACCGGCACCGATACGATCTGCGCCCCGATGATTTCGTCTTCCTTCCAGCCGAAGCCGTTGGCCGCGCCGTACAGTTTGATCATCGCCGGCGGCGCGACGTCCGGCGTCGAATGGCATTCCAGGCAGCTCTTCTTCGCGCGCAGCGGGCTGGCGAGGTAAACCGACTTGCCCGTCGGCGTGACGCGCTCCCCTTCGAACAGCCCTTTCTCCCCCGCCGGCCGGTTGCGGAAGTTGCGGATGACGTCCTCTTCCCAGTCCACCGCGCGGTCGCGCGGGTTGGTCGGGTTGAGCGTCGCTTCCTTGTACGAATAGTTCGGGTAGTTGGCCCGCAGACGCTCGAAGATCTCGGTGGCCGCAAACGCCGGCACCGTCTCCGGCCGGAACACGCCGTCCCGGTGCTCCGCGATCACCGGCTTGATCCGCTCGGTGGTGTACGTGCGCGTCGCCATGGCGCTGTCCATCATCAGGTGCGCCTGGTAGAGCACCTGCTCCCGCGCGTTGCCCTGCAACAGGTCGTAACAGACGTACCCCGCCGCGGCCATGCCCAGCCCGAAAACGACCGTGAAGATCAAGCTGAATTTCGCCAGCAGTTTCATAGCGATGCCCGCGATATACCCGGCGGCCTCGCTGAATCATGCAAGCATAACCCCGTCGCGCCAAGTCGGATTCAGAATCACCCGTCCGATAAACGACAACCCCCCGGCCGCAAGAGCGCGCGCGCGAGCGACGGCGTTAAACAACGACCACGCCGGCATGCCTCGTCTGACCCGCCCGCGCCCAACATCCCGCGCCCAACGTCCCGCTTCCGGCCCGGAAACCGTTTCAAAACCCACTCCGCCGCGTAGCGGGTGCACCGCAGGCCCCCTCATTGCACGCTGCGGAATAGTCTCTTAGAGCAGTTCAACCACACCCGTAACGTCGCCCAAGCCGGCCAATACGCCGACGTTCGACTATGGCCGCCACCGTCGGCGGATGAACGTGGTGTTCGTGGATGGTCACGTCGAGACGATCGGGATGCCGGACGACCACGGGGGTAAGGAGCATTCCGAGAATTCGTACGCCGACTTCAAGCGGGTCGGGGTCGGTAAGGGGATCTACCAGTAGCGGCGAGCCGCGCCAATAACGAACCTGCAAGCCGAATAGCCATCACCGTTCAGTCTCGCGGGAACGGCGTCCTGATCCAACCCGCAGCATCTGGCGATTCGCCCGTGCATGTCCCTCACGCCTCGCGGTTGGCCAAGTAAGAACCTTAGCGCCTCTTCAAGGTCATTTATCCCTTTGCTTCTCTGAACCTTTGCTTCTTTGCGACAAAAAGCCAACCGCGCCGCCACCCAATTAACCTGCACGAAAATGCCCTCTGAACGCTTACCTATTGCCAAAATTAGTTTGCAAATTGTTAGGTGACCATCTAAAATCGACGGCTGAAAAGAGGAGGGCAGATGTCCAAGCTTTACCACGCCTCCGCACGCCGCGCCAGCCGTTGCCCCGCGCAGGGCACTTCCGCGCGCACGCCGATGCAAAACGAACCCAGGTGCCGACCGTCCTCACTCGCGGGGCTTCTGGGCCTCTTCGCATCAGTTCCAAAACGCGCAAAACCAACCCGTCGCCCCCGGCCCGCGCCACACGGCGCAACCCCGCGCAACAATCCCGCGCGCCGGCGCGAAACGAAGCCAGATTTCGTCCCCCCACCGGGAACAATTCCGCGCCCGTGCCTACCGGTTGTCGAAGACCGGGCCTTGGAGGTTGTACAGATCGTCGTGCGTCTGGAGTTGGATCTGGCCGGGGTTCTTCAGGTCGGCCGGCGCGTGGCCGTCGCGATCGACGAAGTCGCCGCGCTGGATCGCGATCGTGCCCTTGGGGGGGACTTGGCCGACCTGGGCGCCATACTTGCCGTCGATCCAGATCGTGACGTTGCGCAAGTCGCGGTCGGTGGCGTTGGCGATTTTCAGGCTGTTATAGGACGGATCGACCACGGCGGTCGCGGGCAGATCGTTGGTGGCTTTCAACTCGGACGGGTAGTGGAGGGACCGAACGTTGGTGCCGGCGGCTGCTGCGACGGCGGCGGCATCGGCGGCGGCAGGTTCGTGGGCGCGGGATTTGGGTTCGTCTACGACAACCGTCTCAGTTCGGGTGGTTTCGGTTTTGGCGGCGGCGGGGCGGGCGTCGACCGCGCCGCTATCGTTGTCGCGGATTGTTGCCGTGGAACCGCTATAGCTCCGGTCGCCCGCAACCGTGCCGTGGTATCGCGTATCGCCCGCGACTTCCTGGCGGTAAGTCCGGTCGCCGTAGACGTCGTCCCCGCGGTAGCTCGTCGTCCCCTGCACCCCCGTGCTTTCGCAGCCGGCGAGCGCCAAGAGGGCTCCGGCGAACGTCATTGTAATCGTCGTGCGCAACATGGTTTGACCCTTTCGTTAAATCGCGAGTTCCAACGATGGGTCCGATAAGTAAACGGCGTGCCAGTCACGCGAGAGAATTGAGGATTTCACACCCCTGACGCAGCTTTTCGTCCGTCGTGGCGTAGCTGATGCGGAAGTGGCTGTCCTGTTCGCTGAAAACGTTCCCGGGGATGATCAGGACGTTATTGGCGATCGCCCGCTCGACAAACGCCGACGCCGTCTGGCCGGCGGGGGCCTTGGGGAAGATGTAAAAGGCGCCCTCGGGCTTCACCACTTCGAACTTCTTGCTCAGGGTGTCGAAGGCGATGTCGCGCTTGGTGCGGTAGGCGCCGACCGCCTTGGACATGTCGATGTCAAGTGCCGCGACCGCCGCGGATTGCAGCGGAGAGGGGGCGCAGACGTAGGTGTATTGCTGGAGCTTGGTCATCTGCGAAATGATCGGCTCGGGGCCGGCGGCGTAACCCAATCGCCAGCCGGTCATCGCGTGGGACTTGGAGAAGCCGCGCAGAATGATCGTGCGGTCGTAGGTTTTGGCGGCGCTGGGAAGTTGCGAATTGCCAGTTGCGGGTTGCGAGTAAAAGAACGGTTCGTAGATCTCGTCGCTGATGATGAGGAGGTCATGTTTCTTAGCCAGTGCGACGGCGGCGTTGACCTCGTCCTGGGTCATGACGACGCCGGTGGGGTTGCTGGGGGAGTTGAGGATCAGGAGTTTGGATTTTGGAGTGATGGCGGCTTCGACGCGGTCGGCGCGGAAGCGGAAGTCGGGGTAGCCGTTGACGGGCACGGCCTTGCCGCCGGCCATGGTCAACAGGTGCTTGTACATGACGAAGTACGGGTCGAGGAAGATCGCTTCGTCGCCGGGGTTGACGGTGGCGAGGATGGCAAGGAAAAGCCCGCCGGACACGCCGGAGGTAATGAGAACGTCACCGACGTCATGGCCGAACTCGGCGGAGAGGTCCTTGCGGAGGCGCTCGCGCAGGGGGGCGATGCCCTGCGTCTGGGTGTACCGGTTGTGGCCGGTTTGGATCGCCTCTTTGGCGGCCTGTTTGGCGAGTTCGGGGACGTCGAAGTCGGGGAGTCCGATCGAGAGGTTGATCGGGTCCTTCATCTTGGCGGCGAGGTCGAAAACCTTGCGGATGCCGGAGGCGTCCACGCCGTGAGCGCGGGCGGAAACGTAGTCAGCAGGGGAGCGCATGAGGCACCTGTATCAGGAGACAGTAGCCAGTAATCGGTAGACAGCACGATCGCCGTTCTACTGATCACTGGCTACTGAATTCTAACTACTTTGGTCCCTTACTTCTTGCCCTTGGCGGCGGGGGCGGCGGCTTTCGCGGGGGCGGCGCCTTTGGCGCCGGCTGCGGGCGCGGCGGCCTTGGCGCCGGCGGCGGGGGCTGCACCCTTGGCGCCCGCGGCGGGGGCGGCGGCGCCGGCGGCAGCGCCAGCGGCGGGGGTGGCGCCCTCGGTGCCTTCGGCCTTCTCGGCCTTGGCGACGGCGGCCTTGCGGTTGGCGACCTTGGGGAGGCCGAATACGCCCTTGGATTCAGTCCACTTCTCTTCCTCCGCGAGGCGCGTGATGCGCTCGGCGCGAGTGAGGACGTTGCGATGGCGAACCAGGGAGTTGGCGGCTTTCAGACTGCGATCCAGCGACATTCGGACACCTCTCGAAATCGTGCGTTCTTTAACTATAGCAAAGGGGGGCAGATGTTACCGGGTTGGGGGACTGATCGCAAGGGCGGGCGGGCGGGGCGTGTTGACGTTCACTTCCGTCGTGGCGGGGCACAGGTCGTGCCAAAGGTGCGAGGGCCGGAATTGAATCGTAAGTCGCTTTGACAATAGAGTTTGCGACATTTTCCGCCATTCGTGGAGCACCTTGGCGAGTTGGGCTCCGGATTCACGTTACGAGACGGCGCGGCGGACGATGTGCCAGCCGATCATGGTCAGCACCGCGCCGATGACGGCCGCACCGAGGCTGGCGCGGTTGAACGTGTTCACCCCGACGGCGCTGACGAGGGCGTAGACGAAACCGGACAGGGCCGCGCCGGCGGCGCCGAGCATGATGGCGAGCTTCGGGTCGTCGCCGCGCTGGTCAACGGCGCGGGCGGTGATGAGGGCGGTGATCAGGCCGATGACACCCCAGCAGACGAGGTTCAGGAACATAGGGCTACTCTTGGGAAAAGGATTGAACGGTCGCGCACGCTCGAGGCCGCGCGGGAGTGGGCGCGAGAGAGAGAGGCACGCACACGAACGCGGTGCGGCAGTCGGGCAAACCTGTTCACCGGGCGGGGCAAAGAAGTCGGCGGGAGTGTCGTACGCGCCCAATATACATCGCGACGATCGAAACCGCCATCATTAATCGGGATTTATGAGTATTCGCGAAGATCGGCACGGGAACGTGCTACGATCCGTGCATGAGATACGCGCTACGGACGTTGACGGACGACGCGAACGCGACGAGCGACGTCTACATTTCAGATCCGGCCATGAAGTTGCTGGCCGTGGTGCGATGGCGGGCGGACCAGGTGTCGACGCTCTACCTGCATCCGGCCAACGCCACCGAGGGGTTGGGCGATCTGACGGGCATCACCGTCGCGCCGACGCCGTCGATGCCGATCCTCACGCCGGACGAACTGTCGACCGCAGTGACCGCGGTCATTGAAACGGCGCGTCGAACGAGGCTCGAATATGCCGATGCTCACAAGGTCAAGGTGAGACGCTGACCGCGCCCGCGGGACCAGTGGATGGAACAGCGGTCCGCGTGCGAGCGGGCGACATCGAAGCGGGGCCTTGCGACAGCGCCGGCGAGGCGGGCGGGTTGAGAATTGGTCAGCGGCGGCGGTTTGGGCGGTTTCGGCGGGCGATTTCGCGTCGGCGGTGATGAAGGTGGTTTGGGCGGGGGCGTGGGTGCGGGAGGCGCAGCCGGCGAGGGTGACGGTGAGGAGGGTGATGAGTGGTGCGTAGTGCTTAACTCGTCGGGCGGAAGTAATGGGGCAGTGTACGGTGCTGCGCGGGGTCGCGCGGTTATCGGGCGTGTGGTGGGGACTTGGTCCTTCTGCCGTGGAATGACGAGGTGACGTCGCACCATTATTGAACCGATGACAAAAGAGGTAGAATGCGGCTACCAACCCTTTGCCATCCTGGCCGGCCGCGCTCACTTGACTCACTTGGTGAGACTGGATTACGACCATGCGGCATTACGATTGTGCGGTGATCGGGACGGGGCCGGCGGGGCAGAAGGCGGCTATTCAGGCGTCGAAATTGGGGAAAAAGGTCGTCATTATCGAGAAGAATCCGACGGTCGGCGGGGCGACGATCAACACGGGGACGATCCCGTCCAAGGCCCTGCGCGAAGCGGTCCTGCACCTGACGGGCGTCAGCAAGCGGGGGCTCTTTGGCAACGATTATTGCGTGAAGCGCGACATCACGGTGGCGGACCTGATCAGCGTCAGCCAGCAGGTGATCCAGCACGAGCTGCAACTGGTGCGGTCCCACCTGGATCGGAATGGGATCGACCTGGTGTGGGGATCGGCGGCGTTCGAGAATCGGAACACGCTGCTGGTCACGCGGCCGAACGATTCGGAACAGATCACGGCGGATAAGTTTTTCATCGCGACCGGGACGCGGCCGGCGCGGCCGGAGCACGTGCCGTTTAACGACAAGACGATTTTTTGCTCCGATGCGATCCTGAAGCTGGAGCGGTTGCCCAAGAGCCTGATCGTGGTGGGCGGGGGCGTGATCGGCGTCGAGTATGCCTGCATGATGGCGATGCTGGGGATCAAGGTGACGCTGGTGGAGGGGCGGAAAGAGGTGCTGGGTT
>Ga0207674_10002772_pt1 | contig 21844 bp, 18 predicted proteins | sample KBSCornC72_FD_184303 | JGI IMG/M metagenome (GOLD analysis project Ga0207674, IMG submission 184303) | Corn rhizosphere microbial communities from Kellogg Biological Station, Michigan, USA - KBS Corn C7-2 (SPAdes) (version 2) | ecosystem: Host-associated > Plants > Roots > Rhizosphere > Soil ...
GATCACGGCAGATCCGGCTAAGCCGATTGACAGAGGCTGGCCCGCAGCGAAGTAAATCCGGCGGAGAATTCTCGAGATCTAAAATGAAAAAGGGCTGCCTGCACGGCAACCCTTTTCGTTCCTGGCTTACAAATTACAACGTCACGCCGGATGGTTGACGTTCTCAGCCTGGAGCCCTTTCGGCCCCGTCTTTACTTCAAATTCCACTTCCGTGCCCTCCTCCAGGGTCCGGTAACCGGACATCTGGATTGCCGAGAAGTGGACAAACACGTCCTCGCCACTGGCTCTCTGGATGAATCCATAGCCTTTGGCGGCGTTAAACCATTTGACGACACCCTTTTCTCTCACTACTTGATATCTCCTCTTTCACTCCCGGCAAGCCGGGATTCGTGCTTAAAAACCCAGCCATTGTCTCACGTAATCTGTTCTGTTGCAAACGGATATTGGTCTCAGTGGAGGGTCCTCAAGTATGGGCTTGAAACTGACGATAAACGCAGGTGCCAACCCTTCCGCTCAAGATTTCCGGACTATTTCTGGCTTCCCTGGCGCTGGCGGGCTGCGGCGGCGGCGGGTTTGACCTCAACGGCCTCCTGGAATCGCGCCCTGTCCGGCTGGATGGGGAACAAGTAGCGATGAATCTGTCACAGGTCGAGTGCGGCGTCCAAGACGACCTTTGGACCGTCACCCCTATGGGCGACGAGCGGTCGCTGGGGCGGCTTACCCAGAAAGGCCGCGACCTTCAGTTTGGCGACGACATCCAGATTGTCTCGCCCCGGCCCTACGCTCAGGTTCGGGGCTCGTTTTCTCTCAAGGTCTTGCAGGTTGGGAACATTCAGGAGACGGACGCCTTTACCAAGACTGCAGAAGCCAAGGTGGGCGTCCGGATCGACCATAAATGCTTCCAGGACAACTTGCCGGTTTTGATGGGGATCCGGCACGGCGAGTTCACCGCTTCTGCCAGTACGCTTTTCCGGTTCAAGCTCGAAAATGAGTGGCAGTTCGACCAGATCATCCACTAGTAGCCTGCCTACGTTTGACTTGCTCGAAAGACTATGAGTAGTATGGTTCTCGCCTGGTAATTCCCAGGTTTTCAGGGCCGACCGGTTACCAGGGGGGTAACTTCGGTGACCTGAAAAGCGCCCCAATATGTTACGTCTGCGAGTTCCCGCTAGTGCGCGCTCGCTTTTCGAAGGGAACACCAGGAGGTTCTGAGCTTGAGGAGACCTATGAGTTCGATTTTAACCGTGGCGGGCGTATTCGCCGGCCTGTCTTTGCTGTCCATCCCGGCTGCAGCGCAGCGCGGTGGCGGCGCACCCCAACCTGAAGGATGTCCCGGAGCCCCGCAGTGGCAGCTGGATCGTAACGCTGCCGCAGCGGCCGCACGTGGAGCGGCTGCTCCCGGTGGTGGCCGAGGCGCTGCTGCTCCTGAGGGTGCTGCCGCGGGCCGCGGCGGACGCGGTGGACGTGGCGGAGCAAATGCCGCGGCTCTCCCGCCCGTGCCTCGGTTCCCGAATGAACCGCAATACGGAGTCCAAGCCGGCAAGCCCGATTTCGGCGGCTTGGCCAAGGGCGTGTGGACCGTTCCCTATATCGTGAACTTACAGGTCAACGCGCACGATGAAAAGGGTTGCCAGTACATCTATCCACCGTTCACCCCCGCCGCCAAGGCGCTCTGGGAACAGCGCGAACTGAAGGACTTGGAGAAGGACGATCCCGAAGGCTTCTGCCTTCCCCCCGGTGTTCCCCGCATGCTGTACACACCGTATCCCACACAGATCTACCAGATGCCCGATCGCATCCTCTTCGTCTTCGAAGGAGGTGCTCACGTCTGGCGCCTGGTCTGGATGGATGGAAGAAAGCTGCCTAACCCTGACGATGTGAATCCGACTTACCTCGGATATTCCGTAGCGCACTGGGAGGGCGACACTCTGGTCATCGAATCCAATGGCTTTAACGATCGGACCTGGCTGGATGCTTCCGGCCATCCGCACGGCGAGAAGTTGAAGGTCACCGAGAAGCTGACCCGGACCGACTTCAACAACATCAAAGTGGAAGCCACAATCGATGACTCCGAGTACTATACAAAACCATGGACAGTGGTAACCGGAATTACCTGGACGCCGAACCGTACCGGTCCATTCACGATGCGCGGCGGAGAGATCCTGGAGTATATCTGCCAGGAGAACAATCGCGATCAGATCCACATCCACGGGGTGTTGGGTAAATAGCTTCAACTTTGCGCAGGAAACTTTGGCTGATCCCGGCGGCGGTTGCGTTCATGCTGCCGCCGGTGATCGGCCAAGACAAGCGTGACCTCGGTGGTCCTGGAGTTTGGAGTCTCCCAAACATTCAGGACGTGACACCGGCGGGCGGCGTGCCTTTCACCACCAAGGGCAAGCAAGTCTGGGACGAGCGGCGAACGCAATCCGCATCCGATCCTGAAAAATCCTGCCTCCCGGCAGGTGTGCCACGAATCATGTACTCGTCGTACTCAATGGAGATCCTGCAAATTCCCAAGCGCGTCGTCATGGTTTTTGAGGGCGGAACGCATATCTTCCGGTCGATTCCGATCGGCACGAAAGCCGGCTTGAAACATCCGGCAGAGCCCAATCCGACTTACCTGGGCGACTCCTATGGCTGGTGGGAAGGCAACTCGCTGATCGTGGACGTGGTGGGTTTCAATGACCGGTCGTGGCTGGACGCTTCCGGTCATCCGCATGGCGAAAAACTTCACGTGGTGGAAAAGTTCACGCGAGTGAATTCGTCGAAGCTAGAGTACACGGCGACCATAGACGATCCCGAATACTACACGCGTCCGTGGACTGTGACGACTTCAGCTACGTATCGCCCGAACGATCGACTGAAGGAAGTTATCTGCCAGGAGACCGCTCGATAACTCTCGCGGCTCGGAAAGACCAACAGAGCGGTTATTGCAATTCCTGGACAGGAATATCGAAGTGCGCGGTGTTCACCACGCCGTTGCGCTGGAACTGCACCCACACGCGATAATTGCCAGGCCGTGGAAACGTTAAATTGAACTGAATGTTCGGCCCGCCGTCGGCGATGAAGGGATGCGTGTGGATCAGGTCGATCAGATCCTCATTGGCAGCCAGCATGTGTCCCCAGGCCCCCAGATATTTCTCCAGACCGTCGCCAGGCTTCACGGTGAAATGCAATTGCGTTTTCAGGCCAGCGATGGCTTGGGGCGGATCGGTTCGAAACTCCACCTGCATATTGCTGGAATCTTTCGCCGAGTAATCGCGCGAAAGGTGAACCGGGGCGGGAGCAGTCCCCGGCACGATCATGGTTTTGGCAATGAGCTGCGGGGTGGCGCCGTCAGGGTAGAAATCGCCCAGCACCCGGTACATCCCGGCTTTCGGAAGCGTTAGATTGTCGTAGCGGAAGGTTCCGTCGGGCTGGAATACCGGGTGATTGTGCACAAAGAATTCCAGATCCTGGCTAATCACGAACATGTGGAACAGCTTCTCGTGGACCAACTGGAAGTTGGTTACCGGGCGGCCCTTCCAGGGATCATGGATCGCGAACGTCAGCTGCGTGGGCTGGCCGGTACGGAGCACACGCGGCAACGTGCTCAGGTCCATGTGGTACTCGGTAGCTTCCGGAAGGCCGGAGGCTAGTTTCATGCCGCAGCGGGGGCAGACTCCGGCAACGCTCGAGCGCACATCCGGATCCATGGGACAGACCCAGACCTGATCCTGCGGAAATAAGTCGCCGGCGCAAACCAACATCGCCAGGGACGACGAGACAAACGATCGTCTCCGCATGCCCCCAATCATATCACCGGCTATTAGTTCGCTGAGGGCTTCTCTACCTTGTCGATAACGATCACGTCGGCCGGCGCCTTGGTGCTCTCCAGCTTCAGTCCCAATTGCTGCTGGAAGGCAGCGAAGATGTCCGGCGGCGCCTCGATATTATCGGGCGGGGGTGGCGGTGCGCCTCCCAACCCAGTCATCTGGCCCGGATCGGGCGTGAACTTGAGGGTGAAGTCGTACTTTCCGGTGAGTCCGGTCTGATCCACTATCGGCTTATCCAGGACGGAGCCTTGCAATACGCTGGCGACTTCCGCGATGGTGGCGTTCCTGACGTTGAAGTTCATCCCAGCCGGCGCTCGTCCAAAAAACAATCCGGGAAGCGAGTTCGGATCGGATTGGCTCTTGGTGATCTTTTCTCCGCCTTTTACAACCGTAATCACGTAGACGTTGAGCTCTTTCTTCTCCTTGTGGAACTTGAGCTGAAAGCGATCCGCCAGCAGCTTCTGAATCATGACCTTTAGCTGCGTAACGTTGGGCTGACCCGGTATCTCGGGTTTTCCAGTGATATCGTACTTTTCCGAGTCGAGCCACGCTGCTCCGCCCGTGATTTGCTTTACATGAAGGTCATACGCCATGGTGATGAGGTCGTTCAGAGTCGTGTTGATGGTGACCACCTCTTGGCCCCTCACCGTAAATAGTTTGCCGGGCCTGTTGGGATCGCTCGGCTTGATGGTGGCCACTTCAAAGGCTGGTCTCGCATCGGCAGGCATCGGCTTCGGAGGGGGCGGAGGTTCCGGGATGGCCCAGGCAGTTTCGGTAGTAGCGCGCGTCAGGGTCAGTGGCATCGGAGCTCCCTGGGTCCAGGTCCCTTCGATGGTGTTTCCGTCGGCGCTGATTCGCCCCTCATAGGCGCCGTTCAACGCCGTGATGCCCATCTTTAGGGTCGAACCGTTCCGCGTGATGGTGTTGACGGGTATCGCGGGAGACCTTTGGTCGATGCTGTAGAAGACAGCCGTCAGCTTCTCGTTGTCCGCCATGGATATTTTGATCACAGTCCGCAGTTCCTGTTGCGGGCCCTTGAGCGAGCCCTGCCAGGTACCGACTAAATTTTGCTGGGCGAACGCTGGGGAGAATGATGCGCCTGCCGACAACACGGCCAGAGCGATCCTGAATTGCATCTTTTTCATGGACAATCTCCTATGGGAGCTAGGACGTATTTGCGTTTATTATAGTTCGTTTTTACTTGGTATTTGGTTCCCAAACAAAGCGGGGGTGAAGCCCTCGCATCCTCTAAAGCCCGCCCTCCATAGTATCCAGACGTTGGAAAGAGAGGTTTATTTCGCCGGGAGCAGGGCGATTTTTGCACCGGGCGGGATGCCGCGGATCACAGTGCCAGTTGGAAGATTCAAGGGGGTCTTTAAAAGAAACGGATGCCCGAATTGCATCTTGTAGTCCTGCAGCCACAGCAGAGGCTCGATGGAGCCGTCGGGGAGCTGAGCCGTGATCTGGAATGAACCTTTTTCGGGCATTTTGTCGGGCCACAATCCGTCCAGTACGAATGGGCGAATAAGGGCGAAATCGCCGCTAATACTCAGCTCGCCTTTGGGGTGACGAAAGGTTTCGGGCTCGAGAGATTTGGGGGGTGGAGGCAGGTCCTTTTCTTCGCCCTCGGGTACGCCGCCGTCAGACCAGCTTACGATTCGTTCCATCTCTTCTGGCGTGAGCGCCGTATCGTTACGAAACTCGCCAAAGCCTTTGATGGCGCCCCAGGGGGGCATGCGGCGGCGAAGAATCTCTTCCTTGATCGCGACAGTCCAGGGACGGGCGTCGGCGAAGGTCATCAGGGAGAACGCTTTTCCGCCCGGATGATGGCAGGAGGCGCAATGATTGTTCATGATCCGGGAGATATCGCGGGTCCAGGTGATCGAAGTGGTTATGATGTCATGCGCCTGCGCTTTTCCTTGTACAAACCAGCAGGCGGCCAGAAGGAGCAGGCAGGGCTTCATAAACCATCCCCATTATAGGACTGATATGATCGTTAACCAGGATCAGGAGGCGGTATCCATGTTGAAATACGCAGCGCTAATTTTCGTGGGGTCCTATGCGATGGGCGCCACATGTGAGAGCCTGAATTCGCTTTCGCTTCCACATACGACGATCGTCTCGGAGTCCGTGGCTGCCGGAGCATTCGCTCCAGCGGCTCCCGCGGGCGCAAAAGGCAAAGGCAAGGGCGGCGACTCGTTCGCGAATCTCCCGGCGTTTTGCCGCGTGCAGGTGACGTCCAAACCATCCAGCGATTCCGACATCAAGATCGAATACTGGCTGCCGGTCAATGGATGGAACGGGAATTTCGAAGCCAACGGCAATGGCGGCTGGAGCGGATCGATCACGCCTAATACCCTGGCCACGGGGATGCAGCGCGGCTACGCGTCGGCCATGACCGATACGGGGCATGACGGCGGCAGCGCGAGTTTCGCCACGGGGCATCCGGAAAAGGTGATCGATTTCGGATACCGCGCGGTGCATGAGATGGCGTTAACGGGCAAGGCCGTGATCAAGGCGTTCTACGGCCGCGACGCCAAGCACTCCTATTGGAATGGCTGTTCGGCGGGCGGGCGCCAAGGGCTGATGGAAGCTCAACGGTATCCGGAAGATTTCGACGCGATCGTGGCGGGCGCTCCGGCGATTAATTTTACCGGCCGGTCGGCGCAAGCAGTGTGGATCGGACAAGCCACGCATAAGGACGAGGCCAGCGCTCTGCCGCAGGCCAAGTTCGCGGTGATCCACGACGCTGTGCTGGCCGCCTGCGATGCAAAAGACGGCGTAAAAGACGGCGTCCTGGAAGATCCTACCAAGTGCAAGTTCGATCCGAAGACGCTCGAATGCAGCGGGGCTGACGCGCCCACCTGCCTGACCTCGGCCCAGGTGGCAACGGTCCGGACGATCTACTCGGACGTCATCAATCCGCGCACCAAGAGCGTAATTTTCCAGGGACACGAACCGGGAAGCGAAAACGGCTGGAACACGATGGCGGGCGCGAACGTGTTTACCATCGCGACGGATACCTTCAAGTACGCCGTGTTCGAGAATAACAACTGGGACTACAAGACTCTCAACTTTGACAGCGACATGGCGACCACGATGCAGAAAACGGGCAATGTGGTCAATGCGCTGGACCCGAATCTCAAGCCGTTTATTTCTCGCGGCGGAAAAATCATCCAGTATCACGGCTGGTCCGATCCGCAGATTTCCCCGCGCAGCAGCGTCGAATACTACAAGAGCGTAGCCACGGCGATGGGCGGGGCCAGCAAGATCCACGACAATTACCGGTTGTTCATGGTGCCTGGCATGGCGCACTGCGGCGGCGGAGACGCGACCGCGAATTTCGACATGCTGACGGCTCTGGAGCAGTGGGTCGACACGGGTAAGGCTCCCGACCGGATCGAAGCGTCGCGTGTGCGCAACGGCCAGACGGACCGGACGCGTCCGCTGTGCGCGTATCCGCAGGTCGCGACTTACAAAGGTTCGGGGAGCACGGACGATACTGCAAACTTTGTTTGCAAGTAGGGGATAGCCTCGTTAAACACGCGATCCCTGATTGGTCCGAAGCGGGGATCGCTGCGCAGCGGGTCCACGCGCGGATCGACGTCGATGACGAACAATGCGGCGGAGTTTTCTTCGCAGGCTCGCTCCAATTCCTGGAATGCCTCGTCTTTCCGGCCTAAGGCGTGGAGCAGCAGGGCCTGGAAATAGGCATCCACGTATTCGGTGGCGCGAAGATCCTCCAGTTGTTGCAGGATCTCCAGAGCTTCCGCGCGCCGGCCGCTGTTAACCAGGCAGATGGCTTCAAGCGCCCGCAGCCAGGGTAGATCGGGACAAAGCATGGTCGCCATCCGGTATTGCTTCAGGGCTTCCTGTGTGTCGCCGGAGTATTCCAACGCCTGCGCATACAGCGCCCGGCTCAGCGGCAGATACGGGTGCAACTCGAGAGCCTGGCGGGCCGCTTCCAGGGCAGCATCCAGCTCGCGCCGGAAGAAGCGGACGAATACTTCGGAAGCCGGCAACTGGACCCACAGTGGATCGATTGCGCGGACTTCTTCCACTTGCTGTAGAGCTTCATCCAGGCGTCCGGTGCCGGCGTAGAGCATGATCAGGCGCATGTGGACGGGAACCCACTTAGGCTTTTCCCGCAGCGCCTGCAGAAGATCAGCCTCGGCCTCCGCATTCTTGTGCTCGAAAATTTGCAGCCCTTGGGCGCGATCGGCTCGGAGATCCGGCGTCAGGCCGCTTAAGGCCACGGCCCGGTTATGAGCCTGCAGGAATCCCTGATACATTTCGCGGGAGGGCCGCATCCCGCAGGTGCCCATCATCAGGTAGCACAAGGACGCGCCCTCGAACGCGCGCGGATCGTTGCTTTCCGTTGCTGCGCGCTGGAAATAACATAGGGCTTTTTCGAATCCCTCGCGGGTGCCGCGACTCCAGCAATGCCAGCCTTGGCGAACCAGATCGTCGGCGTTGGGAGCTTCGAAGCAGTAGCCTAAACGCGCGCGGTAGCTGATCCAGGGGCCGAACTCCCCCAAGGCCTTTTTGACTTCCCCGACGGTGACGGCCACCGTATGTTTGGAAACCAGGTTCCCGCCCCACGCTTCCCGGATCATCTGCTCATAGGTCACGTGTCGGCCGCTGTTTTGGAGCAGAACCTGGAGGACATGTAACGCTTGAGGCCGTACCTCGACTTTTACGCCGTCGCGGAGCAGGCGGGCATTGACGACATCCAGGCAGAAGGGGCCAAACGGGATGGGTTCAATGGGGATTCGCACCATAACTCCCTTAGAATTTGACGCTATTTTGACCAACGCCGGAAGCAGTCTAGCATACAATCCCGTCAGAGGCTAGTCCGTGAGCATAGCCCAATTGCTCTTCCTCTTCTTCGCCATTCTCGTCCGCGGACAACTCCAAAAATGAGAGGTGATCTATGAGATTCAGGAACTTGGTGTGCCTTTTGTGGGTGATGGTGTTTGTGTTGTTTGCCGGAATTCCGTCTTTGCTGGCCCAATCGGCTGGAACGGGAGCGCTGACGGGCGCCGTGACCGATCCTTCAGGCGCTAGCATTCCGAACGCAACGGTTACGTTGACGAATACCCAGACCAACCAGGTGCGTACGGCGACCAGCGGAAGCGACGGGAGCTACCGGTTCACACTGATCCCCCCCGGGATCTACCGGGTCCGCTTTGGAGCGAACGGGTTCAAGATCGCCGAGGTGTCCACGTTCAACGTGAGCGTAACTGAAACGCCGGTGCTGGATCGGACTCTCGAGGTCGGCGCGCAGACGGAGCAGGTCACGGTGGAAGCCGTATCCGAGACCCTGCAAACGGCCACGTCCACATTGGGGACCACGGTGGGAACGCGCGCCATGACGGCGCTTCCTTTGAGCAACCGGAACTACACGCAGATTATCGCGATGTCGACCGGAGCGAGTGTGGGCGTTGGTAACGCGACCTCATTCGGTAAAGGGACGCCAGATATAAGCGTGAACGGGAACAATCCCGGCCAAAACAATTTCCAGATGGACGGCGTTGCAGTCAACAACATCGCCAACAATGGAAGCTCGAACGACTCGGGAATCTATGGAGGCATTGGAATTCCAAACCCCGATGCAATTCAGGAATTCAAGATCCAGACGTCTACCTATGACGCCAGCTACGGACGCAATCCCGGCGCCAACGTCAATGTCATTACGAAGTCCGGCACGAACGCCTGGCATGGCACGGCCTTTGAGTTTTTCCGGAACGCCAAGTTGAACGCTAACGACTTCTTCTACAATCGGGATAACCCCAACAGTCAGACAGCCAAACAAGTGCTGAATCAGAATCAGTTTGGCGGCGTCCTGGGCGGCCCGATCAAGAAAGACAAGATCTTCATTTTCGGCAGCTACCAGGGCACCCGCTCCCGCAACGGTGTGGCGCAACAGGGAAATGCCAGCGGCGTGCTTTTGCCTCCCATTCCGGACGGGGATCGCTCCAGCGCCTCCTTCATTTCGCAGGTGATCGCGAACAACTGCAGCTTCCCCACCTTCGGTCCGGCTTTGAGCTGCTCGGCGACCTCTATCAGCGAGCCCGCGCGAAGAATCCTCCAATTGAAGAATGCCGACGGCAGCTATTTCATTCCGAGCACGGGCAGCTTTCCCAAACCGACTGCATTTAGCATCCCGGCCGTCGCGAATGAGGACCAGGTCCTGGTGAACGGCGACTACTTGATTAACTCCAAGAACACGCTGGCAACCAGGTACTTCTACAGCCGCGACCCGCGGACGATTCCTTTGACACCGCTGATCGGCGGCAATTTGCCTGGGAGCCCCCAGGATGCCCGCTACACCAATACCAACGCGGCGCTGCGCCTGACCACCGTCTTTTCGGCTTCGTTCTTGAACGAGGCTCGCGTCTCATTTCAGCGCAATGTGGCTCAGGCAACCGATCAACTTCCGGCCGGCGCTTCTCCGTCCGGTTTGGGAATCACCCCCCTGGTTTCCACGCAAACGCAGGCTCCTCCCATCTCTCTCCTGATCAACAATTTCACGATGTTTGGCACACTAGATCCACAGTTCAGCCCCGTCAATCAGTTCCAGTACGCCGATCAGATCGCGTGGACGCACGGCAGACATACGTTCCGTGCCGGCGCGGAAGTCGAGCGGACCCAGTGGAATCTGGTTTTTGGAGGCTTGGGACGCGGCTGGCTATTGATGGGGAGCTTCAGCGACCTTCTCGCCGGCGGACCGGGTAACATTCTTCAGTGCTTGTTCTGCGTGCGCGGCGGGCCGGACGGAATCATTCACGGATACCGTCTGCCGAACATGAATGCATTTGTTCAGGATGACTGGAAGGTAAGTTCCAAGCTTACGCTCAACCTGGGTGTGCGCTGGGAATACAACGGCACCCTCAGCGACAAATACGGAAACCTTAGTAATACCTGGATCAGCCAGCTGGCACCCAATTCGGCAGTTCCTAACGCCGCCCTCGGGCTTCCAGCCAACTTCGCGGGATTTGTGGTGCCGAACAACTTCGATACCAAGACGTGGGGCGCGCCACCCAACGGCATTTTGGTTTCCGACAAATCTCTACCCGTCCGAGAACATCCGCCGTACAGCAATTTCGGGCCGCGTTTCGGATTTGCCTACCAAGCCAGCAGCAAGCTCGTAATCCGCGGCGGCGCCGGATTGTTCTATGACCGTGTCGGTATCGACCGCTTCGTCCACGCTGTCCAGGAAGGCAATCCCTACGCGGCGACGGTCGCAGCCTTACCGAATAGCACCATAGCGAATCCGTATCCGGCCACGCCGGCACTGGGCACCTTCGGACAGCGCTGGGCCAACTTCACCACCGGACAGACCTCGGCGATCAACCGCCCGTTCATGAACGAAGTCATGCACACCCCCTTGGTCCGCCAGTACAACCTGAACCTGCAGTATGAGTTCGCGCCCAGGTGGATCCTGGAGGTCGGCTATGTTGGCTCGAGCGGAATCAACCTGACGGACTACAACCACAATTACAACCTGGCCAGCATCGCGACGGCTGCCACACCGGTCAACGGGGTGACCACCACCACCGTAGCCAATCGGGACTTGCGTGTGCCGTATCTCGGGTTCGGCGCCAGTACCCTGCAAGGCACTGCGTACGACGGAATCTCCAACTACAACAGTCTGCAGATAACCGCTCGCAAGCAATTTACGCGGGGCTTCTCTGTCCAGGGCGCTTACACCTTTAGCAAGTCGCTGACGAACATATACAACTCGACGGCCAATAGTAACCTGGCGACCGACATGGCCCAGCAATATGGGCCGTCGAATTTCAATCGGCCCCAGCGTTTCATCATCAACTACAGTTGGGATCTGCCCTTCGGGACCCACGCCGGCGCGCTAGCCAAAGTGGCGGAGGGATGGAATCTGTCAGGAGTCACTACGATTCAGAATGGTGTCCGGCTGACGCTCCTCGATACGCGTGGGGGCACGGCATTCGGCAACTCACAAACCAGTGTGGAAGGCGGATACAGCCGCGCGCAGATATGCCCCGGCAAGACCTACGGGGATCTGATCACGCCCGGAGACATCAAGTCCAGGCTGGGAGGAAGCAGCGGCGGTCCCGGATATATCAACAGCGCGGCCATCTGTGCTCCCAACGCGATCAATCCGGACGGGTCTGCCACAACCCTGGTGGCGTGTCCCGGCTGCGCAACCCTGTACGGCAACTCGGGCGTGGGAATTCTGCCGGGCCCCGGCCAGGTTAACTTCGATACATCGGTGATCAAGACGACGCGTATTACGGAGCGTCAGTCGATTCAGTTCCGCGCAGAATTCTTCAACTTGTTCAACCACGCGCAATTCAATGGTCCCGCGCAGAACGGGCCCATACCAGCGCTGGCGAACGTATCGGCCCTGAACTCGCCGACCGGTGGCTGGATCACGAGTACCAGCGTCAACCCGCGCGTGATTCAATTCGCGCTGAAGTATTTGTTCTGAGTGCGGGATTTCGGAGGACTTGACCTGCGCTTGACGGTTGCAGGCCGAGTCTTTCCCGCCGAAATGGGCGCGGTAGTAGGCTAGTATGGAGCCGGCAACCATGACTAGAACTACGATCCTGTTCACTATTTCCACGTTTGGAACCGCCACTGTTTTCGGCGCTTCTACCTGCGAGAGCTTAACCGCATTGAAGCTCAAGAACTCGGCGATCACGCTAGCCGAACCCATCGCCGCCGGGACCTTCACGCCTCCTGGACCTGCCGGCGGCAAGGGCAAACAGAATGCTGCGTTTCTGAAGTTGCCCGCCTTCTGCCGCGTGGCGGCGACACTCACGCCGTCTAGCGATTCTGAGATCAAGATCGAAATCTGGATGCCTGAAAGTAATTGGAACGGAAACCTGCAATCGGTGGGCAACGGAGCATGGGCCGGGACGATCAGCTATCCGGCCATGGCGACCGCTTTGGCGGCGGGATATGCCACTGCCAGTACTGACACCGGACACACCGGCGGGAATCCCGCGACATTTATCCCGGGGCATCCGGAAAAGCTGATCGATTTTGCTTATAGAGCGGTGCATGAGATGACCGTCGCGGCGAAGGGGATCATAGGTGCGCGCTATGGGACCGGTCCCAAGTATTCGTATTGGAATGGATGTTCGACCGGCGGGCGTCAGGCACTGGCAGAGGCGCAACGCTATGCTGCTGACTACGACGGGATCATCGCCGGCGCGGCTGCGAATTACGTGACCCATCTGCAAGGCGCGCAAGTATGGAGCGCCCAGGTGGTTCATAAGGACGAAGCCAGCTACATCCCGTCCGCCAAGTATGCGGTGCTGCACGCGGCGGTGCTGGACGCTTGCGACGCGCTGGATGGCGTGAAGGACGGGGTCCTGGAGAATCCAACCAAGTGCAATTTCGATCCGAAGCAGCTTCTGTGCAAAGGCGCCGACGATGCATCGTGCCTAACTGCGTCGCAAGCCGACGCCGCGCGGCAGATCTACGCGGGACCGAAGAATTCGCAGGGCAAGTCGCTGTTTCCGGGCCTCGAGCCGGGGAGTGAGACGGGTTGGGCGACATTGTCCGGCACCAAGCCGATGGCGTTGGCGGATGAAACCTACAAGTACACAGTGTTTCAAGACGCCAACTGGAACTATCTAAGATTTAACGCCGAGCGCGACATGGCGATAGCCGACAAGAATGCCGGTCCGACGATGAACTCGATCGATCCTAATCTGAAGCCGCTGTTCAGCCGCGGCGGAAAACTGCTGATGTATCACGGCTGGGCCGATCCGGGAATCGCTCCGCAGAACAGCGTGAACTACTACGAGAGCGTGATTGAGAAGCTCGGCAAACCGGCGACTTCGAATTCGATGCGCTTGTTCATGGTTCCTGGAATGGGCCACTGCGGAGGCGGCGACGGGACGAGCACGTTCAGCATGATCGACGCGCTCAGCAAGTGGGTGGAGCAAGGGAAAGCGCCCGAGCGCATCGAGGCATCGCGCGTGCGCAATGGCCAGACGGATCGAACTCGTCCACTGTGTCCGTATCCACAGGTGGCGGTTTACAACGGCTCGGGCAGCACGGATGATTCGGCGAGTTTTGCTTGTAAGGTTCAATAACATGCGATCGATTCTGATTCTGGTGCTTGCGGTAGTCCCGGCGATCGCTCAGATCGACTTGTCGGGCGAATGGAATCCTCTGTTCCATGAAGATCAGCCCGAACGAATTCCCGGACCGGAGATCGGCGATTACCTGGGGCTTCCCATCACCGATGCGGCCCGCCTGCGCGCCGAAGCGTGGGACGCGGAAATCCTGACGCTGCCGGAGCATCAGTGCAAGCCGCACCCGGCGGATTACGGTCCGCGCGGACCTTTCAATCTGCGGATCTGGAAGGAAGTGGATACTCCGACTCAGCAGATCATCGCATGGCATACGCACGGTTCGTGGCAGGCGCCCGAGCGCACCATCTATATGGATGGCCGGCCGCATCCGCCGGAATACGCAGCGCACACCTGGCAGGGATTCTCGACGGGCAAGTGGGACGGCGATATTCTCACGGTGACCACCACCCACTTGAAAATCGGCTGGATCCGGCGCAACGGCATTCCGCGCAGCGATCGGGCGACTCTGACCGAACACTGGATCCGGCATGACGACCGTCTGACGCTGGTCAGCATCGTGAACGATCCGGTGTATCTGACCGAGCCGTTCATTCGCAGCACGGATTTCCTGTTAGATCCGCATCAGCAGATCGATCCGTATCCGTGCGAAACGGTGACTGAGGTGCCGCGGCCAAAAGGCGAGGTTCCGAATTTTCTGCCGGGCACGAATCCTTTTCTGCAAGAGTTTGCCACGAAGCATGCGATCCCCGAGAAGTCGGCTAAGGGCGGCGCGGTCACGATGTATCCCAACGGCGCAGGCGTTTCGGCCGCAGTCAGCCGTCCGATCCAGGTGCCGAGCTTAATGGACGATGGCGAAATCCATATTCTGCCTGTGCAAGGCGACGTCTACATGCTGGTCGGCGGCGGGGGGAACACCACCATCCAGGCGGGCAAGGACGGAGTGCTGGTGGTCGACACCAAGCAGGCAGCGCAATCCGATAAGCTCGTCGCCGCGATTCGCAAGATCTCCAGCAAGCCGATCCGCTACATCATCAACACTAGCGCTGACGCGGATCAGACGGGCGGCAACGAAAAGGTCGCCGATGCGGGGCGCACTATCACTGGCGGAAATGTCGCCCGGTTTAATGCCGAGTTTCCAGCAACGATGGTCGCGCATGAAAAGGTCGCGTCTCGAATGCGCGAGGCCGGCGCGCCGCCGGCATCGTGGCCCATGGACACGTATTTCACCGAGGGCAAGGACCTGTTCGTGAACGGCGAGGCGGTTCAGGTATTCCATCAGCCGGCAGCGCACAGCGATGGCGACAGCCTGGTGTTCTTCCGCAAGTCGGATGTCGTAAGCACCGGCGATCTCTTCGTTCCCGATCGCTATCCAGTGATCGACGTGGCCAAGGGCGGCAGCATCAACGGCGTCGTCGCCGCGATCAATCGCATCCTGGATCTGACGGTTCCCGCCGACAAGGAAGAAGGCGGCACCATGGTGATCCCTGGTCGCGGACGGCTGTGCGATGAGGCCGACGTGGTGGAGTATCGCGACATGCTCACGATTATTCGCGATCGTATCCAGGATCTGGTGAAGAAGGGCAGGACGCTGGAGCAGGTGAAGGCTGCACGGCCGACGCAGGACTTCGATCCGTTATACGGGCCGTCGGATGCGTTCATCGAGGCGGCATATCGGAGCCTGGCCGCAAAGAAGTAGTGTTGGCGATATAGTATGGTTCATGCTCTCTCGACGAACAATGCTTCTCGCGCCCCTGGCGGCTCCCTTAATTGATACGATCCCAGCGTTGGCGGCACCCGGCAAAATGGTTCTAAGCATCCACCAAACCACATCGCAGCGTGCAGGGTATCGCAAGATTCTGGAAGGCTGGGCCAAGGCCGGCATCAAAAACGTCGAGATTACCGACCGCATACTGGACGATTTCCTCAAGACCGATAGCCTGGCGACGGCCAAGAGCATAATCGCCGACAACGGCTTGACGATGGTGTCAGGCGCCACTGTGCTTCAGGATTTTTGGAACAAGAACGCCGGTTTCGCCACGCAGATGGAAACCTGGAAGAAGCGCTGCGAGCAGTTCGCGTCGCTCGGATCGAGCAAGATTTATTGCCCCAGCACCACGAATCGCATGGTGAAGGCAGAAGACTATAAGACGGTTCCGGACGCGATCCGCGAGGCCGGCGACGTGGCCAAGCAGTACAACCTGACGGGCATGATCGAGTTCGCGCGCAGTTCGACGCTGATCTCCACGCTGACTACGTCCCTGAAACTGATCCGCGAAGCTGGGCATCCGAACGTCCGTCCGATGCTGGATTGTTATCACTTCTGGTCGGGAATGGGTAAGTTCGAAGACCTGGACCTGCTGAAGCCGGGCGAGCTCGCGCATGTGCATTTCAATGACACGCCGGATATTCCTCGCGAGTTGCTGACGCAACAGACCCGCGTGATTCCTGGCGATGGAGTTGCCCCCCTTGTCCGCATTTTGAAGAAATTAGCGGAAAAGGGCTACGACGGGGCGCTTTCGGTGGAGCTGTTCCTGCCGGACTTGCAGGCCGGCGATCCCCAAGAGGTCGCTACGCAGATCCGTACCAAATGCGAAAAAATAATGCGTGAGGCGAACGTACTGTAGATGCGGTTGACGAAACTCATCATTCTTATAACGGCAGGTCTACCGCTTTTCGCTGCAGCGAATGACTGCGACCGGACTTGTCTCAAAACCACACTGGATCAGTACCTGACAGCCGTCATTAAACACGATCCGGCTGCGGCGCCTCTGTTCGTCGGCTTCCGGCAAACCGAGAACGCCGTCGTAGTGCGACCGGGCACAGGAGTCTGGAAAACGGTCACGGGGCTTGGCAAGATGCAGCGCCGTTACCTCGATGCGGTCAGCGGCCAAGCAGCCTACTTCGGGATTGTCGAGGAAGGTAGCAATCCCGCGATCGTCACGGTGCGGGTGAAAGTGGAGAACCGCAAGATCACAGAGGCCGAATGGCTGATCGCGCGCGATGGCGACCCCGGACTTAATGGACCCGCAACGGCCAAGCAGGCGTCAGGAAATGTCTTCGATACGAACAATCTGATCGCGAATCCTCCTCCCGAACGGACGACGCCAAAAGCCGATCGCCTGTCCCGCGAAGCGCTGGTCGCAATCACCAATAGTTATTTTGACGGACTCACCACGCACGATGGATCCATCATCATTGCCCACCCGGGGTGTAATCGCCTCGAGAACGGCAGGGCAATGACGGGTGCGGCATCGGGGCGCGGGGGCAAGAATGGTGAGCCCAACGATTGCACGTCCGGCTTGACGAATTTCAGCGCGGCGCTGGTCGCGGCCCGGCGGTATCCGGTTGTGGATGAGGATGCGCAGGCGGTGCTTGCGATCGCAGTATTCGTCCGGCGCCCCGGCGTGACGACACGCAGAAATGTTTTCAGCGAGTGGTTTTTCATCGACAACGCCAAGATCCGGAATATCTATTCGGCGATGTTTTATCCGTCTCCTGAACAGCCGGTGCCGAATTGGCCGCCCTATGACGGGAACTGGCCGCTGCCGGCTTCACTCGCACTGCCCGCTGCACCAGCTCCAGGCAAATGAGTGGGGTCGGGCTTTCAAGCCTGCCGCCGGCTTTCTAGCCGGCGCACTCACCGGCTTTCTAGCCGGCGCACTCACCGGCTTTCTAGCCGGCGCATAGATGAGCGCGATAACGCGGGGCGGAAGCCCGGCTGCGGCCTCGAAAGGCCGACCCCACTTTTTCTAAAACAGTAGCTTCAACGCGAACTGCAACTGGCGCGAATCCTGCGCGCTTGCGATGCTGCCGAAATTCGCCGTGAACGCGATCCGGTTGGGAATATTGAAATTGGGGTGGTTCAAAAGGTTGTAGGCCTCCGCGCGAAACTGCAGCCGGACGCGCTCGCGCAAGGGGATTTCTTTCTGTAACGAGAAATCGAATTCTTCCAGGCCCGGACCGATCACGCTGTTGCGCGGAGCACTCCCGAAGCTGAACAATGCGGGCAATGAATACACCGATGTATCGAACCACTTAGACGGCGTATGCGGACCGTTGTTCGGATCGGCAGAAATGTTGGGCCGCTGAGCCGGGCCCGCTCGCCGCGCGTGCCGCCCGGAGGACGGACCACGCCTTCGCTCAACATCGCGAGATCCAGAAACTGCCGGGTCTTCAGAGGCATGTTGACGATCTGGCGGCTCTGAATCACATCCTTGATCTCCGCCGATTCGGGCTGAATGTCGCCGTTGATCGCCTCGACAATCACGGTTTCATTCGCGTCGCCAATCTGGACCGTGAAGTCGTGGCGAAGCGTGTCGCCGACGTGCACGTCCACATTCGATAACACGGCCTGCTTGAAATTCAACGCGTTGACTTTTACCGAGTACTGCCCGATAGGCAACTGGGTCAGCAGATACTCGGTATTCATCTGGGCGAACACGATCGTTGCACCCAGGAGCAGAAGGAAGGCGGATTTTGGCAGGTTAGGCATCCTGGCCGGCGGCAATGTCTATTGTTTCAGATAGGCCCCTAGGCGTCTACAAAAGCGATAGAATCACGTGGATAGGAAATAGGTAGGAAATAGATAGGAAAGTGGATAGGATTAGGAGAACTTCTATGCGCTCTACCCTGGTTGCTTGCGGCGCGCCCGCGATCATCGCCGCCTTCGTGCTGACCGGCTATTTCGTCCCCCGCGCTGACGCCGCTACCGGCCCCATTCCGCTCAATTGCAATCGTGCGTGTTTGGAAAACCTGGTCGATCAGTATCTGGCTGCTGTGGTCGCGCACGATCCCAAACGCCTGCCGCTCTCTAAAGACGCGAAGTATACAGAGAACAGTCAAGTCCTCGACCTGGGCGACGGGTTCTGGAAGACCGCGGAAGGCCGTGGCAAATACACGCACATCTGGGCCGATCCCGAGTTCGGCCAGGTGGCTTATATGGGAACCATGCGGGAAGCCGGAGGCCCGATCCTGATGAGTTTGCGCCTGCGTGTCGAGCTGGGCCGCATCACGGAGATCGAGAGCGTGTACTTCAAGCCGGGTGGCGGCGGTCCGAATAACATCGCCGAGATGGACGCGCCGCACAAGCCTGAGGACTTCTGGTTCAAATCGATTCCACCGGCGCAGCAGATGTCCCGCCAGGAGTTGATCGCCGTCGCCGACGGATACTTCACCGGCCTCCAACACAATGACGGCAAGGGGATCAACGGAACCGGAACGTATCCGTTCACCAACGATTGTTCGCGCCTCGAAAACGGTAGCCTTACCGCGAAGGCCCCGCCGCGCAATCCCGCCCCCGCCGACGGCATCGACGCCTTCGCCATGGACTGTATGGGGCAGTTCAAGCTGGGCTATTACTTCGTGGTGCAGAACATCCACGGCCGCCGTTACCCGGTGGTCGACCGCGAGCGCGGCGTCGTCTGGTCGCAGGTGGTGTTCGACCAGGGGACCGTCAACAAAGGCATTCTCTCCGATGGCCGGCCTTACGAGTTCAAGGGTTTCAACCGGCCTTCGAGTATCCTGGTGACCGAGGCGTTTCTGATTGAGAACGGGAAAATCCGCCGCGTGGAGATGGTCGGTACTTCCGCTGCCTATCACATGAATTCCCCGTGGCCCGGCGGGCTGAGCGGGAATTAAAGGACAACACATGAGACGAGTTACTATTCTGCTGGCGTGCGCCGTTTCGAGCTTTGCCCAACGCCCTTCGAATCCGGCACTGTTAGTTCCGCAGGAAGCTCCGCTGCTGGATTACGTCGCCGTGGCGAACCCGCTTCCTGTTCCAGACGCGGCAGCCATGGGAGCCTCTTCGGACGTGGCCTTCGATGCGAAGGGCCATCTGTACGTCCTTAGTCGCGGGACGAAGCCGCTCACGGAGTTCGACGAGAACGGCAAATTCATTCGTGCATTCGGCGACGGTCTGTTCACCCGCAGCCATGGCATCCGCATCGATAAGGACGGCAATATCTGGGTAACTGACGTCGGCGCGCATACCGTCATGAAGCTCAGCCCGCAGGGCGAGGTGCTGCTTACGCTGGGCACCAAGGGGAAAGCAGGCGAGTGGAATGAAGCTGCCGGATCGCAGCTTTTCAATGAACCCAACGACATCGTCTTCGGCGCTAATGGGGATCTGTTCATTACGCAAGGCCACACGCCGGGAGCGGGGAAGGGCGACCCTCGGGTCCTGAAGTTCGACAAGAACGGGAAATTCATCAAGACCTGGGGTGGAAAAGGAACCGAGCCGGGCAAGTTTGACGTGGCGCACGGGATCGCGATCGACGCCAAAGGGCTGCTGTGGGTGACGGATCGCGAGAATCAGAGAATTCAGATTTTCGACCAGGATGGAAAATACATCCGCGAGGTCAAATACGCGGGCCTGCCGTGCTCTCTCGATATCGGGAGCCAGTACATTTACATGGTGAATGGTTTCGCGGGCCAGCTCTTGCGGATGGATCTGGATGGCAAGGTTCTGGCGGCGGTCGGGAAACCTGGACCGGCCGGCAGCGTGGGTGAGTTCGGCGAAGCGCACTTCATTGCGGTGAGCCCTAAGGGCGAGATTTACGTCGCGGATTCGGTCAATCGGGCGGTGCAGAAGTTCGTCAGGAAATAGATACGCGCACAGGCTGAAGGCCTGTGCCACGTAATTCCGCAAGGTGGCACAGTGTGCAGATAAACAAAAAGGCCGCCCGTTTCCGAGCGGCCCTTCTGACTTCTGACTTCTGTCTTCTGGCTAGTAGTCCATCCCGCCTGGACCGTGCTCGCCGCCGGGCATCGGAGCAGACTTCTTCTCCGGGATCTCGGCGATCATCGCTTCGGTGGTCAGCATCAACGCGCTGATGGAAGCCGCGTTTTGCAGAGCCGAGCGAGTTACCTTGGTCGGATCGATCACGCCGCTCTTCACCAGGTCTTCGTAGGTGGCGGTGGCCGCATTGAATCCGAAGTTGGTTTCCTTGTTTGCGCGGATTTTCTCGATCACGACTGCGCCTTCATAACCGGCGTTGCCGACGATCTGCCGAACCGGCTCTTCGCAAGCCCGGCGGATAATGTTGACGCCGATCTTCTCATCGCCTTCCAGCTTGACGTTGTCCAGAGCGGAGGCTGCGCGCAGCAGAGCTACGCCGCCGCCGGGGACGATGCCTTCTTCGACTGCCGCACGAGTGGCATGCAGCGCGTCTTCGACACGAGCCTTCTTCTCTTTCATTTCGGTCTCGGTCGCCGCGCCCACTTTGATCACAGCCACGCCGCCGGCCAGTTTCGCCAACCGCTCTTGCAGCTTCTCGCGATCGTAATCCGAAGTGGTTTCATCGATCTGCGCGCGCAACTGCTTGATGCGGCCTTCGATGGCCTTCTGTGCGCCGCCGCCGTCGATGAGGGTGGTGTTGTCCTTGTCCACCGTCACGCGCTTGGCCCGGCCCAGATCTTCCAGCTTGACGCCTTCGAGCTTAATGCCGGTCTCTTCCATGATCGACTTGCCGCCGGTCAGGATGCCGATGTCTTCCATCATGGCCTTGCGGCGGTCGCCGAAGCCGGGAGCCTTCACAGCGCAGGCATTCAGAGTGCCGCGCAGCTTGTTGACGACCAGGGTCGCGAGCGCTTCGCCTTCCACTTCCTCGGCGATCACCAGCAGCGGCTTGCCCGAGCGTGCGATCTGCTCGAGTACCGGCAGCAGGTCCTTCATGTTGCTGATCTTCTTTTCGTGGATCAGGATGTAAGGATCTTCGAGGACGCATTCCATGCGGTCCGGATCGCTGATGAAGTACGGCGACAGATAGCCACGGTCGAACTGCATGCCTTCGACGGTCTGCAGCTCGGTGGACATGGTCCGGGACTCTTCCACGGTGATCACGCCATCTTTGCCGACCTTCTTCATGGCTTCCGCGATGGTGTTGCCGATGGTCTCGTCACCGTTGGCGGAAATCGTTCCCACCTGGGCGATCATGT
>Ga0207674_10002773_pt1 | contig 21838 bp, 15 predicted proteins | sample KBSCornC72_FD_184303 | JGI IMG/M metagenome (GOLD analysis project Ga0207674, IMG submission 184303) | Corn rhizosphere microbial communities from Kellogg Biological Station, Michigan, USA - KBS Corn C7-2 (SPAdes) (version 2) | ecosystem: Host-associated > Plants > Roots > Rhizosphere > Soil ...
AACAAAAAACAACAGGAAGGACAACAACCATTTCACTATTAGATAACGAGGAAGACCAGTGATTAGTACCCTTGCTTGCGGGATTTATGGCCGGTATCCAGGGAGCGCCACAGGCGCTCCGTCCATAACCGAGCATTTGGCGAAGGTTACGAACGAGAAGGACCGTGTCGAAGCAGGTCCGCCGAAGTTCTTCCGACGAAGGCCTACCATCATTAGCCATTCAAACCTTCCGGGGTAACTTCCTCAAAAACCCGGAAGGTTTAATTTACCTTTGCGCCCTATGAGTAAGAAAGTCAGGCTTCGGTTTGCACCAAGCCCCACCGGCGGCCTTCACCTCGGAGGGGTACGGACAGTACTATATAACTACCTTTTCGCACGCCAGCACCGTGGCGATTTCATCCTCCGTATTGAAGACACCGACCAGAGCCGCTACGTACCCGGAGCCGAGGAATATATCCTCGATTGTCTCGCCTGGTGCGGCCTCGACCCCGACGAAAGCCCCCTTCGTCCCGGCAGCTATGGCCCCTATCGCCAAAGCGAGCGCAAGGCGGAAGGACTCTATCACCAATACGCTCAACAGCTGGTGCACCAGGGACATGCCTATTATGCATTCGATACCCCCCAAGAGCTCGAAGAAATGCGTTCCCGCTACAAGACAGCCGAGAACCCCTCCCCCCAATACAACCATGTTCTTCGCACAAAAATGAAGAACTCCCTCACCCTGCCTGCCGAAGAAGTTCAGGGATTGCTGGATGCAGGCACCCCGCATGTCATACGTATCAAGGTCATGCCCGGAGAAGACATTCATTTCACCGACCTCATCCGGGGAGAAGTCTCCTTTTCCACCAACGGCGTCGACGATAAAGTTCTCCTCAAGGCGGACGGGATGCCCACTTATCACCTGGCCGTAGTCGTGGACGACCACCTGATGGAGATTACCCACGCCTTCCGGGGAGAAGAATGGCTTCCCAGCGCTCCCGTTCATATCTTGTTATGGCGACACCTGTTCGGAGAAGATAAGATGCCCCGCTGGGCGCACCTCCCCCTCATCCTCAAACCCGATGGCAATGGCAAGCTGAGTAAGAGAGATGGCGACCGGCTGGGTTTTCCCGTATTTGCCATGAACTGGAAGGACCCCAATACAGGCGAGACGACAAAAGGCTTCCGCGAAATGGGCTTCTTGCCCGAGTCATTTCTCAATATGCTTGCTATGCTGGGATGGAATGACGGCAGCGGACAGGAGCTCTTCACGATCGAAGAGCTGATAGAGAAGTTCTCTCTCGAACGCGTGCATAAGGGCGGAGCCAAATTCGATTTCGAAAAGGCCAAATGGTTCAACCATGAATGGATAAAGAAGCTGCCGGCGGCTCATTATCAGGACCAGGTCCAGGGCTATTTCCAGGCAGCAGGCATAAATACTGAAAAGCCAGGCGCACCCCGGCTGGGATCAGTGCTCGAGCTCGTCAAAGATCGCTGTCATCTGCTCACCGACTTCGTACAGCAGAGCAGCTTTTTCTTCGAGGCCCCCGATCCGGTGGCCATCGACCTGAGCCCCGTGCGCTCCAAATGGAATGAGGCCAAACAACAATTTTTTATCGAGCTGATCAACCAGCTGCAATTCATAAAAAGCTGGGATGCCCTCACGCTGGATAAGGAATTTAAAGAAATGGCTGCTGCTGCGAGCATCAAGCCCGGTGATCTTCTCCTGCCCCTCCGTCTTATGCTGGTAGGAGGGAAGTTCGGTCCCGGCGTATTTGACATTGCCGCCTTGCTTGGCCCGCAGGAGACCATCCATCGGATCAGCCAGGTGCTGGCACTCTTGCAGGCATGACAGGCATGCCGCATAGTCAGGGCGCAGGTTCCCTGGTCAGGTTCGGCCTAGGTCCACCCCGGTCAGTTCAGCCCATGTCGGATCGCCCTTGTCTGTCACAGTTCGAAGCTTCAAAACATTACTTACATTTGACCCATACATAATTTGTTGCCATACACATAATCTAGCATCCCATGCCCGCCAATACATCCGATCATTCTGCTCAACAGCATCCTGACCAGAAGTCCGCTCCTGGAACAAAAAGACCTATCCGGGTGCTGGTAGCCAAAGTGGGACTGGACGGACACGACCGTGGGGCCAGGGTCATCGCCACCGCTCTTCGCGATGCAGGCATGGAAGTCATTTACACCGGACTTCGTCAAACTCCTGAAATGGTTGTCAATGCCGCACTACAAGAGGACGTAGATGCCATCGGGATCAGCATTCTCAGTGGAGCCCATATGACCGTCTTCCCCAAGATCATCCGGCTGATGCAGACAAAAGGCATGAACGACGTGCTTCTCACCGGCGGCGGCATTATTCCCGAAGAAGACAGACAACAGCTGCAGCAAATGGGCGTAGGGACGCTCTTTCCTCCCGGCACCCCCACTTCCGACATCGCTACTTATATCACAGACTGGGTACGGACCCACCGGGAGTTCTAAACAGGGCCCGTCCTCCATATATTAACCATTATGAGGATTCGGGGTTTTTTATTATATTTATTCCGCAAGTTGACCAGACCCGCCCTCAAATATCCTGTCGCCCAAACAATGACCTATGATAAGATCATGGCAATCGATTATTTATGCGGGCATCCTTTCGTTTTTGACTTTATCCGCCCATTCCCAACAGTCGAAGGGCTATTGGAGCATCGATAACTCCTTCCAGCTTTCCCTGGCTGACGTTCACTATGACGGTTCCAACACTACCAACCTCAGCATTCCCCGGATCACCTGGATCCTCAATGCAGGAGCCCACTATCATTACGACTTTAATGAGAATGCCGCGGTATACACCGGTGTCGAAGTCACCAATCTGGGCGTCATTATCAAGAGCAGCGGCGTCAAGCACAAGCGGCGCGTTTATACCCTTGGCGTCCCCCTGGCTTTCGAGCTGGGCAGCCTCAAATGGGCCAATTTCTTTGCGGGCATTCAAATAGACCGCCCCTTCCAATACCAGGAGAAGCTAAAAGTCGGTGATAGCGTCCAGTCCAGGTTTGGCGAATGGTGGAGCGACCGCACTCCGCATGTAATGGGATCCTGGTTTGTTGGCGCCCGTTTCTTCCATGTCATCTTTTTCAAGATCCAGCCTTATTTTACCAATTTCTTTAATGAGAATTATGCCGATGGCACAGGCAGCAAGCCCTATGCAGGCATGACGGCTAAGCCCATTCTTTTTTGCGCCGGGATCGACATCCCGCTTGGCAGAAAATACATGTTTATGTCGCATCCGCCAGGTGGCCAGGCAAAGTAAAGGTGAATACAAGTCAATCGCTGTATCTTTGACAAAACGCCCGCCATGTACACCACCTTACATACTTACCTCACCGACAACATACTCACTATCACCATCAATCGACCCGACAAGCTCAATGCTCTCAACAAGACCGTCATGTCCGAGCTGGACGAGATAGTCAGCGAGATCTACGTCAACAAAGACATTAAGGCAGCCATTCTCACCGGCGCCGGCCCCAAAGCCTTTGTCGCAGGCGCAGACATATCCGAATTCCACGGACTCACCGCAGACGAAGGACAAGACCTCGCCAGCCGCGGACAGGAAATATTCTCCCGCATCGAAAGGTCCCCAAAACCCATCATTGCGGCAGTCAACGGCTTCGCGCTTGGCGGAGGATGCGAGCTCGCCATGGCCTGTCACTTTCGCCTTTGTACACCCAACGCCCGCTTCGGACAGCCCGAGGTCAATCTGGGTCTCATTCCTGGTTATGGCGGCACACAACGCCTCACCCGCATAGTCGGTAAAGGCAGGGCACTCGAGCTTATGCTCACAGGCCGCATGGCAGATGCACAGGAAGCCTTGCAAATAGGACTCGTCAATTATATCATCGAGCCCGACGAGCTCCTGACAAAATGCAGGGAGATACTGGCCGTCATCGGGGAGAAAGCCCCGCTCGCCATCGCAAAGATCATCGAGTGCGCCAATATCGCCGCCGAAGGAGGAGCAGAGGACGGATTCCTTTATGAGCAGGAATCATTTGGAGAATGCTTTGGAACGGAAGACATGAAAGAAGGAACTAGCGCATTTTTAGAGAAAAGAAAACCCAGATTTACGGGGAAATAAGTTCCGGCGGCGGCCCACCCATCCTGATCTCTATATTGGCGCCCTCCCTGCTCAATAACGGCTTCTTCACATAATTCACCAACCCATCGCCGGAAAAAAACGCAGGCAACAGATAAGGATGCCCCGGGAACAGCTCCCACAACAAAAGCAGGATCGCCTTATCCTGCATTCATTATCCACAAATACCTGCCGCTCTTCATCCCACCCAATACCATCGATGAACAGGAACGCTGTAGCAATACCCGCCTGCATGGCGCAGTCCCGCAGATATTCCGTATTCGTGTAGTCCTCCAGCGTATCACACAGACAGGCAAAATATAAAGTACCCGGATGCAAATGACTACGTCTCGTATCACGCGTCGTTAGAAGCACACCATCCCTGGTTAATCGCCCGTTAACATCAAAAAAAGCCCTGCTGCATGGCAGCAGGGCTCGCAGGCGGCCGAAGGCCGGCCGCCCGCCAAAGGCTCAAATCAATACCCAAACAGCTCCTCCAGGCTCAACACCTTCACATCCCCCACTTTCTTCAGATCCTCCATATTTATTTTCTTATCACTGGCGACCACACAATACGTATAATTCTTACCCGCCAGCTGCTCCTTATGGAATTGCTTGACATCATCCATCGTCAGCTTGTCCAGCGCCTCGTACTCAGGCTTACGCTCATCATAGTCCAGACCCTTTTCCTTTGCCGCCAGATAAGAGAACACGATACCATCCTGCGTGACCCGCTCGGTCTCGATGTCCTTCTTCAGGCTCACCTTCGCCAGCTCGAACCCTTTATCCGACACAGGCAGATCATTCAGCAATTCATTCATCCCCTTCAACGCATCCGGCATCTTGTCAGCCTGGCACCCTATATAAGCCAGTATATAGAAAGGATCCTCCTTCCTCGAAGGCGTACCATAGGTGGCATAGGTAGCATACGCCAGGGCCTTCGACTCACGGATGGTCTGGAATACCACAGAACCCATGCCGCCGCCAAAGTAATTGTCGAATACATCCACCACCGGCTCCTTGCTCGCATCATAAGGACCCGCATTGCGTATCCAAACGATCTCAGCCTGCACCATATCGTAATTGGTAAACAGCACCTGGTTGGAGGTCTGCGTCGTAAAAGGGAATTCCATCCGCACAGGGTACGCCTTAAAATCAGAAGGCAGCTTGTGCAGCCGCGCAATATCGGAAGTGAAGGATTCCAGGGGCAACGGACCGTAATAAATAATCGTGTGTTTATAATTCAATAACCCATGGAGGATATTCACCAGATCCTCTGCCTTCAGATTATTCAGCTCCTCCGTGGTCAGCACCGTATTGAAAGGGTTTTTCGCGCCATAGCGCGCGTAATTGACCAGTCCCTGCAGGATGGCCTGCTTGTTCAGCTTCGCATTGGCCCTTGCCTTTAAGATCCGTCCCTTCAGCGCAGACAGCGCCGCCGTGTCCGGACGGCAGTTCGCCAGTATGTCCTCAAAAAGAGAGACGGCTTTGTCGAAATTCTCCTGCAGGCCCGTTATGCTTATCGTCGTGACATCTGCCGTAGCGCTGATATTGAAATTACAGGCGATATTATAGAACTCCTTGCTGATCTGCTCCGAAGAATACTTGTCCGTACCAAGGAACTGGAAATACTGCGCCGCCAGGGGCAGCAGCTTGTCATTGCGATTGCCCATATCCAGCCGGTAGTACAGATGGAACAGCTCATTCTCTTTATTGGGTACGTACAATACATCTGCAATACCCGCCTTGCTGCGTACGATGCCACTCTTGAAATCCAGCCACTGCGGCGTCATATCCGACACCGGCATGGCCTCGATCTTTTTCACAAAGGCGGATTGTTTACCCGCATTGGTTTCCACCGGCGTAATAGGCGGCTTGTCTACCTTTACGATATTTTTGTCCTCACCCTTACGCTTGTACAGCAGCACATAATTATTGGCCAGATACTGGTTGGCTATTTTGATGATCTCCTCCTTGCTCACCTTTGCCTGTTCATCCAGATCCGCTACGTCATTATCCCATTTCGTACCACGATTCTTGATAAAGGCGCTCATCAAAGCCGTGCTCCGGGTTGCATTCTTTTCCAGCTCTTCCAGGAGGGACAGCTTGGCATTAGCCACGATTGCTTTTACCAGGCTCACATCGAAATCGCCTTTTTTCAAAAGGTCAAGCTGCTGTATCAGCAGGTCCTTTACTTCCTCCAGGGTCTGTCCCTGCTTGGGGGAGCCGCCCATGACAAAAATGCCATAGTCTTTATACTGCTGTACTCCGGCAAATGCGCCTTGCACCTTTTGCTGCTTGTTCAGATTGAGGTCCAGCATACCCGCCTTGCCATTGTTGAGAATGCTGCTGATCAGGTCCAGCACCATGGCGTCATGGGTATTGGCGGCAGGCGTTCGATAGCAGATACGCATATTCTCCGCGCTGGGGCCATAGATGTCCTTTACGATGGGGGCCGTCAGCGGCTTCTCGGGCGCCGGATTGTACAGCTGCACCGGCTGGCTCTTCATATAAGCAAAATCCTTGTCGATCTTTGCGATCAGCTTGTCCGGATCGATGTCCCCCGCCATGATGATCGCCATATTGTTGGGAACATAGTATTTATGGTAATAATCCCGGATGGCCTTTAAGGAAGGATTTTTCAGATGCTCGATCGTGCCGATGGTCGTCTGCTGACCGTAGTTGTGGGTAGGGAATAAATAGTAATGCATCGCCTCGCTCATCTTGTTCCCGTCGTTGTCCAGGGTCCTGTTCTTTTCTTCATAGACTGCCTCCAGTTCCGTATGGAACAGACGGAAGACGGGATCGCGAAATCGCTCTGCCTGCACCAGCAGGAATTTATCCATCGCATTGGAAGGGATGTCCTCTTCATACACCGTCTCCTCCACCCATGTATGAGCGTTCGAGCCCTGCGCGCCGATGTTGGCCATCAGCTTGTCGTACTCATTGGCAATGGCATATTTGGAAGCCAGCCCGCTGACACTGTCTATCCGGTGATAGATCTGCCGGCGCCGGGCCGTATCCTTGGTGGAATTATATTCTTCATACAATGCGTCGATCTTGTCCAGATAGGGTTTTTCTTTGGCCCAGTCCAGAGAACCATATTGCTCCGTCCCCTTGAATAGCAGATGCTCTAAGTAATGCGCCAACCCGGTATGATTCCTCGGGTCCGTATTGCTACCCGCCCTCACCGCAATGCGGACGGATACCCTTGGCTCCTTGTGATTGGGACTGAGGATCACCGTCAGCCCGTTAGCTAAAGTATAGAAGCGCGCCTGCATCGGGTCATTGGTGACATACTTATAGGTATATCCCCCCGAGCTCGCCTGTTTCCATACATAACGAGCCGGAGACTCCTGCGCCGTCGTCCGTTGGAAGGACAGCGCGATTACTACGAATACAAATGAGAAAAAGATCTTGGATAATTGCATAATGTGTTGAATTGTTCGTCCCGCAATTAATACAATTTTTCTTAATCTCGCCAGCCATTCATAAAATGGACGATGAATAGGTCTTTAGGCAGGATGGACCCCTCGTTTGTCTGTACGGAGCCAGGAGCCCTGGAAGGAACTCGCTGCGCACCTCTTTTGAGCGAAGCTCCGACGAAGGACGGACATTAATCTGGGCCGGAACCGCTACCTTTGCCCCTCCACAAGAACCGCACAATATTAATGACTATGGATTACAGGATAGAAAAAGACACCATGGGCGAGGTCAAAGTGCCCATCGATGCCTACTATGGCGCTCAGACCCAACGTAGTGTAGAAAATTTCGCCATCGCCCAGGACATCAATAAAATGCCTAAAGAGATCATCCGGGCCTTTGCATACCTAAAGAAGGCTGCCGCCCTTACCAACCTCGACGCCGGCGTGCTTCCCAAAGAAAAAGCGGACCTCATAGGACAGGTCTGTGACGAGATCCTGGCCGGCAAGCTCGACAATTGGTTCCCCCTCGTGGTCTGGCAGACAGGCAGCGGAACCCAAAGCAATATGAACGTCAATGAGGTCGTCGCCTATCGTGGCCATGTGCTGGCCGGAGGCAAGCTGACAGATAAAGAGAAGACCCTCCATCCCAATGACGACGTCAATAAATCCCAGTCCTCCAACGATACCTTCCCCACCGCCATGCATATTGCCGCCTATAAAATGCTCGTGGAGACCACCATCCCCGGCATCGAGCAGCTCCGCAATACCCTGGCTGCCAAAAGTGCGGAATTTAAAAAAGTGGTGAAGATAGGACGCACCCACTTCATGGATGCTACCCCCCTCACCCTGGGACAGGAGTTCAGCGGATATGTCTCCCAGCTCGACCACGGATTGAGAGCCATAAAAAATACCCTCGCCCATCTCTCCGAGCTGGCGCTGGGCGGCACCGCCGTTGGCACAGGCATCAACACACCCCCTAACTATGCCGACAATGTGGCAAAAAAGATCGCCAGCCTCACCGGCCTCCCCTTCGTCACCGCCGAGAATAAGTTCGAAGCCCTCGCCGCTCATGACGCCATCGTGGAAGCCCACGGCGCGCTAAAGACCGTAGCCGTCAGCCTCATGAAAATTGCCAACGACATCCGGATGCTCTCGTCAGGCCCCCGCAGCGGCATTGGCGAAATATTTATTCCCGACAACGAGCCCGGCTCTTCCATCATGCCTGGCAAGGTCAACCCCACGCAGTGCGAAGCCCTCACGATGATCGCCGCACAGGTCCTGGGTAACGATGTCGCCATCAATGTCGGCGGAGCCACCGGTCATTTCGAGCTCAATGTATTCAAGCCCGTGATGATCTACAACTTCCTCCACAGCGCACGGCTCATCGGCGATGGCTGCGTCAGCTTCAACGAGCGCTGCGCCAAAGGCATCCGGCCCATCGAAGCAAATATTCGCAAGCACGTGGAGAACTCCCTCATGCTCGTCACCGCCCTCAATACAAAGATCGGCTACTATAAAGCCGCCGAGATCGCTCAAAAAGCGCATAAAGAAGGCACTACACTAAAAGAAATGGCTGTCAGGCTGGGATATCTCACGCCTGAACAGTTCGACCAGTGGGTAAAGCCCGAAGATATGGTGGGAAAGATAGATTGATCACTTTTGATCACCTCATTCACGATGACCCAGCCCCGGCGCCGCAAGGTCCCGGGGTTTTTTAAGCACACGCCTTTCCAAATATATACATATGAAACACCCGATGATCCCCGCATCCAGCAAATAGTCCCCCGAGAAGGCAATGAACGTGTACAACCCGAAAAGGATCATTTTTTTACTGTATTCCCAGGAGATAGATCCGATAATGGATTCCACACTGTAAAAGAATAGTCCCGACGCCAGCCAGAACATCGGCTGCCGTATAAAATGCATATTATCCATCTCCAGCAGCAGATCCACAAACGTCAGACAGACGGATATCAATAGCAAAAAATCAAAGCCCACTGTCGCCCACATATTGATGATCTCAAAAGGCGCTCCTCTTAGCCAGGAGATGGCGGTCACCAACGGGAATGCCGCCAGCAGCCATTTACTGATCCTGCGCACCGATGGATAAGTGCAGGCGCTGTAGAACACCAGCAGGAATCCCACACATTGCAGAGGTAGGAATAAATTAAAGATCCAGTGATTGCTGCTATGAGTACACGCCTGCCAGAAGTGGGCAAAGAATGAAGCAAATACGCGAAGGACGTTCAAAAAGAACAGGCACTTATAGGCGAAAGGCCACGACTTCCTGAAGACCAGACACCCGATGATCAGCGACATCAGGTCCAGGTAAAGGTCCACAATATATAGCACAGCACGCTGTTTTTACAAACATACTTAAATGATGGGATAATATTCCCCGGGTTTACTCTTATCCGGATGATTTTTAATGTATTTCTAACATTTCTAATGTTAGAATTACCAGATCAGTATCTTCTCCGTCGCTAACGGCACAGCATAGCCATTCACCAGACGGAGAACATAAGCCCCGGGCGGGAAAGCGTGTACATCGATGGAGAAGTTGTCATTATTATATAACATCTTTGTCAGCAACAGCTGTCCTGTCATATCATACAGCGATGCCACCACAGGTCTTCGCTGGCCCTGCATACCCTCCACGTACAATGTCCGCCGCACAGGATTGGGGAACACGCGAATCGCAGCCGTCTGTTGAGCAGGAGGCCCTGTATGCCCATCGCCCCGCAGGTTCAGGGTGGTCATGTAGATCATCCGCAGGATATACCCTTTGTACGGGGGATTGGAAACGGAAGTCCCCAGCGTACCCGACGAGTCGATGGCGCAGCAGGAATTGTCCACCGCCACGAAAAGAGTATCTCCACTGGGCGCCACCGTTATATTCCGGAGACGGAGGCCCGGCAGATAATGCAGCGTGTCCGTCGGCAGGGTCGTACTGTCGATGCTGAGGCCGTCCGACTTCAGCTTCAGCCGGAAGAGACCATTCTTCAAAGAGGGCACCAGCAGGGAATAGTTCCAGCCCGGAATGGCCGTATTCCCATAAAAGGTGATGGCCGCAGGCGCGATAGTAGGCCAGTTGCTATTGCCCAGGCTCTGGGCTGCTTTGTTAGGATTGCGCGCCCAATTGTAAAAGGTAAATATAGGCTCCTGCAAGGTGGTAGGCGTACTATGACAAAAGCTCGTCTCGCTGATCACCGACTTGTTTGCCAGATACATCGAGTCACCCGTCGTGGAGGTATAGTTGTCGTCGCAAAGCCCCGCCACCTTTGGCCATCCATAATTGGTATGTGGCAGAATAATGTTCACCTCGTCATCCGACTTGTCGCCATGTTCCGCGCTGTACAGGATATAGCTGGCGCCGCCGTTCACCGATCCGAAATCCAGCCCTTGCGGATTACGATGGCCAAAGGAATAGATGGCCGTCTTGGCCGAAGCGGCCGCTCCCGCAGGAAAAGGATTGTCCTTGGGTATCCATTCCATGCCGCTGGGCTGTGTAAGGTCCGGCTCCGTATTCAGCCGTAGCACCTTCCCTTCGATGACAGTGGTATCCTGGGCATGATTGGGCCGGTTGAGATTAGCCAGGTTGCCCGCCCCCATATCTCCAATCGTATAGTACAGGTGATAATTGCCATCCGACTCCGGTAGGGGACTGATGCGTATGCGTCCCGAATTATGGTCATTGCTGCCATTCAATCCGGTGATAACGTCGTCCATATAAACCAGCCAGCCCGAGACATATTTATAGCGGGATATCTTCGTATTGTAGCTGCAGTAATTACCCCCCGATGAAGTTCCGCAGCTTACCAGGTGGTATACATAGGCGATATACACCCAGGGCTTGCCCGAGAAGAATTGCGGGTGGATCGCCAGGCCCATCAATCCTCCCTGCGGCCATGCGGAAGGATTGGTAAAATCCTTATCGCTATTGAAATCCCGTACCATCCTCGCCCCTTTATTGCCTGGATGGATCTTCCAGACCTTGTAGTCATGGGCAGCCGTGACCCACAAAGAGTCGTCCGGGCCATAGACCACCTCCCAGGGCGTATTCATCCCCGTCGTGCCCGTGGCAGGATACAGTGTATCGATCTTGAAGGTCTGACCGTAATAGGTAACAGTATGCTGGGAAAATACACAAATGGGCGCGCAGAGCCACGCAATAAGACAACCCGCATATAGGAAGCTGCTTTTCATGGGAATAGGATTAGCCGGACCCTGGTGCGCAAGACTCGTCCCCCCTACCCGGTCACCAGGCTCAAATCTCCCCAAATTAAGGCCATCCGCTGCACATTTGAAATAGTAGATTTTCCACTTTCAAAAGTATTTATACGATTGACGGCCATTAAAATATGCCCTACTTTTATGGATGGTTTAATCCATCGTGATCCTTATCCAGGGCCCCGGCCCGTGAAAACCAATAATTGTATCCATGAAAACCACTTTTACACGTACTCTCACCATAAAGGTTCTCATCGTCGTCAGCACCACTTTTCTGCTGTCGAACAAAACCCGGGCACAGGGAGTCGATTTTTGTACCAGTGTCAGCACCTCATTGACGGTGGGTACGAGCTGTACCCTCGCGGGGGGCAATATGAAAGGCATGACGCCTACTGCCGGAGTCCCCGGTACCTGCGCTAACGCAAACTCGGCCGATATATGGTACAAGTTCACCGCAACCAGTCCCTGGCCGAACATCACCATCTCCAATCTTGGAGCCAACCTGAAGGCGGCAACACCCGTCCTGCAATTGCTTTCGGGTACTTGCGGCTCCCAGACTTCAGTGGGTTGCGTGACAGGCAACACCTCTGCTACTTCGTTGACCCTCTCCGTAGGCAGGGACATTGGAGGCAGCGGTCTGACAGTAGGGCAGACCTACTATGTCCGGGTAGCTACGGCCACCAGTACAGGCAACATATCCAGCACGGCCTCCGGATGGACCTTCTCCCTGTGCGTTACCAATCCTTCGAATCCTACCGTAGACTATGGTAAGAGCTATGTTAATATTACCAAAGGCGCCAACGGCGGTACCGTCGAGCCCGGTGATACACTCGAGATAAGAGCCACCTTCGTGGTGAAGTCCAGCGCCACCTTCCAGACAGTCTATACCGATAATGTCCCCACAGGCACTGCCTATATCCCCGGTACGCTGAGGGTCCTTACCAACGAAGGCAAGATCTATCAGCAGTTCACGGATGGCGCAGGCGACGATGCCGGTACGATCAGCGGCTCCGCCGTCACGATTAATATGGGAGCCGCAGCCACCTCCACCACCGGTGGATACGTGTCCAATACCAGCAAACCCAACTTCTATGGCAGCACCTGTATCATGGTAGCTTCCTTCCGTGTAGTAGTTAGTAGCACTACGATCTATGGGTCTCAGATAAATGTGGGACAAGGTTCCATCAACTACAACACCGGCAATGCGGCAGCAGCCATCAACTTCCCACAGTACACCATCATGGTATTCAATAATTATGGCCTTTGTAGCAATTCCGTGGGCACCAACGCCCTGATCAACGAGTCAGGCGGTACTTTCGGCTCCGGCAGCGTGAAAGACAGGGGGCCATCCAATAAAGTACCCTCCAATTATACCTACGCGGCCTTTTCATCCAGCAGCGGCCAGCCCAATGACTATTATTATTGCGTGTCCAACAATACGAGCGGTGGTACCACCCTCGCTACAGGTTATGCCACTTCCAACACCGCGTGGCCCATACCCGATGGAACGGCTTCCCCGGGCAATCACCGTATATTCGGTGTCTGGGACATCATCGGCGACCATACAGGCGCCAGCAACACGGCGCTCGGCAATGCTCCTACGGATGACCTCAATGGCGTCAGCGGTGGCTACATGGTCGTGGTCAATGCCGCCTATCGCACCGACACGGCCTATCTTGACACGGTATATAATCTTTGCCCCAACACTTATTATCAATACACCGCCTGGTTCCGTAATATCTGTTCCCGTTGCGGCTGCGACAGCAATGGCGTAGGCGCCAGCGGCTCGGGTTATATCCCTACGGCAACAGGAGACTCTTCCGGTGTATATCCAAACCTTACCTTCAATATCAACGGATATGACTATTATTCCACCGGCAATATGAAACACACCGGGCAATGGGTGCAGAAAGGATTTACCTATCTGACAGGACCGACCCAGACCACCATGGTTATCAGCATCCGTAACAACGCTCCCGGCGGTGGTGGTAATGACTGGGCCATCGACGACGTAGGTGTATCCTCTTGTGTACCCAGCATGACCCTGACGCCCGATAAACCCGACACCCTTTGCCAGGGCGCGGACGACACGGTACGATTCAAGGTCACCGCCTTCTTTAATAACTATACCCAGTGGAAATTGGAGAAGAGCACCAACAACGGCGTCACCTGGACCACCGCCGGCGTCGACACGACAGGGCAGGCTGCTTCCGGCACCGGTAGCCCCGTCTACAACTCCTCCACCAACCTGTATGAATACCTCGTATCCCGCTACTACCGGCTCAACCTCGTGGATACACTGATAAAATACCGGATCACCGTAGCCAGCACCACCGGCAATCTCAGTGACCCCAACTGTAGCTATATAACCTTATCACCCAAGCTCGTAAAGGCCATCAACTGTATGATCGTGCTGCCTACTAAGCTCATCAGCTTCAAAGGACAGGTGAATAACGCTCGCGGCGTATTGCAATGGACCTCTGCCAGCGAGTTGGAAGGCGCCATATTCAGCGTCGAGAGCAGCAACGATGGACTGAACTTTACTACCATCGGCGCCATCCATGGCCAGGCGCCCCCGGGGTCGGGATCGACCTATCAATTTACAGACCCCAACGGACTGTCAGGCGCCCGCTATTACCGCATCCGGATCAGCGCCGGAAATTATAGCCAATACAGCAACCAGGTATTGCTCACCGATGGCGCCATCGTATTCGACGTGCGCAATCTTGGCAACCCTTTCACCGACCATATCAATATGGAAATAGCCAGCCCCTCCGATATGCAGGCCCGCCTCAACCTGGTGGACATGTATGGCCGGGTGGTAAAAGTGCAGCAGCAGTACATCAACCAGGGCGTGAATATTATCGCTATCGATGGATTGGGCAACCTCTCCAATGGCACCTATATCCTGCAGATCATTGCCGGCGATAAGATCATCACCCGCAAAATGGCGAAGGCAACAAAATAGATATCTGTCCTTCGGACAACGAGCCGGAGGCTCGGTCTGGACCATTAGACCATTCTTCTATATATGCAACACACGCACACTGGCCGGCTTTCCTCCGGCCAGTTTTTTTGGGCAGGGCCAAAGGTTCATCACGGAGCCTCCTCGATGGCATGTATCGCATCCTCCGCAGCACGCGCCGAGACGGCATCGTTCATCGCCGCCCGCCGTCCCCTGATCGTCGAAAGGAACTTCGACACATAGCTTCCCGCCCCATCCTTCTTATACTGTATGGCAATCAGCTTCAGCTCCCGTATACCTTCCTGCGCAAGACCCGGGTCCTTTATCCGGCCGATCATCTCCGAAAAGCTCGAAACCAGATGTATCTTCTCCTGCAGCGATCCGTTCACCCAGCCCTCATAGACAAAGGGCCATTGTTCCGCCCCGCCATACCGGGCATAAACATAAGCTATCGCCTGTGTCAATGCACTTTTATGATCCTTCTCTAATGGTTTGGCATATTGCAACGCCGCAGCCGTATCTATCCACGCAATAGCCCTCAACGCCATCGCCTGCACAGTATAAGACTCCGACTTCAGCGCCTGAACAAATATTGGCATCAGCTCCGGACGACGCACCACGATCAGCGTTCCTATGGCATGCGCCCGCACCAGCGTATTGCTATCCGACTTCGCCAGCTCCGCCAATATGGGAATGGCGCCCCTCTGCAATGCCGTATCGAGATTCCGGATGTCCTCATGCTCCCTGTTCAGTACACCGATGGTCAGGTCCCTGATACCCGAATATTTATCTTTCAACGCCGCCAAAATAATCTTCCGGCCACGTTCATCGCCTTCATGCCGGGCCGCGAATTTCACCGCCTCCGCCCTGTCCGCATAAGCCGGAGCATTGAAATACTGGAACAGATACTCGTCCAGCGTCTTGTTATCCCCCTCCCTGGCTACCAGTACCCGCTCCGCATCGAAGTTTACCAGGTCTGGCCTGACAGCAGCAGGCAGCAACAATGTATCTTCCTTGCCGGAAATCCACACCCGATGACGTGCCCTCACACCACCCGCATATATATCCACGGCCACCGGCAGGATATAAGGCTCACCTTCTTGTAATTGCTTTACCACTATTCTTTCCATTCCCGCCTGTCCATCCCATTCCCAGTCCGTCTGCAGCAAAGGATGCCCCGCCCGGTGATACCATTGATCAAACCACCAGTGCAGGTCCCTTCCGCTGGCCTTTTCCATGGCCAATCGTAATTGCGCTACCTCCGCACTCTTATAGGCATTCTCCGTAAGATAGATATGCAGCCCCTTGTAGAATGCCTCATTGCCCAGGTAATGACGCAGCATGTTCAGGATACGCCCTCCCTTCTGATAGGTCACCCCATTGAATACATCTCTTGGGACCTTATAATCATATTCCACCAGCCGCTTCGAAACATTGTCCTCGTTATTGAAATATCCCTGCATACCTCCATAAACATGCTCATCTGCCGCATCCTGACCATATCTATGCTCCAGCCAAAGGATCTCTCCCAGGTCCGCCATCGACTCGTTCAACGTGAGATTGCTCCAGCTCTCCGCCGTGACATAATCCCCAAACCATTGATGGAACAGCTCATGCTCGATGCCCGTTGAATAGTAGCTGTCCAGCAGCTCACGCCGCGTGCTTTGCGCACCCAGCACACAAGCCGTCGTGTTCTCCATAGCCCCGCTGACATAGTCCCGTACCACTATCTGCGCATATTTGTTCCAGGGGAAATCCACCCCCAATATCCTCGAGAAGAAGTCTATTGCTTCCGGCGTCTCGCCAAAATTCTCTTTTGCATAGGACGCATAGGCTGGCTCCATATAATAGCTCACCTCCTTCCCATGCCAGCTGTCCTTATATATTTTAAAATCACCCACCGCCATCATAAACAGATAAGAAGAGTGCGGATGATCCATCCGCCAGGTATCCGTGCGGGTGCCGTCTCTATTATCTTTTTGTCCCACCAGCCGTCCATTCGACAAGGTGACATATTTCGAAGGCACCGTCATCACCATCTCCTGGGTCGCCTTCTGATCCGGTCTGTCCAGCGTGGGAAACCATATGGATGCGCTCTCCGGCTCGCCCTGCGTCCATATCTGCACGGGTTTCCCTTTTTCACTGCTGTCCGGATTGATAAAATAAAGCCCTTTCTCGTCCTTCTTTCGCCCTTTCACTTCATTGGGCTTCGACGTATATTCGATGTAGATGGTGTACTCCTCCGACTGCTGATACATCCTGTCCAGCAGGATAATAAGCTGCTGGCTGTCATAGTAGAAGGACAATGGCTTCATGCCTCCAGTCAGCGGTTGCCCGGTCCTCGCCAAAGCTTGCCCGGTCCCGGCCAGCATCACCTTCGCAATATCCATCCCCTTTGCATCCAGCCGCAGACTGTCCGTCTGATAAAAATGTGGATGCAGCGTCACCCACTCCTTCCCATAGAGATAACATCTCTTATAGTCAAATCGTACATCCAGCTTGATATGAACCAGGTCATTCACCGCCTCCGGGGTCCCCCGGTAATGAGCAAGGGCAGGTTGCCCCCAATACCCTTCCTGCGCCTGCACACAGATGCAGGCCTGGATGGCCAGCGCCATCCCCAAAAAGATCATACGCATAAAATGATAATTGCTAATGTTTATCCACGGGACGAGTCGTATCCTGCGGCGCCTCGTGAGAAGCAAGAAATTTACGATACATATCGGCAACCCCCGGTGACTTCAATTGATCCACCTCACTCCGCAACGCACTATCCCCACCCCGCTGATACAGTCGATACATCCTGTCATGAGCGTCGAAGCCATAAACGATCATCTGCCGTAACGCCTCTTTGACAACAGGCTTCCCATCACCCTCCGGCGACAGCTGCCGGCCATCGCTGCTGATCTCATAGATGATACGCCCCTGATCATCGCTCTCCGCCTCCAGCCTTTTATCATTGTGGCGATAATGTATAGAACCTCCGGGAGAGATAAAAGCAATGCCCGTCTCGTCATCCGTCAGCCTGATCCTGCCCTCATACCGTATCCGCTCATAGTCCCCATCCGTGCTGATCGTGATCGTCACCCGCTGCCGGTGCGCAAAGGCGGCCGGCCAGATAGACTTGTAATACATCCGGAAGAATATCAGACAAAACCCGACGAGAAAAAAGGCCAGTTTCATCGCAAAGTCATTTATTGATTATCCGCATCTTCAGTGCGGCCTGCATTCCGCCTGCCTCCGGAAATAAGATAAAATGCCAGCAGCCCCGCCCCAATGCTGAACGCCAGGATCGCCAGGCTGTGCAGTCCAAAAGGGAGCGTAAGATTGATAATGCTAAGCCCCAGACCGATAGCCAGCAGCACACATATCCACGCCAGCGCTCCGCGTCGGACATCTTTCCTCTTTCGGGCCAGCAGCCGGCCGACCATGGATTCTGAAGCTCCCGCGGTTATAGCCTTGCTCTTTATACGATGATCCAGGTTGCGCTGCAGCAGCTCCAGGACGAAATTGAAACACAGATACAATAAGAATATCGTCGAGGCAATATGGAATGCATCAACCAGGAAGTCCCGGTCGATAAACGATGCACTTCTATCTTCCGCCCGCGCCGCCGCAAAGATCAATAAGGCCGGGGTGACTGTAATTAGCTTCTTCATTGCTGTAATAGTTTCATTTAAGTGCGAGAATTGGTCCGTCTTTTAGCGGTACTCTATTTGATGAGACAGCCCTGTCTCGAATAAGTTGCTATCGTCTCAGGAAAGGTTCAGGTTTTTTATTTGATGCCGGTATTGAACGATCATCCCTCCCCCCCGGACAATGGCAATACCCACCGAGACACCCACCAGGACATAGAGGATCAGCGAAGGGATATTCTCCGTGACATTCGATAGGAAGGCCCTTAAAAACCATCCCGCTACCAGCATCGTCAACCCCGCCCCCGCCAGCCAGTATCCCAGCGACCAGTCCTTTTTACGCCCGGCCACTCTGCCCGTTCCGGCAATGTCCGTTCTGTCATCCAATCCTGCCAGCACTAACCCCGCAATGTCTACCATCGGCACTTCCATCGCCGCGACTTCTTTAAAGATCAGCCGGTAATTGCTCACCTGGACACTACAGCGTTCACATGCCTTCACATGCTCGCCCATCCACGCCGGACAATTCTCCTCATTCAACGCATACTGCTGTATCGCAGCTTCAGAAAGGTGATCCGTCATTTCAGAAAGATGATCCGTCATAATTCCTCCTTTTTATATTGCCCTAAAACACTTTCCTTTAATTGCTTCCTTGCCCGGAACAAATAGCTTTTTATCGTCCCCTCCGGCAGGGAGGTGATCTGTCCTATATCCGCATAGCTCAACCCTTCCTGGTGAAAAAGCACCAGCAGGGTCTTGTACAGGGGCGGCAGATCCTCTATCCGGGCAGTGACGATCGCCGTCAGCTGCCGCCCTTCTACCAGGGCCTCCGTCCCATCATCAGGTGTCTCCGGAAAAAATTCGTCCCCCACCACCCGCAGCCTTCGCCGCTCCAAAAAATTAATACAGGTATTATAGGCGATATTGCCTATCCAGGTAGAAAGCTTTGCCGCATACCTGAATCCCGACAGATGCTTGAATGTCTTTAGATATACATCCTGCACAATATCTTTTCTGTCCTCCGGATGGCGGATCATCCGCCCCACTATCTGCCACACCAGTCTTTCCGTGTCCTTGACAATAATGCCAAAGGCATGATGGTCGCCCTGCAATACCCGCTCGACAAGTTGTTTATCCGACAGTCTGTTTGTGCTGTTGTAGTTCACTTGCCGCTATTTGACAGGCACTCCGGAAAAAAGTTGCAGCCGCCTGCCCGCCCCCCTACGCCTGCACGGAATCTACCTTTGCAGCCTGCTCGTCCAGGGTATGCGCTGTATGCTCGGAAGAATGCTTGTGAAAAAATTTCTTTTGGAATAAAAGGATAGCGATCACCCCTACAGAGATAGAGGCATCCGCCAGATTGAAGACCGGACTGAAGAATTCGAACTCCTCACCCCCCACAAAAGGAAACCACGACGGATAATGCGTCTTTATCAGGGGGAAATAGAGCATATCCACCACCCGGCCATGCAGAAAGGAAGTATATCCATGGGCCGGGAATATTCTGGCTACATGATCAAAAGTGCTCTCTTCAAAGATCAACCCATAGAACATGCTGTCCAGCAGATTGCCCAGCGCTCCCGCAAAGATCAACCCCGCACAAATGATAAAGCCCCGGTGATATTTCTTTTTGATGATGGACTGAATATAAAAAATACCAAATACTACCGCTACCAGGCGGAACAGCGTGAGGGCCATCTTTCCCCAGGTACCTCCAAACTTCCAGCCCCAGGCCATACCCTCATTCTCTACAAAATATATTTGAGCCTTATTGCCCAATAATTTGATGCCGTTGTCATAAGGAGACACCTGCTCCCGAAAGATCTCCGGGGGGTGGCTAAGAGGCATGTGTGTTTTAACCCAAATCTTCAGGGACTGATCCGCAATGATGATAAGTAATACAATGAGAAATACTGTTCTGGCCTTCACGCGATTTCAATATTTAAAGCTTCAAATATACCACTTTTGGCCGTGGTTCGTCGGGCCGGGCCTCACTCCTCGAAATATACCCTCCGCACCCGCTGGCTCACCCCCGTAAGGATCTCATAGGGAATGGTCTGTGCCCAATGAGCCAACTGGCTGACAGGCAGCTCTTTACCAAAAACCACCACCTCATCCCCTTCCTCCACGTCCACCATCCCCGAAATATCGATCATCGTCATATCCATACAGACGCTGCCAATCACGGGCGCCAGCCTCCCTTTGACCCACATTTTGCCCACTCCATTCCCCAGTCGCCGGGGATAGCCATCCGCATACCCTATCCGCACCGTGGCGATCACCGTATCCTTGCCCGCAATACCCCTCCGGCCATATCCTACCGTCTCGCCCTCCCGTAAATACTTGATTTGTGCAATCGTTGACTTCAGGGTGGATACTTCCTGAAGGTTCAGCTGATGCGAGTCCGCACTATCTACCCCATAAAGCCCGATCCCCAGCCTAACCATATCCATCCGCAGGTCCGGATGACGAACGATGGCCGCCGTATTGGCAATATGCCGGAGAAAAGGATAGGGCAGGGCCTCCTGTATCCGCGTGACCGCGCTCCGGTAAATTCCCCCCTGCCGGTGAGTATAATCGTCCTGTTGGGCCTCCTCACTGGCCGCCAGATGGCTGAAGACGCTCTGTATCTTAAAATTGGCCGATTTCAATGCTCTTATCAAGACATCCAATTCCTGCGAAGGCTCCGTGGCGAAACCCAGCCGGTTCATACCCGTCTCCAGCTCGAGGTGCACCGGAAAGTTCAGCACCCCTTCCTTTTTTAACCATCTGTCGAACCCTCGCAGCAGGGTGAAGGAATAGATCACCGGCTCCAGGTTGTATTGCACCAGCAGGTCGAAAGAGCTGTTCTCCGTATTCATGACCATGATCGGCATATGAATGCCTCCTTTCCGCAGCACCACCCCTTCATCCGCATAAGCCACCCCCAGATAGTCCACGCCATCCCGTTGCAGCCGGTTGGCGATCTCGAAGCTGCCGCTGCCATAGGAAAAGGCCTTTACCATGGCCATCAGCCGTGTGGAAGGCTCCAGCCGCCCCCGATACTGCCCCAGATTATTCGTGAGGGCGTCCAGGTTGATCTCCAGCACCGTCTGGTGTATCTGTTCCGAAAGCAACCGGTCGATGTCCTCGAATTCAAAAACACGCGCTCCTTTCAGCAGGATCGTCTCATCCCGGAAATGCAGCTGGAAAAGTGCCTTTTTAAATTCCTCCGCCGAAGGATAGAATACCGCCGGCGCCTTAAACCATCGCCCGATCAGCTCCGCATGCAGGCTGATACGCGGCCCAATACCCACGAGTCTATCGATATTCTTTTGTGCCAGCATCCGGGCAATCGTCGTATAAAGACTGTCCTCATCCTGGCCGCTCTCCAAAAAGTCCGAGAGGATCACCGAACGCCGGGGATGCTGCCGTTGCTGAGAGAGAAAATCCAGGGCCAGGGAGAGGGAGCTGAGGTCCGCGCTATAGCTGTCGT
>Ga0207674_10002775_pt1 | contig 21827 bp, 13 predicted proteins | sample KBSCornC72_FD_184303 | JGI IMG/M metagenome (GOLD analysis project Ga0207674, IMG submission 184303) | Corn rhizosphere microbial communities from Kellogg Biological Station, Michigan, USA - KBS Corn C7-2 (SPAdes) (version 2) | ecosystem: Host-associated > Plants > Roots > Rhizosphere > Soil ...
GGAAGGACTGGTAATGATGGCCCTGGCCCCAGGTGCGGCTTTAAAGACAGTCATGACACTGGGACTAGTGCCGCCCGGACCAAAATTAAGAGATGAGTAACGATAGATGCCGGCACTCAGTTGGACGGTGTAACCGGCACGAACGGGCCCGGCAGAAGACACCGCCGTGGCAAGATCAATTGGTGAACTCGCACTGCCACTATTCCCGGGTAGACCATTTGGAGCAACATAAATCGTTGTTGACCCCGGCGTTGGCGATGGAGTAGGAGTCGGTGTTGGTATCGGAGTAGGCGTTGGCGTAGGTATGGGAGTTGGAGTCGGCGTCGCGGACGGAGTCGGAGTTGGAGTCGGCGTCGCGGTCGGAGTTGGTGTTGGAGTTGGTGTCGGAGTCGGAGTCGGCGTCGGAGACGTACCGGGTTCTGTTGGTCCATACTGAGTCCATGACGAATTAAATGACCACTGCCACCATGTGCCATCGGTGCCTAATACGTACACTACTCCACCGTACCATTTGTAAATCGTTCCGTAACCGTTTCCTACCCAAACTCCGTTGCGGAGTGTTTCACGGTTTGATCCGAGGGTCCATACATAACCTCCAGCATCAGTAATCGTCGCCGCCTTTGTTCCGTTTGGAGAAGTAGTACCGCCGGGCGTTGGAGTTGGTGTTGGAGTAGGGGTCGGCGTCGGAGTTGGTGTCGGTGTTGCGGTTGGAGTCGGAGTCGGAGTTGGTGTTGGAGTTGAGCTTACAACCTGAATCGATACCGCCAGACTGGTGCCCTGCGATCCTTTACCATTTCTTTTCGTATAGGGGGTTGCCATCACCTGGGCAGTGCCGACTCCAAGCTGCGATAATCTAAACTGACCAGTGTAGTATGGTGCACTATTATCAATCCGATCGTCGATGCTCGCCAATTTCATGCGGACGCTGCCTACTGGAACGGAACCAACAAGTGCATAGATTTGCAGCGGTTCGGACATCACACCCGTCTGCAGCTGGAAGCCATTTGAAAGCGAATAAACGTTGTTCGCTGCGTCGTGCAACTGGAATCCAGTGATAGTAGGAACGCTCTGCGGCGCCAGGGCAGTCATCGTGACGTCGGTTCCCATAGGAGCCGGTGTCGAATCGTCAGGCAATCCAGCGCCCACAGTACCAATGCCAAGACGCGCGCGATTGCTGGTCTTTCCATGCGCGCGGATGCTGACAAGAACATCCCCCATTGCTGGAAGCGTTTCGTCCAATCGGACAACTACCATTTTTAAATCTGGGTATCCCTGTACTTCAGTGACAGCCTCAACCATCAAGGGATAATGATTTCGCGCAAAGTCTTCCGCATCAACTGTGATGGACGAAGCGTCGGCGTCGCCAAAGGCGGGTCCAATGTTCATCGCATAAAGCGAGATTCGCGTTTGCTGATCCGGAGAGACAACGAATGGAACAACTGACCGGGTCGAAAACGGCTCCGCCTTGGCTGAGACGGTTTCGAGAGCAATGGCGCGCGTCGAATCGACTTCCGTTATTATTAACGGTGCTGGAGCATCGACCGGAGCCGCCCCAAGCATCGCCGACGGGAAAGAAATATTCGAGCTTCCTAACTGCGTGATGCTAAATCTTCCGAACAGACTCGAACCGCTTGCCATCGCCACGGCACGCTGCAGCTCAATTGCAGTCGAAGGACTACTCAGAGCCGAAGTATTCCGAGAAGGGGTCACATTTGGACGGTCGCTCTTAGCTGATTTGATGAGCGGCTGCTGATTGGTCGGCTTCGTTCGTGCCGGTTGATCAACATGTCTTGCCGCAAACAGCGTTACCTGTCTGGTGGTTAAGATTTTGCCAGCGCCTGCGATTCCGCAAGCGAGCAAAGAAATAATGACGACAATCGAGTAACGATAAATAAAAGACGAAGTAACAGTTTTATTTGACCTAATGTATTTCACTTAACCTTTCCTCAGTCGGCGGAGGTACCTGCCCCTCGCCTAGAAACCTTGTTTGGAAATCACGACCGAGTGTTCAGACACACATCGACCGCTCGACCAAAGTGCCTCAGGCCCATGGCCGTCTACTGCTCACACGTTCGATCTGAGCAAGATCTTGAAGCGGAAAAAGGTCCGAGTTGCCGGCACCTGTCTCCGCCTTTACCCACGCTCTGAAGGGGACTCAAATACGTCGGGGCTTGATCGTTTGGTGAAGTTTTTTTGTTGGCTAGGAACAGCCCAACACGCACGCGGGATTAATCGTGCAAAAAAACTCTAGCACGAAAACGTGACCATTGAAGCTGTTTGTAGTGTAGAAGCGGTTTGAAGCGATGGAGTTTTACTTTTTCCATTCTTCGGATGCCCACCCAAGCCCTTACGAGCCAGACATTTGCAAGACGCTCATAACCTCACTGCAATATTTGCGTGGACTTTTCCACAGGGCCCGGGCGATCAGCTTGTGCAAAAGTTCAAAGCCCATTGTCACGAAAAGATTTCGCTAGAAAATCTGTCAGACAAAACCTGACAACCTTTATCACTAATTCGGTGGACTTTTCTGGGCGCGGTACTTCCAGGAAGGATGGAACTGCGGATTATCTATAAAGGACTCGACTCGTCGCCAGCTGTGGCCGAACAATCGGAACAAAGCCTCGGGTCGGTACCATTTGTTGGAGGACGAAGGAAATGGCTAATGAGGACGTATTGCCTAACGAGGAACAAGTTGTGAACCCCGACGAGCAATTGCATATCATGGCTATTGACTGCTGCGAGCATATTACCGAGATCATTCGTAACTCGAAGTGTGCCCGCCTTACTGCAGTCGACAGCAGGGGAAACGGCGACATGATTAATCGTCATGACGCTATCGACTTCATTGTCATCGGTGCTCCAAATTATCCGGTGCGAAGACCCTTCATCAGTCAAATCCGCGAGGCATACACTGATGTGCCGATCCTTATACTACGCCGTGTTGCTGTGAAGGGTAGAGAAGAAGAGATCATCCGCGGAGAGTTTGTATTAAGCGACCAATCTCACAAGAATGACCTCGAGCTAGTTAACTCAGTGAGAAAAGTTCTACCCCTCAAACCGTGTGAACATACGCACAAGGAATACAACTTCGATACTGTGCGGAATGTGATGCGAATAATTGCTGACAACTACTCAGATCCTGCTCTCGACCTGGAGAAAGTGGCAAAGTCGTTGCCGATTTCTCCGACTCAGCTTTCACACATCCTGAATCAAGAAGTTGGCGTGAGCTTTCGCCATCTATTACGTCACACGCGAATCGAGGAAGCAAAGCGTTTACTAGCCTCGCATCGCTACAGCGTGAAAGAGGTCGCCGTTAAAGTCGGATTTGCCGATAGTCATTACTTCTCAAGAACGTTCAAAGAATTGACAGGACAAAGTGCAAGTGAATACCGCTCGAGAGACACAACGCTCACTGGGTAACATAGTGACGCCACTTACACGCCAAAGACCCCAAGCAAACCATACCTCGGCTACGTTTTAAACCGGACTTCGAAGTCTACATCTCCCTCACAAACTCAGAACTCCTCATCTTCTTCCAAATCTATTAAAACCAGGCGAGCTAAAGTAGTCTGCATTTTGGCTTACTCGCGAGAACTCTGCCCCTAAGAGTTCTGTCGAAACCAGTTGCTTTTCTGGTCGCGATAATCTTGCGCCATATTCGCTAAGCGGGTTTAGAATTAAAAATGCATGTTAGCGATGACGGTTTGAATGCGGAGTTATTAAGGTGCAGGACTGCCGGGGCTAAAGCTACTCGGTGTTCGTGCTCAGAATTGGAAGGGATTATGAAGACCTACCGGAAAGAAATATCGGTTGATTTACCGGAACGACAGGGGTTTCTCAATATCACGTCGACGATCAAAGAATGCTTGAGCGAGAGTGGCATTACCGAAGGGTTTGTACTAATCAATCCCATGCACGTCACCTCATCAGTTTTCATTGACGATGAGGAGGAGGGACTATATCGACATTATCAAGTCTGGCTAGAGAAGCTCGCGCCGGTACTATCGGTTGGTGAATACAGTGACGAAGTTATCGGAGAAGATATTGTTGACGCACACATGAAGCGCCATCTGCTCGGACGCGAGGCGCTTGTTGCTGTTACCGAAGGACGTCTGGATTTCGGAACATGGGAGCAGATCATCTATGGTGAATTCGATGGGCAACGCCGTAAACGGGTGCTTGTAAAGATTATCGGTGAATGAGTAGTTTTGTATCTTATTAAACCTCAAATCAGTTAAGAGCGAGACTCAGAGTCAATGGCAAAAGCTGAAATACTGATACCTCTTCGTATCACTGTTGTTGATCCGCCAGCAGGAGTTCTTTTTGCGATTCAGAAAGGCAAGTCCGAAGTTGTCACTCCGATACTGGCTAACGGGTCGGATTTGTCTTTCGATTTTTCAATTCGCGTACAAGAACGCGCCGACGGTAGTCCCAACTTTCTCGGGCCCTTTGTGCAGGGGCCGACCTCAGCCAGGTTTGTCTATGTCAATTCGGGAACACTGGCCGGTCAATGGGATTCGTGTTGGACCAGGAGAGCGAAGGTCGGCCTTAGAGAGATTAACTGGAAGCTCATCAAGAGTGTTACGAACAGGCCAGGTGGCGTTCTCGAAGTAAAGATCTTTGGAAAAACACGAGATGGCGGGCCCGTTTGCGCGTCAGTAAAACCCTTGACTGGTTGGACCATCAATGTGGTCTAACATTATGATTTCGTGTGATTTTGCAGACCGCTTCTTTAGGAAGTAGCAGTTAAGCCAGGAACACGAACGATTTTAAATCCAGCGCTTGAATGTCGAGGTACTACAAAGCTGGCGCTAATTGTGGGGGTGGCCCTCCGTGGTCGCCTCACTAGATTTGATCGAAAGAGAGGAACGAAACACTTTGACGAAACGGCGAAGTTTTAGGCGGCGGTTGGCGTCGTGCATAGCGATGTTGGGAATTCTGATTTGCGTTGGCATGGCCCAGGCCTCAATCATCTCAACTCAGGTTTCGCCAACGATTACAAGACTTAAAGAGAAGTCGGGCACAGCTACGGTGCCAGGTGGTCTGACCGAGGAGTTTAAGTTTCTAATTAAGGACTTCAAGATCGATCATCAGGGCGAGAATAACAACCTCAATATTATGATCCGCTATCGCTATAAAGCTCGCATTACGAACGCTGAATATCCGGATTTCACCGCAGTCGCCAGAGATATCGAAACACTCCTTGCGAACTATCCGAATAAGACTGATTACTGGGAGATTCTGAACAAACGGATCACAATGATGGTGCTTGAGAAATATCCACCCATCGTTGAAATTACAAGCGAGGTCCAGGTATCGCCTTCTCCAAAAAATCATTACATTCGCTCCAGCATCGTTACGCGCAACCGAACCACTCTGAGCAGAACTGGTGGACCGCACCGTCATCAATGACCACCTTCAGACTGTGTGAAGAGTCGCTTTCCCTTGGGTTTACACCGAAGGTGTTGGCCAATTTGAGCCCTGGGTTGAGCTTTGGCAACCCTGGGTCCCCGATGTCTTTGCAGGAATCGCAACCCTGAATGGGTTACGCCGCTTTACTCTAACCGTAAACCGATTCGCAAACCCCTGCAGGGTTTTGACACAACTAATCGTTCCTCTAGCCCAGGGTTGGCAAAGCTCAACCCTGGGCTGAACTTGGCCAGCACCTTCGGTGTAACCTTTCGAAATTGACCAGCAACCCACAACTGCTGAAGTCGGTGGTGTCTGCAAAATGTATCTGTTAGCCAACGCAGGTCTCCCTTACCCTCTTTGCGACCAAATAAAAAGAGAGGCCCAACTAAAATGTTGGGCCTCTCGTGAATGTCGCCTGGATTAACAGGTGACCGTTACTGCTGACCAAATCTCTGGCGGTACTCGGTCGACGAGATGAAAGCCTTGACCATATCAGCATTAACGAAGTTGCCGTTAAACTGATTGAGTTTGTTCAACCAGAAATTGTAACCATCAAGGTTGTTGTCGGGGGCAGCATCCGGATCCCTTCGCAGGTATCCGAAGTACTGCATTAACACGAACGCGGAGTTGAATTCTTTCTCCTGGAAAGCAGGATCATCTATCAACTGTCGCAATACTGCACTTCGCGACAGTGTGCTTGCCTGCAAACCTTCGATCATGCCATTGACCTGTGCGGGGTTGGCGATCCCAGCGTTGCTGAACAGAGCCGCCACGAACTGAGCGTCACTCATGCCATCGTACAGGCTCTTAAACTCAGGGCTGTTCACCCATTCGTCAATGAACGCTGTTTTGTTAGCTTCCAAGAGTTCCTCCGCGCCCGGAGCTCCAATAATAACGCCCCTGCCAATTTCTGCGGTGTTACCAATGAACGCCCGGTAGCGTGGCACGCTACCGTAAGAGGCCTTTTGCAAGAGATAGACCATGTAGCCGGTCTGTTGGAACTCGGTTGATAGAAAGTATGCGGCCGAGACGTTGACACGCTTGATGCTAATGCAATTCGCATCTGAGCCACAGCTGCTTATTTCGTTGGACCAGAAGTTGAGGCCGGATGGATCCGGCTCGCGGTTGAGAAAGTCGACATAGTGCTGTCTCACGTAGAACGAAGCGTCGTCACTTGGGTTCAACAGTGATTGGGCAAAGTCGTTATCAGTTATCGTCACGCTGGCGGTTGACTGGCTGCCATTGCTGACGCCCTGGGGATTGCTGAGACCGACTGTAAAAAGCTCACTGCCTTCCAGGTAGTTGTCGTCAGTGATGAAGACCACGAACGACTTGCTGGTCTCACCTGCTGCGAAGCGCAACGTACCGACAGCGGTGGTGAAGTCAGTCCGTTCTGAAGCTGTTCCGTCGAACGTTCCATACGCGACGGAAGCGCTGTTGGAAACATCACCTGAACGAGTCACCGTGATGACCAGACTGCCAGAACCCTCACCCACTGTGTAGCTTGCTGCACTAAATTGCACCGTGTTACCAGGTGTAGGACTAGGCGTTGGAGTTGGCGACGGCGACGGATCCGGACTAGGCGTCGGAGTTGGTGACGGCGACGGATTCGGTGTCGGCGTCGGCGATGGTGACGGCGATGGATTCGGTGTCGGCGTCGGAGTTGGTGACGGCGACGGAGTTGGTGACGGCGACGGATTCGGTGTTGGCGTCGGCGACGGTGATGGATTTGGGGTTGGCGACGGCGACGGAGATGGATCAGGCGTAGGTGTCGGCGATGGTTCCGGCGTTGGCGTAGGGGTAGGAGTTGGTGCTACGGCATCATCGTCGATGATGGTCCCCTGGCCCTGGCCGTCTGCAACACTCGAGTTGGTTGGGCTCGTCAGATTTACAAAGAACGTCTCGTCTGACTCGACGTTTGTGTCTCCGTTGACCGTAACATCCACTTCGTCATCTGTTTCTCCAGGCGCGAAAGTGATTACTCCTGAAACACCGGCGTAATCATTGCCCGGATGTTCGGTAGCGGATCCATCAGCGGTCGCGAAATTGACCGTTACCGTTTTACCGCTTGCCGTCGAAAGAGTAACTGGCAATGCCACGTCAACTGATCCACTGTTTCCTTCAGCTACGCTCGCATCGCCGACTGAGATTGTCGGTTCCGCGTCATCGTTCATGATCGTGGCGCGGCCTTCAGAATCGACCAGGCCCGAGTTAGTTGATTTTCTTAAACTGACGATGAAAGTCTCATCATCCTCGTTCAAAGTCTCACCATTAACTTGCACGGTGATGGTTTTGGATGTTTCACCGGGATTGAAAGCTAGCGTACCCGACGCGGAAACATAATCGTCAGGCGACGTCGCAGACTCGTCTGCGGTCTCATAGTCGACAGTCACGGTTTGATCGCTTGGGGCAGAGAGTGTCAGTGTGAAAATTGCATCGGTCGAACCGCTGTTACCTTCGTTAACGGATACATCGTCAATTGAGATCGTTGGTGGTGGCGGTGCCGGCGAGGTGACGCGAGTTAAAACTACGTCATTTCCAGAACCACCCTGATAGCTGATGGTAAATGCCAGTCCACCTAAGGTTAGATCGGCGCCCTCGGCCAGGCCAGCAAATGTTCCAACGACAGCGTCGTTACCATCATTGTTGACGATAGTAAATTGGTCGCCGATTACCGATTGGAAATTGGCGGATGCGTCCAGCACACTGCCGCCGAGATCTACACTGCCAGTGACGTTTAGTTGTCTGTATCCCGTGCCGGCTGTGGTCCCATTAAGATCAATAACCAACGATGTAGTTGGGTTGAGCACAACGTTGCCACTATTCAAGATTCCGGGTGCCGAGGCGCTGCCGGGTTCAATCATTCCGCCCGTAGCGTTAATCGCGCCCACGCGCCCGGTCCCGCTGAGGGTTCCACCACTCAAAGCCACACTGCTGTTTGGTTGCGAACCGGAAACGATTAGCTTACCCGCGACCATGCTGGTTGTGCCGCTATAGGAGTTATTGGACGAGAGTGTCAGTGTGCCTGAACCATTCTTTGTGATTCCGCCGGAGCCGCTGACAACTGCAGCGAATCTCGTATTTCCTGCGCCCGCAACAGTCAACACGTTCGAGTTGAGATTGACTGGTCCATTAAAGGTTAGCGTGGTGCCGATGTTGGCAGAGTTGAATGTTTGATCCGCAGTAATCAGGATCGGCAAAGAAAGTTGATTCGACCCACTCACGTTGGAAGTATTGATCCCGGCGACCAGGCTCAATGAATTTTTCCGGAGATTGTAATTACTACCGGAGAAGTTAAGCGTATTGAAGCTGGTCTGGTTCGGAAAGTTGTTTCTAATTGATTTCCGCTTAGCGTCTGCAGGGAAGAACAGATCATCTCCGGCGACGGGCGCTATGCTGCCTAACCAATTACCTGCGCTGCTTAAAGTGGTTGGCGGATGAGCGCCGGTCCAGGTGCGTTGATTTGCTGCGTGAGCAACCTGAGACACCTTCAGACCGGATACAACCAAGGCTGCAAGAAGGAGAAGGGAAAGAAGCCGGGCAAATTTTGATCTCGTTAAGTTCGACATGGCACTACGGGGAACCTCCAACAGTTACGTGTTTGCTAAAAGAATCTTGTTTGGTGGTCCATGAGGGAAACTACTGCAGGAACGATGCGTTTGAAACGCCTTAGGACCACATGCGAGCCGTGGACGTTAAGGGCAAATCAACCAACCAGGCTCGAGTCGCTACTTGGGCAATCAATGTGCCGCACGCTTATCGGATGTCCGCAACTTACATTTAACTGGATTTTTAGCCCTTTTTCAGGGAGCCGCTCTTAACTGGTGGAGGGAAATAAGTTTCTTATGATCGCGGTTGTACCAAACGTTAAATGACTGCTTTCATTCTCAATGACCGGACAGGCAATCACTCAGACCGATTTCCTGGAGGAATTAGTCCGATTGTGGTGTAATTCAGCATTCCTGCAACCCAGTCGGTTATGTTTTTGAGTTTCAAGCCACGTATCAATGAGGGCGGGGACTGGCAGTTCACCAGTTGATCTCTAACTCTCCGCTGCAACTTCTCAGGAGGTTCATGATGCACTCAAAAAAGTTCGTGATGATTATTGCGACGCTCTCCCTTGGCCTTTTCTGTGAGATGACGGCCATGGCGCAAGGGGGCTGGGACGTTTGGTCCATCTACTTACGTGATGGAAGCCGGATCGACGCAGCGCCAGTCTGGTCGCTCGACAAAGAAGTTCTCAAGTACGGCATGAGCGGAGAAGTTGGTGAGGGAAAGCAACTCAAGCGATCAGATATTGTCTCGATGAGCCGGAATATTTCAGCGCGTGGTGCGGCGAGGACGGATTCAGCAGGGAATCCGCTACCTGAGCTACCGGAGGGTGCAGTGAAAAAAGACCTGGTTATCATGAGTGATGGCCGGCAGGTTTCCGGAGAAGTACTCATTCGCGCTACTAAGAATGAGGCCGGCGAGATCCAACACTTCTCTCCGGTGCTGGTACAGAATGGAGTAGAGACTGATCTGAGAAAGGTTGAGCACATTAAACTCGCAAAGCCGAAACGGTCACCGTGATGCTTTGACATAAAAGTTAAAGACACGACCAATCAGCTTTTCACCCACCGCATATCGTAGCTCGCCTACCAATATGGATAGAACAGCCTTGGACCAGAGTCGACTTCACACTTACGCGCGTTCATCTTCTTAAACTGTAAGTACTCACGCTACAGTGGTTAAGCAACAATCTTAAAAGCATATTTCTTCTAGCTCTAGCGCGGCACAGAACCTGCACTAAGGCGCGTCCTATGTTTATAAGGCCGACCGTAGTGGTGCGCCTTTGTGAGTGGCAGGTGAGCATGAGTTTGGCGCTTAGAGAGTAGCGCCTTACAAATCAGGAACCCTGCGAAATGAAATTAGTCCGCAAGTGCTCGACGCCTTGGTCGTGTGTTTTGGAGAGAACGTATATGCGCTTTGTGTTTAGTCCCTTCGCCGGTTCGTCAAATTCGGCTGCTCATCACTCTCGTCGATTCATCTTGCGTTATCCGCTTTCTTTGATAGCGCTGCTGTCATTAGCCACACTGTTGGCTATTGCTATCGCTGGTCCAAGCACAAGCATCGCCGCTTCCAGCTTTACCCCGAAACAAGACTTTGGTACGGGATCCAATCCAAGAGCAATTGCGGTTACTGATATAAACCTTGATGGCAAGCCCGATCTGGTCGTTCCAAATGTCAATTCCAACTCAGTATCAGTCTTGTTGAGCACTATTTCGCCCGGCGCCATTGACTCTAGTTTCACCGGCAAACAGGATTTTGCTGTTGGTGCTGGCCCGGTGTCCGTCGCGGTAGGCGACCTCAATGGTGACGGAAAGCCTGATATCGTCGTCGCAAACTTCAATTCTAATAATGTCTCAGTGCTGCTCAACAAGACGCTGCCTGGTTCCACCACAGTGAACTTCGCCGCCAAACAAGATGTCGCCACCAGCCAGGGACCGATTTATGTTACGGCGGGTGATCTTGATGGCGATGGCAAGCTCGATCTTGCGGTAGTAAATCTCACGGTTAACTCGATCTCATTACTGCTAAACACTACCGAGCCGGGTGCTGCCGCAATCAGCTTTGCAGCAAAGCAGGATTTCGACACTGGCGTTTCTCCTCTTTCAGTGGCCTTGGGCGATTTAAATGGTGATGGAAAACTCGATCTGGCTGTATCCAGCTTCAGTTTAAGTAGCATCTCCGTGCTGCTTAACACCACTGCGCCCGGGAGCGTTACCTTGACGTTTTCAAATATCCAGGATTTCGCGACAGGTGACAGCGTAGCTTTTGTCGCAATTGGCGATCTGAATGGTGATGGCAAACTCGATCTCGCTGTGGCAAATTTTTCGGTCGACACCGTGTCGGTGTTGTTCAATACGACTGCCACTGGCGCTTTGACCGCAAGCTTTGCCCCTGAGAAGGAATTTGCCACCGGCGTTGGTCCAATTTTCGTCACCGTTGGCGATATTGATAATGATGGTAAGTTGGACCTGTTGGTGGCGGACTTTAACTCCGCCGTCGTGTCGGTATTACTCAACAACACTGTGACCGGACAGGCCGCGCCCAGCTTTGCCACAAAACAAGACTTTACCACCGGGGATGCTCCATTATTCGTTGGAGTGAACGATCTGAACGGCGACGGGAAACTCGATCTGGCTGTCGCAAATCTTAATGTGAGCACCGTATCAGTATTGCTGAACAGCACCGCGAGGGGGCCAGCAACTCCGGGCTTTGCTCTCAAACAGGATGTCGACACGGGACTTAATCCACGGTCCATTGCGGTGGGAGATCTCAATGGAGATGGAAAGCCCGACCTCGCAATCTCGAGTGTTAGCTCGAACAGCGTATCAGTGCTGCTCAATACGACCATTCCAGGCGCTAACTCCTCTTCGTTTACTGTAAAGAAAGATTTCGCCGTTGGCACTAACCCCGTATCTGTGGCCGCGATCGATATCAATAGGGACGGAAAGTTGGATCTGGTAGCTGCGAATATTAGTTCCAACACTGTGTCGGTGTTGCTTAATACGACTGCATCTGGTGCGACATCACCGAGCTTTGCTGTCAAACAAGACATCGCCACGAGCAATGGTCCGCTGTCTGTTAGCGCAAACGATTTAAACGGAGACGGCAAGCTTGACCTGGTCGTCGTCAACCAGGTTTCGTCGGTCTCAGTATTTGTTAACAACACGGCTACAGCTGCGACGACGGTAGCTTTTGCCCCCAAACAGGATTTTCCCACAGGTGATGGTCCAAGGTTCGTCTCGGTGGGCGACCTCAACTTGGACGGCAGACTCGATCTAGCGATAGCGAATTCCAATTCGAATACAGTGGCTGTGTTACTAAACACGACCCGACCAGGAGACGCTGCGATCAGTTTTGCGCCTATTCACGATTTCCCGACTGGTGTCAGGCCACTTTCGGTATCAGTGGCCGACTTAAACGGAGATGGCAAGCTCGATCTCGCAACGACTAACTTTGTTGGGAACACTGTTTCAGTCTTGCTCAACAGCGGTCTTCCTGGAGCTGCTACGCCAAGCTTTCAAACCAAGCTGGACTTCACCACGAATTTCAACCCGTCTTCAGTAACGGTTGGAGATCTTAATGGGGATGGAAAGCTCGATCTCGCGGTCGCTAATTCTCATTCCGACAACATCTCGGTATTCCAGAACACTGCTTTTCCAGGTGACAGAGTCCCGGCTTTTACCAAACAAGATTTTGCAACGGGTGACAGTCCAATCTTCGTTACCAAGGGAGACTTTAACGGTGATGGCCGGTTTGATTTAGTCGCCGTGAACGTGGATCTCAACACCGCTTCTATATTGCTCAACGAACCTACTCTTGAGACGGCGGCCGGTTTCTCTTTGCAGAAAGGCAGCACATCTCGCAACGCTCAAATTGCCAGGGTCACTAATTACACCGGTGATGGTGGGTTGAGTCTGAGGGTTACTTCTCCTAATCCTGCAAATGGTGTAGCGATCTCAAATATCATTAACTCAGATGGCAACGTCACAGCGGACATCGTTGCAAGTTGTGGCGCGACAACTGCTACGTTTACTTTGGAAGCGGCTGACGGCAATACGAAAGTTTCCAACACTCTGTCGATCAATGTAACGGCCAACACAGCTCCGACTCTGACTTATCAAAATCAGAACGTAGGTGTCGGTAAATCTCTTCAGGTCAATCCGGGGACCGGGCCGTTGGACAATGGAACAGTTTCGGTCGTCAAGCAGTCGAGTGGGACTTACACAGGAACAATCAGCGTCAATGCAACGACAGGGGTGGTTTCGTTTGATAATGCCGCGCCTGCCGGAGTACACACCATAACTATTCGTGCGACGGACAATTGCGGTGTCAGTACAGATGCCAGCTTCACACTGACAGTGGGCAAAGAGAGTCAAGCAATTACGTTTGGTCCATTGCCAAACAAGAATGTTGGTGATCCGGATTTTGGGTTGATTGCGACCGCGAGTTCGGGATTACCGGTAACTTTTGTGGCAAACGGGCAGTGTTCCCTGGTTGGCAACAATGTGCACCTCACTGGAGCCGGGCTGTGTACCATTACCGCCTCGCAACTGGGTGACGCCAATTTCAGTCCCGCTCCAAATGTAGTGCAGAGCTTTAACATCACTAACCCCGCACTGATCTCCTTAAGCCAGGCGAACTACAATGCGAACGAAAGCATAGGAGTTGTCACGATCACTGTTAATCGCACTGGTGACTTATCGACAACAATTAAGGTCGACTACGCGACGGACGACACGGGGTCCTCTAACGTCTGCAGCAAGCTCAACAGCGGTCTGGCTTCTGCGCGGTGCGACTTCGGTCTGACCCTGGGCACGCTGACGTTTGCTCCAAACGAAACGCAAAAGACTTTTGTTATTCCGATCACTCAGGACTCGTATACGGAAGGGCCAGAGACTTTTACGGTGAACCTTTTCAAACCGAAGTTTGGTGTAGGGTTTTTGCCGCCTTCAAGCGCAACTGTAACCATACGCGACTCGGTGTCCACGGCACCCAACGCAAATGACGACACACAGGCGTTTGTCCGCCAGCAATATCGTGACTTCCTCAACCGAGACGCTGACCCGGCAGGCCTTGCATTCTGGAGCGGCGAGATCAATAACTGTACGCCGAAGCCCGATTGCACTGAGCCTCGACGTGTCAACGTTTCGGCAGCCTTTTTCCTTTCGAGGGAGTTTCAGGAGACCGGAAATCTAGTGCGCAGCGTTTACGTGGCAGCTTTGAATCGTTCGTTTGCGGGCCAGTTGCCGGCATTTGATGAGTTTGAGCGGGACACTCAGGCGGTCCAACGCGGAGTTGTCATAGGCGAGCCGAATGCAGAGCAGATTCTTAGCGCGAATCGTGATGCATTCCTTAGAGACTTCGTCACACGATCAGAGTTTCTCGACTTATATCCGACTGCAATCACTCCGGCTCAATATGTCGACGATCTCTGCCGCCACGCGGAGATTGTGCCGACGGCCGCTGAGCGAACTGCGGCGCTTGGGGAGTTTGGTGGTGCCGCAACTGCCTCCGATGATGGCGCACGCGGTCGTGCCTTATTCGATCTGATCCAAAACGAGGGATTTCAAGAGAGACAGGTGATCCCCAGCTTTGTCCAGATGCAGTATTTCGGGTATCTGAGAAGAAACCCAAATGATCTACCTGACGTTGACTTTTCGGGCTTTGACTTCTGGGTAGGGAAGCTGGATCAGTTTGGTGGCAACTTCGTCGATGCCGATATGGTCAAGTCGTTCCTTGTCTCGCTCGAGTATCGCCAACGCTTTGGTCCATGACTTCGTATTATCTGGACCAACGCCGTAGGGGCGACACTCCGTGGCCGCCCCACCTTTGATACGTACACACGGAAGATCGGATCATGACGATGAACATGATCAACTGCTAGAGCCTCATGAGACTCATATTTCTATACGGACTACCCGGTGTTGGTAAACTTACTATTGCCCGAGAGCTTGCCGAGCTTACTGGCTTCAGAGTCTTCCACAATCACCTCACGGTTGATCTCGTCCTATCAGTCTTTGAGTTCGGTAGCAAGCCGTTTGTTGAATTGAGAGAAGCAGTGTGGCTCGAAGTTTTCAAGCAGGCGGCGGCTGCTGATCTGAACGGTTTGATCTTCACTTTCGTGTTTGAACGCACAGTACGAGCCGGCTTCATTGAGAAGACCCAAAGTGTGATTGAATCTGCCGGCGGTGAGGTTCTCTTCGTCGAGTTAACGTGTACTACGGAAGAACTTGAGAAGCGAATCGAGCATCCCTCTCGGCAGAAATTTGGGAAGTTGAGTTCTGCCGTGATGTTTCGAGAGTTGCAAGCCTCAGGAGTTTTCGCGTGGCCAACGCTACCGAAGAGTCACCTGGTGGTGGATACGACAAATCGTTCTGCCTCAGCTTCCGCCCGTCTGATCGCCACTGAGCTAGGCCTAAGTGTCGAACCTAACAGGGAGTGATCTTCAGCCCAACAGCCGTATAGCTCAGCGCATGGTCCATCAATAAACTGAGCGATACAAAGTGAACATCCACAGATTTCGCCGATCACGGCGATTCCTTCCTGGAAAAGGCTTAGCATCAACCTTTTCTCTGAATCTGTGTAATCGACGTAATCTGTGGATTGATCTGAGATTTTGTTAGTTTACGCTCGCACCGACTGTCAAAACACTGGCACGTTTCATCCTCGTCGCGGATAATAGCGAGCAATCCGTGCATTAGAGTTTTAGAAACTATATGGACGAATTCAGATTTGAAAACACTGTGAAGCTGACCGAGTCGCAATATGTCGCCGTGTTTGGCGTCCTACCCAGGCGGTTGTCGTCAAGAAAAATGAGGTTGGCTCTGTTGGGAGCAGCCGGAATTCTTCTCTTATTTACTCGATATACACTGCTGATAGGTTTGATTCTTCTCAGTCTGCTGGTCCTGACTGCTTTCACCCCGCGAATAATATCGTTTGGGTCACGCAGCCTGTTTCGCAAGCACTTGTACCTGCGCGACGCTCTTACATATGGCGTTAGCGATCAGAAACTTTGGGTGAAGGGTTCTAAGATCGACGCCAGTGTCTCATGGTCCATGCTGGTCACGTGGCGTGAGATAGAGGGCTGGTTGGTGTTATCGCCTTCGGGTATTCCACCGGTCTTATTGTCGTTAGCTAGTCTTGAGGAACAGGGGTTGTATGGTCGAGTAAGGGCCCTAGCGGCCAGCTATGCCCCGGAGTTTAATAAGTCGGCTCGGGTTTCTAAGTAGTCGAGACTGCAACTCTAGCTGGGGACAAAGATTCGCTCTTTGCGCTCCTTTAGAAATACCGCTCAACCAACTCTATGGCGCAAAGGTGATCCCGCGGACCGTCAGCCTTAGAAGTAAAACCGCCGCCAACAGTAACGTGATATCTGGCCAGCCTAAGTCCAGCTTTCCCCGGCTTTCAGTCGGATGCTTTCGACTAACCATTACCCCCACAGCCGCAGCGATCCAAAACAACGATTCTCCCATTCGTGCAAAGGCAAAGGCAGAAGGCATCGGTAGAAAAATCAGAAGCGTAATTGCCGTTCCGAGAATTGCAGGCAGCGCAATTATCCCAATCATGGCTTTTGTGGCACTCACTCCGACAGGAGTCCAAGTGCGCAATTCAATCCCAATGAGAAAGGACACGCCGCACAACGCGAGGGAGCCCAGGACACTCGCGGCGTAACGAACCATCATGGGTAACTGTAGTGTCAACGCCAAACGACTGAAGTCTCCGACAAAAGCCGTTGACATGAGGTTCCCGAAAAATGTGCTCACACCGAACATCACGAGATACAGCAACGGGAGACCTAAGCGTGAGTTATGTGAGCGTGTGTACGCACCCAAGCTAAAGAGCCCAATCACCAGCGCAAACAACGGACCGGCCACGCCGATGACAGCCAGTTGATTTAGGGTTGCGTGTGCACGGTCGAGATTTACGCCAACATGAAACAGTGTCGAAGGCACACTCAAAGCATAGGCAACTAACGCATGGGTCAGCTCGTGGAGAACTCCAACGATGGTGTATGTTGCTACAAACAGAACCACTGGACGGAGTGCCCAAGCCCTCCAACTTGTCGTGGTATCAGAAGCAGCCCCGACACCCGCGATCATTTCCAATTTCCGATCAAAATAAACGGCGCCCAATAATACGGATGGCTATATTTTGCATTAGGAGTTTGCTTGAATGGAGTCGCAGTCGTTGTAGCTGGTCCACTATTCAGACTCTCGGATGAACGCTGGCTGTCGTTTGAAGTCGAGGTGAAGTGTCCGCCTTTGAGCAACGCGAGTTGGGCCTGTCGTAATGCCTCAGCCTTGGACACACCCGTGTTCTCTTCACGAATACGATAAAATAGCTGCATCAATTCACTCGTGCTGGGATCGCTTACGGGCCAGAGCGTTGCAATGATTGCTTCAGCTCCCTGACGTTGGGCCAGCACAGCAAAGCCTTCCACTTCTTTCCCTTCACGACCAGAGTCGCCGGTTGCAGTGTTGCACGCCGATAGAGTCAGGAGCTCGACTTTACTGAAGAGGTTCGTCATTCCTTTGAGACGAGCGAGGGTTAAAGTGCCATCACCCAGCAGCAGGAAGGATTTAGTCTCGTCGCCAGGTTGAAAATTGAAGTGACTGGCAATGTGAACGACCTTGTAGGTTTGCTCACCACCACGGAGGCGTAGTGAACTTTTCAAAGCGTCGGCGGTGAACGCTTCATCGAGCATCACTTTGCCACCCAGCACGCCAACGGTAGTTCCTGTGTTCTCTCGCACGATCCCTGCTAGTTCCTCGCGTACGCCGGGCAAAGAAGGAAATTTAAACGACCTTTTAGTTTCTTCATCAGTGACTTCTCGCGCCCGCGACACGCCCAAACCTAATACCTGCCACTTTGGACTTACGGGATCCTTCAGATGGTCCCGGCTGGCAAGCGTGAAAACAACGTTGCGGTAGTTTTCAACGAGGTACGCACTACCATCGTGCAGCGCGGCCACCGGCAGATAACGCAACGTCCCGTCCAACGACCACATAATCGTTTTTAGTTTGGTCTGTTCGATGTCGCGCGCCAGTTCGGGCCCGATTAATACGCGATAAAGCTCGCGTGCCTGCGGAACAGGATCGAGGTTCGGGTTCTGTAGTACCTCGCGAAATGCAAAGACCTTCTTGTTGAGTTCGGCATCCGTAATTGAATACTCGTACGCCTTTTGCACATCGGGAGTGATCAGGATGACGCGATACTTCTCTTTGCCGACGATCGTGTAGAGCGCCACCGCCTTAAGTTCGCGCAAAGTGTCCATCAGCGACTGCGACTCACGAAGGGTGGTCACATCGTTACTATCGGCCTTGTCTTTCTTGAGCTCGCTGGACAGCTGATCCAGAAATCTCTGAAAAGCCTGATTGGCACTTTCCAGCTTAGCTTCCAGTTCAGACAATTGCTTTTCCTGTTCAGGAGTTCGCGTGAGCATCATCAGCAGCGCAGCACGTTGGGCGCCTAACTCGGCAACATGAGTCGACACTTCCGAAAATTGCTTTTCGACCTCTGCTTCTGCCGGTGTAAAGTTAATTTGTGCTCCCCTCAAAGAGCCTTCCTCGGCATCACGGCGAACAAACTCGAAATATTCTTCTTCCTTAAGCAGATTCAGGACTTGTTGTGCTTCCGCCAGTCTCCCTTGTTCCGCCAACAAATCAGCGAGCCTCCGGTAAAAATCCTTTCTGCCCTGAATAAAGCTTTGTTGTAGACTTTTATCGAGATCCTGTAGTTGAACGCGCATCTGCTGCAAGATGTTTATTGACTGCTTACCCAAAATGATTGCAAGGTCAGGTTGCTTTTCCGCGTTCCAGACCGTCATCAACATTGCGAGAAAGGCAGCTTCACCTTCTCGACTCTTCACCAGGCGAGCAAGTGCCAGCGCCTGCTCGCAGTAAACCTTCGCCTTATCGAACTGCTTCAACTTGATATAGCTCTCGGCTAATCCGCCAAGCGCCATGCACTCCTCTGTCCGGCTCTTCAACTCACGCGCGCCGGCCAGCGCTCGTTTGAAGTAATCGATCGCTTTTTCTTCCTCATTAAGAAGATTGTGGGCCATCCCCAGAGCGACGAGGAAATCCGGCTCTCCCGAGCGATTTTTCAGTTCTCGTAATATTGCGAGCCCCTGATTAAGTTCATCTATCGACTGCTGATATTTTCCAACCCGCTGTCGGGCGAAGCCTAACGTCGCAAGAGCTAAACACTCATTTCGACGATTCTTTACCTCGCGTGCGATGGCGAGCGCTTGCTCAAAGTGCTCAAACGCTTTCTGATTTTGATTTAAGACCAGATATGCTGAACCAAGCGTGTTAAGAATTAATCCTTCGGCAGTTCGGTCGTGGTTGCGTCGCGCGACCTCCAGTCCACCTTGAAAAGAGGCGAATGCTCGCTCGTAGTTGCTAAGACCGAATTGGATAATGCCCAGACCGTTCAAGAGTGAGGCTTCTTCGTGGCTGTCCTTTAGTTCGCGGCGAATGACTAACGCTTTGTTCAGATAATCAATGGCTTTGTCGAACTCATACAAATCCCGGTAAGCTGAGGCAAGTCCGCTTAGGCCGTAAGCTTCGTTTTCACGATTCTTTACTTCACGCGCAATGGGTATAGCTTGTTCGTAGTAAGCAATTGCCTTGTCATACTTCTGCTGATTGAAATAGAACATTCCGAGGCTGTTGAGGCTCGTGGCCTCCCCTGAGCGATCTTTGATTTCGCGGCGGATGGCAAGCGCCTGATTGTAATAATCGAGAGATTTATCGTATTGCCGGGCTTGACCATACGCGTCGCCCAGAAGATTGAGTGATGCCGCCTCGTTTAGGCGATCCTTCAACTCGCGTCGTATGGCTAGTGATTGCTCATGAAAATTGATTGCGGCCTCGACCTCATCCAACTTGCCATATGCGCTACCCAACCAGCCCAGCACCTGTGATTCCTCGGATCGATTCTTCAACTCTCGCTGGATTGGTAACTCTTGTTCGTACGACTGAATTGATTTTTGATAATCGCCGGAAAGGAAGTAGGTAAGACCTTGATCATCAAGCACGTTAGCCTCGATTCCGCGGTCTTTCAATTCGCGCGCAATCACTAACGCGAGTTCGTTAGATTGTACGGCCCGGTCCCATTGTTTCAATTGGCGATATGCAAAGCTGAGCCGCTGGAGTGTTTTTATCTCTCCCGATCGATCCTGAAGTTCACGCAGGAGAGGGACCAGCTGCTCATACCAGGTGGCTGACTGTTGATATTGCTCGACGAGGAAATAAGTGACGCCAAACTCGCCGAGATCCTCTGCTTCACCTTTTCTGTCTCCAAGGTCACGTCGAATCTTTAATGCTTGCTCGTAAGATTTGATGGCAGCGTCAGTTTTGTTGAGGTGTCGATAACCGAAACCCATCTGCTCGAGTACTTTCGCCTCTTCGTTACGATTATTTAGTTCGCGATAGATTTTCAGCGCCCGCTCGTACCAGGTAACTGCTGTCTCATAATTGTCTGCGACCCAGTAGGTTAACGCGATGACACCCAGCGTATCTGCTTCGGTTTTGCGGTCCTTCGATTCCCGACGAATGGTGAGTTCCTGCTCAAAGTAACTGCGTGATTTTTCATAGTCCTTGATAGCAAACGCGGCGTATCCAAGATCGTCAAGTGCCTCTGCCTCACCAGAGGTGCCTTTTAGTTCGCGCCAGAGCGTCAAGGCTTGTTCGTAGTTTTGAACTGCCGCATCATTACGGTGCAACTGTTGATTGACGAAGCCCAGGCGTGAAAGCACTTTGGCTTCACCAGTGCGATCGCTCAAGCCCTGTAGAATCTTTAGAGCTTGCTCGTACTGCGCACGTGCTTTCTCATAATCTTCCACCCAACCGTACGCGTTTCCAAGATTGGCCAGAGTGGTTGCTTCGCTGCGACGGTCTCCAAGTTCACGCACGACTTTGAGCGCTGTGCTGTATTGCTCGATTTGTTTTGCCTTCTGGTCGGGTGAGTCAGCCAGGTTGGCCAGGTTATTCCAGACACGCCATTCACAGCCAAGATCCTTAACTTCTTTTGCCAACAACAGAGCTTCGTTGTAGGCAGCTAAAGCTTTGTCCTTTTGATTTAGATCGGTGAGAACCAAACCGATGTTGGTTAACGTTGTTGCTTGCCAGTAGCGATCGTCGAGTTGGCGCCATTTCTGAAGTGCGGTCTGATAGTGATCCAGTGCGGGTTGTAGCAGCTCGGGCTTGTTGAGCATACGCAAGCGTTGCCCCTCCGCAGCCGAGCGCTCCGCCTCAATTCGTACTCGGTCAGGTGAAGTGATTGTCCGTGGTTTATCAGCGCGGACGACATAATTTCCACTCGTTGTGTTAGCGGAAATCTCGATCCGGTAGTCTCCGTCAACGCTCGCCTCGGCCGATAGCGGCTCGAAACCATAAGCAATATGCCGGTTGTTCATCTCGACTAGTTTGGTACCGTCTGGTCCAAACAGCCTGACAATTACATCGACGCCGCGTTGTTCAATCGTCAAGTGAAGAAATTGACCTGTCTTGAGAGTGACTTTGTAAGTATGAGTTTCGCCGCCGTGCAACTCTCGCTCAATAGTTTCGTCAGGAGTTAGAGTGCGGGTTTCATCTTTAACCTGTGTGGCCTTGGCAAGGGCAAACAGACAAGTAAGTATTGAGAAGATGGCGATCAGCGCGCGACATTCTTGGAGTCGTTGACTCATGTCGATTGCTTCAGTGTGTAGAGAGTGCGGATGAACATCTCATCCTGCTACGCTGGTTATCGTGCGGAAGCTTGTTTGCTGCCGGATCTGCTAATGTGGTCGGGATTTAATCATATTCAAGAGATTCCAAGCAATATTTTGCCGACGGCTCAATGCCCGAAACAGCGTTTTA
>Ga0207674_10002777_pt1 | contig 21816 bp, 12 predicted proteins | sample KBSCornC72_FD_184303 | JGI IMG/M metagenome (GOLD analysis project Ga0207674, IMG submission 184303) | Corn rhizosphere microbial communities from Kellogg Biological Station, Michigan, USA - KBS Corn C7-2 (SPAdes) (version 2) | ecosystem: Host-associated > Plants > Roots > Rhizosphere > Soil ...
GAGCGCAAGGAGGCGTTTGCGGTTTACCTGAAGTCGTACAAGTGGGAGCCGTTTGAGCCGGTGGTTCGGCCGGCGGTGCCGGTGGTGGTGACGAAGAAGGATGAAGGCGGAAGGATGAAGGATGAATCGGAGGGCGGGTTTCGCGTTTTGAACCCAATTGATGCATTTGTCCTTGAGCAGCAGCGGGCGCATGGGGTGACCGGGTCGGCGGAGGCGCCCAAGGCCGTTCTGTTGCGGCGGGTTTATCTCGATCTGATCGGACTAAATCCGACGCCGGCGGCGATTGCGGCGTTTGAGGCGGATCGGTCGGCGAATGCGTATGAGAAGGTCGTCGATCGACTCTTGGCGGACCCGCGATACGGGCAGCGGTGGGCGCGGCACTGGATGGATATCTGGCGGTACAGCGATTGGGCGGGGTGGAGCGGGGGGAACCAGATCCGCGACAGTCAGCCGTTCATCTGGCGGTGGCGGGACTGGATCGTCGAATCGCTGAATGCGGACAAAGGGTATGACCGGATGGTGCTGGAAATGCTCGCCGGCGACGAGCTTTGTCCGACCGATCCGTCAGCGCTGCGCGCCACCGGGTTCCTGGTGCGGAACTACAAGATGCTCTCGCGCGAGCAGTGGCTGGAGGACACGGTCAATCACACGTCGCGGGCGTTTCTGGGTTTGACGATGCACTGCGCGAAGTGTCACGATCACAAGTTCGATCCGATCTCGCAGGCGGAGTATTACGAGATGCGGGCGATCTTCGAGCCGCATAATGTGCGGACGGATCCTGTGCCGGGCGTGGGGGATAAGAAGCGGGACGGGCTGGTGCGGGCGTACGACAAGGATCTGGCGACGCCGACGATGTTGTATTTGCGCGGGGACGAACGGACGCCGGACAAGGCGCGGGGGCCGGTGTCGCCGGGCGTGCCGGCGGTGCTGGGGGGGGAACTGGAGATCAAGCCGATCAATTTGCCGGCGGAGGCGGCGCATCCGGATCGGGTGGATTTCATGCGCAAGGCGCTGTTGGCGGAGGAGGCCGCGGCCCTGGAGGCGGCGCGAAAGAAGTACGCGCCGATGCGGGACGACAACAAGCTGCCGGCGCGCAAGCGGAGCGAGGCGGAGGCCGCGCTGGGGCTGGCGAAGGCGCGGCTGGATGCGCTGACGAAGCAGTTGCACGCGGAAGAGCTGGAGGACGCGGGAAAGAAAGGTTCGGCGGATTGGAAGGTGGCGGCGACGGAGGCGCTTGGGGCGCAGCGGCGGCTGGCGGCGGCGCGGGCGGGGAGCGATTTGATCGCGGCGCAAAATGCGGCGGACGACGCGCGGGAGAAGGGGGACGCCGGCACGGCGGCGGTCAAGGCGGCGCAGGGGAAGATCGAGGCGGCGCAAAAGGCGCTCGCGAAGGCGGTGAACGAACTGGGCGAGCCGGAGGGGACGAGTTACAAGTCGCGCTCGACGGACGATTATCCGCAGACGTCCACCGGGCGGCGGCTGGCATTCGCGCGGTGGTTGATCGATCGGCAGAACCCGCTGACGGCGCGGGTGGCGGTGAACCACATCTGGGCGCGGCACTTCGGGCAGGGGCTGGTGCCGTCGGTGGACGACTTCGGGCGCAACGGCCGGGCGGCGACGCACCCGGCGCTGGTGGATTGGCTGGCCAGCGCGCTGATGGATTCGAACTGGGAGATGAAGGGGATTCATCGGCTGATCGTGACCAGCGCGACGTACCGGCAGTCGTCGGTGGCGCGGGAGGAGGAACTGGCGCGCGACCCGGATGATACGTACCTCTGGCGGATGCCGTCGAAGCGGATGGAGGCGGAGCTGGTGCGGGACAACGTGCTCTGGGTGTCGGGGCAGTTGGACCTGACGGCGGGCGGGCCGGAGATCGACCAGGGATTGGGGCTGACGAATCACCGGCGGAGCCTGTACTTCCGAAGCGCGCCGGAGAAGGAAGTGGAGTTTCTGCGGATCTTCGACGGGCCGAGCGTGACGGAATGTTATTTCCGCCGGCCCAGCGTGATCCCGCAGCAGGCGCTGGCGCTGGGGAACTCGCAGTTGGTGGTGGAGCAGGCACACGTGCTGGCGGGGCAATTGGCTGCGGTGGCGGACGACGGGGCGTTCGTGCGGGCGGCGTTCTTGCGGGTGCTGGCGCGGCACGCGACGGACGAGGAGGTGTCGGCGTGTGTGGGGTATCTGGGGGAGGACGGATCGACGGCGGGACGGAAGCGGGAGAAGTTGATTGGGGTGTTGTTTAATCACAATGATTTTGTGACGGTGCGGTGAGCTAGCGGGTATTTGGGGGAGCGTGTCGGCGGGGGACGGTGCTGGCATGGAGTCGCAAAGAAGCCAAGAAGCAAAGAAGCAAAGGAATTCAAATTGAACAAATAATAGCGTGAGTCATTGTCCGGCGAGGTGCGGCAAGTGGCTTCACGCTAATTCGGTCTTTTGTCTTCTCTGCTTCTCTGCTCCTTTGCTTCTTTGCGACCTATTTGCCAACCGCCCCGATCCGCAAACTGACGTGATTTAATTGTGCGTGAATTGGGCGGGCGGTATGCTCTTCCAACGGGGCAGACACGTCGTTGGGAGTCGCAGCGCATGGCGGAATCACGGCCTCAGGACGAGACGGTGGCTGCGCCGATGTCATCGGCCGCCTATCGCGCCCACGCCGATCCGGAGTCGATCGGCGTCTTTCGCATCCTCGAGCGGATCGGCGAAGGGGGGATGGGGGTCATCTACAAGGCGGAGCAGCGCTCGCCGGTGCGGCGGGTGGTGGCGCTGAAGGTCATCAAGCTGGGGATGGACACCAAGGAGGTTTTGGCGCGATTCGAAGCCGAGCGGCAGGCGCTGGCGCTGATGTCGCACCCCAACATCGCGCGCGTGCTGGACGCGGGGATGACCGAGGCGGGGCGGCCTTACTTCGCGATGGAGTTCGTCGCGGGGGTGCCGCTGACGAAGTACTGTGACGACAATCGGCTGGGCACGCGGGAGCGGTTGGAATTGTTCTACCAGGTCTGCCAGGCGGTGCAGCACGCGCACCAGAAGGGGATCATCCATCGGGATCTCAAGCCGTCGAATATCCTCGTCACATTGGTTGACGCCAAGCCGGTGCCGAAGGTGATCGATTTCGGGATCGCCAAGGCGACGACGCAGGCGCTCACGGCGCAGACGTTGTTCACGCAGACGGGGGCGCTGATCGGCACGCCGGAATACATGTCGCCCGAGCAGGCGCAGACGAGCGGCCTGGACGTGGACACGCGGACGGACATCTATTCGATGGGCGTGATCCTGTACGAGTTGCTCACCGGCACGCTGCCGTTCGACCCCAAGGCGCTGCGGACGGCGGGGCTGGACGGGATGGCGCGGATGATCCGCGAATCCGAGCCGCAGAAGCCCAGCACGCGGCTGATGACCCTGGGCGCGCAGGCGGCGGCGGGCGGCGGCGATGCGAAGACGACCGGCATGGCGTCCCGGCGGGACACGCGCGGGCTGGAGCGCGAATTGAAGGGGGATCTGGACTGGATCGTGCTGAAGGCGATGGAGAAGGATCGCACGCGGCGGTACGAGTCGTCGGCGGCGCTGGGGCTGGACGTCGAGCGGCACCTGAACAACGAGCCGGTGCTGGCGCGGCCGCCCAGCGCGGGATACCGCGTCAACAAGTTCGTGCGGCGGCACCGCGGCGCCGTCATGGCGGCTGGCGCGCTGACGCTGGCGCTGGTGCTGGGGATCGTCGGGACGACGATCGGCCTGCTGCGCGCGCGGGACCAGCGCGACAAGGCGCTGCACGCGGAACGGGAGGCGGTGGAGGCCCGGCGTGTGGCCGAGGCGGCGCGGGACAACGAGCGGACGGCGACGCTGTTCCTGCGGGACCTGGTCGTCTTCGGCAACCCGGCCGAGGGGAAGGCGGGGGCGGAGCGGGCGAGCAAGCGGCTTGACGAGGGGTGGCTGCGGGATCAGCCCGAGGCGCAGATCGCGTGCCGGGTGGCGCTGGGGATGTTCTTCATTCAGAACAACGAGACGGCCGAGGCGGAGCGGCAGTTCAACGCGGTGCAGGCGCTGGCGCGGCGGGCGGACGGGGAGGTGCCGTCGGACATCGCGGGGGTGATCCACACCGGGCGCGGGATGGCGTTGTGGATGCGCAAGCAACTGCCCGAAGCGGAGGCGGAGCTGAAGCAGGCGATCGCCGAGTATCGCAAGGTGCCCGGCGCCAAGGCGAAACTGGCGCAGCTCCTGTTCGGCCTGTCGGCGGTGCACCAGGCGATGGGGGACCAGGCGGGGGCGCAGCGGTATTTACGCGAGGCGACGGCGATCGCGGCGACCGAGCCGTCGATGCGCGGGTACGTGCAGGCGGAACAGAACACGCGCGGGGCGGGCGCGCCGGCGCCCGAGCCGGCGACGGCGCTGGTGGAGGGGCGGTTCGCCGAAGCGCGCGACGGTTACGCCCGCGCGATCGCGGACGATCCGGGGAATCATTGGAATTACTATCATCTAACTTGCCTGTACCTTTACCTGGGGGACGATAAGGCGTATCGCGAGACGGCCAAGGCGATGTTCGAGCGGTTCGGCGGGACGGACATTTCCACGGTGGGCGAGCGGACGGCGAAGGTCTGCCTGCTGACGTCCACGCCCGTCGGGGACGTGGCGAAGTTGCAGGGATTGCTCGACCAGGCGCTGGCGTCGAAGGAGGACGACAAATTGATGCCCTGGTTCGCGCTGTCGAAGGCACTGGCAGAGTATCGCGGCGGGCGGTTCGATTCGTGTCTCGATTACCTGAAGCGGACCGAGCCGATCACGACGCCGACCGCGCGGGCGACGGCGGATTTGCTGGGGGCGATGGCGCAGCGTCGGCTGGGTCACGCGGACGAGGCGCGGTCGTTGCTGGGGCGGGCGCGCGAGCGGATGGAGAAGGAAGTCGGCAAGCCGGGCGTGGATCGCCTGGAAGGGTCGGAGAATTGGTTGATCTGCCAGGTTCTGCGGCGGGAGGCGGAGGGGTTATTCGGGAAGCGGTGACGACGGATTCGGCACATCCCATTGAGAGGTAATTCGTGCCCGTGGCGTAAACGGCGCACGACGGCCGACGGTAACTAGCGCGTATGAGTAAACGGCATCCGAACTGCACGGGCGTGACGCGGCGGGCATTTCTCGCGGATACGGGGATGGGCTTCACGGGGCTGGCGCTCTCGGCGATGTTGTTTCGGGACGGGGTGGCGAAGGGGGCGACAGGGGCGGCGTCGCCGCACGGCAGTCAGTGGTCGCCGCCCGACGGCCGGCCGCATTTCGCGCCGCGGGCGAAGTCGGTCATCTGGATCTTCCTGTGCGGCGGCCTCTCGCACGTGGAATCGTTCGACGTCAAACCGGCCCTGACGAAGTACGCCGGCAAGTCGATCTCCGATACGCCGTACAAGGGCGTGCTCGACCCGGCCAAGGTCAACAAGAACATCATCGGCGCCAACCCGGCCCACGGGAACCGCAAAGTGCTGATGGGGCTGAACACCGGGTACGGGACGTACGGGCAGAGCGGCCTGATGGTGGGGGATTGGTTCAAGGAGATCGGGCGGACGTGCGCGGACGACATCGCGGTCGTGCGGTCGCTCTGGACGATCCACAACGATCACGGGGCGCAGCTCACGTTTCAAAACGGGCGGCACCCGCGCGAGGGGGGAACCTTTCCGACGCTCGGATCGTGGATCACGTACGGCCTTTCGACGGGGAACCAAAGTTTGCCGGAGTTCGTGGTGCTGGGCGAGCCGACGGGCGATTGCTGCGGCGGGGCGTGGACGTACGGGGCGGGGTATCTGGGGCCGCAGTACGCGGGCGTGCGGATGGGCGTCGATCCGAAGCGGCCGCTGCCGTTTTTGTCGTCGGCCGATCCGAAGATGACGTTCGAGGAGCAGACGGCCAACCTGAGTTTGCTCGGGAAACTGAACCACATCGCCGGCATCGATTATCCGGACGACAAGGAGCTGGCGGCACGGATCAAGTCTTACGAGTTGGCGTTTCAAATGCAGCGGTCCGTGCCGGAGACGCTCGGCCTTGAGCAGGAGACCGAGGAGACCAAGGCGCTGTACGGCATCGGCCGGCCCGAATCGCAGGAGTTCGGGCAGCAGTGCCTCGTGGCGCGGCGGCTGGTCGAGCGCGGCGTGCGATTCGTGCAACTCTTTCACGGCGGTGGGGGTGGCGGGGATTGGGACTCGCACGGGGCGATCAAGGAAAACCACGGAAAGCTGGCGGCCAAGGTGGATCGCCCGATCGCCGGCTTGATTCAGGATCTGAAACGGCGCGGGATGCTGGACGACACGCTCGTGGTTCTTGGGACGGAATTCGGCCGCTCGCCGGGATCGGAAGGGACGGGCGACAAGGCGGGACGCGACCACCATCCCAATGCCTTCAGCGGTTTCCTGGCGGGGGGCGGGATCAAGGGCGGCATCCAGCACGGGGCAACGGACGAGATCGGCTTTATGGCCGTCGAAGACCCGCATTACGTAACCGACCTTCATGCGACGGTGTTACACCAATTGGGCCTGGACGCGCGGCGGATGGAAGTGCCCGGGCGCAAGCGGATCGAGATGGATTACGGTGAAGTGATCAAGGAGATCATCGCGTAGATCCACGCCGGCGCGCTCACTTCGGTGAGGCACGTTTTCCCGCGAATTGCAAACAGACCAGGACAACTCTTTTCCGGCGATCCGGTAAACTGTGGGTAGATGCGCACCCGTCTGCTTTTCAGCATCCTGCTGTCGATCGTCGCGAGCACGCGGGCGTGGGGACAATCGGGCTCGGAAGCGCGATCGCTCGCACTTTTCACCTCCGACGTCCGCCCATTGCTCGTGCAGCATTGCGTGAAATGCCACGGCGGTGAAAAGATCAAGGGGGAATTCGACCTGACCACGCGCGCCGGGCTTCTGCACCCGGGGCAGGAGGGGCCCAACGTCGTGCCGGGGGATTCGAAGAATTCTCGCCTGATGAAGCTGATTCGCCACGAGGAAGATCCCGGCATGCCGTCGAAGGCCGAGCCCCTGCCGCCCGATGCGATCGCGCACATCGCCTCGTGGATCGACGGCGGGGCGCTCTACGACAAACCGCTGATCGAGAAAGGCGGCGCCAAGCGCGGGCACGCGCAGGTGACCGACGAAGATCGCCGGTTCTGGTCGTTCACGCCGCTGGCGAAGGTTGCGCCGCCGGCGGTGAAGGACGCGTCGTGGTGTCGCACGCCGGTCGATCGATTCATCCTCGCGAAACTGGAGGCGAAGGGGATCGCCGCCAATCCGCCGACCGATCGCCGGCATCTCATTCGCCGCGCGTACCTCGACGTGATCGGCCTGCCGCCGTCACCCGAAGAAGTCGAATCATTCGTCAATGATCCCGATCCGGCGGCGTGGGAAAAGGTGGTCGATCGCCTGCTCGCGTCTCCGCAATATGGCGAGCGGTGGGCCCGCCACTGGCTCGACCTCGCCCGCTTCGCCGAATCACACGGATACGAGCACGATTACGATCGCGAGACGGCCTACCACTACCGCGATTTCGTCATTCGCGCGCTCAACGCCGACATGCCGTTCGACCGCTTCGTCAAGCTGCAACTGGCCGGCGACGAGATCGAGCCGAACAACCCCGAGGCGCTGCTGGCGACCGGTTACCTTGCCGCCGGCACGCACTCGACGCAGATCACCGTCGCGACGGCCGAGAAGGAACGCTACGACGAATTGGACGACATGGCCGGCACCGTCGGCACGTCGATGCTCGGCCTGACCGTCGGCTGCGCCCGCTGCCACGATCACAAGTACGACCCGATCCCGACGCGGGATTATTACCGCCTGATCTCGACGTTCACCACGACAGTACGCAGCGATCTGGACATCGATTCGGACCCGGCCGGCTACGCGAAGGAAAAGGCGAAGTTCGACGCGAGTCACCAGAAACTGATCGACGCGCTGGCGACGTACGAGCGCGAGCAACTACCCGTGCGTCTCGACGAATGGCTGGCGAGCGGCCCGCGGGCACGGCAGCCCAAGTGGCTGGTGCTCGACCCGACCTCCGCCAAATCGAGCGGCGGCGCGACGATGACGCGCCAGCCCGACGGCTCGTACCTCGTATCCGGCACGCGTCCGCAGCACGACGTCTACACGTTTACCGCGCCGGCCCCACTGACCGGGATCACCGCAATCAAGCTCGAAGCCTTGGCGGACCCGTCGCTGGTCAAGGGCGGCCCCGGTCGCGCCGACAACGGCAATTTCGCCCTCAGCGATTTTTCCGTGACGGCGACCGACGCGAAGGGGAAGGCTTGGCCGCTGGTCTTGAAAAACCCGCAGGCGACGTTCGAGCAGAAGGGCCTGCCCGTCTGGGCCACCATCGACCCCGACGGCACCAGCGCCTGGGCGATCGACCCCAAGTTCGGCGTCAACCACGCCGCCCTATGGGAACTCGATTCGCCGATCGAACAGGCCGGCGTCACGCTGACGTTCACACTCAAGTTCCAGAACAATGTCGGCCACGGCATCGGCCGCCCGCGCCTGTCCGTCACCGCCGCCCCGCTCCCCGCCACGCTCGACGGCGAGCAGGGGAGCGCCGTCGCCACCCGCGTCAACCACATCCTCGACACGCCGGCCGGCCAGCGCACGGATGCCGATCGCACCGCGCTCCTGGCGTATTACCGCTCAATCGACCCGACCCGGCGTCAGATGAACGCCGCGATCGACGAAGATCTCAAGCACGCCCCTAAGTCCAAGAAGTTCAAGGCACTGGTTTGCAGCGAAGGCGTCAAGCCGCTCCGCCTGCACACCGCGCTCCCAGACATCCCCGACTTCTACGACAAGACCTATTTCCTCAAGCGCGGCGACGTGAACCAGAAGGACGGGCAAGCGCCCGCCGGCCCGCTGACGATCCTCACGCGCTCGCCCGACGGCGAACGGCGCTGGCAGGTCACACCGCCACCCGGCTCGAAACTTTCGTATCGCCGCACCGCCTTGGCCAACTGGCTGACCGACGCCGACGCCGGCGCGGGCAACCTGCTCGCGCGCGTGATCGTCAACCGCCTCTGGCAGCACCACATGGGCCGCGGCATCGTCGCGACGCCCAACGACTTCGGCGCGCAAGGCGCGCGGCCCACGCACCCGGAATTGCTGGACTACCTGGCCGACCAGTTGATCGCGCACGGCTGGCAACTCAAGGCGATCCACAAGCTCATCATGACCAGCGCCGTCTACACACAATCCACCGCCTACGACGAGGCCCGCGCGTCGGTCGATCGCGAGGACACCCTCTGGTGGCGTCGCCCGATCATGCGCCTCGAAGGCGAGGCCATCCGCGACTCCATGCTCGCCGTCAGCGGCCAGCTCGACCCCACCATGTTCGGCCCCGGCACGCTCGACGAATCGATGCGCCGCCGCAGCATCTACTTCTTCGTCAAACGCTCCAAGCTCATCCCGATGATGATGCTCTTCGACTGGCCCGACAGCCTGCAAGGCCTCGGCCAGCGCTCCAGCACCACCGTCGCGCCCCAAGCCCTGGCGCTCATGAACCACCCGCAGGTGCGGTCCTACGCCGCCGCCTTCGCGAAGCGATTGCTGCCGGCCGCAAAGGAATCGCCGGAACGCGCCGTGGATCAGGCGTACATGCGGGCCGTCGCCCGGCATCCGGACGCGGTCGAGATGGCCGACAGCCTCGAATTCCTCCACAGCCAGCGTGAGCTCGAACCGGCGCTGACGACGTTCTGCCAGACGCTGTTTTCGCTGAACGAGTTTATTTATGTGGAGTAGTGCGCGCGGCGACGGTTGGAAATAAATGGGACGCAGAGACGCAGAGAGACAGAGGAAGACGAGAGAAGAATGACTTTGTGTTTGAATATTCGGTTTTGATTCTATTCTCTGTATCTCTGCGCCTCTGTGTCTCCGCGTTTAGCTTTAGCCTATCGGAGCAGGCATGAGTAATGGTTACACCTCCCGCCGCGATTTCCTCCACCGCACCGGTGGCGGCTTCGGCCTCACCGCCCTCTCCGCCCTCCTCGCCGACCAAGGCCTCCTCCGCGCGGCGACCACCCCAATCCCCAATCCACAATCCACAATCCGCAATCCCCTCAACCCCCTCGCCCCCAAGGCCTCCCACTTCCCCGCCAAGGCGAAATCCGTCATCTGGCTCTTCATGAACGGCGGCCAGTCGCAGGTGGACACTTGGGACTACAAGCCCGCGCTGGCGAGGGTCGACGGCCAGGCCCTGCCCGGCTTCGACAAGAACACCGGCTTTTTCTCCAACGAGGTCGGCCCGCTCATGAAGTCGCCCTTCAAGTTCTCGCGCCACGGCCGATCGGGCGCGTGGGTCAGCGAGATCTTCCCCGAGACGGCGCGGCACGTGGACGACATGGCCTTCATCCACTCCTGTTTCACCGAGACCAACAACCACTCACCCGCCCTCTTCCAGGTCAACACCGGCATGAGCCGCATGGGCTTCCCGTGCGTCGGCTCGTGGGTCACCTACGGCCTGGGCACGATGAACCAGAACCTGCCGGCGTTCGTCGTCATGTACGACACGCTCGGCCGCGGCCTGCCCAAGGGCAACGCCTCGAACTGGGGCAGCGGCTTTCTGCCCGGCGTCTACCAGGGCACGGCCCTCAACCACCAGGGCGCGCCGATCAACAACATGAACCGCCTGCCCGCCGTCACCGCCCCTCAGCAGCGCGCCGAGCTGGACCTGCTCCGCAAGCTCAACCAGCACCACCTGGCGCACAACCCCGCCGAGACCGAACTGGCGGCGCGGATCGAATCGTTTGAACTCGCCTACCGCATGCAAACCGCCGCCCCCGAGGCCCTCGCCATCGACGCCGAACCCGACAACGTCAAGGAGCTCTACGGCCTCAACGACAAGCGCTGCGCCCACGTCGCACGCCAATGCCTCACCGCCCGCCGCCTCGTCGAGCGCGGCGTCCGCTTCGTCCAGATCTACTCCGGCGGCATGGAAAACGAACGCTCCTGGGACGGCCACAAGGACATCGAAGGCAACCACCGCCAGTTCGCCGGCGAGACCGACAAACCCATCGCCGCGCTCCTGACCGACCTCAAATCCCGCGGCCTGCTCGACAGCACGCTGGTCATCTGCGCCGGTGAATTCGGCCGCCTCCCCATCTCCCAAAAGGGCGCCAAGCCCGGCCGCGACCACAACCCCCACGCCTTCACCGCCTGGTTCGCCGGCGGCGGCGTCCGGGGCGGCGCCCACTACGGCGAGACCGACGAGATCGGTCACAAGGCCGCCGTCAACAAGGTCAGCATCAACGACCTGCACGCGACCATCCTGCACCTGCTGGGCATGAACCACGAGCAGTTGACGTACTTCTACAACGGGCGGAATTTCCGACTGACCGACGTGGCGGGGGAAGTGGTGCGCGGGATCATCGCGTAGTCGCGATCGAATGGCTTTACGCCGCCGCCATCCTGCGGATCGTCGCTAACCAGCGCGACGGGTCCGCCTTGATCGTGTCCATGAGTCGCCGCGCCATCGGACTGGGCTCCCGGGCCCCCCGCTCCCACGACTTCACGAGGATGACCGACACGCCCAGCAGGTGCGCGAAGATCGCCTGGCTCACGCCCAGCGTTTCGCGCAGCGCCCGCACCTGTTTGCCGCGGTACAAGCCCGGCTCGGGAATCTCCACCGTCTTGACCGTGAACATCTGCTCGGGCGTCTTCCCCTCGTCCAGCATGCGCTCGATCTCGCGCATCCCCACCATAATCTCGTCCGCCACCCGCGGCTTGGTCGCACTCTTAGGAATTCGTTTCGGCATGTGTCACTCTCCTCGCGCTATCACTGACTCTTCCGCAGGCGATCGAGCACTCGCTTGAATACGTTCTTCTCTTCGGCGGAAAGATCGCTCGCCTCATTCTTTCCGTACAACGTGAACAGGTAAACCACATCGCCCGACGTGATAAAGCAATAGATCACGCGGGAGGCGCCACGCTTCCCGGTATGCCACGACGGCGGGGCGAACCTCAGCTTGCGCAACCCGCCCGTTCCCGGGATAACGCGCCCGGACTCCGGCTCGGCGATTAATAGGCCTTCCAAGGCTCGTAAGTCATCGTCGGTCAAGCCCAATTTCGACCACTTGGCAGTGAACGTCGAAAGCTGGATCAGCGTTAACCGCACGGATTGCCATTATAGTATACACCGTATACTAGGACAAGCACTTCGAAATCTCCCGTCAATGCTCGCTGCCCAGCGTGGTATGTACACTCAGACCGCCCCCAAACGTCCCGGCAAGGAGAACATCACATGCCCACACCGACCCGCCGCGCCTTCCTGAAGTCCACGGCCACCGTCACAACCGCCGCCGTCGCCACTCACGTATTCGTCAACGCGTCCGCCGCCCAGACCCCCGCCGACCCCTTCCCCCTCGCCCTCATCGGCGCCGGCGGCCGCGGCGCCCAACTCGCCGCCACCATCGGCGCCCTCGCCAACGTCACCATCAAGTACGTCTGCGACCCCGACACCGCCCACGCCCAGGGCGTCGCCAAATCCGTCGCCGCGAAAGCTTCCGCCCGCGGCCTCACCGCAAATCCCGAAATCCTCCCCGATTTCCGAAAAGCCCTCGAAGACAAATCCCTCCGCGGCGTCGTCATCGCCACACCCGACCACTGGCACGCCCCCGCCGCCATCCTCGCCGCCGCCGCCGGCAAGCACGTCTACGTCGAGAAACCCTGCTGCCACAACCCGCGCGAAGGCGAACTGCTCGTCGCCGCGCAGAAGAAGTTCAACGTCGTCGTCCAGCACGGCAGCCAGCGCCGCTCCTATCCCAAAAACATCGAGGCGATGGCCAAGCTCAAGGAGGGCGCGATCGGCACGGTCCGCTTCTCCCGCGGCTGGTACACCGCCAACCGCCCGACCATCGGCAAGGGCAAAGCCGTCCCCGTCCCCGCCAACCTCGACTGGACCCTCTGGCAGGGCCCCGCCCCGCAGCGAGAATTCCACGACAACTACGTCCCCTACAACTGGCACTGGTTCTGGGACTGGGGCACCGGCGAGTGCGGCAACAACGGCATCCACAGCCTCGACCTCTGCCGCTGGGGACTCGGCGTCGACACACCGCTCAAGACCACGTCCGCCGGCGGCCGCTACCACTTCGCCGACGACTGGCAAACCCCCGACACCCAGTTCGCCACCTACGACTTCGGCGACAAGCTGATCCACTGGGAAGGCCGCTCCTGCCACCCCCGCGGCGTCGAGAACAACAACAGCGGCTTCGGCGCCGCCTTCTACGGCGACCACGGCTCCCTCGTCATCGACGGTGGCAACTACACCATTTACGATCTAAAAAACAAGGAGGTCGCCAAGGTCACCGGCCCCGCCCCCGAGAAGGACCACATGCAGAACTTCATCGACGCCGCCATCGCCAACGACCAGTCCAAGCTCCACGCCCCCATCGCCGAAGGCTACAAGAGCGTCCTCCTCTGCCACCTCGCCAACATCGCCCTCCGCACCGCCCGCACGATCCACCTCGACCCCGCCACCGTCCAGATCAAGGACGACCCCGAAGCGGCCAAGCTCTGGACCCGAGAGTATCGGCCGGGTTGGGAACCCAAGGTGTGAAATACGAGGATAGAAGATGGAGGATGGAAAATGGAGTAAGACAAATCTGATCTGAACTCGACCGAAGAAGACGCGCGGGTGCCACAGGTCGCGGTACTCCGAGACCTGTGCTGTCATTCGCAGGGTAAACACAGGTCTGCGAGTACGCCGACCTGTGGCACCCAGGCCCTTCAATGGAAACGCAAAGACGACCCCCTCCAAAGTTTAGCCGGCCCGCTTGCGGGCCGTGTCCAACCCGCACAAAATCCTCCAACACATTCCGGAGACCCCGCGTGATACGACCCCTGCTCGCCATCGCCGCCCTTTTCCTGTCCACCACCACCCTCCTCGCCCAGGACGTCGTCAAACCCATCCCACCCCTCGGCAAGCCCATCCCCGCCGCCGACCGCGCGGAACTGGAGGCCGGCGTCGCCAAGCTCGGCCAGGACATCGACACCCTCCGCCAGCAGCTCCAGGACAAGCCCGCCCTCCTCGCCCTCCTCCCCGACATCCAGATCTACCACAACGCCGTCCGCTACCCCCTCACCTATGACGAACCGATGGACGTCAAGTCCGCCCGCCAGGCCCTCGCCGACGCGCAGACACGCCTCAGCCAGCTCCGCGCCGGCCGGCCCGAGTGGGTCAACGTCACCGGCCCGCGCGGTTACGTCTCCCGCATCGACCGCTCCGTCCAGCCCTACGTCCTGGCCGTCCCCGAGAACTACAACCCCGCCGACAAGGCCACCAAGTACCGCTTCGACTTCTGGTGCCACGGCCGCGGCGAAGACCTCATGGAACTCAAGTTCCTCCGCTCCAAGGAACTGGCCTACAAGGATCACTTCGTCGTCAACCTCTACGGCCGCTACTGCAACGCCAACAAGTTCGCCGGCGAGATCGACCTGCTCGAAGCCCTCGACGACGTCAAGCGCCGCGGCTACCCCGTGGACGAAAACCGCCTGGTGGACATCGGCTTTTCCATGGGCGGCGCCGCCGCGTGGCAGTTCGCCGTCCACTACACCGATCTCTTCGCCGCCGCCTCCCCCGGGGCGGGTTTCAGCGAATCGCGCGAGTTCCTCCACATCCCCCAAACCGAAGTGGACGCGATGCCCGCCTGGCAGAAATCCCTCTGGCACCTCTACGACTGCACCGACTACGCCCTCAACCTCTCGATGCTCCCCACCGTCGCCTACGCCGGCGAGCTCGACGGCCAGAAGCAGGCCAGCGACATGATGGACAAGGCCATGACCGCCGCCGGCCTGAAGATGGAACGCCTCATCGGCCCCGGCACCAAGCACGCCTACGAGAAGGAGACCCGCAAAAAGCTCGACCAGCGCCTCGCCGACCTCTGCGCCCTCGGCCGCAACCCCTGCCCCGACCGCGTCCGCTTCACCACCTGGACCCTCCGCTATAATCACATGTACTGGGTGCACCTCACCGGCCTCGAAAAACACTGGGACCGCGCCACCGTCGAAGCCGCCATCACCAGCCCCAGCGCGATCGACGTAAAAACCACCAACGTCTCCTCCGTCGTCCTCGACGTCCCCGCCACCGCCGCCAGGTTCGCCCCCGACGCCAAGGTCACCGTCACCCTCGACGACCAAAAGCTCGAAGCCATCGCCAACAAAGAAAAAGGCCTCCACGCCGCCTTCGCCAAGACAAATGGCGCATGGACCCCCACTCAAGACTCAGCACTCAGCACTCAGGACTTATTAAAACGCCCCGGCCTCCAAGGCCCCATCGACGACGCCTTCATGGACTCGTTCGTCATCGTCAAACCCAGCGGCAAATCCGCCAACCCCAAGACCGCCGCCTGGGCCCAGTCCGAGTGCGACCACGCCATCCTCCACTGGCACAAGCAATTCCGCGGCGAAGCCCGGGTGTGCAACGACCTCGCCCTCACCCCGGCCGACGCCGCCCAGAACAACCTCATCCTCTTCGGCGACCCCTCCAGCAACACCATCCTCGCCCAGATCGCCGACAAACTCCCCATCCAATGGAAGGAGGGCAAACTCACCGTCGGCGACAAGACCTTCGACGCCACCCACCACATGCCCGCCCTGATCTTCCCCAACCCGCTGAACCCCGACCGCTACGTCGTCCTCAACAGCGGTTTTACCTTCCGCGAGTTCGACTACCTCAACAACGCCCGCCAGATCCCCAGGCTCCCCGACTACGCCATCATCGACGTCGATTCCCCCGTCACCCCCAAAGCCCCCGGCAAAATCGTCGAAGCCGGCTTCTTCGACGAGCACTGGCGGCTGCCGAAATCGGAATAGTTGCGAGTAGAAGTTGCGAGTTGCGAGTGAAGGGCGAGTAGTCCGTTATCCGTTGTCAGTTGCAAATGCAACGGACCGCTGACAACGGACCCGACGTCCGTGACATCGGCCGAACCGCGGCCGGACTGAAGCCCCGCGCCAGAGATTCCCGCGTGCCACCGACGTTGAGGCGGGACGTAAGAGGCGCGTCCGGATAACTTCCGACCCCCGTTTTCGCCTCGAAAACGGCGAAGTGGCCTCCGCAACAAGGCGCGGAGGACATGCAACAAGGCGCGGGGGACATGCAACAAGGCGCGGGGGACATGCAACAAGGCGCGGAGGACATGCAACAAGGCGCGGAGGACATGCAACAGGGCGCGGAGGACGGCCGGCGAGAAGCACAGGACAGTCAGCTCGAAGCACTGGACATCCCATCCGAAACAAAGGACGGCCAATCCCAAGGTTTGGACGTCCGACACAAAGCGTCGGACGGCGAAGCAGTCCGTAGGGTGTGATTCATCACACCGCCGTCACGTCCCCGCCGAACCCCGGCGTGATCAATCACACACGCCATCGTCGCACCGCCTCTCTCCCGTCCTCTCTGCGTCCTCCGCGCCTCTGCGGTGAACCCGTCTTCCTCCGTGTCCTCCGTGTTCTCTGTGGCGGAGCCTCCCCCCTCCAATCAACCCGCGCCCACCGCCCCTGATCAGGTCAATTGTCATCCCACCCGATAACGCTATAGTGCACCATCGCACGCACCACGTCTGACCGCGCGCGGAGCGCCAACCCCGATGGGCACAGTCGCCGCCCCACAGCAAGACCTCGCCGCCAAGCTCGCCACCCCCGCCACGCGCCTCGCCGTCCTCCTCTTCACCGACATCGTCGGCTCCACCCAGCTCAAGAGCACCCTCGGCACCGCCGTCTACGCCCGCCTCCTCCAAAGGCACAACGAGCTCTTTGACGCCGGCCTGCGCGAGTGCCCCGGCGCGCAGTCCATCAAGCACACCGGCGACGGCTACTTCGCCTCCTTCCCCACCGCCTCCGACGCCGTCCGCTTCGCCCTCATGTTCCAGGCCCGCATGGGCCTCGAACCCTGGGAGCCGCGCCCGCTCAAGACCCGCGTCGGCATCCACATCGGCGAGGTCGCCCTCGTGGACATGGCCGGCCGCGCCGACGTCATCGGCTTCTCCGCCGACGTCGCCGCCCGCATCATGTCCCTCGCCATGGGCGGCCAGATCCTCCTCACCACGCAGGCGTTCAACGACGCCCGCCAGTTCGTCAACCACGCCCCCGAGGTCCTCAAGAACGCCCCGCCCCTCCGCTGGGTCGCCCACGGCCCCTACCTCTTCAAGGGCGCCGACGACCCGATGGAAGTCTTCGAGGTCGGCATCGAGGGCTTCTCCCCCCTCGCCAAGCCCGCCGACTCCGAAAAGGTCCGCCGCGTCGTCCCCCACGACCGCGAGGCCACCCTCGGCTGGCGACCCGCCATCGGCCTCGACATCCCCGACCGACCCGGCTGGGTCCTCGAGAAAAAGCTCGGCGACGGCGGCTTTGGCGAGGTCTGGCTCGGCCAGCACTCCCGCATCCGCGAACGCCGCGTCTTCAAGTTCTGCTTCGACGCCGACCGCCTCCGATCCCTCAAGCGCGAGCTCACCCTCTTCCGCCTCATGCGCGAGGCCCTGGGCGACCGCGACGACGTCGCCACCCTCTACGACGTCAAGCTCGACGAGCCACCCTTCTTCCTCGAAAGCGAGTACACCGCCGGCGGTAATCTCTCTGACTGGGCCGACCGCCGCGGCGGCATCGCCACCCTCCCGCTCGCCCAGCGCCTGGACCTGGCCGCCCGCGTCGCCGACGCCGTCGGCGCCGCCCACAGCCTGGGCATCCTCCACAAGGACATCAAGCCCTCCAACATCCTCATCCACGAGAACCAGGACGGCACCATCACCCCGCGCCTGGCCGACTTCGGCATCGGCATCCTCACCGACCCCTCCCGCCTCAAGGCCCACGCCGTCACCGCCACCGGCTTCACCCAGGACACCGCCAGCGGCACCCTCGGCAGCGGCACCAGCACCGGCACCCCGATGTACGCCCCCCCCGAGTCGATGCTCAACAAGCCCTTCACCACCCACGGCGACGTCTACGCCCTGGGCGTCCTCGTCTACCAGCTCGCCATCGGCGACCTCTCCAAACCCCTCGCCACCGGCTGGGACGCCGACATCGAAGATCCCGTCCTCCGCGCCGACATCGCGGAGATGGTGCAGGGCGATCCGGCCCGCCGCATCTCCGCCGCCCTCGGCGTCTCCAAGCGCCTCCGCTCCCTGGACCAGCGCCGCGCCGAGCTCGCCCACCAGCGCGAACTCGAAACCGCCCTCCGCCGCCGCAAGCGCATCGCCCGCCTCAGCGCCGCCGCCGCCATCACCCTCGTCGTCGTCATCGCCGCCGGCGGCTCCGCCGCGTGGCTCCACATCCAGGGCATCCACCGCGAACAGGCCAAGACCGAGCTCAGTCGCCGGGAAGCCCAGCGCAACGCCGACGAATCCAAGGTCGTCACCCACTTCCTGATCGACATGTTCCACACCGCCGACCCGTCCATCTCCCGCGGCCGCCAGATCACCGTCACCGACTTCGTCAACCAGGCCGTCGCCACCCTCGACGGCTGCATCCCCGCCGATCAACCCCTCGTCAAAGCCCGCTTACAGGACGAACTCGGCAACGTCCTCTTCGCCCTCGGCGAATTCGCCCGCGCCGAAGCCCTCGAGCGCCAGGCCCTCGACACCCGCCGAAAACTCCTCGGCGACGATCACCCCGACACCCTCACCTCCATGGCCGACGAGGCCAAGGCCCTCCGCCTCTTCAACCCCGCCCAGGCCGTCACCCTCGCCAAAGACGCCCTCGACCGCCGCCGCCGAATTTCCGGCGACCGCGACCCCGACACCCTCGCCGCCCTCGACAACTACGCCTCCGCCCTTCGCTCTAACGCCCAATATTCACAAGCCCTCCCCCTCGCCAAAGAAGCCTACGATCTCCGCAAGGAAGTCCTCGGCCCCGAAGATCCCGACACCCTCGCCTCCCTCACCAACTACGCCACCACCCTCCGCCAGCTCGACCGCTTCGCCGAAGCCGAAGCGCCGGCCAAGGAAGCCTACGAAGCCCGCCGCAAACACCTCTCCGACGATCACCCCGACACCCTCCAGTCCTTAAGCAACTACGCCAGCATCGTCGAAGGCCTCGGCCACCTCGCCGACGCGCAAGCCCTCTACAAGCAAGCCTGGGACGCCCGCCGCCGCGTGCTTGGCGACACCCACCTCGCCACCATCTACTCCGCCTTCCAGTTCGCGAGCGTCTGCCTCGCCCAGAACCACCCCGACGAAGCCCTCCCCATCGCCCGCCACGCCCTGGACGACTGCCGCCCCATCGACACCACCGGCCGAGTCACCCCAAGACTCCTCGACTTAGTCGCCCGCACGTTAATTGCCAAACAACAATTCACCCAGGCCGAACCCCTCTCGCGCGAGTGCCTCGACCTGATCCGAGAATCCCCCACCGGCCCTCGCACCCCCGAATCTCGCAAATACGCCACCACCTACGCCACGATTTTAAAATCCCTCCACCGCGACCAGGACGCCACCGCCATCGCCAAAGAATTCACCCTCCCCGCGACCACCCAACCAACACCCGCGGGTTGACTCGCCCCAAGAAGCGTCGGTCGATTAAGCACCGCGCTCGCTGAAACTAACACGTCAATTATCGAACGCGATCAAGTTGATCCTGCCGCTCTTCGTCGTCGCGTTTGTCTATGAATTGTTCGAACTGCTTTCGATCCCGAATTGCCTTTTCTGAGCGTGTGCTGAATGTTGAAGGCAGTGTTGAAGCTCGAAGCTGCTGTCCCGTTGCCGCAAGAGTTTTCTCTGTCTCTGCGACAAGAGTTGAGAACCTGGCATTCTGCTCTCGGGCTGTAATGACAGCCTTTTCCTGCTCCAGCTTCAGGGATTCAATGAGCGCTTGCGTTCGCTGCTCGCGCTTCATGACCATGTTTGCGATCAAAACCACAACCGCAATGCCGAGCAAAGCAATCACATTGATGCGAAGTCTGGACATAAGCGCTTATCCCCGACACTGTCGGCAATGAGATCATAACAAGCCCGAAGAGCCCCAGCACGTCCGAAACCCCGTTTCGCCCGTATCACGGGCGCCCCGCCTGTGAAGTCACGCCTTTCCCTCCACTGCACCACTTTCACCCACTACCCGTGCAGGAAAACCACGCCGATTTCGCCGCCGCCGCGCCTGAACGACCCGGATGAAAAACACCACAGCGGGCACCGAAACGACGAGCAACAACAACCAATCCGGCACTTCGACCGACGTCCACTGCCTCAGTACCTTTCCACGCACGTCGTTTCCCGACGACAACCCAATGCGACGAAGCCCCTCGACAAATCCCTCCGAACTCGGCCCATAGCCATCAACAACGCCGAACGACCACCCATATCCCGTCCCCCGATCCAGTCGCTCCAGCCACGCCGCCGCCGCCTCGTCCGGCGGGATCATCCGCGCCCGAGTGATCGCCAGGAACCCATACCCCGACAGCACCGTCCAGTCGATCCGCGCGTACCGGTCCTCGACGCGGGTGGGACACGAATGGTCCAACTCGTCGGCCGTCGTAAGACTACGCACCCACAACGCCGCCGTCGCAATCGACACCACCAGCGAGAGCAGCGCGGCGAACGCCGAAACATACCGTCGAACGTGCATAGTCACATGCTCCCGCGTGGGCGCGAGCTCGGACACCCTAGGTAGATCCATCGCCCCCCGCCACAAACCGCCCGAACTCCTCCGCCAACCCCGGCAACAACCCCGGATCGAACGGGATCTCAAATGGCACGCAACACCAAACCCAGTCATCCCGAACCAGGATACGCCGCCCCGTCTGCCCTCGCACCACTGGATGCCCCGCCGAGTCGACAATGGCGACGGTAAACACGAACTCGCCCGGCGACATCGACGTCATCGTCGCGCTCCCCCGCCTGGTCCGCTCCACGACCTCCAGTTCCCGCGCGAACGCCGCGACCGCCTCCAACCCGACCCACGCGTGCGTCCGCGCCAGAAACGTCTGATCCCGGCCATTCCCGAACCGCAGCGAGATCGCAAACCGGACACCGCCGTAAGTCTCGTCGCGTTCGACGACCCGGACGTTCAGCAGGTCCCCCAAGGGCAAGGCATTTCGAAATCGCACACGCAACATCGTCCCGTCCTGCCACCGGCGCCAGAAGCGATTACAACTCAGATCTTACCCCAAAAAGGCTTGTGCACTTCAGTGCCCGAGTTCCCTCGAGATTCAGGACGATGAAAACGCCCGCGCGCGCAACCACTTCCGGCGTAAAAATAAAAAATAAATCCCCATTCCCCGCTCAAAAACGAGGCTTTTCAACGACCGTTGCGCCCGGCGCGCCCCGCGCGCGCAACACCCCCCGTCATACGGAGGACCAACATGCGCCTGCACAACGTGACCCAACTTCCGATTCATCTTTTGTCCTTCCGCCTTCATCCTTTGATTCGGTTTCTCCAAAATTCCCCAGAATCGAGCACAGGCGAAAAATTACCCCGAAACCCCGCCCAGCTTACCACCCGCGCGCCGGCACCACTCGCGCCGGCGCAGAACAAACCCACCACGCACGCCGGGTCAGAGCGCCGGAAGCGCAAGCGACCAAAGCGCCGCCCCGGATTCGTCCGTCCACCCAACCCTTCCGCCGGCGCAGATCGAACCCACCACACCCGGCAAAGCGCGCCAAACCCTGCCAAACCACGCCACCTCGCGCGCCGGCGCAAAACGAACCCAAACCTGGGCAACCTTCCCACCACCAAAGAAAACCCGCCCCGCTTACCAACACCGCGCGCCGGCGCAAATCGAACCCAAATCGCCATCACCCCGGCAAATAGTCGCATCTGCTACAAAATGCTACAGATTGCTACAACTCCTGCGTCCGCACTCGCCCTCACGCCAACATCTTCCCCACCACCTCCCCATAAACAT
>Ga0207674_10002778_pt1 | contig 21814 bp, 19 predicted proteins | sample KBSCornC72_FD_184303 | JGI IMG/M metagenome (GOLD analysis project Ga0207674, IMG submission 184303) | Corn rhizosphere microbial communities from Kellogg Biological Station, Michigan, USA - KBS Corn C7-2 (SPAdes) (version 2) | ecosystem: Host-associated > Plants > Roots > Rhizosphere > Soil ...
AACATAGTGTATTCGGTGTGGCAGGTGTAGCAGGCGTGATCGCGCGGAATCCGGTTGTTCTGGAAATGGCGCGCGGGGACATAGCTCGGGTCGTCGATATAGAGGGTCCTGCCGAAGCCGTCCATCACGTGACAGGAAAGGCAGAAGCGGGTGGACGTCGCCCGGTCCATCTGTTCCGAGAACCCCGTCCACGCGGCCATCACCGGCAGCGCAAAGAGCGCGACGAACGCCAGAATCTTGCCTTCCCGCGAACGCGTGAGCTCGACACGGAAGCCGACAAACAAGGCGATCAGCGCCGCCGCGAGGCAGAACAAGAGTACGACGGACACCGGCATTGCAGGCAGTTATTCGCTACTTCGCCAGGCTGCGGTAGTAGTCGACCAGTTCCTTGATCTGGTCCGGCTTGAATTGCTTGCCGTAGGCAGCCATGCTCTGGCCCTTGCCGTCTGTGACTACTTTGATCATCTCTTGGGCGCTCATTTTCTCCGCCGCTTCGCGCGCGCTTACAATCTTCAATTTCTTGCCCATGGCGGTCTTGCCCGCGCCATCCGGGCCGTGGCAGGTAGCGCACTTATTCAAGTACAGGTCCTTGGCGTCTGCCTGCGCCCAAGCACTACCGGCGGCAGCCAGGAGCAATACTGCGCCAATCGCGGTGAGTTTTATCAAAAGTCTCATAAGTTAATGGTATCCGATCGGAAGATCTCCTCAGAATGCGTGCGTCCAGGCGATGGTTACCAGGTTCGCACCGAAGTTGTTGCCGGGCACGATTTGCTCGATGTAATAGGTCCGCTGCAACTGCAGTGTTAAGCGGCCCAGTTGTGGAACATCGTAATAGATCGAGCCGGTGGCGTATGGGAACTTTACGGGACCGTATAAGGGGAGTTCGCCGGCGATTTCACCCATTCCCGTGGTGCGCACGTAATTGCCGGTGATGTTGATGCCCAGGCGGCGCGTGGGCTCTAGCTTCAGCCCGGCCTGCCAGACCCGGTTCACGGTCTGATCCCGTAGCGCCAGATTCTTGGTCGGTGCCGGGCCGCGCAAAAAGTCAACAAAGTCCTCCGCGAATAAGCTGTCGTAACTGAAGCCGGCGAAGACCGAGTACCGCGGGTTAAACTCGTACGTGGCCGTGACGGCGTTGCTGCGAACAGTGCTACGGTAGCCCGTGTCAAGCAGTTTTCGGTTGCGCACCACGGCGCTGTCTTCGAGATAGAACTTGTCGGTGGGGCGCACGCGGGCGACGAACCGGCCGCCGATGTCGGTGTGCGGCGTCACACGGGTGTAAGAGGTCCCGTTAGTGGTGGATTCGACGTCCGCTCGAATCGTAAACACTTTACTGGGCTGATAGTAGACACTGCCGATGGGCCAAACGGTGTTGATGTGTTTAGTTCGCGTAGGGTCCAATACGCCGTCTTCGAGCATGCGGATATCGGTATTCAGGTAGCGAATTCCGGCACGGAACAGCAGCGAAGCCGCTGGCGTGAACGCCATATTCAAATCCAGCGTGTGGGCGGCTATGCGCCAGTGGTTCTGCGACTCTCCCGTAACCACAGTGCTTCCGTTGACGCTGCGAAAGTCGGCATTGCTATCCACTGTGAAGTGGGTATAGCGATAGTCGAACATCGTGCTCCACCATTCATTTAGTTTGTACGTCAAGCCCTGGTCCAATACCTGATTGGGCTCGGTAACTTGAGCGCGCGTCGAAAGGGAAATGGCATAGGAAGCATCGGCGGTGCCAGCCGTATTTGTGCGGGCGATCCCGTTCATACTCATGTCGAGTGAAGCCGGTCCGCTATAGCGGTAATAAAGATACGAGCCGCGCGCGTCCAGTCGGTGCAGGATCTTCCCGGTGTAAGAAAACTCGCTAACGGGCGTTTTGAGGCGCCGGAAATCGGACCAGGAAACGCCGTTCAATGGTTCTTTCCTGGTAGCGGCGTCATTCACATTGATGCTGAGCAGGGGCGATGTCAAATTCTGCCCGTCGACCGCATCTTCAAAAGTCTGGTAACCGAGGCGATAGTGCAGGGTCCAATCCTTGACGGTATAGTCGATGCCGCCGGTGACCCGGTTGGATACCTCATTGATGGGCGCAAACAGGTAGTATGGGTTGGCACGCGCGAATGCACCCCAGGCGTCGGATGATCCAAAATAATCCAGGGATCGCGTGGTGAACGTCGTCCCATCGCGCGTATTTCGGTAATATTCAAAACTGAACTTCAAGTTGTTGGTAGCGTGCACCAGCAGGTTAATGGAACCGAACTTGCGCACGGTAGCCCAGTTATGGTTGTTGGTCAGTCCGCTCAGCCCGTTGGGGAGCGTCGCGGCGTCGTTGCGGTCCCAATAGGAATAGCTCTGGCGAAAATTCGCTCTCAGGTCGTAGAGCCGGCTCTTGCGCACCGTAAGTTGCAGGGCGGTGAAGGGATCGCCGCCGATTCCGCTGGCGGTGAGGGAGTAATCATCGGCGAAGCGGTTCTCGCCGTCTTTCGCCTTGCCGAAGAGGCTGAAATCGAGCAGACGTGGACCCTGGCGCAGATTGAACAACTCCTGGAATTTGGGCTGATAGCCACTGACGTCGGTGAAGCGGTAGCCGAAGGTGGCGGATCCAGAGTTTTCAAACCCTCCCCAAGAGAGCGGCGCGGCGCTATCTGGCGGCTTCGCGCTATCTTGCGCCAGCAGACTGCCTGTGAGCATCGCGAATGCAATTGTGATTGTGGTTTTCATCGCGTGTCCTCAGTGCAGGAAGTTGACGTCAAAGTTCGACCCGTGGATCGCGGCATGGCAACGCGTGCAGTCGCCGCGGGTCTGAAAGCCCAGCCGCCCGTGCGGCACGTTGGCGGCGAACGGATCCACGTGGCACTGCAAGCACAGGAACCGGGTCTCGCGCCGGATCAGCAACCTTGCATTCACGCTGCCGTGCGGCGTGTGACATGCCGTACAACCTTCCACTTTCACTGCGGAGTGCTCGAAGACAAATGGCCCGCGTTTCTCGATGTGGCATTGGGTGCAGGTTTCCCAGCCGCTCTGGCGGAGCGTGGCCCGATTGGAAGTGCCGTGTGTATTATGGCAGTCCGTGCACTTCATCAAACCTTCCGGAACGCGATGATGCGTGGGCAGAGCGAACTGGGCCTGTATGTTGCCGTGGCATCCAAAGCACAATTCCGGCTGGGGCTTAATGAGTTGGCTATTGTGCAGCCAGCGGTTCTCTTCCGGCAGCTTAGGAACATTGAAGAAATTGCCTTGGGCGGTCCCCAGGCGTTCGGCTTGAGGGTTGTTTCCGGCTTCCACCAGATGTATCGAGTGGCAACTGTTGCAGGCAACGCCATGCTGGATATGAGGGGAGTGCGTGAAGTCCTTCTGATCGCGGTTGCTCTGATGGCATACCAGGCAGCGTTCGGCGTTTTGTCGGGGATTCGCCTTGAATGAGAAAATCAGCTTGTTGGCTGCGGCGGTCTTGGCGTCGTCGCCCTGGGAGGCTTCCTCGGCATCGGCGTGGGCCTTTCCCGGGCCGTGGCACATTTCACAACCGGTTACCGAATCCGTCCTTGGAGGTTTTATTTCCGCGTGGTGAGTCTTGCTAAATTCCTGGAATTCCGCCACGTGACACGACCGGCAGCCTTCCGCTCCCAAATAAGCGGCGCCGGCCACAGGCGCCATGGCCGGTACGCTCACCGAGGCCGCCTCTGTCGCGGCAGGCCGTCTTTGGGCAGAAGCGGCCGCGCAGAGCAGCAACAATCCTATTAACCAATGTCTGGAGGTAATTGGCCTCGGCATGTTTTCTCCTTCGTAGCACGTCACGCACCATAGGGGCGGACAGCCGTATAGTGCTGCAACAAAGGCGCAATCGAGGCGCTTCCCTTTATGCTATGCGAAATTTGCCCCAAAGTCCATGACCAAGTGGCGTCACATTACGCAGCAGAGAGGAGGATAAGCTGCACGAACTTAGCCGAACACGAGGACTCGGGCGGGGCTAGTTCTCCGGCTCGATCGCGTAGTAGCCCTTCCGGGCTTGTGGCTTATAGTCTTTATTAGCGAGTTTGATGTCAATTTTGTGATACGAACCGTCTCGCTTGGGATTTGGGGGCTGATAAGTAATGGCGTATTGCGACCGCATTTCATCCTGAATCTCGCGGAAAATGTCGTCGAGCGAGTGGCTACGATCCACGTGAAACACTCGCCCACCGGTCTCCGAAGACATCCGGCGCAGGTCACCCTCGCCGCCGCCGCCAAAGTTGATGCTTCCGAAACCGCCGCCGTATGCCGCGCGATCCTGGTAGTCAATGCTGTAAATAATCGCATCGCCTTTTTGCGCGGCCTCGATCGCCTTATCGCGCGTGATTTTGCTTCCGGTATCGACGCCGTCGGTGATCAGCACCAGTGCCTTGCGACCCACTTCGTGCTTCAGTTCGTCGTTAACCGCAAGATACACCGCGTCATAGAGAATCGTGCCAGCCTGATTCTGCATGGTCGGAACCGGCCCTGGATGCAAGCCCCCTACGGGCACGCTCAAGCGCAACTGCTTTAGTCCTTGTTGCAGGCTGTGCGCCGAATTGGTCAGGTCTTGCAGCAACTCGGCTTCGGCTCCAAACTGAATCAGGAACGCCTGATCCTTGGGGCGCAGAACTTTCGAGAAGAACTGGGAAGCCGCGCGCTGTTCCGTGTCGATCAAGCGCTCCTGGCTGGCGCTGGTATCGACCAGTAGGCCGATGGTCAGCGGAAGGTCGGTTTCGCGCGTGAAGTTCTTGATCTGTTGCTCTTTGCCGTCTTCGTAGATCTTAAAGTCGTCCTTCTGGAGGTTACTGATCAACGCGCCTCCTTTGCCGCGGACGCTTGCCAGTATACTCACCAAATTTACGTCGACGCGGATTGGCTCCTCTTGAGCCAGCAGGACGACGGCCCCCGTGAAAGAGCCCAGGAGAACTACGGAACCCACACCCAGCGCAATGAGGGACTTCATACTTACAATGTAGGATGTCTGAGAGCCGAATAGAGTTCCATGCGAAAAGCGATTAACCACTTGAAGAAAGCCGATCCGGTTCTGGCCGCCATTATCCAGCAGGCTGGTCCCTACCGGGTGACATATATGGAGCCCGTGTTTCAGACCCTTGTGCGGTCAATCGTCTACCAGCAGCTCAGCGGCAAGGCGGCGATGACGATCTTCAATCGCCTGGCTGAGGCGGCGAAGGTGACTCCGCTGACGCCCGAGTCGATCCTGAAGCTGCGTCCCCAAAAAATGCGCGCGCTGGGTCTTTCCAAGCAGAAGACAGTCTACATCCGCGAACTGGCTCGGTTAACCCGCGATGGCGACATTCAGTTCGAGCGTCTGCCGGAGATGGAAGACGCCGCTATCATTGAGACCCTGACCCGCGTGAAAGGCGTGGGCGTTTGGACGGTGCAGATGTTCCTGATGTTCGCGCTGCAGCGTCCCAATGTCCTGCCGGTGGGAGATCTGGGTGTCCGCGCGGCCATGAAGAAAGCCTACGGTTTGGCGGAGCTGCCCAAACCGCAGGAAATGGAGTCCATTGCCGCGTCCTGGCATCCTTACCGCAGCATTGCCAGTTGGTACCTGTGGCGGAGCCTGGAAAATCCGGGTACGGCATGACGCCGCCGCAGCGCCAGGGCGGTTGCCGGCGTCAATCTGCCGGGTTGGTGGCGAAGACCGCCACTTCGACCGTAAAGCCGCGATCGTCCATTTCGAGCATCGCCTTGACTGCATGAGCGATTTCGTCGCCGCGGAGTTTGCCCTCGGTCGCCTTTTGTGGAAAGCCGGCGGTGGCAGCAAAGTTGGTTAACACTTCACTGGGATTCACCAGCATCACCCGGATGTTGTATTTGCGCAGCTCCGCCCGCCAGCACTCGGTCATGCCGCGAAGCGCGAACTTGCTCCCGTAATAAGCGGTGCCGTTGGCCGCGCCTCGCAGCGCCGCGGTAGATGCGATATTTATGATGTTGCCGCGATTTCTCTTGATGAAAATCTTGGCAGCTTCGCGGCCCATCAGCATCGCTCCCGTGACGTTGGTGTCGAACACCGCCTTAAAGCGCGCGAGTTCGAGCTCAACCAGTGGCTTGAACACCCCGACGCCCGCGTTATTCACCAGGATGTCCAGATCTCCAAACTTCGCCAGGACCTCGCTGTAAGTGCGCTCAACATCCGCTTCCTTCGAGACGTCGGCCTGAATCCCTAGTGCGCCGAGTCCCTTCGCGGCCGCTTCCAGGCGTCCTTTATCGCGTCCCGTGATAGCGACGCGCGCTCCGCTTTCCGCAAGGGTCTTTGCGATTGAGTAGCCGATTCCGGCGCTTCCGCCCGTAACCAGGGCAACTGCATTTTTGAGATTCATGTTTGCTCCTGAAAGATTATAGCCGTTCCGGAGTCGCGCGGAGCGGGCCATGTAAGCGGCAATCCGCAAGTGTCGCGGCGGCCCTTAGAAAATGTTTTCCTGTCGTTTGAGGGTTCCGAAGGTGCCGATGTTGGAGACGGCGAACGACACCCGGAACTGGCTTTCGTCGCGCGTGCCGAGGCTGAAGCGCCCATATTGGACGCTCAACCCGCAGCAATCGGTATTGTAGGTCACCTGAGTTTGCGTGTACTGCATCACTCCCTTGAGGTAATCGTAGTAGGCACTGAACCCGAAGCTCAATCCTTTGCGGGTATCCGAGCCGTAGGAAATGACGCCTCGGAACTGATTGGCGCTGGGCGCGATGGCGGGATCGGTATTCACGTGCGACTGGCTTACCGAAACATGGTATTGCTTGTAGCGCCCGTCGACGCTCAAGCTGCTGTTCGCGAAGCGGTGGAACAGGGGATCGTAATCCGTGCGCCACTCGAGACCCAATCGGGATTGCACGCGAAGTGCGCTCACGATCGGCGACGACCGCCGCGCACCGTCCAGGAAGCCATACCCGGTTATATCGAGGGCGCTTTGAATGACGTTGCGCTGGCCAGGAATGATAGCTCCGCCGAAGGTCGGGTCGAAGTAACGGTCGTAGAGCAGCTGCCAATTGACGAAATCGGTAATCGTACCGTTCTTGTCCTTAGCCAGCAAACGATTGTTGAGGGAAAACTCCACCTGATTTGTATTGCTGAGTACATCGGTCTCATCGAAGCGGATGATGCGGTCAAAATTGTCGATTCCCCCGGTATATTGATAGGTGATCCGAGGCTCAATGACATGTTTAACTTTTGAGCCTATCCAATTGGGAGCATTAAAGACTCTTTGCAGAGACGGCAGAAGGAAGTCGATGCTCGCCTCCCGCGAATTACGCACTATATTTTGCCCTGAGAAGACGCCCGGGCTGACGGCACTGGATTCATAAGATGTCTCACGAATGGCGAAACTAGGGACAACCTGAATTCCGGGGAGACGGAGGACAGTGGTGATCCGGGGGGCAAGATCCAGTCGGTCGACGAATTGACGGGTCTGGAACAGATTTTGGCTTCGGCGGAGCAATCCGGCGCTCGAATCGAAGGAAACCCAAAAAGGCAACGCGCCGACGTCCACCTGGTGTTCGCGCTGGTTAAATTCCAGTTCGGGGAGCTTCCGAATGGAAATATCGTTGCCAGGCGTGGTGCTCAGGAAGTTAACATTATTCCCGGCTACCAGATTGATCCCGAAATCCGACCAGTGCTTGGTCACGAAGCCCACGGAATGTGTTTGTGAAAACACAGCTTCGTTAAAGGATTCTGTGAACTGCTGGCGGAAGGCAAAGGATGTGATGTAATCGAGTTCCCCGTGTGCCGTCCATCCGCGGCCAAAGTCGGACGTGACGTGTCCCAGTATGAGCGCTCCGCTCGCAGGCGGGACTAGATTACGTTTGTCGGCAACGCCGTCGACAGTCAGGTCAAAAAAGGTCCTTTGAGCAGGGTCTCCTCGAAGATTGAGGTGATGAGCCAGACCCGCCAAACTAAAATACTGAGCGCTATAGGTCAGATCGTAGTTGCGGTTAATGGCCCAATAATAACCCGCCCCGATTTCGTATCCTCGGATTGAGCTATTGCCAAAGGTAGGGATGAGGAATCCGCTGCTACGTGGTTCTTTTTTAAGGGACTTATAAAAGTATGGAAAGTATACCAGGGGCATGCCCTTGAGATAAAACCATGAGCTCCGGGATGTGGCATGGTCGCCGGGGATCACTTCGAACCTGGGGCCTTTGACCCGCCACCAGGCCCGCGGCAGGACGCAATCGGTTAGGAACCCGTCGTGAAGGATATAGTGATCCTCGAGACGTTCTGCCCATTTCCCTTGAAAATAAAAGGGAGTTTGAGTGATCAAGAGGCCTCTGCGCGCCTGGATTCGCGAGGTAGCGGACCCGCTCACCTCGTAGAACTTTCCGGTCTCCGTATTGACGTTGTACTCCGCGTGATCGCAGTCCAGCTTTTCGCCGCGCACGAAGTGCTCGAAGTGGACATGGCCGCGCGCTTCTGCATCGCCGGTTTCGGTGTTGTAATCCAGCTCGTCCGCGCGCAGCAGCATGTCGGAGGTTTCGAGCCGGACGTTTCCACGAAGATGCCTCACGACGCCTTCGGCGTCCTGGGTCACGGATTCGATATGAACGTGCTGCGCGTCGGGCGCACCAGGGCGGGGCGGGATAATCTTCTGATCCGGATTGGCGCTGAGGGAGGGCGGGGGGCTAGGTGGGGGTAAAGCAGGGCGATAGACTTGTGCCCCTAAGTCGGGGAAGGCAAAGCAGCCCATTAAACAAAATGCGTGACAAATGTGTCGGAGTATGGTACCAAAGACTAATGTACTGGTACGCAGCGGCTGGTAATCAGTACTCAAGAGGCACCGTGGGAAAGCCCATTGTAGCAGCCGCGGGTAGCAAAGCTCTTAAAAACTGAATCAATATGCAGTGCGTCCATTGCCAGGCCTGGAACGAAGACGACGAGCGGCGTTGCACCCGTTGCGGACGGCGCCTGCATGCGTCTGCGCCACCGGCTGGTCTTGACACGTATCCTCTGATGCAAGCGACTGCGCCGGCTCTGGAAACTTTGCAGGGAGGGCGATCCCTTCACAAGGAAGCGGCGGGTCCTGCCACGCCTCTTGCACCTCCGGGAGTTTATCAGCCTTGGCTCTTCCGCGACCCGTCGCAAGGTCCGAAGGTGGTCCCGATCCCGACGCTTACGCCGCGGCCTCATCCCGCACCACGGAAGCACCGCGTTCAGAATACCGCGCGTGCGCAGGAACCAAGAGCGAATACAGCATCCCGGCGCATGGTGGATTCGCAGCAGTCGCTCGATTTCCACGCGGGCGCGATGGCGGAATCGTCATTAGGGACGGAAGTAGAAGCAGTCATTTATTGTGACGCTCCGGTGGCGTTGCCGGTGCACCGCCTCATGGCGGTCGCCGCGGATGCCAGCATGATCGCGATCGCGCTGGGCCTCTTTTTAGCCATCTTCTACTTATCCGGTGGCCGGGTTATTTTCACAAAGTCCAGTCTGATCCTGTTGGGCGGAGTGATCGCGGCGGTAGTGTTCTTATACCGTATGTTGTGGTGCCTGGGCGGAGGGGATTCTCCGGGAATGCGCTTTGCAGGTTTGCGGCTGGTCGATTTTGACGGGCGGCGGCCTGCACGCGAACAGCGCACGATTCGGCTAGCGGCTTCGATGCTCAGTATCGTATCGGCCGGTTTGGGCCTGGTCTGGGCACTCGTCGACGAAGAGAACCTCACCTGGCACGATCATATTTCCAAGACCTTTCCCACTCCGGGCTAACGGTCTTTGCGAAGACCTATTCCCGATTTCCAGATTCCCCGGCGCGATGGTAGGCTGAAGGGGTGGGTAGTCCGCTCGCTCGCTTCACATCCTCACGGGTTTATGTCTCACTAACACTATTTGCCGTCGGCGGGGCTTTGTTCAGCGCTTGGAATGCGCTGCGCTGGAGTCCGTCCTGGATCGCCGCAGCGTTATTTGCGATATCGGCGCTGGCTCTGGCCGGGGTGACCATTCGCCCGGTCATCGAGATCTATGAGACGCATCTGGCGATTGGGCGGCGAAGAATTCCGTGGCGCGACGTCCGGCGAGTGGATCAGACCGGTTGGAATACGCCGTTAGTGGTGGTTCTAACGCTGGATGAAGGCCAACGGATACATCTTCTCTATTCCGGAGACCTCGACTCATCGGCCAGCCTGCTGCGGCACCTCCGCCGTTTCTCGCGGGAGGCTCTTCTCGACGGTGTTCCGTACCGCGAATTTTGGAGGGAACTAGCCGGCCCTCCCCCCTCCAGTGAGCCACCCACGAACTCGTCCCCTGAACCAGCCGACAAGGATGCGTCTGTGCCTGTTCGCTACCCCGTGCTTCGCAGTGAGGACGAAGAGGAAGTGGAGCGGTTATTCCAGCGCTTGAAATCGGTAGGGCACTTGGAATCCAAGAGCTCCGACGAAAAAGAGTAATTTCTCCGGCAATCTTGTGAAATCCAAACCACGAAGCCGGCGCCTGTGGCTAGGGGTGGTCCTGCTTGTCGGGCTACTGTTAGCCGCCGTGTTACACGCGCAGATTTTGGGTGCGCTGGGGGCTTATCTGGTGCAAGCGGGTCCACCTCAAAAAGCCGATGCAGCTCTGGTGTTGGCGGGGGATGGATGGGGCTACCGGGTCCTCACGGCGGCCCAGTTGGCTCGCGACGGCTTTGTTCCGAGGGTGCTGGTCAGCGGACCGGATGGCGCTTACGGTCTCCATGAGTGCGACCTGGCGATTCCGTTCGCGGTGAAGCACGGATATCCGGAATCGTATTTTGTGCACATGGAAAACTCGGCCCGCTCGACGGTGGCCGAGGCGCGAGCAGTTCTGCCAGAGATCCGCCGCATGGGCGTCCAGCGCCTGATCGTAGTCACCAGCAACTTCCACACGCGCCGGGCTGGAGCAATTTTTCGAAAGTTAGCGCCGGATCTGACGATCCTGGTTGTAGCTGCACAGGATAAAGACTTCACGGCCGATGGCTGGTGGCATGGTCGCCAGGGACAAAAGACGTTCCTGATGGAGTGGGAAAAGACTATCGCCAATGGGATGGGACTTTAGCGCATGCATCGGTAACGCCTCGCGATATAGTGTCACTAGACGGTGCTCCTTCGATGCTCGCGATTCTCATCTTCATATTGGTGTCCGGTGCTGCCTTTGCGCAGCCGGTGTCCCAGCCGGCGGGTTGCGCCATGGCGCGGGCCTGGAGCGCGTGCGATCTGGCGTTTGAACTCGCAGCGCAGGAGATTCCTGAGCGCGCCGAACTTCGCGCGGAGTTTCGCTCGCCCCGCTTCAAGACATATTTACTTCGCGCGTTTGTGGATGATCGCAAGCTGATCATCCGCTTCGCCCCCACCGAAGCGGGTAAGTGGGACTATCGCTTGACTAGCAATCTTCCCCGGCTGGACGGGCAGGCCGGGATTGTGACCGCCGCCGAGTCGGAGTCGCCCGGCTTCGTACGGATTGCGAACGAGCACCATTTCGCCACGGAAAATCTCAAACAGCATCTGTGGATGTCGACCGGCGTCGACCGCTTTGCGGAAATGCCGCGGCCCGAGTTCGAGCGGTTGGTGGAGCAGCGATCGCAGGAAAAGTTTAGCCATCTTCGGATCACGATTGACGACCGGACCGATCTGGCCGAAGCGGCCGCACGGATGCGCATCATCAATGACAAGGGTTTAACCGCCGACATCGTGCTGGCTGCTATACCGGCGGATGCGAGACAACGCGAAGCGTACCTGAATGGCGTAGTGGCACGTTTTTCCGCTTTTAACATTACCTGGGCAGGCATCCCGTCATTCGAAGCAGCGGCGCATGGACGCGCTGTGCTAAAGGATACCGGAGACCTGCTGAAAAGATTGGATTCCTACGATCATCCGCGCACTACCATGGCGGCGGGAACCTCGGCGGCGCTGGCGGGCGATGGATGGATGAACGTCTTGACCTACGGCGCTGCCGACCAGAATGTCGGAACGGTGGAACACCAGTTCTACCAGCTTCCCGCGGTGAACGCCGGAATTCAGTCGCAGCAGGATCTCTGGAATGCCACGATGAACGGTCAATATCCGGCGTCGGGTTCGGGGCCCTATATGAAGGCTTGGGCAGAGTTCATGGCCGGAAATCGGTATTGGGAGCTGGAGCCGTATTTCGATGTCGACGGCGGCCGCGCGATCGCTCTCGAGGGAGTCGACTACATTGTTTACGTCGAAAAGCCGGGACTGGTGGAACTGACGGTTGAGAATCACAGCTACGACGTGGCGTGGATGAATCCTGCTACTGGCGAATTGATTCAGCAGAAGGACTATAAAGGAGAGCACTTCACTGGGGAACCACCCGACAAGTCCCACGATTGGGTGCTGCGAGTTTCGCGCGAGGGACACAAAGCCGGGATGCTGAAGTCCTACAAGTTCGATTCGCGGCCCGTGCCGGTGCAAGAAGTAGAGTTGAATCCTTTGAAGATTCCCTTCGAAATTGCGGCCCCAGCGGGTACCGAACTCTGGCTTTCAAGACCGGCTCCGTTTGCGGTAAAAATCAAGCGCGACAGCCGGGCCACTCGCTCTTTGTGGGTCGAATGGACCGCCGAAGTCGCGCTCGATGGCGAAGGCTACCGCGTGGTGGGAACGGGGAGGGAAGGAACGCTCGCCATACCGAGGTCGCTGGCGAACCGCTACCCGGCGCTCATGAGCCTCCATCTGATGCTGCTCAACGCCAACGGAAAGGCGTACGCGCTGGATCGGGTGTATAAGCTGAACCCATGAGCGCGTATGTGCTGGCGATTGACACCACAGGCGACGTGGGAAGCATAGCGCTGGCCGGTGAATGCGGCGTGATCGAGGAAGTAGTGCTCGACTCGCCTGATGGGTTCGCTCATGTGCTGTTCGATGAAATCGGGCGTTTGCTGGAGCGGCACGGTCTGCAGGTTTCGCAGATGGACGCATTCGCATCCGCATCGGGTCCAGGTTCTTTCACCGGGGTGCGCGTCGGCCTAGCTGCGGTGAAGGGCTTGGCCGAAGCTACCGGGCGCAAAGTGATTGCGGTGTCGAATCTGCAGGCATTGGCGTGGCACGGGTCCCGGTCGCTGCGAGCGGCGGTGCTGGATGCACGGCGCGGCGAGGTCTATGGCGGGTTGTACAACGCTGCGCTGGAAATTATGCAGGAAGAGGTGGTTGCGCAGCTTCCGGTTTGGCTGGCCTCCCTACCGCAGGGCGAACTTGAAATCGTCACCCAAGGATTCCTCCTCGGCGGTGCGACTACGCCAGCCTTCGGACGTCACCGATTCGTCCAGGCACCCAAGGCCTTGGCAGGGTCTATAGGCCGCATCGCATTCGACCGATTGCTGTCTGGAGTAGTACTAGATCCCGCAGAGGTCGATGCCAACTACGTCCGGCGCTCCGATGCCGAATTGCTGTGGAAGGATACGCTGCCCGACTCGGTGGGTTGACCCGGCGGGAAGGCGCGCCGTCCAAGTCTGCCTTGACGCACGTGAACCAGTGCGGATATACTCGAACGGAGTTCAAGACCCGCGCATGATCTATTTTACCCGTCGGTTGCGCGTATTAAACGCAGTGGTCCCTATCTCGCTCGCCGGCGGCGCCGGCACCATCCCACTCAGGAGGTTTATCTATGGCTAAACAGAGTACTCAGCACAAACTGGACCGGGTACGGCCGCCGCGCGTGCATGTGACTTATGACGTCGAGGTCGGCGATGCCATTGAGTTGAAGGAACTACCATTCGTCATGGGAGTCCTGGGCGACTTCACCGGCCAGCCGACCGAGCCGCTACCGCGGCTGCGGGATCGCAAATTTGTCGAAGTGAACCCCGACAATTTCGACAATGTGCTGGAGGGGATGAAGCCGCATTTGTCATTCTCGGTAGAGAACAAGCTTAGCGAGGATTCGAATGCTCCGCAGCTCAAGGTGGATTTGCATTTCAAGAGCATGGACGACTTCGAGCCGCAAAACGTTGCCCGCCAGGTGAAGCCTCTCAAGGAACTGCTGGATCTACGCACCAAGTTGAGCGACTTGCGCGGCAGCTTGCAGGGCAACGACAAACTGGAGGAACTGCTGCTTGACGCCGTGGGCGACAAGGACAAACTGGACAAGCTGAAGAAAGAGATGGGTGATGGAGGTTCCAATGGCTGAAGCGAAACAGGGTGCGGCTCCCAAAGCCGCCGAAAAAGTTTTGGAGAAAGGCCTTCTGGACCAGATCGTCGAAGAAGGCCGCATGGCTAAAGACAGCGGCGCCAAGGAGCGCGGCAAGGACCTGGTCAAGGAGTTTGTGGCGGGAGTGCTCGACGGCTCCATGACCGTGACGCGCGACGCCGAGACCATGATCAACGCCCGCATCGCGCAGATCGATCATTTGCTCTCCATACAAGTGAACGAAATCCTGCATCACGCCGCCTTTCAGAAGCTGGAAGGGAGCTGGCGCGGGTTAAAGTACTTGCTGGACCAGAGCGAGACCAACGATCAGCTCAAGATCAAAGTCCTCAATGTGTCGAAGAAAGAGCTGCTGCGGGACCTGCAGCGGGCTCCCGAATTCGATCAGAGCGCGCTGTTCAAGAAGGTTTATGAAGAAGAGTTCGGCATCTTTGGCGGAGCTCCGTTTGCCTCACTCATTGGCGATTATGAATTTGGAAAAGGACCCGAGGACATGGAGTTGCTGGAGCGGATCGCGCAAACCGCTTCGTCGGCCCATGCGCCGTTTCTGAGTGCGGCCAGCCCGGAATTCTTCAACCTGGAGAGTTACGCGCAGCTGGATGCGCCGCGCGATCTGTCGAAGGTGTTCGACACAACCGAGTATGCCAAGTGGAAGTCTTTCCGGGCAAGCGAGGATTCTCGCTACGTCGGTCTCACCTGCCCGCGCGTGCTGGGACGCCTGCCTTACGGGAAAGACACCAAGGCTGTGGAGGCCTTCCACTATGAGGAGAACGTGGATGGAACCGACCACTCGAAATACCTGTGGACTAATGCTGCCTACTCGCTGGGCGCCCGCTTGACGAACGCCTTCGCGATGTATGGCTGGTGCGCGGCTATTCGCGGCGTGGAAGGCGGCGGACTGGTCGAAGGACTGCCGGTCCATAACTTCTATACCGACGAAGGCGACGTGGCCATGAAGTGCCCGACGGAAGTCCCCATCACGGACCGGCGTGAGAAAGAGCTGGCGGATCAGGGATTCATCCCGTTGGTGCACTGCAAAGGCACCGACTACGCGGCGTTCTTTAGCGTGCAGAGCGCGCAGAAAGCGAAGCTGTACGACAAGGAAGCGGCCAACGCGAATGCGCGGCTGTCGACTCAGCTGCCATATATTTTCGCGGTATCGCGCTTTGCCCATTATCTGAAGGCGATGATGCGCGACAAACTTGGCAGCTTCATGTCGCGCACGGATTGCGAGCGCTGGCTGAATCAATGGATCAGTAACTATGTGACTCCCGACGATACGGCGACGCAGGCTACCAAGGCGCAATACCCCTTGCGCGACGCTAAGATCGAGGTTTCAGAAGTTCCGGGAAAACCGGGCGTGTATCGCGCCACGGCGTTCCTGCGTCCCCACTTCCAGTTGGACGAGTTGTCCGTATCATTGCGTCTGGTAGCGGAATTGCCCGCTAGCGCGCGCAAATAAACGAAGGCAGTGATCCACATTTGTAGAGAACGGCGCGAATAGAAACGAGGAGGATTTATGGCACAGAGTGATATGTTTTTGAAGATTGATGGCATCGAGGGTGAAAGCGCCGACGATAAACATAAAGGCGAGATCGACCTCGAGTCCTGGTCCTGGGGCGAGACCAATTCCGGCTCATTCTCAACCGGCGGCGGCGGGGGCGTCGGCAAAGTGAGCATGAACGATTTTCATTTCACCGCGCAAATCAACACCGCGACTCCGAAACTGGCCCAGTGTTGTGCTGTTGGAGAGCATATCAAGAAGGCTGTGCTGACTTGCCGGAAGGCTGGTACCGACCCGCAGCCCTTTCTCTCGATCACCTTCTCCGACGTACTGGTCTCAAGCTACCAGACTGGCGGCCACGGCGGCTCCCCGGTTCCGATTGAGCAGTTCTCGCTGAATTTCGCCAAAATAGAGTTCGAGTATAAGGCGCAGAAGGCGGACGGCACTTTGGGCGGACCCGTGAAGTTCGGTTACGATCTAAAGGCGAATAAGAAGATATAGCTCGCCTGGTTTTCATGAGCGCTAGGGAATTATTCCAGGCCGGGAAGCTGAACGAAGCGGTGCAGGCGCTAGGGGTCGAAGTCAGGGATAACCCGACCGACGTCCGGCGCCGCACCTTTTTGTTTGAATTGCTATGCTTCCAAGGCGAGTATGACCGCGCCGAGAAACATTTGAATGTATTGGCGGACGCCACGCCAGATGCCCGGATGGGCGCTGTATTGTACTTTTCAGCGCTGCATGCCGAACGGGTGCGGCTGGAGACGTTTCAAAAGAAGGACTACCCGCCCATTGCCGCGTCGGCCAATGACCGGGCGGGCACTCTGAACGAAAAACCATTTGAATCGTTCGAAGATGCAGACCCCCGGGTGGGCGCCCGCCTGGAAGTGTTCGCAGCAGGCGCCTATTTGTGGATCCCTCTTGCGCACGTGGAATCGATTGAAATGGAAGCGCCGAAGCGGCTCCGCGATCTGTTATGGATTCCGGCGCTGGTGCGCACCGGACCGGCCTTCAAAGGAACCGAACTCGGCGAGGTGCTGTTGCCTGTACTGGCGCCGTTTTCATCGCAGCGGAGCGACGACAGTATTCGCCTGGGCCGCGCCACGGAATGGGCGGAAATAGAAGGGCAAGCGCTGCCGTTCGGTCAGAAAGTATTCGATGTAGACGGAGAAGAAGTGCCGATTCTGGAGATCCGCAAGGTTGAGTTTGTGCCCGCAGCCAAAGCCGCTTGACGATCTCACCCCATGCCCCTGCGCGACGACCTGCTTAACCCGATTCCTGGGGACAGCCCTAGCGGAACCAATCTCCGTTACGCTCCCGTCTTCGACAAAATCAAAGAAGCGCGCCGCCAGGATGACGATGCGCCGCAAGGCGACTGGCAGCGGGAGCGTAAGGTTGCCGACTATAAGCAGGTGGTAAAGCTGGCCGGGGAGGCGCTGGCCACGCAAACCAAAGATCTGCAACTGGCAGCATGGCTCACCGAGGCATTTTTACATCAGGAGGGTTTCTCCGGGTTGCAGCAGGGCTTGGGCCTTCTCCGCGGGCTAGTCGAGATTTTCTGGGATACCCTCTATCCGGAAATCGAAGACGGTGATCTCGAACTGCGCAGTGCTCCCCTGGAATGGGTGGGAACCCGGCTGGACGACCCCGTGCGTAAGGCGCCATTGACCCGGGGCGGTTTCAGCTATTACAAGTTCAAGGAATCGCGAAGCGTGGGGTCCGAGGAAGACGCAGCTCAAAGCGAGCAAAAGCGGGCATCCCGGGAACAGGCAATCGCCGATGGGAAAGTCACATTCGAAGAATTCGAGAAAGACTCGACCGCGACTCCCACCGCTCAATACGAGGCTTGGGTGGCGGCGCTGGATGGCAGTTTGGAATCGATCGACTCTCTGCGCACGCTGTGTGACGAGAAGTTCGGCAACTACGCCCCCAGCTTTACTCCGCTAAGGACCGCGCTCGAAGAGGTTCGCAACGTCGCGAATCAAATTTTGCAGAAGCGGCTGGATCAGGAAGGGCGGCGCCCTGAACCCGAGGAAACTGAAGTCGAAGCTGAACCGCAGTACGCCGATGACAGCGGGAATAACGCGGCCTCCGCCGCGGCGCCGGCGCGAAAAAAGAAAGCAGTAGCCGGATTGGAGCCGCAGGACCTGGACGAAGTCACGCCGCGACTGGCTGCGGTGGCGCGCTTCCTGCGCCAGCAAGACTCATCGAGCCCGGCACCTTATCTGTTGCTGCGCGGGTATCGTTGGGGAGAAATGCGCGGCTACGGAGAATCGCCCGACCCGCTGGTTCTGATTCCGCCTTCCTCCGAAGTGCGGCAAAACATCAAGCGCCTGGCGCTCGAAGGGAATTGGGGGGATGTGCTTGAAGCAGCCGAAACCGCCATGGCAGAACCCTGCGGGCGCGCCTGGCTGGATTTGCAGCGGTACGTTGTAAAGGCCGCCGACGAGTGGAGTTACTATAACATCTCCAAAGCAGTCGTCAGTGAATTGCGGGCGTTGTTATTGGACTTGCCCCAGCTTCCGCATTGGACCTTGATGGACGACACGCCTACCGCGAATGCCGAAACGCAGGCATGGATTCGCGATGTTGTGCAAGCCCAAGGCGCGCCCGCCAATGGAACGGAGGAGCCGGCGCGGTCATTCGATGAACCGCCCGCCCAGGAAAGCGTGGCGCCGGGGGAACCTCCTCCGCCCGACACCTTCACGCTGGCTCTCGAAGCGGCGCGAGGGGGCCATGCCGCGGATGCAATCCATATGCTCTCCGATGATATCGCGCGGCAACAATCCGGCAGAGCGCGCTTCCAGCGCAAGCTCCAACTGGCGCAGATTTGCATGATGACCAGCCACGAGGCTTTGGCACAGCCGATTCTGGAAGAACTGGCGCGGTCCATTGAGACCCATAAGCTTGAAGAATGGGAATCGTCGGACGCTGTCGCTCATCCGCTGGCAATGCTCTATCGTTGTCTCAGCAAGATGGACGGCGACCCGGGGGTCAAGCAGCGGCTGTACGCCCAGATATCGCGCTTGGATCCCGTGCAGGCTCTGGAGTGCACGCGTTAGCGTGATGGTATGGCGAAGCCGGATTCGGATTTCACCGTTACGCCTTCGTTGATCGACCGCCTGATCGACCGCGATCCCAGAGCGGGCGCTGATCCTCCCACCACACGGGCCCAGAGCATTCGGCAGCTTAAGGCGGCGTTGCGCCGGGATCTGGAATGGCTGCTGAATACGCGGCGCAACCCGGATGCCGCGGCGGAGGCTCTTGCCGAGCTTTCGCATTCCCTGTTCAATTACGGATTGCCGGATTTCTCTTCATTAAGTCTGAATTCGCCCCGCGATCGCGGACGCCTGCTGGTGGAGTTGGAAAAGACGGTAGCCATCTTCGAGCCGCGCCTGCAGCAGGTCCGCGTGAGCCTGGTGGATACGCCGGGACACAGCTCCCGGGTCGTGCACTTCCAGATTGAAGGGATGTTGCAGATGGATCCGTCGCCCGAACAGGTTTCTTTTGACACCACGCTCCAGCTTTCGAGCGGCGAATACCAGATCCGGGGCGAGCGCAGTGCGTGACGAGCTGCTGCTTTACTATGAACGCGAGCTGAATTACCTGCGCCAGTTAGGTGCGGAGTTCGCCGAAAAATATCCGAAAATTGCCAGCCGTCTGGTTCTGGACACTGAAAAGGAAACTGCCGATCCGCACGTCGAGCGGCTGCTGGAGGGATTCGCGTTTCTGGCGGCGCGTGTCCACCTCAAAATCGACGACGAATTTCCTGAGATAACCGAATCTCTTCTCAGCATTCTGTATCCACATTACATACGGCCGGTCCCCTCCATGTCCATTGTTGAGATGCACCTGGATATGGAGCAAGGGGGTGCGGCTGCACCGCAAAAAGTGGCGCGCGGTTCGATATTGAACTCGAAGCCCGTCGCCGGCGTTCCTTGCCAGTTCCAGACCTGTTTTGAAACGACGGTCTGGCCTCTCCGCATCACGGCGGCCGAATGGACGTCGCCGGACCGGCTTTCACCATCTGTAAAAAACGCCGAAGCAGCCTCGGCCATCCGCATCGCTTTTGAGGGACCTCAGGACACCCAACTCGCGCAGATGGATCTGGACACTCTGCGCTTTCACATCGCGGCAGATCCCAACGTCTCGCATACCCTTTACGAGCTGCTGTGCGCTAATACGGTTCAAATCCTGGTGCGGGATACCACACCCAGCTCGCGTATTCGGCCCGTGGCGCTGCGCCCAGAAAATCTGCGGCCTGCCGGATTTGACGAGAGCGAGTCGATACTCCCATACCCGCGGCGCAGCTTTCCGGGCTACCGTCTGCTGCAGGAGTATTTCACGTTTCCGGAAAAGCTCTTCTTTTTCGATGTGACCGGATTGCGCGAAGCGTGGCCGCTGGGGTTCAAGAATCGCTTCGAACTGGTTGTTCTGTTTTCGCCGTTCGAGTTGAGCGAACGCCGCCAAATTCTGGAACTGGGGGTTTCGACGAAGACTTTTCGGATCAATACAACCCCGATCGTCAACTTGTTTGCCCAGACCGCAGAGCCTATCTTGCTGGACCAGCGGCGTTATGAATATCCGGTCACGCCTGACATCCGGCGTCCGCTAGCGACGGAAGTGTTTTCCGTAAACGAGGTGGTCAGTGTCCATCCGCAGTCCAATGAAGTGCTCAACTTTGAGCCCTTCTACTCTTACCGGCACGCGACCTTGCGGGATAAGCAGCAGACCTTCTGGCTGGCGCACCGGCGTCCCTCCGGAAAAGCCGGGGATGAAGGCACCGAAGTCTCGATTTCCCTGGTGGATCTGTCCGGCCGGCCGTTGCGGCCGGATGTGGACACGCTCACGCTACGCATCACCTGCACCAACCGCGACCTGCCCGCGCGGCTGCCGTTCGGCAATGAAGCCGGCGACTTTGAGCTGCTGGGAGGAACTGCGGTCAAGCGCGTCGTAGCGCTGCGCAAGCCCTCGAATTCCGTGCGCCCGCCGAGCGGGAAAGCAGCATTGTGGCGGCTGATTTCGCATCTATCGCTGAATTATCTGTCGCTGGTCGAGGACGGCCGTGAAGCCTTTCAGGAGATCCTCAAACTGTATAACTTCACCGGCTCGGCGTATTCTGAAAAGCAGATCGATGGCATTGCAAGCATTACCAGCGCACGGCACTTCGCCCGCCTGGTGTCGGAGAACGGGGTCACCTTCGCGCGTGGCACGCGGGTCGAAATGGAGTTCGACGAAGACCAGTTCGTGGGCGGCGGCGTGTTCCTGTTTGCCAGCGTGATCGAACGCTTTCTGGGTGAATATGTATCGCTGAACAGTTTCAGCCAATTGGTGGCGCGCACCCGGCAGAGAAAAGACATCTTGAAAGAATGGCCGCCGCGGGCGGGACAGGTGATCCTGCTGTGACTCCGAGCACTGTTCCCTCTACGACCGGTTCATCCATGCCCGCCTCGAACCGCTATAGCGCCGTTGGGGCGATTCTGCGAAAGACGCCGCAGGAGTTTCAATTCTTTCAAGCCGTACGATTACTGGAACGGCTGCATCCCGATCGCGCTCCAGTCGGGCGCTTCGTCAGCCCGAGCAGGGAAGTGGTCCGTTTCGCCGCGCACGCCTCTTTTCCGTTTCCGGCGAGCCAGATTCAGGGTATTGACTGGCCGGATGCGCTCCCGGCGCAGCAGGATCTTCCCGCCAGCGGCGTCCCGCGGATGGTGATTAACTTCATGGGTCTCGCGGGACCTTCGGGCGTGATGCCGCTCTACTACACCGAGCTGATTGTCGAACGGCTCCGCCAAAAGGACCGGGCTCTCCTCAGCTTCTTCGATATCTTCAACCATCGCATGATTTCGCTGTTTTATCAGGCGTGGGAGAAGTATCGTTTCGCTATTGCTTATGAGCGCGGCGAGCGCGACCGGTTTTCACATCACCTGATGGACCTGATCGGGATCGGAACCAAGCGGCTGGACAACCGCGTGGCGGTGCGCGACGATTCGTTGTTGTTCTATGCGGGGTTGCTGTCGATGCATTCGCGGTCCGCGGCCGCGCTCGAACGGATCCTAGCGGATTATTTCGAGATTCCGGTTCAGGTGGAGCAGTTTGTGGGTGCCTGGCAGGTTTTGCCTGAATCCGATTTGTGCCGCTTTGAGCGTGGCCTGAGTATCTCGGAACAATTAGGCGGCGGCGCCATCGTGGGCAATGAGATTTGGAACCAGCAG